>Ga0307486_1003381_pt1 | contig 10353 bp, 9 predicted proteins | sample CBIW02metaG_FD_203663 | JGI IMG/M metagenome (GOLD analysis project Ga0307486, IMG submission 203663) | Sea-ice brine microbial communities from Beaufort Sea near Barrow, Alaska, United States - CBIW 0.2 | ecosystem: Environmental > Aquatic > Marine > Coastal | place: USA: Alaska | collected... | reverse complement strand
CCAGAAGATCTATGGACACTCGTTCGGCCACGTCGAGCGCGGCCTCGGTGAGATGGAGTGCGGAGTGGGAATCGGGCGTCGCTGCGTGCGAGCTGGTGATCTTGCGGGAACCATCCGGGCTGTACACGGTCGCTGTGAGAAACAGCAGACCATCATCGACGACGGCCGTGGCACCGATCGGTGCGGCGCATCCGGCCTCGAGGCGGGCCAACACGGTGCGTTCGGCGGTTGTCGTCGCTTGAGTGGTGGAGTGGTTCATGGCGGCGAGCGCAACACCGAGCAGGCGCTCCGGCTTGCCCTCGCGCACCTCGATGGCGAGTGCACCCTGCCCGGGAGCGGTCGGCCAGGCCGACAGGTCGAGGAATTCGGGCGCGACGGAATCGAGGCGGCCGAGCCGGCCCAGGCCGGCCGCGGCGAGTACAACGGCGTCGAGGTCGCCCTCGGCAACGCGACCCAAGCGAGTATCGATGTTGCCGCGAATGTCCACGACGGTCAGGTCGGGACGGCGCTCGAGAAGCTGGGCGACTCGGCGCGGCGACCCGGTTCCGACCCGGGCACCCTCCGGGAGGGTGTCCAGGGTGAAGCCGGCGCGAGCGCAGAGCACGTCGCGGGCATCCGCTCTTTTGGGCGTTGCGCCGATGACGAGGCCGGGATGCCCTTCGGTCGGGAGATCCTTGAACGAGTGCACGATGACGTCGCATTCATCGTTCAGCAGGGCCTCACGCAGGGCGCTCGCGAAGACACCAGTTCCACCGAGGCTCGAGAGCGATTCGGTCGACACGTCGCCGTGCGTGGTAACCGGCACGACCTCAACCTCGACTCCGGCTGATGCCGCGATGCGGTTGACGATGGTCTGGGTCTGCGCAAGGGCCAGGGCGCTCGCGCGCGTTCCCACGCGAATCACGGTCACGGGGTCATCCCTGCGACGGCCGGCTTGAAGCCGAGGCGAACGTTTTCGCAGCAACCGGGGCGACAGACGTCGTACCAGGGGCCGAGATCGGTCATGGCCGGGCGGTCGTCGACCGGGGTGTCGTTCAGGCGTTCCTCGACCAGGTCGACGAGGCCGCTCACGAAATCGGGCGAGACTCCGGGGGTGGGTACGCGCACCGCGTGAATGCCGAACTTTTCGCTCGTCTCCATCGCCTCGTTGTCGAGATCCCACATGACCTCCATGTGGTCGCTCACAAAACCGAGCGGCACGATGATCACGGCACGGATGCCGCGTGCCGGCAGCAGGGCGATCGCATCGTTGATATCGGGTTCGAGCCACGGCATGCTGGGCGGGCCGCTACGGGACTGGTATACGAGCTGCCACTGCGTCGTGACCGGATCCTTGGACTCGCTGGGATCGAGCGGGTCAGGTGACACGAGGGAGTCCATGATGACCTGGGCGACGGCGCGATGCTGCGCCTCGTAGGCGCCGCCTTCGCCGAAGCCGCGCTCGGCCGGGCCGCTCTTGTCGGCATCCGTCATGGGGATCGAGTGGGTCGAGAACAAAATCTCAACCTCGGTGTCGGTGTCGATGCCCGGAATGGACTGCCGAACATCCTGCAGCCCCTGAGCCACACCGACGATGAAGGGGTTGACGAAGCCGGGGTGGTCGAAGAACTGGCGAACCTTGTCGATCTGCACCGTGCCGTTCAGGCCCGTGTCGGTCAGCGCTGCGGCGAAGTCTTCGCGGTACTGGCGGCATCCGCTGTAGGAGCTGTACGCGCTCGTGGCGATCGCGAGCAGGCGGTTTTGGCCGGCGGAGTGCGCCTCGCCAATCGTGTCGCGTAGGTACGGCGCCCAGTTGCGGTTGCCCCAAATGACGGGCAGGTCGATGCCGCGACGGTCGATCTCAGCCTGCAGGGCGGCCTTCAATACGCGGTTCTGGTCGTTGATCGGGCTCACGCCGCCGTAATGGCGGTAGTGGGTGGCGACCTCTTCGAGTCGTTCCTCGGGTATTCCGCGGCCACCGGTCACATTGCGCAGAAACGGGATCACGTCGTCTTGGCCTTCTGGGCCGCCGAAACCGGCCAGCAGAACGGCGTCGTACTGGGCCATTACTGCAAAACCTCGACGAGTTCGGCCGTGGAGATGCGGCGGCCGGTGTAAAACGGAATCTCTTCCCGCACGTGGCGGCGGGCTTCGGTGGCGCGCAGGCCGCGCATCAGGTCGACGAGCTCGGTGAGTTCGTCGCTCTCGATCGGCAGCAGCCACTCGTAGTCGCCCAGGGCGAAAGCAGACACGGTATTGGCGAGGGCGCCACGGTAGGCGGCACCCTTGCGGCCGTGGTCGGCGAGCATCTTGCTGCGCTCCTCGTCGGGCAGCAGATACCACTCGTAGCTGCGCACGAACGGGTAGACGGTCAGCCACGCTCTCGGCTCGACGCCGCGCAAAAAGCCGGGTACGTGGCTCTTGTTGAACTCGGCGTCGCGGTGAACGCCCATGGCGTTCCAGGTGGGCAGCAGGCTCTTGAGCAGTTGGCTGCGGCGCAACTCGCGGTTGGCCCACTGCAGGTTCTCGGCGTTCGGCGCGTGGGTCCAGATCATGACGTCAGCGTCGGCCTTGAGGCCGGAGACGTCATAGAAACCACGCACGGTGACGCCCTCGGCTTCGATGAGGGCCACCACGTCGTCGAGTTCGTTGACGGCGTGCGGCACATCACGGCCGTCGAGGTCGTCGGGGTTCTGCGGATCTCTTCGCAGAACGGTAAAGAGAGTGAAGCCCTGCGGCGAAGCCGCGGGTGCCTCGGAATCGGTGGGAGTGGTGGGCTGAACGCTGGTTACTGCCTCTCCGGCAGCCGGGTGAGTCATGGCTCTAGTTTGCTCTGAATGTGCCCGGCGCCAAAATCAGCGCCGTGCTTCCTGTGAACCTGCTCGGCGGCTAGCGGTTTTTGACCGCTGCGGAAGCGCCGAACCAGACGACAACACCCACGATGGTTGCCGCGCCGGCCGCGATGCCCATGAGGGCGGCCGGGCTGTCTTCGCCCAGCTTCCGCAGGGCGAGCGTCACGCGACGGCGCCTGATGCGCAGCTGCTTGGGCACGTTGAACTTGTACTCGATCGCGTCGAGGGTCGAGGCGAGTTCGGCGCGGGCGTGCCGGGCTTCGGCGCGCAGGTCCGAGATTCCGTGCTTCTCGGTGTCGGCGTCGGTGACACCGGGGTTATTTGTGGTCATATTCGCCAACTCCCTTGAATGCATCGACGTCGCGGCGGATGCTCGCGTGTATGCCCTCGGGGTCGGGTTTCGTGGCGGCCTTCACCCGGTTGATGCCGATCAGCACGAGGATGACGGCGATGAGCAGCAGTGCCACCGCCACGATGAGCGTGGCCAACCACAACGGCAGCACAAGAGCCAGGGCGATCACGGCGAGGGCGACGAGCACCCCGGTCGCAAAGAACGCGAAGACGGCGGCCACGACGAACAGGGCGGCGCCGACGCCGACGTTCTTGGCCTTCGCGGCGAACTCAGCCTTGAAGGCATCCAGTTCGGCTTTCACGAGGGCACTGATCTGGCCCGGCAGCTCCCCGAGCAGGGCGAGCAACGGGCGTTTGCTCTTCGGGTTGAATCCACTGCTGGTCACGGATTGCCTTCCCAACGTTCGTGTGTCGGTGTTTCGGTGTCTGGATTCTACGAGCTACTGCGAATCGGCGGCGTCCGCCGCCGGCGTGGCCTTGGGTGTCGCCTTGGTCGTGGCCTTGGGTGTGGCCCTCGGCTTGGGCTTCGCGGCGGCAGCTGATCGAGCTGGAACCGGGGCGCTCGTAGCGGTCGAGGCCGGAGTCGCCTGCTTCTTGGTGGCCGCCTTCTTCACAGCCTTTTTTCCTGCCTTGAACAGGGTTGCGGGAACATCGCCGACCAGCTCGAGGGCGGCGTCACGCACTTCGGTGACCCTGCGCTGCACGGGTTGGGCGTTCCAGAGATCGTTGGCTGCGGCAGCGATCTGGTCGTAGCGCTTGCGTCCGGCACGCGCGCCCAGCACATAGCCGACGAACCCGCCCGTGATGAACAGAATCTTTCCGCGCATTGAGTCTCCACTTTCGTAAGGTCTCCCCAGAGTAACCCGGTTCGTCGTTTCGGTCTCAAGCGGCGCCCGGCATGTCCGGGCGCCGTCGTGTCAATACAGGAAGTGCACAGATTCGGCTACAGGTCGGGCACCGAGATCGTGAGGCCGAGGGCGGCGTGCCGAATGCGGTCGCCGGCCTCCAGTGCGTGCGGAATGACCGAGGCCAGGCCGGTACCGGCCAGCCAGGCGCCCGTGATTTCCAGCCCGGACGTGGCGGCCACGGTCTGCCGCACGCGGTGCGCGCGTTCCGGGGCGCCGAGGGTGGCCGGTGACAGGGCGTCGCGCCACTCGGTTCGGGCGAAGGCGCGCACCGAGCCGGCCGGTACGGGCACGCCGAGCAGGGCGCTCGCGTCGTGCACGGCAAGCGACTGCAGCTCGTCATCGCTCAGACCGTCGGTCGGGTTGGGTGCGCCGGCACGACCGTAGGAGAGCCGCACCACGTGGCGGCCGGGGCCGGCCGCCTCGGCTACCCACGCCCATTTCGCGGTGACGTGGGTGAGTGCCTTGGCTGTGACATCGGGGGCGTCTACGGCCACGAGCACGCCGGTTCCGCGCGGGTGCGCGTCGAGTGCGGGTGCGTCGAGCACGAGGGTGGCGAGGGTGACGGCGGTCGGGGCGGGCCAGTCCAGTTCGGCGAGGGCGTCGAAATCAGCGCTGAGCGGGCTGACCAGGCGAAGCGCCTGCGCGCCCTGGGTCGCAACAATGACGTAGCGAGCGGTGAGGGTTTCGGTGCGGTCGGCTGGCTCGGCTGGATCTGCTGGATCGGCTGGATCGGCTGGATCCTCGGGCTCGGCCGGATCGGCTGAATCCTCGAGGTCGGCTGGGTCGGTATCCGCTGGTCGAGTGACGGTGACGGCCCAGGTCGGCGCGTCGTCGGTGCCGGAACGAGCCAGAGCCTCGGCCGTGGTGCCGGTGAGAATGGCCACATTGTGGCGTTCGAGGGCGGTGACGATGGCGGCGGGCAGGCTGGCCATGCCGCCGAGCAGTCCGCCGACGCTGGAACCGGCCGGGGCGCCGGAACGCAGGGCTGACACGGCGCCGGAGAGCGAACCGGCCGTGGTGAGTTCGCGGTTGAGCCCGGGCGCGACGACGTCGAGTTCGAGGTCGACAGCGCTCGTTGTGTAGACGCCCGAGGCGACCGGTTCGACCAGTCGATCGAGCACGCGCTGACCCATGCGCTTCTTCACCAGGTCGCCGAGGCTGTGCTCGCGGCCGATCGTGAGCACGGGCATGAGCCGGTCGAGGTAGGCGCGCAGCGAGCCCTTCCAACCGATGACACGGCGAACGTCGTCGGCGAGCGGCGAACCGGGGATACCCAGAACGCCGGCTTTGGGCAGTGGAACGCTCACCGCGGCATCCGTTGTCGAGCCCGGGTTCAGAGCGGGCAGGTGCAACCAGGCACCGGCCGGGTTGGGGGCGACAATCTGGTCGGTCAGACCGAGATCGTCAACAAAGGCGGCCACGGTGCCGCCGCGCACGGCGAAGCTCTCGGCGCCGCTGTCGAGGACGAGCCCGTCGAGGGTGTGCCCGGCCACCGGGCCGCCGACGGCATCTGTGGCCTCGATGATGGTGACGTTCAGCCCCACCTGGGCGCATTCACGGGCGGCGACGAGGCCGGCCACTCCACCGCCGATGACGATCACATCTATCACTGCGCGGCTCCTACTCCGCGCTCACGTCGTGCACGAGGCTGACCAGGCGGGTCAGCACGTCGGGGTCGGTCTCCGGCGGAACGCCGTGGCCGAGGTTGAGCACATGGGCCGGCGCGGTGCGTCCGCGATCAAGCACGTCGCGCACGTGAGCTTCCAGCACGGGCCACGGCGCCGCCAGCAGGGCCGGGTCGATGTTGCCCTGCACCGGGACAAGGCCGCCGAGGCGGCGGTTGGCTTCATCGAGCGGAACCCGGTAGTCCACGCCCACGACGTCGGCGCCGATGTTGTGCATTTCTTTCAGGAGTTCGCCGGTCCCCACTCCGAAGTGCACGATCGGCACGTTGCGGTCGAGCGCGGGCGCACCCTCAGCCGCGCCTGCACCGGTCGGCGCCGGCACGGTGAACGTGAGGTCACGCACGTGGGCGATCGCCGCAGCCGAGGCCGGGGCAACGGATGCCGCATAGTCGGCCAGCGACAGGGCTCCGGCCCAGGAGTCGAACAGTTGGGCGGCACTGGCACCGGCGAGTACCTGCGCGCGCAGAAACCGGCCGGTGACATCGGCGGTCCAGGCCATGAGCTTCGCCCAGGCCTCCGGCTCGGCATGCATGAGCGTGCGGGCATGGATGTGGTCCTTCGACGGACCTCCCTCGACCAGGTAGGCGGCGAGCGTGAAGGGAGCACCGGCAAAGCCGATCAGCGGGGTCGAGCCGAGCTGTGACACCGCGAGCGACACGGCCGCACTGATCGGCGCGAGGGCCTCGTCGAGCAGGGCCGGGTCGAGCGCGGTGAGTTCGTCGACATCCGCTGATGTGCGCACGGCCTTGCCGAGGACCGGGCCCTTACCGGCCACGATCGATACGTCGACACCGACGAGTTTGAGGGGAACGACGATGTCGCTGAAAAAAATGCCGGCATCGACGTTGTGCCGACGCACCGGCTGCAGCGTGATTTCGCTTGCGAGCTCGGGGTCGAGGCATACGTCAAGCATGCGCGTGCCGACGCGCAACTCACGGTATTCGGGCAGTGATCGCCCCGCCTGGCGCATGAACCAGACCGGCGTCACGGCAGGCCTATTGCCCTGGTAGGCCTGAATCAGGCGGGAGTCGGCGGTGAGACCGGAGGAGAGTGGATGCTGCGTGTCGAGGATCATCTCGCCCATTCTCTCAAATATCCCTGACAGCGGCGACGGAAGCGTACAGCAATGAGTCGTAGAATCGGTTGGTGCTCATTCTTCTGTCCGCCAGCCACAAAAACTCCACCTTCGATGTGCTGGAGAAATTGTCTGTCGGCGGCGGATCATCGGCCACACGCATGGTGGAGCAGCACGGCCCCCTCAGCGGCGCGGTCGTCGTCGCCACCTGCAACCGATTTGAGGCCTACCTCGATTTGGATGCGCCCTACGGCGTATCGCCGCTACCCGCCGTGTACGCCGCCATCGAGGCTGTCAGTGCCAGCAGCGGCGTCGCCGAAGACATCCTGCGCGACTCCCTCACACTCGTGCACGGCAACGGCGTCGCCGAGCACCTGTTCGCCGTGACGAGCGGCCTCGAGTCTGTCGTTGTCGGCGAAGTCGAGATAGCCGGCCAGGTTCGCCGCGCGCTTGAGCGGGCTCGCGCCGACGGCACCACGAGCCCCGAACTTGAACGCCTATTTCAGCGCGCCTCCCAGACATCGCGGGGCGTCAAGAACCGCACCGGCATCGGCTCGGCCGGGCGATCCATCGTGCGCCTCGCGCTCGAACTGGCCGAGAGCCGGGTCAGCGACTGGTCGAGCGCGCGGGTTCTGCTCGTCGGCACCGGCCGGTATGCCGGCGCCTCGCTCGCCGCTCTGCGTGAACGCGGAGCCGAAAACGTGCGGGTGTATTCGCCCTCCGGTCGGGCCGTCGGATTCGCTGCCTCACACGGCATCGACGCCGTCCCGGACGCTGATTTCGCCGCCGAGGTCGCTCGGGCCGACGTCGTTGTCACGTGCACCCTGCGCGAAGACCACGTGATCGATGGGGCGCTGATCAACCGCGGTCGCGCCGAAATCAGCCTCGACCCGTTCGCGACCGCCGGCGCCACGGCCGACGCCCCGGCCCGCACGTGCCCGGCCGACGCCGGCCCCGCCGCTCCGCCGCAGCTCATCATCGACCTCGGCCTGCCTCGCAATGTGGCACCCGATGTGGCCCTGGTTCTGGGTGTCGAGCTGCTGGATCTGGAGACCATCAGCATCCACGCCCCGCTTGAAGAGCTCAATGCCACGACCGAGGCACGCGAGATCGTCGGCAAGGCGGCTCGCAAGTTCTCCGATGTTGCCGAGGAACAGAGCCTCACACCGGCCGTCGTCGCCTTGCGCAATTACGTCTTCGAGCTGCGCGACGCCGAGATCGCTCGGGCCCGCAGCCGCGGCGACTCGAGTGAAGCGACCGAGTCGGCCCTGCGACACCTGGCCGGGGTGCTGCTGCACACCCCCATGGTGCGTGCCCGCGACCTCGCCCGCGCTGGCGAGCAAGACACCTACCTCGGTGCCCTCGACGCCCTGTTCGGCATCGACGTGACACTGCCCGCAGCCGGCACAGCGGATGCCGCTGACGCCGGTTCCCTCGCTTCCTAACCGCGCTCAAACGGGCGTTCCGGCACCTCGCGCAGCACCGCAAACACCGAACTGCTGGCGGCTTGGTCTCAGTCAGCCTGACTCCGCGCAGCTGATACCGCGACCCCGGTTCGATCGCGTGCGAGCCCCGTGCCAGCTCCGTGCAAGCTCCGCCGGTGCAGACCCCCCAAAACAGCCGCCCTCGCGCACACGCACGCCTCCCCCGCTACCGTGGAAGCAGGCCATGTGCCGACAGATTCAGGCCCGGGCCGCACATCGGGCTTCAGGGTTCGATAACGGGGGTCGACGTGTCTCAAGCTTTTTCGGTATTTCCAGAACGTATCTCCCGAACGGTGGCGGCAGCCATCGCCGCCGTACTGGTCGCCGGATCAATTGCACTGACTGCTGGTCCCGCGCAGGCCGTCGTGGGGGATTTCACCGCCGCAAACGGCATTAGCTATGCCTATGGCACTGACCCGGGCACCGTAACCGCCGTTGCCTACAACGATGCCACCAAGGACGTCGTGATCCCCCCGACGATCGACAACGGCGTGCCGGCGACGTCGTATGCGGTCACCGCCATCGGCGCACGAGCATTCTTCAACATGGGCCTGACGTCAATTTCCCTCCCGAGCGGACTCGTCCACATCGGCTCTCTCGCGTTTGCGTACAGCGCGTTTACCTCCCTGGACATTCCGGCATCGGTGACCGGCCTCGGGTCCAGCGCGTTCGAAGGCAGCTCTGCGTTGACCTCGGTCACCCTTCACGACGGGCTCCTCGACATTGGCACCAATGCGTTTGCGAACGCCGGATTGTCATCAGTAGATATTCCCTCGTCGGTGACCGCCGTAGGAACCTTTGCGTTTTATGGCAACGGCCTGACGTCGCTCACGCTCCACGGTGGACTCACCGACATCGCCTCGTATGCTTTCGGCAACAATCTCCTGGAAACGGTGGACATCCCCGCGTCGGTGTCCACGATCGGTGTCCAGGCATTCTCCCGCAACGTACTGACTTCGGTCAGCATTCCGGCATCAGTGACCGACCTCCCGGCAGGCGTCTTCAAAGGGAACCCGCTCGTCTCGGTGACCTTTTCCGGTGCGGCACCGTCAATCGTTGGCGCTACGGAAGAAGACCCGTCGTTGGGCTCGGACGCGAATCTCTTCGTGCACTACCTGTCTGAATTCGGCGACGCCGCCGGTGCTACCGACGGGTTCACCACGCCGACCTGGATGGACTATCACACCGTCCTTGACCACATGGTTTCGTTCAACACCGGTGGGCGCGGTTCCATCGATTCCCAGCGCGTGGCTTCGGACAGTTTGATCGACGCCCCTGTTGCACCGGTGGTTTCGGGCTGGAAACTCGACGGCTGGTTCACCGACGCCGCCTTCACCACCCCCTTCGATTTCCTGTCGGCGCCCACCGACGACGTGACCCTGTTCGCACAGTGGACCGTGGTTGCCCCGCGCCTGTCGCTCGACCTGGGCATGTCTGTCGATGATGTCGCAGCCGGCCAGACTGTGACCGCACGGGGCGACGGGGTGCCAGCGAATTCCGAGTACCGCATCGTCGTGGAATCGACCCCCACCACGATCGCCTTCGGCTCTGCTGACAGCGATGGCGCGTTCACCGCGGACGGCGTCATCCCGGCCGGGCTCGCTGCCGGCCGGCACACCGTCACCCTCAGCGCAATCGACGCCGAAGGAACCGCCCTCGCCCTCGTTGCCTACTTCAGCATCAACGCCGCCGGAGTGGTGACGTACCTCTCCTACACGGAGGCCGAGGCCGTGTCCGTGCAGGCCGAGGCCGTGTCCGTGTCCGAAACGGCTGCGCTGGCCGCTACGGGCTTCGACGGGGCACCGTTCGGCGCTGCCGCGCTGCTGCTCCTGGCCGGCGCCGCACTCGTGCTGAGCCGCCGCCGGAATGTCGTCTAGCGCATCCGCTCAGACCGAGACCGCCTGAGCCGCCTGCGCTCCCTCGGCTTCGCCGCTTCGCACGCCATCGACGCCGTTCCGGCCGAAGATTTCGCCGCCGAGGTGGCCCGTGCCGATGTCGTTGTTACCTGCACCCTGCGCG
>Ga0307486_1003375_pt1 | contig 10370 bp, 9 predicted proteins | sample CBIW02metaG_FD_203663 | JGI IMG/M metagenome (GOLD analysis project Ga0307486, IMG submission 203663) | Sea-ice brine microbial communities from Beaufort Sea near Barrow, Alaska, United States - CBIW 0.2 | ecosystem: Environmental > Aquatic > Marine > Coastal | place: USA: Alaska | collected... | reverse complement strand
GCTTTGCCACTCGCGACCTGGCAAATATTCTTGGGTAGTCCTTCTTATCGAGAGAGCCCGCCACGGTCGCGTTGTTGCATGCCGCTCTTGCTACTGCGGCGTGGTTTGGCGGTCTTGCCCGACTGGGACTTGACTGCTTCGCGCGGGTGCTTGGCGTTTTCACCGTCTGCGAGGATTCGCGCGTTGATTGTCTTCTGATCAGCTTTGCCTTCAAGGCTCGCGGCGAATCGCTCGCGCCGCTCTGAGCTGTCGTATTCCAGTTCCCCCGAACCATGCTCGACGCGCGCGTGGTCGCTGGCTTCGGCCGCCTGCCTGCGGTCCTCTGTGGTTAGCGGTTGTTGGCTGGCACCCACCGATACAGCGTGGGGATGGAGATGCCGAGGTCTTTCGCGACGTCGGCGGGTGGGGTTCCGTTGGCGAGGAGTTTTTTCGCGGAGGCGATTTTGCTGTCTGTCATGAGGCGTTTCCGACCGGGGAGGTGGCCTTTTTCGCGGGCGGCGGCGAGGCCTGCTTGGGTGCGTTCGATGGTGAGTTCGCGTTCCATTTGCGCGAGCGAGGCCATGATGTTGAAGAAGAACCGGCCGGCCGGCGTTGTGGTGTCGATCTGGTCAGTCAGTGATCGGAAGCCGACACCGTCGGTGTGGAGTTGTTCGGTGAAGTCGATGAGGTTCTTCACGGTGCGGCCGAGTCGGTCGAGTTTCCAGACGACGAGGGTGTCGCCGGCGCGAACCTGCTCGAGCGCCTTTGCTAGACCCGGACGATCCACTTTGGTGCCGCTGATGGTGTCGTCGAAGATTTTCTTGCACCCCGCAGCAGAGAGTGCTTGGTGTTGCAGGGTGAGGTTTTGGTCTGCGGTGGAGACGCGGGCATAACCGATGAGCATGATGGCCGTTCTGGTTCTTGAAAACCGTGAGGTGACGATGATGCGAGAATCCTATTCTGAGAACTGTTTCTGAGAATGGCGCTTCCTTGATTTTCTGTGGTCGTGTCGCGGCTGTCGGTGGGGTTCTTGTTTTCCCTCGTTTTCAAGAAGGAGCGTGTATGCCTCGCCGTCCTGTCCTGACTGTCATCGAACGCCAGGAATTGCTTGCTCTGCCCGCGGATGCCGTGCAGCGGGTTAAGCATTTCACGTTGACCGATTCCGATCTCGCGATCATTCGCCAGCGGCGAGGTGACGGGAATCGGTTGGGTTTCGCCGCCCAGCTGTGTTACCTCCGATTCCCCGGCCGGGCTCTCGGGGTGGATGAGATTCCGGAGCCCGCCCTGCTCGAGCTGCTCTCACGTCAGTTGGGCGTTTCGATTGAGAGTTGGGAAGAGTACGCGAAACGGGCACAAACACGCCGCGAGCATTTCGCAGAGCTCCAGACGTTGCTGGGACTTCGGACATTCGGTTTGCCTGATTATCGCCGCTGGGCTGCCACGTTGGCGGCCCTCGCCCAGCGTACTGATCGCGGCGCCGCCCTCGCCGGGGCCCTCGTCGAGGGTCTCCGAGGGGAGAGCGTCATCGTTCCGTCGGTCGACGTCATTGAGCGGATTTGCGGCGAAGCGTTGACGCACGGCACCAGGCGGATGCATGAGCAGCTGGTCGAACCGGTACCGCCTGAGGCTCGTGCTGGCCTTGATGACCTCCTCGCGGTGGCCGATGGAAGCCCTGTCAGCAGGCTCAGTTGGCTTCGGGAACCGCCCGGAACGCCTCGCGCCCGGCATATTCTCGCGCATCTGGACAGGCTGAAAGCTGTTCGTGCGATCGGGATTCCGGCCGGAACCGGGCGCGCTGTGCACAGTGGGCGTCTGGCGAAGTTGGCTCGGGAGGGCGGCCAGATGACATCCCAGCATCTGCGGGACCTTGAACCGAATCGTCGACACGCGACACTTATCGCTGTGGTCCTCGATACGCAGGCGACGTTGATTGATGAGATCATCGACCTCCACGACCGACACTTGGGCGTGGTGTTCAGCAAAGCCAAGCGCACCCACGCTGAGAAATTTCAGAACTCCGGCAAAGCGATCAGCGACAAGGTGCGGCTGTATTCACAGCTCGGCCGGGCACTGCTCGCCGCGAAAAAATCCGGGGCTGAACCCTTCGCTGCGGTGGAAAAAGTGATCTCGTGGGCGGCGCTGGAGGTAAGCGTAACGGAAGCAGAGCAACTCGCCGGTCCCGCGAATTTCGATTACCTCGCGTTCGCAGCCGATGGATACAGTCAGCTTCGCCGCTATACGCCGACGCTTTTGGAGTCCCTCGATTTTCAGGCTGCACCGGCCGCGCGTGACGTGCTCGCCGCAATCGTGCTGCTGCGCGACGTGTATGCGCGGCAGGCACGGAAAATTCCTGAAACCGCACCGACCTCCTTCGTTCGAAAACGCTGGGTCGACCTCGTCCGCACCCACGACGGGTTGGACCGGCGCTTCTACGAACTGTGTGTCATGAGCGAGCTTCGCAATTCACTCCGGTCAGGGGATATTTGGGTTGCCGGTTCTCGCCAACATAAGGACTTCGACGAATATCTCGTGCCGGCCGCCGTCTTCCAAAAGCGCCGTACCGACGACACGCTCGGTCTTCCGATCGTCGCCGACGTAGATGAGTTCCTCACCGAACGCACCACACTCTTGGATCAGCAACTCGCCGTCGTCGAAAAACTCGCGGCGGCCGGTGAACTACCCGACGCCGCAATGACCGCGACTGGGCATTTGCGGATCAGCCCGCTGACGAACATGGTCCCGGAGGAGGCCGACAAGCTCATCCGAGCCAGCTACGGACTCTTGCCACACGTGAAGATCACCGAGCTTCTCCTTGAAGTCGACCAGTGGACCGGATTCTCCAGACACTTCACACACCTCAAATCCGGTCAACCGCCTCAAGACACCACCCTGCTGCTCACCGCCGTTCTTTCCGACGCGATCAATCTGGGGCTGCGAAAAATGGCTGAAGCGTCGCCTGGGGCTACCGTCACGAAACTGGGTTGGCTCCAGGCCTGGCACGTCCGCGACGAAACCTACGCGGCAGCCCTCGCAGAGATCATCAATGCGCAAGGCCAGCAGCCCTTCGCCACCCGATGGGGCCAAGGCACCACCTCGTCTTCTGACGGGCAGAACTTCAAAGCCGGCGGCCGCGGCCTGTTCGCCGGGCACGTCAACCTCAAATACGGCCAAGAGCCAGGCGTTCAGTTCTATACCCACATCTCTGACCAGTACGCGCCGTTTCACAGCACAGTGATCTCGGCCACCGTCCGCGACTCCACCCATGTCCTCGATGGTCTGCTCTACCACGAGTCCGACCTACGCATTGAGGAGCACTACACCGACACCGCCGGCTTCACCGACCACGTCTTCGCCCTCACTCACCTCCTCGGCTACCGCTTCGCCCCTCGGATCCGCGGCCTGGCCGACAAACATCTCTATATCCCGGGCCGGCAAGAGAGCTACCCGATCCTGAAACCACTCATCGGCGGCAGCATCAACACGAACATCATTCGTGCTCACTGGGATGACATTCTCCGATTGACCGCCTCCATCAAGGCGGGGACCGTTACGGCATCGTTGATGCTCCGCAAGCTTGGCAGCTACCCCCGCCAGAATGGTCTCGCGGCTGCGCTTCGAGAACTCGGCCGGCTCGAACGCACCCTTTTCACCCTCGACTGGATGCAAAATCCCGAACTCCGCCGCCGCGTCCAAACCGGCCTCAATAAAGGCGAAGCCCGAAACGCGCTCGCCCGCGCCGTGTTTTTCAACAGGCTCGGCGAACTCCGTGACCGTTCCTACGACAACCAACGCCACCGCGCCTCGGGACTGAACCTGCTCACCGCCGCGATCACCCTCTGGAACACCGTCTACCTCGACCACGCCATCACCACAACCGGCCACCCCACCGACGATCCACTGCTCGATCACCTCTCACCACTCGGCTGGGAACACATCAACCTCACCGGCGCCTACACCTGGAACAACCCCCGCCAACCCAAAACTGGAAAACTCCGACCGTTGCACAGGCCCGGAAACTCTTAGCGTGCTATTTATTCCGTTTCGTGAGCTGACCCCTCAGAGCGCGAAAGACCGTGGTCAGGCCGGGCTGGCTCCCGGGCAGCACGATGACATCGCTCGGCATGGGCGGGGTGACCCCGACCGGCATCGCAGCCCCCAACTCGTTCGCAAACCAGGCCTGCAACTCGGGAAGGCCCGCCAACGGTGAGCGGATGAGCGCGGCGTCGCTGCGTGCCGCGCGAGCCAGTGCCGACCGGATCAACCGTTCGGGCAGGAGCTCACGGTCGGGATAGCCGGCGTGCAGGGCGATCGCGTCTTGCGGTGCCGGACGCATGGGGGCGCCCAACGTGGGGATGCGGCGCTGCGGCGATCGCATGGCCGCCGTCTGCCAGCTGTAGTCCAGGGGGCGCGCTGTGCGCACGGCGCGAACAAAAGCGCCGGATCCGGGGCGAGTTTCGATGAGCCCGTTTGCTTCGAGTGTGCGCAGGGCCTTCTGAACCGTCACCGGGCTGGCCGCGTGTTCCGCGACGAGAGCGCGGGTCGACGGAAGCCGTGCACCCGGCGGTGCTTGAGCTATCCAATCACGGAGCGCGTTCACAATCCGAAAACTGCTATCGTTGTTCATGTTGGATCATAGTAGCGCTATCCAAATTACGCGTCGACCGCTATCACGCTCGCATGCCGGACTTGCCTGGGGGCTTCTGGGCGTTGCCGCCTTCTCGTTCACAGTTCCCCTCACCCGAATTGCCGTCGAGAGCATGTCCCCGCTCTTCATCGGATCGGGTCGCGCCGTCATCGCCGCAGTGCTGGCAGCTGCCGCACTGGCCATCACTCGGCAACGACTCCCCCGCGGCCGCCAGTGGCTTCGCCTGGCCGTCATAGCGGGCGGCGTTGTCATCGGCTTCCCGATCCTGACGTCATTCGCCCTCACCACCGCCACGGCCAGTCACGGCGCAGTCGTCATCGCACTCTTACCGGCCGCGACGGCCGTCATGGCCGTCATCCGCGGACATGAACGACCACCGCTGTTCTTCTGGATCATGGCTGCCGTCGGCGCACTGGTGGCTGTACTCTTCGCTTCGCTGCAGGGCGGCGGACTCACCCAATTGCACTGGTCCGATTTGCTGCTATTCGGTGCCGTCATAGCGGGCGGCATCGGATACACCGAGGGCGGTCTGCTGGCACGCGAGATCGGGTCGTGGCAGACGGTGTCCTGGGCACTGATCGTCGCCTCTCCCCTCATGATCACCCTGACCGCGGTCGCGATGGTCGGTCAACCACCGACCGGCACCCCCTGGCAATGGGCGGCCTTCGCCTATCTCGGAGTGATCAGCATGTTTCTCGGCTTCTTCGCCTGGTACCGCGGCCTCGCAATCGGGCCCATAACCCAAGTCAGCCAGGTGCAATTGGCCCAACCCGTTCTGAGCATCCTCTGGGCAGCGTTACTGCTACGCGAACACCTGACCTGGCAGACCATCTTCGGCGGCATGGCCGTCATCGCCTGCGCCGGCATCGCCGTGCGCATTCGCCAGCGTCACTGAGTGCGCAGCGACTCGAGAAACTCGTCCGCCATGTGCAGTTGCTCCTGGAGTTTTTGCCGACGCTCCGTGGCCTGGGCGATGAAGGCGTCAAGCTCCGCGCGCACAGACGGATTCTCCGACGAAGCCACACCATTCTGCAGTGCGTCGATGGTCTTCAGCAGCGCCATCATTTCGTCCAGGGAGAAACCGAGCGGTTTCATGCGGCGGATCAACATGAGCCGTGCATGATCCTCCTGCGTGTACAGGCGAAATCCGCCGTCGGTGCGAGCGGATGCCTTCAGCAGGCCGACCTCGTCGTAGTGACGAATGGTGCGCAGTGACAGCCCGGTCTTCTCCGCGAGTTCGCCGATGTGCATCGTGAACGCGGACCCTGTCGCGCCTGATATCACCGGAAGACCTCTTTCCCTGCAGGCACAATCAACCCTTACGTTAAGGTAGTGTTTCAGAAGTCGGCTGGCATTCATCTGTGAGCCCACTCTCCCACCGTTGTCCTCGCTGACCGGTGGAGGTGCGCAGCGCGGCGCCCACCCAAGTCTTCTCTACCCATTTCGGCCGCACATCCGGCCCAGCTTCTGGAGGCCTCGTGGCCATCGTTCACAAATCCACCTCGACCAACAGCTACAAGGCGGAACCGTCGGTACTCACCGCCCTGCGCACGCCTCGCCTGCTCACCCGCGAGGTGCTCGCCGGCCTCGTCGTGGCCATGGCCCTCATTCCCGAGGCGATCGCCTTCTCGATCATCGCCGGCGTTGACCCACGCGTTGGCCTGTTCTCCTCGTTCGTCATGGCCGTGACCATCGCCTTCGTCGGCGGACGCCCCGCCATGATCACCGCGGCGACGGGCGCCGTCGCGCTCGTCATCGCCCCGGTCGCCCGCGACTACGGCATGGAATACTTCATCGCCACCGTCATTCTCGCCGGGGTATTTCAGATTCTGCTGAGCCTCGTTGGCGTGGCAAAACTCATGCGTTTCATCCCCCGCAGCGTCATGGTCGGCTTCGTCAACGCCCTCGCGATTCTCATCTTCAGCGCGCAGCTTCCCCAACTGCTCGGCGTGCCCTTCCTGGTCTACCCGCTCGTCGCCGCCGGCCTGGTCATCATGATCGTGATGCCCCGCATCACCAAGGTCATTCCGGCACCGCTCGTCGCTATCGTCGTGCTGACCGTGCTGACAGTTGTGGCCGCCATCAACGTGCCTACCATCGGCGATCAGGGCAAGCTGCCGACGAGCCTGCCCGAGCTCTTCCTGCCCACCGTGCCGCTCAGCTGGGAGACGTTCACGATCATCGCCCCGTTCGCCCTCGGCATGGCTCTGGTTGGAATCCTCGAGTCGCTGATGACCGCGAAATTTGTCGATGAGATCACCGACAGCCACTCCAACAAGACCCGCGAAACCTGGGGCCAGGGCGTCGCCAACATCATGTCCGGCCTGTTCGGCGGCATGGGCGGTTGCGCCATGATCGGCCAGACCATGATCAACGTCAAGGCCTCCGGCGCTCGCACCCGCATCTCCACCTTCCTCGCCGGCGTCTTCCTACTCGTTCTGGTGCTCGGCCTCGGTGACGTGCTCGCTGTCGTGCCGATGGCGGCTCTGGTCGCGGTGATGATCATCGTGTCCTATCTCACGTTCGACTGGCACAGCATCCGCTTGGCCACCCTCAAGCGGATGCCCAAGAGCGAGACCACCGTCATGGTCGCCACGGTCGTCGTGATCGTTCTCACCCACAACCTCGCCATCGGCGTCGTTGTCGGCGTCATCGTCGCCATGGTCGCGTTCGCCCGCCGCGTCGCCCACCTTGCCCGGGTGGAACGCACCGTCGACCTCGACCTGCCCGTTCCGACCGCCTATTACACGGTGTCCGGCGCGCTGTTCTTCGCTTCGAGCAACGATCTGCTGACCCAGTTCGAATACGCCGACGACCCCGACCGCGTTGTCATCGACCTGTCGGCCTCACACATCTGGGATGCGTCGACCGTCGCCACCCTCGATGCCATCACCTACAAGTACGAGCGGCACCACAAGTACGTCGTGATCGAGGGACTCAACGAGGCCAGCTACGAGCTGCACACCCGCCTCGCCGGTAATCTCGGTGGCGGTCACTAGCTCGGAACGTGCGCCGACCCGCAGCTGCGCGATTTCGAGGCCGGTCTTGAACCGGTTCCGGAAGAGACTGCCGATACTCCGGCAGGCATAATGACGGGATGACCAAGCACTGGACCCCGCTCGCTCTCGTCTATCTGGCACTGAGCCTCATCGGGCTCGCCGGCACGTGGACATACAACGTTCTCGCGATCGTGCAGATGCGGGACTTCATCGGAGACTGGGTCAACAGCGGCCCGGCGGTGTCGTCGCTCACGGTCGACCTGCTCATCGCGGCGGTGGTCGGCAGCATCCTCATCATCGTTGAGGCGCGACGACTCGGAATGAAGCGGGGCTGGCTCTACGTCGCTCTTTCGGGCCTGACCGCCTTCGCCTTCACCTTTCCGCTGTTCCTTGCCATGCGCGAGCGCGCCCTGGAGGCGACGCGGGCAACGGCCCCGGGAACTTTGTAACGTGGTGGCATTATCCCAACGAGAGAATGCCCATGTTCGAGTTGCTCAGCATTCCCGGCGTCTCAGTACTGCTGTACATCGTTGCCATCGCAGGGTTCTGGGCTTACACGATCGCCCGCACGACGAACAGATCGCGCGCACTGAACCTCGAAATCGTGCTCATGTACGCGATCGGCATCATCGGCTTCAGCGGAATATCGAACTGACAGCGATGAGGCCCCCGTCGGTTGACGGGGGCCTCATCTGGCTCAAGCGACTAGAGCTGGTGGCTGCTCAGAGCCGGTTCCTCGAACTGGTTCATGGTGTTGTTCTCGCCGCCGGCCTTGAGCGCGGCATCCCCGGCGAAGTACTCCTTGTGGTTGTCACCCAGGTCGGAGCCAGACATGTTCTGGTGCTTGACCGTGGCAATTCCCTCGCGGATCTCGCGACGCTGCACGCCCTTGACGTAGGCGAGCATGCCTTGATCGGCGAAGTATCCCTTGGCCAGGTCATCCGTCGAGAGTGCGGCCGTGTGGTACGTGGGCAGGGTGATGAGGTGGTGGAAGATCCCCGCCTCAGCCGACGCGTCGCGCTGGAAGGTGCGGATCTTCTCATCGGCACGCTGGGCCAACTCGGTCTCGTCGTAGGCGACGCTCATGAGCTTGGCACGGTCGTAGGCCGACACGTCCTTGCCCTCTTCGACCAGCGTGTCGAACATCTGCTGGCGAAAGTTGAGGGTCCAGTTGAACGACGGGCTGTTGTTGTAGACCAGTTTGGCGTTCGGGATGGCCTTGCGAACCTCGTTCATCATGCCGGCGATCTGACCGATGTGCGGCTTCTCGGTCTCGATCCACAGCAGGTCTGCGCCGTTCTGCAACGACGTGATGCTGTCGAGCACGCAGCGGGCCTCGCCGGTTCCCGGACGGAACCTGAAGAGGTTGCTCGCCAGACGCTTCGGTCGCAGCAGCTTGCCGTCGCGCTTGATGACGACATCCCCGTTGCCGAGGTCGGCCTCGGTGATCTCGTCGACGTCGAGGAAGGAGTTGTACTGGTCACCGAGGTCGCCGGGCTGGTGGGTTACGGCGAGCTTCTGCGTGAGGCCGGCGCCGAGCGAGTCGGTGCGCGAGACGATGATGCCGTTTTCGATTCCGAGCTCGAGGAAGGCGTAACGCACGGCGTTGATCTTCGCGATGAAGTCTTCGTGCGGAACCGTGACCTTGCCGTCCTGGTGGCCGCACTGCTTCTCGTCCGAGACCTGATTCTCAATCTGGATGGCGCAGGCGCCGGCCTCGATCATCTTCTTAGCCAGGAGGTAGGTGGCTTCGGGATTGCCGAATCCGGCATCGATGTCGGCAATGATCGGCACGACGTGGGTCTCATAGGCGTCGATCTGACTCAGAAACGCGGCGGCTTTGGCGTCATCGCCAACAACGCGGGCGTTGTCCAGACCCGTGAACAGCAGGTCCAGCTCGCGGGCATCGGCTTGGCGAAGGAAGGTGTACAGCTCCTCGACGAGTGCGGGAACGGCCGTCTTCTCATGCATGGACTGGTCGGGGAGCGGACCGAACTCGCTGCGCAGCGCGGCAACCATCCAGCCGGACAGGTACAGGTAGCGCTTATTGGTGGTCTTGAGGTGCTTCTTGATCGAGATCATTTTCTGCTGGCCGATGAAGCCGTGCCAGACGCCGAGCGACTGGGTGTAGATGGAGGAATCAGCGTCGTACTCCCCCATGTCCTTGCGCATGATGTCGGCGGTGTACTGCGCGATCTCGAGGCCGGTCTTGAACCGGTTCTGAGCCCGCATACGCGCAACAGACTCGGGGTTGATGGCGTCCCAGCTGGCGCCAACCCGCTGCTTGAGGGCTTCGATCGTCTCGATGTCTTTCTGGTAGCCAGTCATGTGATTTCCTTCGACGTGTGAGTTGGGCTGAGCCGGGACTACTGACTCAACGGGCCGCTATCGGCTGTTAACCCCAGATTGGCGCAAGAACAACCAGTCTTCTCAGGAATGTTGCCCAGAAGAAATGCGATTCTTCTGTAATTGAAAAGTTATTCGGGAAGGATGGCCTGCATCGGGGTCGAGTCCCCGGGAGATTTCAAGCCGGCCCCGCACAGTGGCACGACCACCGTCGCGGCTGTCAGCAGGCTCGCCGCTCCCGCCCAGGTCAGACTGTCCGGGTCGAAAGTCTGGTCGACGGCCGCGCGCACGGCGGCGAAACAGACGGCCGCTGTTGGCTCGACAAAAAGTCCTTCGTCGGCGAGCTCCTGGCGTGCGGCCGCGATCTGCTCGTCGGCGACTGAAACTATCGTGCCACCGGT
>Ga0307486_1003373_pt1 | contig 10374 bp, 3 predicted proteins | sample CBIW02metaG_FD_203663 | JGI IMG/M metagenome (GOLD analysis project Ga0307486, IMG submission 203663) | Sea-ice brine microbial communities from Beaufort Sea near Barrow, Alaska, United States - CBIW 0.2 | ecosystem: Environmental > Aquatic > Marine > Coastal | place: USA: Alaska | collected... | reverse complement strand
GTCACCGGTGACAGATAGGTAATTAGTAGGATGATCAGAAAAAGTAATTTTTTCTCCATAGCCGTGTGGTATTAGAACTTTCAATTCACATGGGGGAGAAAATTGAGAATGAATAAATTTCTTGTAATGCTTTGGGGAAAAGCTATATGATAGTCTAAATTACGGCAATTTAATATAAGATTCGAAGTTTTTCGGTAAAGGGTAAACATAATCGATATAAGTAATATTTTTCCGCAATTTTTTTTAATTAACTGATAATTAACAAGTTGTAACCTACAAAATTTTTTGTCTTTAACTGTTACAGATTAATTCCCGGGAGCCAAACCTGTGATGGTTTGTAAAGTTTGACCGTCGCTCCATAAATAACTATATCTTCCGGCACCCCCCTGAACTGTTGTAGCCGTTCCGTTTTTGGCAGCATAGCAGGTTACATTATTTTGAGTTACTGTTGCTGAAAGAAGAACAGGATATGTGAGTACCTGATTTTCCAAATCAATTACCCAAGTAGTATTTGCTGCATCCCGAATCTGAACATCACAGATGCCCGGTGCAAGATTCGGATTGGGTGATCCTGCGGTCCAGACCATAAATTTGAGATATTTTGGTCTCAACTGAAAAATTAAATGGTTTTTAAGGTTGTGAATTTGCTTTTCCTTAGAGGATTTGGAATCATAGGGATCAGTTGTTAATAGTTTTATACTCACCCTCATATTCAATATCCAAGAAATTTAGATATGAAGAGGTGTGATCGGCATAAGTAGTAACATATGAACCTGTTAAAAATATAAAAAGTAGGAAGGTTCGAAACTTTGGGGGTGATTTTCGCATTTCAATCCTTGTTAAGAACTCCAGTATTATATTACATATAAAACACATAAATTTGGATTCATATTTTTTTAATTAAAAACGAATTTTTTTTCAGACAATAAGTTATCTATTAGGAATATTTCTTTTGCAGGTTAATTCTTACTAATTTGATATGATTATTTTTTTGCTTATTACTTTACCCTCGGTATAAAGCTTTATTACATACACCCCGGAACTATAATTTCTAACCATTAGGCTTATTTCTTTATTCGGCGGGATATTTGTATACTTCTCAATTAGATTGCCGTTTAAATCAAATAGATATACGCTGGTAATAATGAGCCTATCCGGATTCATAATTTGAATTTCCCTTAAGTTGTGGGCATGTTTTATAGATAAAGTCGTGAAATCTGTCTCCGGCACCTCAATTATTGGTCCTTCTACTCCGGGTTCCCCAACAATTGGCCCTTCAATAAGGGGTGGGTCTTCTTTAAAGAATATTATTTCAAACCGGTCATGAATATATCCGGGTTCTGAGGTTGAAAGATAAGGGCCTGCTTTTAGATCGTGAATGCTATCCTTTAATTTGTCATTTAAATAAACTTTCATTTCAGCCGGAGTATTTTCCAGGGTGTCAATTTTGATCCTGAATTCCTTGTTTTCTTTAATTTTAACTCCCAGGGGTAAAATCTGGTCTTTGTCAAAATTTGGAACTCCCTGGATTACCAATTGATTATCTCCCTGAAGCCAGTACATGTCCTCTACATTATCGTCAAATAATAATGCGTCATAGCCCAGGTCAAAGCCATTGGTGGTAGATTGAATTGCCCCAACCAAAATTTGCCTGTGATATCCCACAGGGGATTTAAACGAGATCCGGATTTTACTTTTCTCCTGGGTTTTTTGCTTGTTTGTCTTTGTAGTTACTTCAGGTTTTAAGAAAATGGAATTACCATTTGCCTCTTTTTCAAAAACCCGGTAAGAATTTTTAAAGATAATATCCCCACCATAACCGATAGCCGAAACCGGATTTGAAGAATTTACAAGGAATCCCTGGGCAACCGGTATATATCGTGAGGGTGTTTTTCCACTTGTCGACATGTTATCGTTAATTCGCGAATCTGATGAAGTTGCGCCCTTAACTCCTCCGGTTAAATTATATACCGCATAACCTCCTACATATTCCTTTAAAATATGATTTACAATATAAAAATGATCCCAGAAATATATCGACCCATCAAAGACTGGAGGTGATTTTATATGATCAATTATAAATTGATCTGCGTCTATTGCAGATGGATATGGATTTCCAATTAAATAATTCTGGTTAGGTCCCATTGTAAGTGTGATATCGCCATTATGAGGTTTTCCCCTAAAGGTATAATTTTGTTCTTCATTTATTCCAGCACTTCCATTAGTTCCTTTCATAGTAAATCCTTCCCCTGTTTCTAAATTTCCGGTTTCTAATATATGATCCCATTCTGCATAAATATTAGCTGGTGCAGGTGAGTATCCCCATAACCAATAGGTACTTATAGTGATGGGATCAGAGGTTATATTTCCATCTGCTGCCCAATATGCAGAGTTGAAAGTAATGAATTGGGGAGTTGAAGTTGTCCCATCCATTAAAACAGATTTTACGTTATAAGGAGCATTATTTGCAGCACCTCCCTGCGCACTAACCGGTGAGGACCAGTAATTGTACACAAAACTATTGCGTTTTCCCTGTTGGTTTCTATCCAGATATCCAGAACTTATATTATCCAAAATACTTCCGGGATCTTGTAAAAGCTGGGATTCTCCTTCAAGATCTATAACTCCGTCTAATTTTAAATAATGTGTAACCCGCAAAAACTGACCTAAAGTACTTCCGGGATCCATTATATTTAATTCTCCGGTTTCAGAAATAAGTCCTAAAACTGTTATATCTTTTTTCGTGGATTCTATATTATGTCTTGTTCTAACGATATTCCATTCTATTGGAGTTGTACCGTCAATTCCATTACTGTTTGGATAATCCCAGACGCTTGGACGAAGCCAAGTAGTAAGAGTTTTCCAATCCCCATTATTAGCCGAAATATAAGGCAATGGCGCCGTGTTTTCTTGATTAGTAGTCATGTTTACTAATTTTCCGGGAACAGAAGTTACCGCCAAATCAGGTGTAAAACCGTTTAAAGGTTTTAAGGCTGCCGGAAATGTCACTAGATTTAATGGATCCGGAACATTTGATATCAATCTGTAATAACCCTCAATATCTGAATAAAGCAAACCTCCCGGAACTGGTATTGGGATCTCAACACCCATATTGCCTGCATCCTGTAAATGCTGGTTCATCATAAAACGTATTTGATCTTGGGTGATGGGTTTATTCCAGATACGTACTTCTTCGATCCAACCGGAGAAATAATTTTCAGGTTTCCCAGATGTTGAATTCCACCTTGCTCCAATGAGTGTCTTAGATCCACCAATTCCAGATCCAGCGTTACCAATTTGAATTCCATCTATATATAATTTCCCGTTTGAAACGGCAATATGATACCAGCGGTTATTAGGGGTTATTTTTTTGGAAGGAAGATCTTTCATCTTAATTTCAAATTTTGGGCCGCTTATAATAGTTCCGATTGTATCTTTAGGTCGAATCCAGGCCTCTATACTATAAGTTCCTTTATAATTTGTTCCAAGATCTACATAGTCCTTGACCCCATCAAAATCTAAATTAATACAAGGGGTAAGGTTAATAAGCATTTCATCAACGGTATCCGCGCAAGGGCCGGCATTTATTATTTTCCATTCTAAGGTGTAACTACCCGGAGATCCTGTAAATACTGCATTTGCATTATTGGCATTAGGTGTGAACTGATAAGTGGCACCCAAAGGAGCAGATTTTACGCTCCAGGAAGCTGTATTTCCAACAGCAAGTACATCTGTTTTTAAGTAATTTGAAATGGAAGTCGCCTGTAACTGGACTTGAGTCATACCGCAACCGGTCACTTGGTCTGGCCCCACATCGGCGACATTACTGTCATAGGCAAAAACATCGACAAAAGTAGCTGTACTTCTACAACCATTAATTAAGGAGGTCACGGAAAAGGTGTTTTTACCGGGTACCAAAGGAGTAACGGTTATATTTTCAGTAAATCCAATTACATCCCCTGCATCATTTTTCCATTCGATGGTTTCATTAATGGGTTTGTCCGGGATTGCTATATTGTCAATTGCCCAGGAACTTGCATTAGTACTCCTATAATTAAACCGGATTCTCAAATTGGATTGTCCCAGATAAGGGCTTAAGTCAATTTGCATTTTAGGAAAATTATTGTAGGGTGTTAATGTAGATGGCCCTGTGAAAGTGGCCAATACCTGACTGTAGTTTGTTCCTCCATTAAGGGATATCTCAACGGTTGCAGAAGATCCGGCCAAAAGATTGTAGGCGTGATTAAATTCCAGTTTAGCGGTACTCAAACCTATTAAATTAAAAACCGGAGTTTCCATTACCGAATTAAACGCGCCATTAGTGATGGCAAATTTTCCATTGGTCAGGTAAGTAATCCCTGAGTAGGTTCCTCCATTGGAAGAGCTTAATCTAAAACCATTCACTTTTGAGCTACTACCTCCAGAATTTAAACAATTACCGCATCCGTCTGCCAACCATCCTGCTGGATTTGCCTGTTCAAAAGCCCCTCCTTGGGCAATTATACCCCCGGTTGCATAGCCGCTGACCATGGTTAACTGTACATTGGTGCCCAAACAAACTTGATTTGGAGTTGCCGTTACGGGAGTAGGTTTAATATCCGGTGGAATTACACTTATTGTTGCAGTTGCAGAGGAAACCTCTGTACAAGTACCGCTTTGTAAAATAGCCCTGTAAATTGTTGTTTGTGTAATGCCACTAAAATTGTAGGAGTAGGAGTTAAAAGTATTTACAATTGGTGTCCAATTAGCACCCCCATTTGTTGAGGATTCCCATCTAACTACTTTACCCGTAGTACCACTTAAATTAAGTGGGGGAGTGGGATCTGGCTGATAGCAAACCAGATTTAAGCTTACCTCAACATTGTTAATGGTCATTGTTAGTATTCCACCCACCGCTAAAGGGTCAATGGTAATTGAACCGTTCAAAGAAACATTTGTACAAGGACCAGATGTTGTTACCATATAATTAAATGTTCCGGCAACAGAAGGCGTACCGCTGATTGTAAAAACACCTCCGTTATATAATCCGGTTACACCTGTTGGTAATGCGCCTGGAGTAATGGAAGCACCAGTTCCGCTACCGCCAATTGCATAAGCAATTGGCGTAATTGCCGTATTAATACATTTTATTTGAGTATCTGTTCCAACCGCAGAAGATAAACTAATTGTTGAAATGGCATCTACTTTTATTGAACCGTTCAAAGAAACATTTGTACAAGGCCCTGATGTTGTTACCGTATAATTAAATGTTCCGGCAACAGAAGGAGTTCCGCTAATTGTAAAAACGCCACCACCATATGATCCGGTTACGCCAGTTGGGAATGCACCAGCCGTAAGAGAAGCACCTGTTCCACCCCCACCAATTGCATAAGTGATAGGAATAATTGCGGTACTTATACATTTTGTTTGAGCATCTGTTCCAACCGCAGAGGATAAGCTGATAGTCGAATCGTAATTAACTGTAACTGTTACACTGGCGCAAGCCGAATTGTAAGAACAAGGAGTAGGATCCTCATATCTTCCATAATAAGTTGTAGTTGTCGTGGGGCTAACGGATAAACCATTACCTGTTCCTACAAGTGTACCACCGCAAGAGCCAGTATACCATTTAATCACTTCACCAGTTCCTCCACCACCGCCGACTAGATTTAAGCTGCTGCTCACTCCGGAACAAAGAATAAGGGCCGAAGCTGTTGCAGAAGTAGGATCCGTTGATTTTTTATTAACCGTAAGAAGAGCAGGATTTGAAATAGTTTGTGAGCAGGTACCTCCCGGGCTGCTAATAACTACATCATAACTTCCGGCATTATTGACTGATACACCGGTAAAAGTTAAGGTATTTGTTGTTGCCCCTGAAATAATGCCGCCATCAGAAATTGGAATTCCGGCTTTTCTCCAAACATAACTTGATATATTACCTATGGCTGTAACTATAAATGATGTGTTATTGCCTTCACAAACTACTGACGCAACAGGTTGATTGCTAATATCTATATCCTGGTTTACATTGAGCACGGCATTCTGTGAGGTTTCAGTTGTACAAGGTGATGTTCCACTTACCACCACAGTGTAAGTAGCTGCATCGGCAGTACTCACATTAGGAATTGAATATGAACTGGATGTTGCACCTGTAATATTAGTTCCTCCTTTTTTCCATTGATAATTGAGTCCTGTACCCGTTGCAGTTACTGAAAAATTAACCGGGAAGCCGGAACAAACAGTTTGAGAAGGGTCTGGTTGTGCAGTAATAACTACAGTTTGGTTTACTGTTAATGTTGCTATTGAAGATGTAACCGATGAGCATGGACTAATTCCAGACACCTCAACAGTATAATTTCCGCTATCAGTCGTACCTACATTATTAAGTGTTAAAGTCGTTAAAGTAGCATTCGCAATATTAGTTCCTCCTTTTTTCCATTGATAACTGAGTCCTGTTCCTGTTGCTGTAACACTAAAGTTTGCCGTGCTTCCTGAACACAAGGTTTGTGTGGCTGTTGGTTGTACAGAAATGGCCACAGCCTGGTTGACATTGAGCACGGCATCCTTTGAGGTGACGGGTATACAAGGTGATGTTCCACTTACAACTACTGTGTAAGTAGCCGCATCGGAAGTGCTTACATTGGGGATTGAATAGGTATTGGATGTTGCACCTGTAATATTAATTACTCCTTTTTTCCACTGATAACTGAGTCCAGTTCCGGTTGCAGTAACGATAAAGTTTGCGGTACTTCCGGAACACAAGGTTTGCGAGGCAGTTGGCTGTGTAGTAATGGCAATTGCCTGGTTGACTTTGAGCTCGGCATTCTGTGAGGTAACCGGTAAACAAGGTGATGTTCCACTTACTAATACATTATAATTAGTTGCAGCATCAGTAGTTGCAGTATTTGAAATGGATAATGTAGCTGAATTTACGCCGCTTATATTTCCTCCATTTGATAAGTTTATAATCCCTTTTCTCCACTGATATGTTAAGCCTGTTCCTGTTGCCGTAACACTAAAGTTTGCAGTACTTCCTGAACACAATGTTTGAGTTGTTATTGGTTGAACGGTGATAGCTGGAGGCTGGTTAACGGTTAAAGTCATAACATCGGAAACCACGGAGCAATTTGGACCTCCAACAGACTTTATCATGTTTAAGGTTAAAGTTACAGTCCCGCTGGTTATTGCAGGCTTATAAGTAGATGTCAAAGAAGTGTTATCAGAGAAAATCCCGGTCGCTGGAGAAGATGTCCATAAAACATCCTTGGCATAGCCTGTTTTTGTACCTGACAAATTAATGGTTCCTCCCGTACAAATACTTGCATCTGGTCCCGCTGAAACGCCTGCCGATTTATTAACATCAACATTAAAGCTTGATTGGGAACTGATTCCACAAGCATTAACAGCAGTAGCTCTAAATATATTATTGCCATCAATAACACTAGTTGTTGCATTAACAGTTATTGCATTGGTTCCGTTACCGGAAACGATATTCCATCCCGAAGGCACTACCCAATTATAGCTAGTAACATTTGTATTTGATATTACAGAATAAACTAATCCAGACACTGGAGGACAAACACCATTTGCAACATTAATGTTCCCGCTTGCAGGACTAAATACAGGTGTTGTAGGCGGGGTATAGCCGGTCATTGTTATTACATTACTTGTAACAGCAGGCAGAGGCGCACAAGTTGCATTTGAAGTCATCAGAACCGAAATTTGAGAACCATTAGCAAGTGAATTAGCAATATATGTTGCACTATTAGTTCCAACACTGTTTCCTCCATTTTTCCATTGATAAGAAGGGGAAGCTCCTCCATTAGTTGGAGTGGCAGTAAATGTTACCGGGGTTGAACCTCCAGGGGAAGTCGTGCAAATATTAGTTGAGGTTGATGTAATAATTACTGAAGGGCTTATTGTTGGATTTATTGTAACCGATGTTGTTGCTGAACTACTTGTACAGCCTGCAACAGTAACTGCCACACTATAGGTGCCTGCCATGGCAGCAGTTGCATTAGAAATGCTTGGATTTTGGGATGTACTGGTAAAACTATTTGGTCCCGTCCAGTAATATGTTGCCCCGTTAATAAGACTTGCAGTTAAAGTAATGGTTCCTCCAGCACATATCGGGCTGTTACTGCCAGCAGTTGGTGATGGAATTGTATTAACTGTTGCTGTTATAGAAGTTCTAGCTGTAGTGGTACATCCGTTATTGGTTGCATCCACATAATAAGTCGTTGTTGAAGAAATGCTTGGCGTTGTAAAGTACATACCTGTTCCTAAACTTGCCCCGCCAGTTAAAGCTGCATACCAATTAATTGTTCCTGCAGAAGCTGTTGCACCTAAATCAACTGTGCCTGTTCCACATCTCGATGCTGGTGTAGTACCACTAATTGTTGGGGTGGTATTTACTGTTGCTGTTACCGCTGTTCTGGTTCCTGTTGTACAGCCTGTTGCTATTACTGTTGCATCAACATAATAAGTGGTGGTTGAAGATATGCTAGGCGTGGTAAAACTTGTTCCATTTCCCAAACTTGCTCCGCCCGCTGAAGCTGCATACCAATTGATTGTTCCTGTAGATGCTGTCGCTCCTAAACTAACTGTACCTGTTCCACATCTCGATGCTGGTGTTGTGCCTGTAATTGTTGGGATAGTATTTACTGTAATTGTTAAAGTAGTTGTAGTAGCACACAAACCTGCAGTTGGTGTAAAAGTATACGTAGTGGTTGCAAGATTATTTAATCCTGGAGACCAAGTTCCTGTAACGGCATTGTTTGAAGTTGTGGGCAAAGCTGAAAGTACTTCTCCATAACAAATTGGCGAAACTGAAGTAAATGTTGGTGTTACATTCGGATTTACTGTAACAAACCAACTTCCAGTAGAAAGCGTTAATGTGGTATTACAAGAATTGTCTTTGGCCAAACGGGTATAACTAGTATTTGCGGTCAAGCTAGCAGGTGGATCATAAGTTTCTCCCGTGGCTCCTGAAATATTAATCCCATTTGCCCGCCATTGGTAAGTAATGGTTCCATTACCTCCAATTGCAGTAGTTGAACTGCCAATAATAGAAGGATTGCCGTTATAACAAATAGTCTCTCCTGTAGTGTTAATAGATCCTGCAGTAAAATTTGGATTTACTTCAATAAATAACACATTGGTCTCGCAAAGTGAGGAGCTATCATAAATATCAAGGCGTTTGTACCAAGTATTCTGAGTTAATGCTGGAGGATCATAGGATGAAGCAGTTGCACTACTAATACTAACAAATCCACTAACACCATCCATAATGCTTGACTGCCATTGATAGGTAAGAATTCCAGTTCCAATTGGTGCTATTGTTTCAGTTAAAGTTGAAGGATTTGCATTATAGCATATAGTCTGATTTCCAGAAATTCCTCCAGCAGTTGTACACTGCCCAAACCCACTAAACGGATTTAAAAAAAATAAGGAAAGCGCAAAGAATACAGAAAATAATTTTTTCTCCATAGCCGTATGGTATTAGAACTTTCAATTTGACGAGGGGGAGAAAATTGAGAATGATTGGATTCCTTGTAATAACTTGGGGGGAGAGTAATATATCGATCTAAAATACGTCAATTAAATATATGATTCGATGCTTTTCGATAATAAGTTAATATAGTCGATGTAATTATTATTTTATCGATAAAAAATATAATTGATTGATAATCTGCAAGATATAAACTACAAAAATTTTCATAATATTTAAAGGGTGAAGGGTAAAGGGTGAAAAGTGAGGGGTGAAAAGTGCCCCGAAGGGTCGGGAGTGGAAAGTGAAGGGTGAAAAGTGATGGGTGAAGATTTAAAAAATTTGATTTGAAAGGTCGAACAGGATTGAATAAAAACTTTGTAAATCAAAAATCGTTAATCCTTGTTCAATATTGAGAACAAGGACCAACGATTTTTGGTTTTGGATATTAAAAGGTAAAATTTATAAGGAAAAACTATTCACCCATAAACGGATACCTGTAATCTGTTGCAGGAACAAAAGTTTCCTTGATCAACCTTGGAGAGGCCCAACGCAATAAGTTGAGCATTGAACCGGCTTTGTCGTTGGTTCCACTCGCCCTGGCACCGCCAAAAGGTTGTTGGCCAACTACGGCTCCGGTACACTTATCGTTGATATAGAAGTTCCCGGCTGCATTTTGCAAGGCTTTGGTGGCTTGTGCGGCGGCATATCTGTTTGTGGAAAGTACAGCTCCGGTCAACCCGTAAATACTGGTTTCATCAACTAATTTCAGGGTTTCCTCCCACTTTTTATCCTCGTAAACATAAATAGTCATTACGGGTCCGAACAATTCGGTTTCCATAGTGGAATATTTAGGATTTGTGGTCAAAATTACTGTTGGCTCCACAAAATAACCTTTGGATTTA
>Ga0307486_1003372_pt1 | contig 10378 bp, 11 predicted proteins | sample CBIW02metaG_FD_203663 | JGI IMG/M metagenome (GOLD analysis project Ga0307486, IMG submission 203663) | Sea-ice brine microbial communities from Beaufort Sea near Barrow, Alaska, United States - CBIW 0.2 | ecosystem: Environmental > Aquatic > Marine > Coastal | place: USA: Alaska | collected... | reverse complement strand
AGTATCTCGACGGCGATTTTTCCGGTGCGGAGGCTCGTCGTGACGGCAAGTCCTGTGCTCGCCCCGAGAGCCACAACGTGTTTCAGGATGGAGTTAGCCTCCGTTTCACGTTCCGCGGTCCGCGACGTGGCGGTGGTGTGACGTCGGTCTACCGGGCTCGAGGCGGGGTCGATGACGGTCACTACACGAAGCTGCGCCCCCAGCTGGGCGGCAAGGGCAACGGCGACCTCGGCGGCGGCGAACGCCGCGGGAGAGTCATTGACGGCGACCAACACCGTGGCCACCTGAGAGATTTCAACCATCAGAACCTCCAGATAATTGGGAAATCGGACTGTTGACGCTGGGTGCCAAGTCTTCCGCTGAACGGTTGTTTTCTGCCCAGCGCACCCGGAGGCTCTCTTCGAGCTCTTGTTGGTCCAACTGTCCCTGGATGCTGATCAGCTTGGCCTCCAGCCGCGGGATCCACGTGTTCTCGATAGCGCGCTGACGGAGGCGTGTCGTGGTGAGTTCCGCGGAAACGAGAAGCATGGCTCGTCTCGCCGCCGCGCACGTGGCAGCGGCAACGAGTGAATCTCGGTGCGATTGAGCGGCGTAGGACAACGCGGAGCTTCCCCCGGGATGTCGCTCTGGCGGGAGCTGGACTGTCACATTTTCGGGATAGCTCACCCCCATCGCTCCTCCCCAGTTCACCTCCACTATTGCGGGTTTGTCTGCCGCGGCAGCCCGGACCCGATCTCGACCATCCATTTCTGCACTTCGGTGAAGCCAGGTCGCGGCGATGCTGGCGAGGTCTTCCCACTCACGGCGACTGTGCTCGGCGAAAAGCTCGAGACGTTCAAGTTCGTCGGCGAGGATGTGTTGTTTGCGATCGAGCAGGGTGCTGCCGTGCCGTGCAGTCTCAAGCTGATGAGCAACACGGGCTTTGCCTGATCGCCCAGTCTCATTCATGAACCTCTCGATTCTTGGGAAGGTATTTGTCGAGGAATGCCGTGGAGAGCATGGTGAGTTCTTGCTCGGGTAACGCGGCCAGTGCGCGCCACGCGCGGTCAAGGGTGTCTTCGAATGACCGCGCCTCAGTGTCGCGCTGGTTGAAGAGCTCCCGCTCAACGAGATCTCGGTAGGCAATAAAGCTGTGGTCGGTCTCACTCAGTGCTGCAGTTCCGACGAGCTCGGCGAGTTCCGTCGACTGGCGCGCTCTGGCCATCGCGGCGAGCACTTGTGCCGCGACATCCACATGGTCTTCGCGGGTTTTTGTGGTGCCAACCCCATTTCTCATGAGGCGCGAGAGTGAAGAAAGCACATCGACGGGTGGGTAGATGCCACGCGCTTCGACCTCGGGCGAGAGCACAATCTGACCTTCGGTGATGTAGCCGGTGAGGTCGGGTACTGGATGAGTGATGTCGCCGGCGGGCATCGTGAGCACAGGGACAACCGTCACCGAACCGTCCCGACCCTTCACCCGACCGCAGCGTTCGTACAGAGTGGCGAAGTCACTATAAAGGTAGCCGGGGTAGCCGCGGCGACCCGGGATTTCGCGGCGGGCAGCAGAAACTTCTCGCACCGCTTCGGCGTAACTGGTCATGTCCGACATGATCACCAGAACGTCAAGGCCTTCCTCGAAGGCGAGGTTCTCGGCGATGGTCAGAGCAATCCGCGGCGTCAGAATACGCTCGATGACGGGATCGTCGGCCGCATTGAGCAGCATGACGAGCTCGCCTGACGCCGAACGTTCCTCCAGGCGGTCGCGCACCGTCGCAATGTCGGCATGGGTGAGCCCCATCGCCGCGAAGACCACACGGAACGGGCGCCCACTGGCTGTTGCTTGCGCCGCGATCTGCGTTGCAAGAGCGAGGTGTGGCAATCCGGGAACAGAGAAGATGGGCAGCTTCTGCCCTTTCACGAGAGTCATCAGGCCGTCGATAGCCGAGATCCCCGTGAGCACAGGTTCATCCGGAGATTCGCGGTAGACAGGATTGAGCGGCCAACCATTGACAGGTACCGTCAGCGAGCCGGCGACGGGCGGCCCACCATCGAGAGGGGCACCCCGTCCGTTGCACACCCGACCAAGCCAGTCGGTGCCAACGGGAATCTCGAAAGGATGCCCGGCAAAGCGCACTCCGATGCCCTGCGGGGTGAGGCCGTCTGTGCTCTCCATGACCTGCACGGTAGCGAGGTCGTGATCTACCTCGAGAACTTGACCGTGTCTGTCGATACCGCCATCAACCTCAACGGTGACGGATTCCTCCCAGCCGATGCCCGCAGCGTCGCCGACGACGAGGAGAGGACCACGGAGAGAACGCACGTCGCGGTACACAATCGATTCGGGGGAACCCACTGGCGTGACCGTACTATCGGCGGAAGGCGGCAGCGGGGATTGTGATGTCATTACAGCATCCTCAACATCGCCAGCACGCTTGGCAGCCGTGACGCTACGCCGGCGGCGTCTGACGGCCCCGTCTCTTCGCGCGCACGAAGAACAGCGCCAAGATCGGCTTGCTCAATGGTTGTCGCCACAACACCCCGCTTCACGAGTTCTTGGCATTCGTCGATGACGCCAAGAACGAGATCGAGGAGAGCCGCACCCTTCTCGTCGGAGCAGAAACCGTCATTCGCGCTCAACGCGCTTTGCAACAGCACCCCATCGCGAAGAAGCCGGCCACCGAGGAGCACCATGCGCTCATGGCCGGGAAGCGAACTTCTTCCCATGATCTCAGCGAGCGAGTCAAGGCGGTCAGCTTCGGCCAATAGTGCGACCGTCCTGGCGCGACGTTGCGTCCACTCCGGCTGTCCGTTGGCGGTGTACCAACGCCCGATCGCGTCTACGTCCCGCGCAAAAGAGCCGCTCCAGCTCACAGCCGGATAGTGTCGCGAGTAGGCGAGGTCGCGGTCCAACAACCACAGGGAGCGAACGAACCTTTGCGTGTCCGTTGTCACCGGTTCCGTCATATCCCCACCAGCCGGTGAGACCGCACCAATCACGGTGACGGATGCGGTGTGCCCGCCGAGCGTCGTCACTCGACCGGCACGTTCATAGAAGGCACCGAGCGCGGACGCGAGGGTGGCCGGAAATCCGTCCTCCGCGGGCAGATCACCATTGCGGTTTGCGAACTCACGCAGGGCTTCCGCCCACCGTGAGGTGGAGTCTGCAATCACAACCACCTCGTGCCCCATATCCCGGTAAAACTCGGCAACCGTGATCCCGGTGTAGATGCTCGCCTCGCGTGCCATCATCGGCATGTTCGAGGTGTTCGCGATGATGACAGTGCGGTCGATCAGTCGACCACCTGTTCGCTCGTCGACAAGTTGGGCGAGACCGTCAAGTACATCGGCCATCTCGTTTCCTCGTTCTCCACAACCCACGTACACGATGACGTCGGCATCACTCCACTTGGCGATTTGCTGCAGGAGCATGGTCTTGCCTGTCCCGAAGCCACCGGGAACGGCGGCCGCTGCGCCACGCGCCAGCGGATAGATGAGGTCAAGAACGCGTTGTCCGGTGTGCAGCGGCACCGCTTCGGAGAGCGAAGCGCGAAACGGTCTCGCCTGACGAATAGGCCACCGCTCAGCCAGAGTCACCGCATGGCCCCCGACGGTAGCCACCGGATCCAGTGCGCGTAGGGGTCCTTTCGTGGCCAGCCACGAAAGCTCGCCCGAGATTCCGGGAGGCACGAGAACCCGGTGTTCGACGGCACCACAGTCCGGAACCGTTCCCAGCAGATCCCCCGCGGCGACGGACACTCCGACTGAGGAGGCTGGCTCAAAAGTCCATTCCCTTGACAGCGTTGAGGCATCCGAATCCGACGCCGCACGATCAGGAGTGAGCCACATCGGCGCCGACGAGAGCGGCCGCAAGAGACCATCGAACGCATGCCCCAAGAGACCGGGACCAAGGAGTCCGGCGAGTTCGCGACCAGTCGCCTCAGCCGAATCCCCCACTTTGAGGCCACCCGTATATTCGTAGGCTTGGAGCACCGCATGCTCTCCAGAGACTGCGACGGTTTGCGCACTGATGCGCTGCGGTCCAACGGCCACGAGTTCAAGCATGGATAGATTTGCCACACCGTCGACCTCGACGAGGGGACCGTTGACGCGCACCACCGAGCCCAAACCGAGAGTCGGGGGTGAGGTGGCAGTGACGGGAGTCACCGCATCCATAGCTGGCTCACCTCCGCTGTCATGTCGTCGAGCACGTCCGTCGCAATCGTGGGTAGAGAAAGGTCGAGGCGTCGGGAGCGGGTCTCGACCAGGATGCCACCGGCTGGTATCTCGGAAATTGCCGCATCTGGGCCGAGCAACGCGTGCCCGCGTGCCACGAGTCGCGTGCGCAGCCGGGGATATCGCTCGTCAGCGTGCACGGCGCTCGCCGTCTTCTCCACGGTGGCCCGCAGCCTCTGACGTATCTCCTCCCGTTGCGAGAGCACTACTTCATTGGCTTCTCTTCGCACCCGCGCCGACGTGAGATTGGCTGCCGCTTGGGCTGTCCGTTTTCCTTCATCGACCGCCTCGGCGATAATACGATCGCGCTCGCTCTCGGCCTGAGTGACCAGTGTGTTCGCTTGAGTTTGTGCGGCGTGATTAGCGGCGTTGGCGTCGTTCTGCGCGGTGGTTGTGAGGTAGGTGCGCAACGGAGCGAGGGCGTCCAGCGCTTTCTCTGATAGCTCGCTCACAGCGGCAGCACGACCGTCATGGGCGAGCGGGGGTCATCGAGGATGCCGCCGAGAGCCCGCGCGGCACGTGGAGTGAGGATGACGATCCCTGTTGTTTTGGGCAGCAACGCCCAGCCCTCGTGGACGGCATGATCGGTTTCGGCGACACTGAGTTGAACTCCTGCCAGCGGGAAGCCCTCGAGCAGTGCCTGTTCACCGAGAGCCACAATAGTTTCCGACATACGGCGCTCGCTTACGCTTTGCCAATAATGATGATCGCGATGATGAGTCCATAGATCGCGATGCCCTCTGCGAGACCCACGATCACCATGGCACGACCGAACATTTCTGGACGCTCGCTCATCGCGGCAAGCGCTGCGGCCCCGGTGTACGCCACCGCAATAGCCGCCCCAATCGACGAGCCTGCTACTGCAATCGCGGCGGCGATGAGCGCCGTGCCGCCGGCCCCAGAGGTGGTCACCGCTGCTGCAGTGGAACTCACCTGTATAGCGGCATCCACGGTCGTCGAGGCCGACGCGGGGATTGCGTTCAACGCCGTCACCAGCAGGCCAAGAGCGACGATGAGAACGGCGGCGTTGGCCCCGACAAGAACCGTCAACCCTGACTTACGACGGCGTCGTAAGAGCAAGATCACAGCTGCGGCCGTCAAAATGATTGCGGGAGTGGCTCCCAGCCAAAGATTCATGATCGTGATCCTTCTGGTAGTGAGTCGGCGGAAATGCCGGCCGTTTCATTGATAGAGCCCACCAGATCAGTGGAAGGCTCGGGCACGGTGGGTGCCCAGGGGCGGAACTGCCGTCCTTCCTCCGCGAAGATGCGGGAGAAGACCTCATAGTATTCAAGGCGGAGCGCTTGAATCCCGGCTACTAGCGCCTCAAGGGCGAAGGTCAGAATGTTGCCAACGAGGAAGAGCAAGACTGCTGCCGCATAGCCCCAACCGGGGGACCATAAGGCCTGTGTTCCCTGCCACACGACCATTAAGAGTGCGGCGTGGGTGAGTCCGAAGGCGGCAAGTCGGGCGAACGAAGCCACGTTCGATCCCAACTGGATGACCGTGTCGAGCAGCTCGACGGATGCCTGGATTGCGCCTGCCACGCGACCACCCGCATCAACAAACAGGCCAATAAAAATGAGGATCAGGGCGCCGATGGCCAGTGCTGTCGCCACCACGACGAACGGTTGTATGGACTGCACGATCCCGAGAGCCAGCAGACCCACGGCAACAAACAGGAGAGAACCCGCGACCCCGGTCCTTGCGTAGAGCGCGTACCCCCAGCCCCCTTCCCTTACCCGATTTATTGTGCCGATTAGGTAGGAGATCGCCAGAAGCCCGGCACCGAAAATGATGGCGGCGATCAGAAGCGGAACCGGTTCATCCAGTGGCGAGAGCCAGACGACGGGAACCAGCCCGGTCGGGCCGAAGGCTTCGCCGTAGAGCACGCCGAAGCCTATCGCCGCCAATCCTGCACCGGTCACGAAAACCCACGCGCGCTTGAGAGCATCGAGCCGTTTGATCCACCCGGTGCGCAGCAACAGTCCCAGCAATGCGAGAACCGCACCGTGGCCGACATCCCCAAACATGATGCCGAACATCACCACATAGGCGATGCCAGCGAGACGGGATGGATCAACATCGCGATACGGAACGGTGCCGTAGGTGTCGACCAGCGTGCGGGACACCGTCGACGGACGATCGGGACCAGTGAGCAAAGTGGGCGACTGCACCCCCGCGGGATGACGCAGCGGGACCACCGCGGCGCCAAACTGCACCAGGCGCTCTGCGAGGGCGGAAACCTCACGTGAGGGCGTCCATCCTACGAATCCTACAAAGGGGTCAGAAGGCACTGCGACCTGGAAAACCCGTTCGATCTCATCCGCATCGTCTCCGGCCGCGAAGGGAAGATCCAGTTCGACTACCGCGCTCCGTGCCACTTCCTCCAGCATGGCGTGACCATTGACTGCGGGAGCGACCAACGCCACTCGGGTCATTTGTACTGGGCTGAGCGCCTCACGCCACGACATCTACGCTCCCGTCTGCGGCCGCTGCAGCCGAGGAGAGGGCTGCGCGCACTCGCCACGCGTCCACAGCGAGTAGCGCGATAGCGCCGAGAATGACGTCCGGTCCGGGAATCGAAGTGCGCAACAGCCGTGCGCCATCTTCCTCGACCGTTGTCGCCAAGCGCATTTCCGCGCGCCAGAGGTCGATTGGGGCATCGACGTCCGCGATTACTGCGCGGGCCGATCGGGGAAGAGCGGCCGCAAAAGTGGTCAGATCGTGCGTCGATTTCCACGCCTCGGCAATGCTTGGCCGCACAATCTGGGCGAAGCGCGCAGTGGGTTCCGCCCGATCCACGAAGAGAATGCGAGCGGCAATCAACACGAATTCCGTCACGGCCCACGGCCGCACTGCCGGGGCTGCCAACATCAATCGCTGTAGCCATGCGGCCGTTAAGACATCCGCAAGATCGTCGGCGTCGTTAAGAGTGCCCAAATCTCCCCACCGTGAGGCCCGTAATGCGGTCGACAGGTCGGAGAGCGAGGTCGTTTCGCTCACCGCCGGCCACGCGGTAGCGAGAGCACCAAGCTCATAAAAAACAGCCTCGTCTCCTCGCCCGGTGAGGCGTTGCGCGAGCCTCTCGATATTGACCGCTTCAAATCCAGCGGCGGCCGCGGTCACAAGGTTGATACCAGTGGCGGGCATCCACCCCGCGAGCACCCTGAGCTGCCACAGAACCGTTGCGTTGATAACGCGTTGCGCCTCGGAGAGTGTGGAGACTCCATCAAGCCGGCCGCCATAAACACTCCCATCTAGCGACATGAGCGCGTCGTCAAAGCTATGGCAGGCGGCGATTCGATCGCTTCCTGCGCGACCCACTCGGCGCGCAACCATCCCTCGTGCACGCACAGACGCCGCCACCCAGTCTGCGATCATGATTCGCGTTCGCCAGAATCTTGGGTCTCATCACTCTGGAGGAGAGTGCTGACCATTTTCTCGACGACATACTCCGCCACTGCGGTGAGCTCTGTCGCTGCGGCAGTTTCTAGAGCGGATGCTCTCTTGTTGGCGCTTTCCATGAGGCGTTTGTCTCGCTCATGGGAGTCGTTCTGCACCGCAGTCGCGGCTGCAGCACGCTCGGTAACGGCATCGAGCCGTGCCTGAGCCGTCATTTCGGATGCTCGCTCACGCGCCTCAGTCAACACTCTCTCGGCCTCACGTTCTGCGAGTGCAACGAGTGCTCGAGCAGACTCACGATCGGCGGCAAGCGCGGCGAAAACTGGCGCGAGCTCGGCCGCGGGACCACGAACCTCATCGGTGCGCCCTGCGCTCGCGGCAGCACCGGGGGCGCCAACCGGGCGAAACCGGTCAAGAAAGTTCAGCTGTACCATTCCGACCACCCAGCTTCACCATGAATTCACCATAGGCCAACGGATTCAGAGATGTGTCGTTGGTGTTTTATTCGTCTGCCTTGATTTCGTCGAACCAACGAGCAACACCAGTCGCGCTGCGGGCGCGCTTAAGGGCCTCCGCAGCATTCGTACTGTGGTGCGCAGCCTCGTGCAACGCGAGCTCCGCGCGCACCCAAGCAGGACTGCCAGAATCGTCAGTCTCGTGCTCACCGGCGTGGTGGACACCGGGAACAACCTGGGAGTGCCAGGTGGCGAGTTGCTCGTAGGCCTGAGCGAGCACTCCTTGTGCGGTGCCGAGGCTGCCCAACACCGCGTTGATATCGGATGGGCGTGGTATTTGGAGGGTCGAACGTACCAGATCGCGCGTCGCCTCCTCTAGCCGTTGAGCAGTCACAGCCGGTCCCGGTTTCTGGTCGTCAGTCATAGTCGCCTCATTCCCTAGTACGGATAAAGTATCGCGCTGGATAGACCATCGCACTAGTGTCTTTGGTCCCTAGATCCGCTGTGGCAATAGTCGTAGAGTTCAAGCAAAAGGGAGCGAAAACTCCGCTGAAAGCGTGGGAGGCACCGGCATGAATAAGCGTCACGTGGTGTGGTTCGAGGACATTGGCATGGGAGACGTTCCGCTCGTCGGCGGGAAGAATGCGTCGCTGGGCGAAATGGTTCGTACTCTTGAGAGCAAGGGCGTACGGGTACCATCAGGTTTCGCAACGACGGCCGCCGCATACCGGTCATTCGTTGATGCGAATGGGATCGCTCCAACCGCACGCACGCAACTTGAGCGCTTTCACGCCGGGCAAGCGAGTTTGCGTGAGACCGGGGAAGCGCTGCGCGAACTGTTCCTCGGCAGCCAATTTCCCGAAGACATTGCGGAATCGATCCGCGCTTCCTATCGGACTCTTGCCGAGAGATCAGGCGAGAAGAATCCGGCGGTCGCAGTGCGCAGCAGTGCCACGGCCGAGGATCTTCCTGATGCCAGTTTTGCCGGCCAACAGGAGACTTTCCTGAATGTGAGGGGCGAACGGGAGCTTGTGGATGCCTGCAGGCGCTGCTACGCCTCGCTGTTTACCGACCGTGCGATCAGCTACCGGGAGGTCAAGGGATTCGACCATTTGGAGGCAGCGCTGTCGATTGGTATACAGCGGATGGTTCGGTCTGATGTTGGCGGATCAGGGGTCATGTTCTCCATCGATACTGAAAGCGGTTTTCCCCGTGTTGCCGTGATCAGTGCGGCGTGGGGACTCGGTGAAACCGTCGTCCAGGGAACAGTTAACCCCGACAAGTACCTCGTTTTCAAGCCGCTGCTGGAGACTCCGGGCTGTTCGCCGATTATCGAAAAAACGCTTGGCGCTAAGTCACGCAAGATGGTGTACAGCAAGGGCGGCAGTGCCCGCACCCGTATGGTGGATACCTCTGAGCGAGAACAGCAATCCTTCGTGCTGATCGACTCCGAGATTCTCCAGTTGGCACGGTGGGCCGTGGTCGTCGAGGCGCACTACGGCCGCCCAATGGACATGGAATGGGCCAAGGACGGGCTGACAGGCGAACTGTTTATGGTTCAGGCGCGCCCCGAAACAGTCCAGGCACGCAAAACTGGTACGCGGTTCACCACCCACCATCTCACCCAAGAAGGTCCACTTCTGCTCTCCGGTGCAGCAATCGGCGACGCTATCGCCACCGGATCGGCGTGTGTGATTCGAGATCCCGCCGACATCGAGAACTTCCGCGACGGGGCCATTCTCGTCACCGAAATGACCGACCCGGACTGGGTGCCGATCATGACGCGTGCGTCCGGAATTGTCACTGATCATGGTGGCGCCACCAGTCATGCGGCGATCGTCAGCCGCGAACTCGGTATTCCGGCCGTCGTTGGCACCGGCACTGCCACCGAGGTTCTGAAAGAGGGGCAAGACATCACTCTGTCGTGCGCGGAGGGCGACCAGGGCCATATCTACGATGGCATCCTGACTTTCGAGACAGAGGAACTCGACCTCGGGACTCTGCCTGAAACGCGCACCGCGGTCATGGTGAATATCGCGAGCCCTGCGGCGGCGTTCCAATGGTGGCGCTTGCCGACGGCAGGCGTCGGCCTCGCCCGGATGGAATTCATCATCAACAACCTGATCAAGATCCACCCCATGGCTTTGGTTCATCCCGAACAGGTAACCGACGCGAAGGACCGCCAGCAAATCCGCGACCTCACGCGCGGCTTTGACGATCCCACGGAATTCTTCATTGAGACCCTAGCGTTAGGTATTGCCAAACTTGCTGCGCCGTACCATCCTCTGCCGGTGATCGTCAGG
>Ga0307486_1003371_pt1 | contig 10387 bp, 6 predicted proteins | sample CBIW02metaG_FD_203663 | JGI IMG/M metagenome (GOLD analysis project Ga0307486, IMG submission 203663) | Sea-ice brine microbial communities from Beaufort Sea near Barrow, Alaska, United States - CBIW 0.2 | ecosystem: Environmental > Aquatic > Marine > Coastal | place: USA: Alaska | collected... | reverse complement strand
TCTATTCTCAAATTTACAGTTTGACAGAACATAAAACCCATAACCTCACAGCTATGGTCAGTTTGAGAAATACAAGTCCCTACGACACTATATATCTGCTTAAAGCTGATTATTTCGACACTAAAGGACATTTGGTCAGAACTTATTTTGACAATGCTATTTACCTTTCACCTCTTGAAACCATTGAAATTGTTATTGAAGAGGTTGATGTTGAAGGCGGTACCGGTTCAAATTTTATTTTTGACTGGAAAATTCCCAAATCGGCTTCTGAACCCCTTTTTGAAGGAATAATGAATTCTACAACCGGGCAGCAAGGAATCTCTTTCTTGACGGAGGGAAAACGAATTGAGTAATTTAAACTGGAGTATCCAATTATTTTCGATTGAATTGGTTCAGGGATAGTCTTTTTGAACGATGAGGTTATTTAATAATGTTTGTCAAGATAGATTTGAAACGGAATTTAAAACCTTTTCTAAATATAAAAGCCAGCTTCAATTAATAACTGCCAAGCAATTATTAACTGAAACTGGCTTTTGAAAACCAAATCAATTCAGAAGTTTATAATCTTAATTAGTAGGATCTACTTCCGGAACGGGAAATCCACGATCGCGCATTAACGCATCAATGGTGGCATCCCTTCCCCTGAATTTTCTGTAAGCTTCAGCTGGATCCATTGAGTTTCTTGGCGCAAAAAGGTATTTAACCAGTCTGGCAGCAACGTCCTTATCGTAAAATCCACCCGGAGCTTCGGCGAAGGCTTCCGCGGCATCGGCTGTTAATACATCGGCCCATAAATAACCGTAATATCCGGTGGCATAACCCTCACCTGAAAATACATGCCCAAAATGTGGGGAGCGGTGACGCATCACTATTTCCTCCGGCATATTCAATTCTTTCAGACTTTCTTTTTCAAAAGTCTTGGGATCGATGTTTTTGGGGTCGGTGGTATGGTATTTCAAATCCATCAGCGCAGAGGCTAAATATTCCGTAGTCTCAAATCCCTGGTTAAATGTGGAAGCGTTTTTGATCTTCGTTACCAGCTCTGCAGGAATTGGTTTTCCGGTTTCATGGTGCAATAAAAACTGATTGATCACTTTATCTGTAGATAACCAACGTTCCAGCAGTTGCGATTGAAATTCCGTATAATCCCGAACCCCGCTGTTTAAGGTTGGATATTTCACATTTGCAGAGAAGAAGTGCAAAGCGTGCCCAAATTCGTGGAAAAACGTGTTGGCATCATCCCATGAAATCAAAGCAGATTCTCCAGGAGCAGGTTTAACAAAATTTGAATTGTTGGAAGCAAGCACGGTTTCTTTTCCATCAAATGTGGAGAAACTCCTGTACATGGTTGCCCAGGCACCGGAGCGTTTCCCTTTTCTTGCAAAGGGATCCAAATACCATAGTCCAACGTGTTCTCCGGATGTTTTATCGGTAACTTCCCACACCTTCACATCTTCATGAAAAACAGGAACAGAACCCTTGGCTACCGGGGTGAAATTGTAATTGAACAATTCCCCCGCAGTAAAAAATAAGGCCTGGGTCAGGTTTTCCAATTGGAGGTATTGTTTTACTTCATCAGAATCCAGATCGTATTTTTGTTTTCTTACTTTTTCGGCATAATACCTGTAATCCCAAGGCTTGATTGTGATATTTGCTCCTTCCGCATCAGCTAAGGCTTGCATGTCTTTAACTTCCTGCTCAACTCTAGCAAGAGCTGCCGGCCAAACTGCATTCATTAAGTTCATGGCATTTTCAGGGGTTTTTGCCATCCTGTTCTGAAGGCGCCATTCGGCAAAGTTGTCATATCCCATCAATTCAACACGCTCATCACGAAATTTTAGAATATCGGCAATGTTCTGGTTATTGTCAAATTCATCATTATTATCACCGCGTGAATAATAATTGGTCCAAACTTTCTCCCTCAATTCCCTTTCATCAGAATAAGTTAAAAATGGATCCATGGAAGAGCGGGTATTGGTAATTGCATATTTTCCTTTCTGCCCGCGGTCTGCAGCTGCTTTTGCTGAAGCTTTCGCGAAAGAATCCGGTAAACCGCTCAACTGGTCTTTTTCAAGAAAAACGACATATTTCTCTTCATCGGCCAAAATATTATTTGAAAATGAAGTGTAAAGTTTTGAAAGTTCCATGTTAATTTCGGCAGTACGTTTTTTAGCCTGCTCATCCAGATTTGCACCTTCAAGGGCGAATTCTTCATATATGAGCTGAACTACACGTTGCTGATCTGCCTCTAATGGTTTTACCAAGGATTGCTCGTATACGGCTTTAATGCGTTCAAACAATTTTGTGTTTTGTGAAATTTTAGAAGAATATTCTGAAATTTTTGGTGCCAATACTTCCTGAATTTCCCTGAATTCCGGAGAAGATAGGTTGCTGCTCCAAATGCCATAATATTTAAATGCCCGGTCAAGGGATTTTCCTGCCCTTTCCATGGGCGCGATGGTATTTTCAAAGCTTGGTGCCTCAGGATTATTTGCGATTTTTTCAATTTCATCCAAATGCAAGGCCATTCCTTTTTCAATGGCGGGTTGCAGCAGGGCCAAATTCATTTTGTCAAATGAAGGAACCCCTCCGTAAGGTCCTTCCCATTTTTCCAATAAGAGATTGTCTAAATTTTTTGTCTGTTCCATTTCTGCTTTAGGTTGTGGAATTTCCTGTGCCCGGATCTGATAAGAAGTGGTACTTCCCAAAACCAGGAGCACTAAAAGTCCGAGAGATTTCTTTTTGTAATTTATTGATTTTTGCTTCATAATAATTATTGAATTTTGGTGTAAAATTTTAATTAATAACGGAAATTGAAAGATACGAAATAAAGAAGATAGAATTTGGAAGTACGAAGTTAGAAGTTTTAGAAAAAAGGAATCAGGAATCAAGAAAGTTCGAAAGTGAAAGTTCTAGATTAACCTGATTATTCTCTGCGTAAATCTGCGAGATCTGCGGGAGATAAAAAACATGTGACATTGAGATTAAAGTTCAAAAGTGAAAAGTTCTGGCTTAACCTGATTATACCCTGCTATCATTGGCGTTTCCGACGTTTCACGAGCGGGAGATAAAAAAACGGGTTACAATAAAATCATAATTCAAATTGTTCCACCTCGATCACTTCCCCAACTTTTAAATTTCCTAGAGTTTCTTCCCCAATTCTCACCCGTACCAATCTAAGAGTTGGAAAACCAACAGCAGCTGTCATTTTTTTGACCTGGCGGAATTTTCCTTCTGTTAATGTAACAGAGGCCCAACTCGTTGGCCCGTGACGTTCATCACGGATCCTTTTTCCACGTTCCGGAAAATCTGGAGGAGTTTCAAGTCTAAAAGCATTGCAGGGTTTTGTGATATATTTTTCGGCATTAATGCCAATTTCAACCCCGGTTTTCAGTTTTTCAATGGCTTCGTCATCAATTAATCCGTCCACCTGTACATAGTATTCCTTTTCCACTTTTTTGCTGCGCACGATCTCGCTCATTTCACCGCTTGTCGTGAGAAACAACAGGCCTTCTGAATCCTCGTCCAGCCGTCCTATAGCCATGGTTTCTAAAGGAAAATCATATAACTCGCCCAACATTTTTTTGTTCTTCCTGGTAGTTTGATTGTTTACAAACTGACTAAGATAACCGTATGGTTTGTATATTTTGAAATGTTTATTGGAGGACATCTTGTAAAAATTTAAGTGCGAAATTAAAGATTTATAGTCAAAATGGGGAATTAAAGTATTCTATATTTTACAATGAATTTTAGATTTAAGAGAGCTGGCCTTTTAAAATAATATGGATATTTCCAGCGCGATTTCCAACTAAAAAATATTCCCGTAAAGGCCATTTTGGCATCATAAATACTAAAAATGGTTTAAAAAGTGCGTTCAAAAGAATGTTTGTGATCAATTCGGATAGTTGTGATATATCAAATTTCGGTAAAAGATATCATGTTCTTTGAAGAAGTTGTAATTTTCACACTTCAGAATGTTTTTACCTTGATTGATAAAAAGAAGATTCCTTTTAACCCTTGGTTTAAGGGGCTTTTTTATTTGGAAAATGTGGTTTTTATGCTATAGAAAACCAACAAAATGTAAAATTCTGTAAAGTACCTTTTTCATTACGACCAATGTCCATTGTATTATAAGATCAAGAAAACAATTGATAACTTAAAAATTTAAAAAAACCTAAAAGAAATGTCTGAACAAACGCCTTTCAAACCGTGAGAAAAATAATCAATATTATTATCAGTATAGTTATATTGCTTAGTGCACTTTTTATAGGTAAATATATCATAGACAGTCAAAAAAAGATTGTTCCCAAGTCGGACCTGATTGTTCAAAAAGTATTTGTGGACACGGTTTTAAACAAGACTTTACCGGTAGTTATTACCGCCAATGGCAATTTGGTCGCCCTTAAAAAAGTAGAGTTGTATGCCGAAGTTCAGGGGGTTTTGCAATCTACGGGAAAACTTTTTAGGGAAGGACAGCGTTACAATGCGGGTGAAGCCTTATTGAAATTGGATGCCTCGGAGTTTTATGCTTCCGTGCAGTCTCAAAAAAGTAGCTTTTACAATCTTATAGCATCTGTAATGCCTGATTTGATACTAGATTATCCTCAATTTTCCGGGAAATGGCAAACTTATCTCAGTAATTTTGACATTGATAAATCTGTTCCGAAACTACCTGAAACTACCTCAGAACAAGAACGGTTGTTTTTGGCGGGCAGAAATGTGATTTCCACTTATTACAATGTCAAAAACCTTGAGGAACGATTGTCCAAATATATTTTGAGAGCACCCTTTTCAGGTATTTTGACCGAAACACTTGTAACCGAAGGGACTTTGGTGCGAAGTGGCCAAAAAATGGGGGAATTTATAGATCCTGGCGTTTATGAACTTGGGGTTTCCGTGAATAAATCCTTTGCGGAATTTCTTAAAATAGGTGAGGTCGTGAAACTTCATAATATCAATAAAACACAGGTTTTTGAAGGTAAGGTTGTACGAATTAATCCCAGGGTAGATTTAAACTCGCAGACAATCAAGGTTTTTATCAGTGTGGCGGGTGAAACACTTAAAGAAGGACTTTATTTAGAAGCATCAATTAAAGGGGAAGACATAGAAAATGTGATTGAAGTGCCTCGCAGCTTGCTTCGTGATGATAAACAGCTCTTTGTTGTCCGCGATTCTATTTTGGATTTAATAGAGGTGACCCCGGTCTATTTTGGAGATCAGCGGGTAATAATCAAAGGGGTTCCGGACGGAACAAAATTTCTTTCTAAAAGTATTCCCGGTGCGTATGCAGGCATGCTTGTTCAAATTTTAGCGGAATAAAAAGCAAATGCCATGAAAAAAGTCATTGAATATTTTATAAAATACCCCGTTGCTGTACAAATATTTATTATTTTCTTTGTCCTGTTTGGGGTGTTTGGGTTTTTGTCCATGAAATCCTCTTTCTTCCCATTGACCGATTCAGAAATTGTTACCATTACTGCTTCTTATCCCGGTGCTTCTCCTCAAGAGATGGAAGAAGGTGTGGTCGTGAAAATTGAAGATAATCTAAAAGGCTTGGTAGGAGTTGATCGCGTAACCTCGGTCTCCAGGGAAAATTCTGCCTCCATAACAGTTGAGAAAGAAAATGAAGCCGATATAGATGTCGTGTTGGCCGACGTAAAAAATGCGGTAGATAGGGTTCCTTCTTTTCCAACAGGGATGGAACCTTTAGTTGTGGCAAAAGTCGAAAATATTAGGCAGACCATTAGTTTTTCTGTCAGTGGGAAAGATATCGGTTTGGTGACCCTCAAGAAAATCACTCGTGATATCGAGAATGATTTACGCGGCATGGAAGGGATATCACAAGTTGAAATTACAGGATATCCGGAGGAAGAAATTGAGATTGCGGTTAGAGAAACTGATTTGCTGGCATATAATTTAAGTTTCCAGGAGGTTGCACAGGCAGTTTCCCGCGAAAATATTTTGATTACAGGGGGAAATATCAAAACGGATGCAGAAGAATATCTGATCAGGGCCAATAACCGATCTTATTTTGGAGAAAGGCTAAATGATATTGTTGTTCGGTCTGACAATTCCGGACGAGTCATTCGCCTGAGCGATGTCGCGACTGTTAGAGATCGATTTGAAGAGACGCCAAATGCATCTTACTTTAATGGAGAACTTTCAGTAAATGTAAATGTCAGCAATACCAACAACGAAGATTTAATTTCAACCGCTGCTCAGGTAAATCAATATATAGAAACTTATAATCAAAGCCACAATAACATTAAGTTGGATGTGGTGAATGATTCTTCTATTACATTGAACCAGCGTACAGAACTCTTGTTGCGCAATGGGATGTTTGGTATTTTTCTTGTGTTTTTGATTCTCGCCATATTTCTAAATATCCGAATGGCTTTTTGGGTGGGTATAGGAATTCCACTTTCATTTCTGGGAATGTTTGTTTTTGCTTCACAACTGGGAATTACCATTAACTTGCTTTCACTTTTCGGAATGATCGTGGTGGTAGGTATTCTGGTAGACGATGGGATCGTGGTTGCTGAAAATATTTATCAACATTTTGAACGCGGAAAATCACGGGTACGGGCTGCAATAGACGGTACACTGGAAGTGATTGCGCCAATTGTATCCTCTATAATTACAACTATTTTGGCTTTTTCTGCCTTCTTGTTTTTTGATAGCCGGATTGGTGATTTCTTTGGGGAAGTGTCAAAAATCGTAATGATCACTTTGGCTGTTTCGCTTATTGAGGCTTTACTCATTTTACCGGCACATATAGCGCACTCGAAAGCTTTGGTACATGAGGGGGATATTGGTCCGGGTAAAAAGAATATGATTGATAGGGCTTTTGATAAATTCAGAATAGTAAACCATTATGGGGACCGCGCCATGGATTTCATGCGAGATCGGCTTTACGTTCCTGTGCTGACTGCATTTATGAGGAATAAATTAATTACTATTTCATCCTTATTTGCCATTTTGATACTTACCATTGCTTCCATGTCAAGCGGAATTATCGGGAAAGCGCTTTTCCCAAGAATTGCAAGTGACCGGGTTTCTATAAGCCTGGCCATGCCGGAAGGGACAAATGCAACAATCACGGATTCCATCATCAGTATGATCGAAGCTAATGCATGGTTGGTCAATGATGATTTGACCAAAAAACAATCGGGGAACAAACAGGTAGTAGAAAACATAATCAAACGAATTGGGCCGGGTTCTTCCAATGCTTCCCTGCAGATCAATTTGTTGCCCGGGGAAGAGCGCGATCTGGAATCCTTTGTTATTACCAACGCCGTTCGGGACAAAGTAGGTCCCGTTTATGGAGTTGAAACCCTTACGTTTGGATTTGGGGGTAATTTTGGAGGTAGTCCTGTTTCAGTTTCTTTATTGGGCAACAATATTCAACAACTCCGATTGGCCAAAAATGAACTCAAGAAAACCATGATAGAAAACCCGACGCTTAAGGACGTGAATGACAATGATCCGGAGGGCATTAAGGAAATTCGTGTAAAACTGAAAGAAAATGCCTATCCAATAGGATTGGATTATCAAACTGTGATGGCACAGGTGCGCAACGGATTTTTCGGTTTTCAGGCACAGCGTTTCCAAAGAGGCCAGGATGAAATCAAGGTGTGGACAAGATATGAGCGATCAAACAGGTCTTCAATAAATGATTTGGACGGTATGCGTATTATTACCCCAACCGGGGAGCGTGTACCGTTTTCAGAAATTGCAGAGTATGAAATAGTTCGTGGGGAGGTGGCCATCAATCACCTGGATGGTTTACGGGAAATTCAGGTGAATGCCGATTTGGAAAACCCCAACTCAAACTCGGGTGCTATTTTAGACGATATCAAAAATAATGTGGTTCCGGCTATTCTCGGTAAATTTCCTTCTGTGAAAGTTTCGTACGAAGGTCAAAGTCGGGAGGCAGCTAAAATTCAAAATTCAGCTTCTAAAGTCTCCCTGGTGATCCTGTTCCTGATTTTTGTGACCATCGCTTTTACATTTCGGTCTTTAAGTCAGCCTATTCTACTGATGCTCCTCATTCCATTTAGTATCATCGCTGTAGCCTGGGGACATTGGCTTCACGGTTTTCCGGTCAATATATTGTCCTGGTTAGGAATTATCGCGTTGATTGGCGTGATGGTGAATGATGGTTTGGTACTGATCCATAAATTCAACAGTTTATTGAGGGAAGGTGTCAAATTTGAAGAGGCACTCATCCTGGCCGGGCGCACAAGGTTCAGGGCAATTCTCTTAACTACGGTAACCACTGTGGCAGGAATGGCACCATTGCTTCTTGAGGGAAGTCGTCAGGCCCAGTTTCTCAAGCCTATGGCCATCTCCATTTCCTACGGGATAGCTTTTGCATCGCTGTTGACATTATTCATTCTGCCTATTTTTCTTTCCTTCAACAACAGTTTGAAAGGACATATAAAATGGTTGAAAAGCGGGGAACGTGTCCCTAGGGAAGAATTGGAAAACTCCATTAAAGAACTTAAAGCAGAACAACAAGAAGATGAAATTAACCAATAATTCAATAGCTTTCTTTATTCTCCTGTCTCTCTGCACCCTTGTGGTATCAGCACAGGATATTTTAAGCAAAGAAGAGGCCGTCAAAATCACCCTGGAAAACAACTATGGCGTTCAGGTTGCCAAAAACGACCTTAAAATTGCCGATAATAACGATGGTTTGCTAAATAGTGGTTATCTCCCAACTGTCTCGGCAAGTTCCAACGCTACTTATGTTCGGGACAATAACAATACGGCGCTGTTCAGGGATGGTACCTCTACCGAACTCATCAATGCCGAATCACGTCGTTACAATGCTGCAGGCACAATTAATTACACCTTGTTTGATGGTTTGGGTCGCTTGTACAATTACAAAAGACTAAAGGAAACCTATCAACTCTCGGAACTTCAGGCCCGGCAAACAATAGAGGCCACCATTTTTCAGTTGATGACCGGATATTTTGATGTGGCAAGGCTTAAACAAACTGCACAAACCGCACAACAATCGCTGCAGATTTCCAAAAACAGGTTGATTCGTGCCAAATACGTCTATGAATACGGGCAAAATACCCAACTCGATGTTCTCAATGCCGAAGTTGATGTCAACAACGATAGCATAGTTTTTCTGAATACCGAACAACTCTATTTGAACGCAAAACGAGACCTGAACTTTGTGATGGGCAGGGAAGTTCAAACAGATTTTGATGTTGATACCACAGTAACATTTATCCCTACATTGAGATTGGATTTGTTGCTTGAAGAAGCTAAAAAGAACAATGTTTCGCTCTTGCAAGCCGATACCAATATCAACATTCGGAAATATGATTTAAAAGTCGATCGGTCAGATTTTCTACCAACCCTGGGGGTTTCGGGAAGTTATAATTGGGCGGAGTTTCAAAACAACTCTGCAGCTTTCCTATCCTCACAGGAAGCCTATGGTTTTTCGGGTACTGCCACTTTAAGTTGGAATATATTTGACGGGAGTAACATCAATCGGGTGAAAAACTCTAAAATTGCCATTGAGAACGAAGAAATTCTCAAAAAACAAATTGAACAGCAAGTTGTTTTGGATGTGTCAAATGCTTTTGAAACCTACCAAAATCAATTATTTGTGCTTCAAACACAAGAAAAAAACCTACTGACAAATAATAGAAATTTTCAACGCTCTGAAGAGCAGTTTAAGTTGGGGCAAATTACCTCCATTGAATTTCGTCAGGCACAGGTCAATTTAATCAATGCTAAAGTCAATCGGGATACGGCAAAATTTGATGCGAAACTGGCCGAGATCAATTTGTTGCAATTGTCGGGAAATTTATTGGACGTGAAATTTTGAGCAAGTGAGTTGATTTTCCTCTTTGGTTGAAGATAAATTTAACCAATTAGATAGGCCAGCCCATTCTTTACAGGTTCACATAGATCGACAATTTTCTTCTCCCTGCAAAGATTTTCAAAAAGGTCCCTTACTCCTTTATAATCATCGTGAATTGGGCATGGATGCTCTGAAGAGCATTTGTGAAAACCAAGTCCACATTGCTTAAATACATTTTTTCCATCAATTGTTTCAATGATATTTATAATGGGTTGTTGATACTGATTTTCGGTAATATAATTTCCAATACTTCATTTAAGTTGATTTCGCTTCCCATATCCATAAATTCATCCCACATCACGATCCCTTGCAGGTTTTTTGGAGCCAGGGAGATTACGGTTTTAAGGTTAGGTAAGGTCTTCGATTCAAAAAAGGCATCATCGTTTTCATAAAGCTCGGGTGCCAGTTCATAGATCATTTCGGCATAATCAGAGGTTTTAAATTTATCGGCGATTACCAAGGCCTTGATCTGCGTATGGTTTAAAGAATATTCAAGTTCGT
>Ga0307486_1003368_pt1 | contig 10401 bp, 9 predicted proteins | sample CBIW02metaG_FD_203663 | JGI IMG/M metagenome (GOLD analysis project Ga0307486, IMG submission 203663) | Sea-ice brine microbial communities from Beaufort Sea near Barrow, Alaska, United States - CBIW 0.2 | ecosystem: Environmental > Aquatic > Marine > Coastal | place: USA: Alaska | collected... | reverse complement strand
TATTTCTTGCAGTCTAGGTCGCTTTGGAAGCGTCTACCAAACTCTACAATGTTCTGTCCTTTAAAAATGTCCATTTAATCCGTTTTTGAATAGATAAATATATGAAATTAAACGCATACCTCTAAAACTACAAACCAGTCTAATACGTTAATCAGTTGTTGTTTTGCTTTTATTTTAGATTCCCATAAATATATATTCCACTAACTTAAGGGTAGACCACCCATATTATCTAGGCCAATTAAGCCAAGATTAATTATTAATCCTGATATTAAAGTGAAAGGTACATGCCCATGGTGACCTCAAGAAATCGGGACAAATATCAATAAAAGCTAACTTTTCAAAGAAAAAACCTAAAACAGAAATTTAAAGTAGGTTTCTTGTAGAGCAGTACCACGATCAACATCTAACTGATTTGTGTAAAACCAAAAACTATTAGAACAGATGGATAAGAAAAGAAGGAATGTATTACGCGGTTTGGCAATCGCTCCAACATTATTTGCAGCTCATAATCTGATTGCAAGCGGAAATATTGATAGCTCAAGCCAAACTAGGTTGCAATATAGCGTCAATGCCTACTCTTTCAATTCTCAATTGAGAAGCGGAGAAATGACATTTTTTGAACTCATGGAATTTGCTGCCGAAATTGGTCTGAATGCGGTGGACTTAACCGGATACTACTTCCCCTCCTACCCTGAAATTCCTCCGAATTCTGATCTTTTTCAACTGAAACGAAGAGCATTGGAACTTGGGCTAAATATTTCCTGGACAGGTATAAGAAATGACTTCGTTAATCCAGATGCAGATTCACGCAAAATGGATAGGAAAATGATCAAAAAATGGTTGAAAGTTTCATCTAATCTAGGTGCATCAATCATGAGGATCTTTGATGGCAAACATGCTTATGATGGATTTACCAGGGATGAAGTAAAAAAATGGTTGGTAGAGGAGTTTAACATCTGCGCTGGCTATGGAGAAGAAAATGGAGTGGTTCTCGGCCTACAAAATCACAATGAATTTCTATTGAATAGCGATGAAATAATCGATATTCTTAAAAGGGTTAACTCTGAATGGTTTGGTTTAATTTTAGATATAGGCAGTCTAAGCGCTGCAGACCCTTATGCCGAAATTGAAAAGCTTGCACCTTACGCAAATTACTGGTTCATAAAAGAACATGTGTCCCCCAATGGCATTCAAACACCGGTAGATATGAAAAAGATAGTTTCAATCATCCAGAACCAAGGCTATCAGGGTTACATTTCTTTTGAAAGCCTATCGGACGGTGACCCCAAGCAAATCATTTCCTCCATGTTTAATGCATTTAGAGACGAATATGAAAAACTATAACGACCAAAGTAATTAGACACATTTTTGAAATTAGATCGTAAAGTTCATTTTTGACTAGGACTTTAGGTGGATTTCAATCGATATTATCGCCATTAGAGTAATTTTTTTCAAGCCTAAAATCGCGATTTTCTAAGGTCTCTAGGTCGATTTCCGCTTATTAACCTCGCTGAGTATAGAATAACCGTTAGGAAAGGTTTAATCCGTAAAGCAGTCGAATGTAACTACACCCATCTATCTTTATGAAAATGATAATGCACGGGAAAAATTTAAAATCTCAATTTGAATCTCCAATCACTAAAAAGCCCTTAGATTTCTCTTAGGGCTTTTTAGTTAAAGGTTCGGCGAAACGTCAACCTAATTTTCATCATCAAGTGACTCAAGCATGTCATCGGCAAGCTCGGCAATTGCCCTTAAGCTGGCTCCAAACTTTTCTTAGTTTTTCTAAAAGTATAATTAGGATAAATCGCTCGCTTGGCAAAACGGTTTAGCTTATCGCTATTAACCATTTTTTGATAGACTTGAGGAGTTACTCCAAAGTATTCATAAGTGGTTCCGTCTACAAATGTGATTTCAAGCAATAACCCTTTGTGGTGATAGTCTGTAATCCCCGCATTAATCGTTTCTGTGTAAGCTTCTGAATTAGCTTCTATAGTTTCTGGCGCTATGCTCACCAAAAAATGGTACCCATCGATCACTATTCTACTTTGAACTTCTGCTTCTACTTTTAAATCGTCTCCATCTTGAAATTTGTCAGGATGCCACTGCTTGACTAAATCGCGGTAAGTCTTTTTCAAGGTGGTCAAATCGATTTCCTTTTCAACTCCGAAGAGTTTCTTGTATTCATTTATGCGCTTCATGAGACGTAGTATTTGCGGGCGCAAAAGTACGATTAAAATTAATCATTATTACTATACTCCAAATTTTTGTTTATAAATATCACCTCCACCCGAGCTAAAATGAGGAATTAATCCATATATAATCCAACATGTCACAGTGGATTATTTTCGCCTTATTATCTAATTCAAACAAGTAGTGATCGGATGTTATAAGTTGATAATAAAACACTTAATCATCAACTTCCTACTTCTAACTTTTATTTCGAATTGCCATAATAAATGCCTTTCCTGACAAATTCGTACCTTGAGTCCGCTCCTAAAACTAGGTTTTAGGAATAGGTCGATATTTTAGAATTAAGAGACAGATTTGATTCAAAGGTGAATTCCAGCTTCATTACCGTTATTAGGAGGAGTCTAAATCGGTTTTTGATGCTGTCTGTTTAAGAATAATGTGCTGATTTCAGACGCAAAGCCAGGTTTCTGTTCTTTTTTGAGCACGTGTTTTACTATTCTGACAAAGTTTACCCACAGACATCGGATGTTTGCCCATAGTTTGTGTCTGAGCAGACCTCTGTACCTGGTTTTGTCATTTGGGTAGTGACAGCCCAATTGGAATAGGGTTGCTTCCACCTTGTTTGCGGATGTTTAATATTTCCTTGCGGGATAGCTGCTATTTTCTTTCTCAACTGACAGGCAGTGATCTCTTTTTGGGTAAAATATCGGTAATGCCCAGCTGTTTTGATTCTCCATTTTTCACGATTTTTCATCTTCAGGGCCTCTACTGAACTATCTGTTTTCAGATCTTTTACAGTCAATATCCCTTTTTCATCCAATCCAAGGTCATACCTGCCCTTTGGTCCCTGAATGGCATTAAGTAACAGTTCTGCCTTATTTTTTGCAACAAACGCCTGATTCGAAGGACTGTGGTAAGCCCCGTCAGCATGGATGTTTTCCACCGGATACAGTATACCTTCCCGGCCTGGACAACACCTTTTTCAAGAAATCCATTATCGGCTGCATCTGCTTTTTTCACCTCCACATTACTGATCAGATTCAGCCCCTATTTGTCACCTGGCAATCGGTCGAAAGGCATTTTTGTTCGCAGTTTCCCATCAGGCAGCGGAGATGGCAGCTGCAATGTACTCCTTTATGGCCAGCTGCAAAAAGAACAACATCAATGAATTTGAATGGCTCAAGGATGTTTTTGAAAGAATCCAGAGTCATAAGCAAAAAGACCTGTATCAACTTCTTCCCTCAAACTGGAAGCTGCATAGCCTTAAACCAATTCTCTGAATTTCCTAACCCCAAACATATGGGATCCTCGGAGCGATACAAGTATACATTCATTTCTTCTTCGGTTTTATTTCTACCGAAGCTATTTAGTTGTGCACTCTTGTTGCCATTTTCTGTGTACTCTTATTTACCGAAACCTGTGCAGTGTTATTTACCGATTACATGTATTGTAAGAAAGATGGCAGAAATCTGGATGGCTATCCTGTTTAGTTTGATTTTCTGGGTATTAGTTTTCAGCCCATAAGAAACAGATTAAGAAATGGGGGAAGCTATCTGCAGTTTGACTGTAAGATGAGCCGAAAGTCCAAGGTGCGTATCAACGGCGAACTTCGAAAGCTCAATTTCCATAACAAAATCCAGAGGGGTATTCAGGATCTGGCAATATTGCTAAATCCAAAGATACGAGGGTGGGTTCAATATTATGGGAAGATAAGCCGAAGAAGTCTAAAACCTGTGTTTGATTATCTGCACCATCGATTGATCAGGTGCATTCTGAACAAGTACAAGAGCTTCAAAGGAAGCAAGGTCAAAACAGTTAAATGACTTAGACAAGTTACTGTCTCTTATCCAAACCTGTTCTATCACTGGGAACTGGGATACAAATTAGTCTAAGATAACGGACTATAACCGACTGCATAATAAGAGCCGTATGAATTGAGAGATTCACGTACGGTTCTGTGAGAGGTTTAGGGGTGAAATTCCCCTTTACCTATTCGACTGTGTTTTCGTACTTTTTCCCGCTCTGTTTGTTGCGTTGGCAAAGACATACTCTTTTGCAATTTTTGGTTTTAGTGTTGGCTGGTGCGAATTGCAAATGTGTTGTGTATGGCTATTTAGTGTTGGCTTTTCATTCCGGTCGTTTTATTTTTGATATAAATACTTCTCTATCTGTATCATTGATTAATTCCAAGTCTGGCGAATTCTCAATTGCTCTAGGTATTCCGCTACCAACACCAACAAAAGGAAGAATATATCTAGCATTTGTAAATAATATCGGATTTCTAGAAATCGAGGTTCCTATTTTGATATTATCGATTGTTAATGTGTTGGGTAATCTTCCTGGACTTATAATTTCTATTCTATTGTCAAATATGAATATCTTAATACTTGATAAAATAAAGTAGTCTCGATGAATTAAGGAATTAACAAGTAATTCCTCAATAGTTTCGATTGGAACTTCCAATTCAGATTGTGAGTTAAAACCCTCTTTTATTTGTACCTTTTTTAAGTTACGAGTAATAAAAGAAAGTGTTTTTTCGTACAGCTCTTTTAAATTTCCCGTAAATGGTTCTTCTTTGTCTCGATATTCCTTTGAGCTTATGTCATTTCCTACGAAAGACACACATTGAACGGTAAAATTTGGTCTAAACTGTTGTGGATTTTTACCAAACAAGAGTAGTCCTCCAAGACTAAGTTTTCCTTCCTTTATCATTCCAAGATTAGAAAGAACAGTTGATGTTGATTGACCTATTTCCTCGATAGATTTTTTTGTTTTTGCAAGTACAAATTCTTGAAAAAAGTCTTCGTCAATATCGTTTACTGTTGTTCCGTTTACTAAGGTTTCATCTGCAAAAAGGTTTCCGCTATTTTGAAGTAGTCTTGCCATTTCTTCTCTTGCTACAACCTTGCGTTTGTCAGAACCATTTTTTAACCAAATTACACCTTTGTTGTCAGTATGAGGCTTGCTCAGTCCTTCAGCTATACTAGCTACAATGACATTCTTGTTTTCTACTTCTACGGTTTCGGTTTCAATAAAAATTTGAGGTTTAACATTATCGGAAGCAGCATTAGCTAAAAGCTGATTAGTGTCTGCTATTTCTTCAAATGATAGTCCATTAATATCGCCCGTTTTGTCGTCAACTCCGATGATAATTAAGCCACCTTTTGTATTGGAAAACGCCACCATTTCTGTGCCTATTTTGTATGCATCATTAATGCGGACTTTAAATTGCACAACGCTTGATTCTCCTTTTTGGATTAAATCCAATAATTCTAATGCGTCCATAATTCGTAAATTCTTTTTCTGTTGTTAAATGCTTCTTTTCCGCCTTCCATAATATTTACTATTTCTTTTCTGATTAATTCATCATCAATACTCCCAAGGTTTGTCTCAATAATGTTAGAATCATATCTACAAGAAACTACTTGTTCACAATCTCCAAGAACAGGTATATTTGGATTGTGACTCGCAAAAATAAATTGAGAGGTGTTTTTTAATTCTTTCAGTACCTTAATAACATCATTATAGATAGTTTGATTATCCAAATCATCCTCTGGTTGGTCAATAATTATTAAATCACTCTCTTTTAGTGTTAATAGAAATATTATTAAAGCAGAAGCTCTTTGCCCTAAGGAATGCTCGTTTAAAGACCTGCTTCTATATATAATATCAAAATTATCAGGTATTCTGTATGTCAAAAAAGCTTCAATATTAGAATTGAAATATTCTTTAAATGTATGAAGTTGAACATCAGAAAGACTTGTGGAAATAGTACTATTAGGTTGGTTCAAATCTTCATAAACCGCAATCATATCATTATAATTTTCAATGATTGTTTGAATATTATTGTCTCTTAAATTACTACCCCTTAGGTTCTCTTTTAAATATGATTTGAAATCTTGCTTGTTGCCTTTAAACTCAACAGCTATTTTAATAGAATCTTGGTCATCATTAACTTTCCTAATTTCTTCTTTTACGATTTCAAATTCGTTGTGCCAAAGTTTTTGTAATGAGATTAAAGTTTGTTTTAGCTGAGTTTCGAGCTCTTTTTTCTTTTTTAAAAGCTTTTCCAACTCTGATAACTGGGCTTTTGTTAAGTCAAGTTCCTTTGTATATTTAACATAGTCATCAGCTAGGATATTGGGTAGATTTATATCCCGTTTGATTTTTGAAAACTCTTCTTTTAATTCTTCATATTTAATATTGAAACCTTTGTGCAATTTTTCAAGAGCTATATTTTCTGTAACTAGCCTTGATGAAAGTGTTTTGGTTTCAAGAAATATGCTTTCAAAGGCAATCAGATGTTGCTTTATTTTATCAATATCTTTGGTATTTTCTTTTGATGAATATACTTTAAAGCTTTGAAAACTATCTTCGTATTCTCCAACATATTCATTTATTCCCTCAATGACTTTTAGCTCAAATTTTTCAAGACGTTTAATGAAATTGCTGTCTTTGTCAAAAGAGATTTGCTTTTCAAGTTTTTTGTCTATCTCATTATCTTTAAAAACTTGAATTTTAATTTTCAACTCAGCTTGTTTAGCTTCAATGTCTGCTTTTCTAGCAACTTTTGAATCAATTTTTTTGAGGTCACTAATGATTCTTAATACATCTTGCTTTTTTTCTTCAACTTCTCGTTTCTTATTTTGTAATCGGTCTCCAATAAGTTTACTGATTAAATATTCAGTTGATAAAGAATCGCCTATTTGAGAAAGGTCTTTTTGACCAAAATATATAGGCTTTTTTACAATTGCATTTGGTTTTAGTCCAAGTTGAAGTTCCCCATCTTTATAAATATTGGTTCTATCGCCAAGTATTTTATCAGCTACATATTCTTTTCCTTGGTCATCAACTAATACTGTTGTTATTTTCCCACCACTCCCTAATAAAGCGTTAACTAATTTCGTTTTATAATCATAATCTACATTTTGCTTTTCAGTTAAATCAATGTCTAAAGAATATCTAATAGCCTCTAAAATTGAAGACTTACCGCTTCCTCTTATACCAATCAAGTTATTCATAGAATGATTTAGATGAAGTGTTGAGCCATCTAATTTACCACCTTTGAAACTGATGGACTTAATATATCCATTAATAGGGTCAGTTGTGCTTTGTGCTAGTCTGTATTGTTGGTCTAATAAAGCATATTTTATAGCTTCAAAATTGAATGCACCAATTTTTAAATATGTTTTTTGCGTAACTCCTTTTACAGTATTACCCGTTCCAATTTCTTCAATATTTTTAGCGTCAGAACATTCTACAAAAGCTGGCAGTTCATTTTCAAGCCAAGTGTTAAGATTCTTAATTATATCTCTTGTCCTTACTTTTTGGAATCCAAGTACAGCCTTACGGAATATTGGTACTTTACCCAACTCTGAAATTCGGCCTCCATTTAATTCTTTATAAAATCCGCTATTTGCCTCGATATGAGCCATTATTATAAAATAGTCTTTTTCGAAAGCATCAAGCTTTTTTATAGTCTCAATTAGGCTATCATTTGAACGTCCATTTTCGTTTTCGTAATTATGTTTTCCTGCAAATGTTTGATTTATAAAGCTGTTAATATAGTCCGTTCCATTTTCAAACCATTCAATAGGGTTGAAAATCACAAGACAATGGATTCCGTTAGCTCCATCATTTACTGATAATTCTACTCCAGGCAATAGATAAATCTCTTGTTTTCTTGACTGTTTGGCAAGTGCTTTATATTCGTTGAAATCAAATTTGTTATGATTTGTTATTGCTGCGACACCAATTTTTTCTTCACTTAGCTTATTTACATAATCAGAAGCAAAAGAATTATCTTCTCCAAGATAAACAAATTCTTTGTCCGCTTTTGTGTGTAAATGAAAATCAGCTCTAAGCCAAGTGCTGCCATTTTTAAAAATTTCAAATTCTTTATCCATTTTACTAATTGTCTTTAGTGGAAACTAATAATTCTCTTACGTCAACGTCTAAAACTTGAGAAATCTCCGTTAAGACTTGAATGCTAGGCTGTGAATTGTTATTGCAGTAGTTTGTAACAATTACATAGCTTTTTCCGATTTTCTCAGCGAGCCAAGTTTGAGTTCTTCCTTGTTCTTTTAAAACCTTCTTTATTCTGTTCATTGGTTTTATGTCTTTACGTTTTGACTATAAAGTTCAAAGATACATTAAATTATCCTTTGACAATATAATTATGTATTGAATAATGATATGTATTTTTTAATTTGTGTCTGGGAAAAACAGCTCTTTTGGTTTTTTCAGCGTTGGTTGTAGTGTAGGCAAAAAACCAAATGTGCTGTTTTGCGGCTGGTTTTCGGTATGAAACACAACGGAGCGGAGCTTTGTGTGGGGCATTTTGGAGCAAATACCAGTCCACCGAAACGAAAGTTGCTACGGAGAACAAACCTTGCGGAAACCACTATCCGCCCCATGTTTTCTTAGGTGCTGTTATGCACCTGTTATTTATTTTATACGTTCTCTAAATTGTAGTTCTAAATGCTGTTTTTCGTACTGTAAGTAGAGAATTTCTCCATATTTCAGTTCAATGAAAAAGTCTTTTCCGTTTGGGAAAAATTTTAGCTTTAGCCGGTCGTTTTCAATCACGATTTCATAAGTGAAATGAGCGTTTCCGTTAATCCAAAGGTCTTTTCCGTTTTGAAATTTGTAGGTCAAGCCATAGGTTGAGTTGTCCCATATCGAGTTGTTTATCGTCTGTTCCAACTCTTCCTTGTTCTTTTTAAGTTCTTCCATTCTATTTAGCTGTTGGGTCATGTGAAAGTTGGTCGAACTTTTCAAAGGCTGAGTCCGCTCCTAAAACTAGGTTTTAGGAGCGGACTCAAAGAAATATAATTTCTAATTTTGTTGCTTTCAGCCAGCATTTCGCTTATAGAGTGTTGTAGGCAATATTTCATTCGGGTCAACTGCCTCAATTTTACCGTTTCTTACCACAATCATCGGACTTTTCTTTTGCTTCTTATATTCGACAAGCTTTCTATAAGTCTCTTCAAGTCCTTTGACTATTCTGTCTCGTTCTTCTTTTAACTGCTCTTTAGTTCCCATAATATTTTTCTTTTAGTTCCTTCCACTGATACGTATTATTTATAGTAATTTCATCTAGTGTGCCTTCTGCAATGATTTCATACGTGTCTCCGGAATTATTTACAAATAGCCAATTGTCCACTTTAGGAAAAAATAGATTGAAGAAATTTCTAAGACCATTCTCATACCTCCTCCTAATTACATCTTCTGGAATGTTATGACCACCTTCCTGCACCCTTGTTGCTACTCTTGAAATCGCTAATTCTACAGAATGAAGCCAGAAAAACAAGCAAGTAACCTAATAATTCTCCTCCTTTGCCTTTTCAATTAAGTTAACATAACTTTTTGTGGATAGTGTTGTTTCAAACGCAAAATTTTCACCGGATTCAAGCAGTAATTTGATTCTTTTCAACATCAACCTACCTGCTTTTTCGGGACGAAAGGGAGAAAGTCCCCAAGCTATTTGTTCACTCTTTAAACATGTTCATTGTGTTCACGAAACTTCGTTTTTATCCGCATTCACAAACTCCTTGCAGTCTAGAATTTCAGGCAAAATTGTATAGGAAGCAGTGGTTTTACCCGCTCCGTTACACCCTGAAATTATGTACAGCTTTTTCATTTATACAAATATACCGGATACTTTGGTTGATACGGTTTCAAATTCACGTTGTTTTCTTCACGGCATCACCTTCGAGGTAGCTACGACGAATGAAGCACCAGCGTCATATTACGGCCAGCTGGGTGGGTCCTTTGACCCTCTTTCTATATTGTTACAATAGTTCTCCAAGATTCATTACTAAAAATAGGGGGCTATTCTGTCCTATCCTATTTGAAAGTCGCCTAATTATAGCCGCTTAGGTCTCTGGGGACAATCCATAATCACAATTCCACCTTAACCCAACTTGCAGATTTTTCACCAATAAATCGTTAAAAATCATAATATTTCATCTTTTTCCAACTATTTTAAAATATATTTTAAATATATATATTTGATAATCAGTATGTTGTATTTTTTAGTAAACTCAAAACTGATTTGTTGTCCCCGGAAATGTTTTTAGGTTAGATTTATCTTTGTGTCTTTGTGAAATGTTTATAAAAACGATCGTGAAGACTGATAAGTCAACTAAAAAAGTGTATGAATACTTGCGCTTGTGCGAGGGGTATCGTCTTGGTGATAAAATACGG
>Ga0307486_1003364_pt1 | contig 10415 bp, 14 predicted proteins | sample CBIW02metaG_FD_203663 | JGI IMG/M metagenome (GOLD analysis project Ga0307486, IMG submission 203663) | Sea-ice brine microbial communities from Beaufort Sea near Barrow, Alaska, United States - CBIW 0.2 | ecosystem: Environmental > Aquatic > Marine > Coastal | place: USA: Alaska | collected... | reverse complement strand
ACACTTAACAAAGTTAAGGTTTCATTAATTGCACTCCAATCATCTTCAGCAATTAAAATTGCGTTGCCTTTTTTACCAGTAATGGTTACTGGTTCATGGAATTCATTAACCTGTGCAATTAAGCCATAAAGATTTGAACGAGCTTCGGTAGAATTCACCGTTGTCATAAAGCCTCCAAAATAAATAAAGAATTAAATAGTCCGCCAAAACGTACGCTTCAGTCAAGGCCAATTAATTTACCATAAGCCTAGTAAAGCCAAAATAATCACCGTCATTGTGAACAAGGCAAAGTAATCCATGGCCAACGCTAAATACAGCGCTTCGCCGCAAGTCATGGATTGCCACGTCACTTCGTTCCTCGCAATGACAAAACCTACACCGTCATTGCGAGTATAGCGAAGCAATTCACCACACAAAACATGTCGACAAAACTCATATAAATCGACATATTAGCCGAATATCTTTACACTATCGACATAACATCAAAACGTGTCTACAAAAAGATATAACTTGAGACCTTTGCACGAGTCAGGGACCCGCTTTGTCAGTAGAGCTGACCCCAATTATAAACGTTCCATCACAGTCAATTTTAAATCTTTCAAATGCTTTAGCACAACTTGCATATTTCATATAAACCACCTTTTAAAGCTTTCAAGATATCAGAACTCATAATTAATATAACAAATAGACCCTCTAAAACACCTCTTGAATTCAACTAATAAGTGCAAAAACATAAATTTACACATAAACTTGCATATGCACGACAAATACTATAATCTTAATTTAGGCTAAAAGGGTCAATAACCCCGCCCTAAAGGGCGAGGCTTGAAAAAGCCTAATTGACCAGAGGACTGCATTTAATGCAGTAGCAGATAGTAATAGGTCGTTAAGACTTACCAGTGAGTGCTTCCTTAGCTCACTGCTCTAAAAGGTTATAAGAAAGAAAGCATAGGGTAAGTGCTGAATCTTTTAACCGCTGTAGCAATACAGGAGCCGATTACTATCAATCTCGAAGGGAGATGCCGAAAGGCACGTTACTAGCCCCGTAAGGGGATTAATTTAGGAGTATTGCCTTGGCAGTATTTGTGTTGGACAAAAATAAGAAGCCTTTAATGCCTTGCTCTGAGAAGCGAGCAAGATTGCTTTTATTAAGAGGTAGAGCGGTTGTGCATTTAATGTACCCTTTCTCTATTCAACTAAAGCATCGCACGGGTGGAGAACTCCAGAATGTGCATCTAAAACTTGACCCTGGGGCTAAAACCACAGGGATGGCCTTGGCTTTAGAAACTAAGTTCGAGTTAAGAGCCTTGTTTTTGGCTAATTTGGAGCATAAGGGTTTTGCAATTAGCGAAGCGTTAACTCAACGCCGAGCGTTTCGCAGACGCAGAAGAAATCAGCTTTGGTATCGCCCTGCAAGGTTTAATAATCGTATAAAAGCTAAGGGATGGTTGGCGCCATCCATTCAACACAGGGTTGATTCGCAACTATCTTGGATTAAGAAACTTTCTAATCTTTGTCCGATAAGTGATATTGGGATGGAGAGAGTTAGGTTTGACACGCAGCAGATGACCAACCCTGAAATATCGGGTGCTATGTATCAACAAGGCACCTTGCTTGGGTATGAGGTTAAAGAATATTTGCTTTATAAACACAATCATACTTGCGCCTATTGTTCGGGCGTTAGTAAAGACCCAAGACTTGAGGTTGAGCATATCCAACCTAAATCTAAAGGTGGAAGTAACAGTATTAAGAATTTAGTGATTGCTTGTAGAAATTGCAATACGGCTAAAGGAAGCTTGTTACTACTTGACTGGAAATCCTCCTTAAAGAAATCCGCTTTAGACTTGGCAAGAACTAAAGGCGTTGAGTCGGTGATTAAAGGTAAATGGTGTGGCTTTAGGGATACTGCGGCCGTTAACTCCACACGCAATGCGTTACTGGCAGATGTCTTGGCTTTTGCAAAAGCCAATATTGGGGTTTATACGGGTACAGGCGCTATGACTAAGTTTAATCGTCATGAGCAATGTATTCCTAAAGAGCATTCTCTAGATGCCTTATGCGTTGGTGAAAATTTAAAACCTATCACCAACTGGAAAAAGCCTGTATTGAACATTAAATGTACTGGTCGGGGAACTTACAAAAGAACCCGTTTGAATAGATTCGGGTTCCCCCGTGGATACCTAATGCGCCAAAAAGCAGTTAATGGCTTTCAAACAGGCGATATGGTTAAAGCGATAGTGACCACTGGTAAAAAACAAGGGGCTTATATTGGACGTGTAGCGGTAAGAGCCAGCGGGAGTTTTAACATCCAAGACAGAAATGGCTTGGTTCAAGGCATTAGCCATAAACACTGTGCTTTAGTTCAAAGAAACAATGGTTATGGATTTAACTTAACAACGATAGCAATTAACAATGGAGAGTCGAGAAAGGTTGCCTGACGGCAAGCGCTATCCCTCCCTGCCCTGAAGGACAGGGTATCTCGCACAACAAGATGAATACAATTAAATCACACAAACCTTCGAAAGAGGAGGTTGTTGCCAAAGCACTGGTCAACACTAAGAACGAGCTTGGTTTAACAAATGCAGATATAGGCAATATCATTGGTGTCGATGCAAGCACCATGAGTCGCATCATAAAGAGTGGCACAATGAAAGAGGGTAAGCCTTTAGAGGCTAGCCTTCTGCTCGTTCGAGTCTATCGTTCACTCTATGCTATTTTAGGTGGAAATCGTGAAGCCATGCGCCATTGGCTGAATACAGATAACACACACCTTAATGGTAAGCCTATCTTAAAGCTACAAGAGATTATTGGCCTAGCCAATACCGTTCAGTATCTTGATGCGATGAGGGGGCATGCTTGAAGTCGATTTTACAGCCATACATCACTCCCGTAGACAGTGGTATTCATAGAATCGTAGAATCTCAAGAGAAGGTTGCAACCATGCAGCTTGTTGACTCTCTTGAGGAGCAAACCTTGCTTGAAGAACTTATTGAGCAAACTAAGCCAGGCTTAATTAATGGTAAAAGACATTACCTTATTGAGACCCCTTTCAGATACCCTCCTTTAAATCATGGCTCTCGCTTTGGAAGTCGCTTTGAACCCTCAATATTTTATGGCTCGCATTCTATTGACACGATGCTTTATGAAACGGCTTATTACAGCTTCTACTTCATGAGCGCTATGACGGCGCCTTATGAAAACCCTATTATGAATCATAAAACAGCTTTTGAAGTAAACGTGAAGAGCCACGCTTATATCGACCTCAGTGAGATTGATGAAAGTGACTGGAAAGAAAAGCTAAGTTCACAAAATGATTATCAATTTTCTCAACAGGTAGGCGCCGTGCTTAGAGATATGGACGTTAAGGCTTTCTCATACACCTCTGCGAGAGACTTTCAGGGTAAGGGTAAGGGTAAGAATATGGGTGTATTTGGTATTGACAGCCTTGTTGGCAAACCAAAAGGCCTGACCAACTGGGAGATTAAACAAAGCCAAGACAATATTGTTTTCTATTGTCAGGCGAATACCTTGTTAAACAAACAGATATCGATTGAAGAGTTCCTGGTCGACGGAATAATACCCTCGCCTTCGAGGTGAACTACTCCACCTAAACCGCTAAAGCGGCTCTAGGTGGAGCTTCTGCTGACTCATCAAAGTCAATAAGACTATGACCTTTCGCTATACCACTTGCTTGGACAAGTATTGATACAGGAGAACACTTTACAGCACCAGTCGTACCGACCGATTCCAATTCTTGCTTCAGGCCAAAATCTCGAATGTTGATTGCGGCATTAAGATCACGATCTATGACCGTGCCACAATAACTACATTCAAACACTCGGTCTGAAAGAGTTAGGTTATGCTTAATCTCACTACAGCATGAGCAGGTTTTGGAGCTTGGCATAAATCGACCTATTTTAATTAGGTTTTTACCATTCCAATCACACTTATACTCAAGCTGTTGCAGGAACTTACCCCAGGCCACATCTGAGATATGCCTAGAGAGCTTCCTGTTTCTGATTAAGCCTTTAATATGCAAATCCTCTATAAACAAAGTCGTGGCTTGGTTTTCACTCACCACTTTATTTGATACGAAATGACAATAATCCTCGCGAACATTAGACACTTTTTTGTGTAGTTTTGCTACGCGGATTCGTTGCTTAGCTCTAGAGATAGAATTCTTTTTTTTGCGTGAGAAAACACGCTGTTGCTGGTTGAGCTTTTTAAGCCATTGGTTGAGATGGCGCTTATTCTCAAACACTTCGCCATCGCTACAAATCGCAAAATTCTTAATCCCTAAATCAATCCCTAGACTGAATGCGGGTTCAATCGTGGTCTTATCCGGTAGATTCAATCCATCATCAACCAAAATAGAGATCGTGTATTTTCCACTCGGAGAGCATTTGACCGTAGAAGTTTTGATTTTTCCAGAAAACTCGCGATGCAACTTAGCCTTAACCAGCCCTAATTTCGGCAACTTAACTTGATTCGTTTCAAAGTTAATATCCGTATGTTGTGGGTTCTGATAGCTGTGCCAATTAGACTTTTTCGACTTGAAACGAGGGAATTTAGCACAACCTTTGAAAAAGGTGCTATACGCCTTATCTAAATTGTCCAGTGTCGCTAAAAGACTTTGAGAATTAACCTGAGTTAACCAAGCATACTTCTCACGCTTTTTCTTTTTAACTAATTGGTCTTGAATCCTGCGCTTGCTTAATCCTTGACCAAATCTTCGATAATAACGCGTCTTCAATCCCAAAGCCCAATTCCAGACAAAGCGGTTGTGGCCAAAGTGCTTAAACAGCAATTCAGCTTGAGCCGTATTGGGAATAATTTTGAACTTATAGGATTTTAGTGTCATAATTATAATACTACCAGTAAATTTTATAAATACAAGGTTATATATGGGTAAAAGAAGTCATTTCCATGCTTATCACGACCTAAAGTATCATTTAGTGTTAGTGACAAAATATCGCAATAAAGTCATAACAAAACCAGTTCTTGAGCGATTAATTGAAATATTCAAAGAACAATCTGAAAAGTGGGATATAGAGGTTTTGGAAATCAACGGGGAGCCGGATCATATCCATTTGTTAATCCAATCCCATCCGAGCGTAGATTTGTCGAAATACATCAATTCTATAAAAACGGTTTCATCACGGTTAATCAGAAAAGAGTTTAGTGAGCACGTATCGCAGTTTTATTGGAAAAATTACTTTTGGTCGAGAGCATATTGCCTACTGACAATAGGTGGAGCGGCGCTTGAAACAATCAAAAAGTATATCGAAAATCAAAAAGCACCAAGCTAAAGCCTGGGCGCTATCCATCTCCACCCAAATCAGAGATTTTGGATGGAGAATTCCGCACATCTTATTAAAATCTATGATTACTCACCGCACAGGTGATTTACAGGCTCCATTACGGCTTTCAGCACTCTTTTTTGTAATGGTGATAAGTTCTTTGATGGTTGATAAAGGCAACCTACGCCCTTCTAAAGCCGCGTTAGCTATACAAAAATAACTATCTCTCTCGGAGATAAAGACCTGTTCGTTGGCTTTCTTACGCCTTGTAAGTGCGGATTATTCACAATTAAAAACCCTTTTATTGAAGCCATGGCTTTCTCTTAAACTTACTCAAATCTATTCTGTATAACGCCAGTTCACACGCAATCAACCAACTTTCCAAATCGTTACAGTCCTCGCCCATTACTTTGTAGTATTGGTAGGCATCTTCTATATCAACAAAAGTAAAATCCCCGTAAGCCTTATCTGCAATCGTTATACGACCGCTTTCTTCAACGAGAATTGAATAGTTGAAGCCAGTATTGAAGTCATATTCATGCCTGTGCTTTGAGTCAATGTCTTTTTGCAACACCAGATATTTATCATAAAGTGCTTCAATCTCGCTAATGTCTTCTTTCATAACCCTCTTTTTAAGTTTAACTGGATTTGCAAGCCCTTACGAAGCCCTTACGAAGCCCTTTATAAGGGCTTCAAACTAGCTGAAAGCTAGACTTCAAGAACATTTATAACCGTGGCAGCGTTGGAGTAAAAAGTATCTCCAACTTTTTGCACGCCATGACTTTGATGGATATGCCCAAATAAGTGCGCTTTTAGGCTGGATAGGGTCTTTGTTTTTGCACTTAATTCCTCACAGCCTTGTTCATCGTCCAAAACGCCTTTGGGTGGACAGTGTGTGATTAACACATCAACATCGAGCGGAACGCCTGACCAGACTTGGTTAGCGTCCTCCGGAGAATACGTCCATGCCATTTCAAACTCCGAAGGTGAATGGGGCGAACCGTAAAACTTAAGCCCTTCCAATTCAATAGATTCATTCTCTAAATAATGAATACCAGTGAAATTAAATTGTGACTTGTCAAAAGATAAGTCTTCATCATGGTTTCCACCTATTAAGATTTTATGCTTCGCTTGCTGCACTCGAAACCAGTTAAGGAACGCATGAGTTTCAACATCAATACCGTATTCACTAAAGTCGCCTGAGCACACCAAAAAGTCGCATGGTGGTAGCCGTAATTCACCGTGTTTTCCGTGGGTATCGCTAATGTGTACTAACCGCATTCATTCACTCCTTTTTTGAATTCTGTGCTTTGCAAGACGAGTGTTCTGCCAACCCTTATTTTGCTTAATTCTATCTGCCAAATCATCGACTGCAATCAAGTTAAATTGCCCCGTTTTACCAAAAGTATCAATAAAGTAAGAAAACGTGCCGTAGACAGGTTTATCAAACGTGGTGTGTCCATGAACTGTTATATCAATATTCTCAATCGCTCTAGGCCGCCCAAGTTGAACCACCGCCGCAGGTTCTCTTGTTCTTAGTGTTCTTTCTCTAACTTCGCGGTTGGGAAGCTCTAAAATAAACTCATTCCAGTCGTCAAATTGCATTGGAACACCTGCATGACAGATACCGATTTTCAGTTCATGCGTTTCAAGTTCAATTACATAAGGTAATGTATTAAGCGTGTTTGCTAGATAAACCCTTACCACTTCATCTAAAGCCCTGAACCAGAAGTTTTCTTTCGTATACCCTCTTGTATAACGGGCATCACTTTTCCACTTGCCGCCGAACAGCACACGGTCATCAACATGTTGGTCGATAATGAATTGGTCGTGATTTCCGCGCACAGAATAGAACCAATCCTCTTCAATTAATTGAATGGTTTTTTCGCTCTCAAGACCTCTATCGCATAAGTCACCCACAGCAAACAAGCGGTCTTTTTCAAAGTTAAAATTCTTAGACTTAAGTGCCAGCATAAGTTCTTCATAATAGCCGTGAATGTCACCAACCAACCAATCTTTACCAGCTTCATTTTGAGTAAATCTTTGCACTAAATCAGTCATTTTTTTTCTCCACTAAATCTAATAAATCTTCTACTCGTAAAATCGTCAAATCACCTGTTTTTTGCCCTGTGTCAATCCACACTTGATTACCGCAGATAACTGATTCATGCACACCTGTATGACCATGAACAACTGCATCAATACCTTCAATAAAACGAGATTCATCGGTAAACTCGGCTTCCCAGTATTTACCTTGTTCTGCATGGTAAACCGATTCAATAGCCAACCTGTTCCAAACGGAATCTTCTTTTGTTTTTGAATCATTATGAAGTGATTCAACAAACTCACTCCAACCATCAAATCGTTCTGGCACTTCTGCGTGAACAATGCCTAATACGCCTTGATTAGTTTCCAACTCGATTGCATAAGGCAGAGCAGCAAGATTCTGATAGATGCGCGTTCTAGCCAATTCTGAGCGAAGTCTAGCAAACCATTTCCCGCCATTGCGTTCATGTACTTCCTCTGCGCCAAACCTAGTTTCACTTACGCCTACTTGATACGGAAGCCTTGTAAGCGGAAATTCAAAACGATTAATAAGCATCTGCTCATGATTTCCACGAACTGCAAAAAACCAATTTTCGCGCAATAAATCCAAGATGGGTAAGTTATGTTTACCCCTATCAATCAAGTCACCGACTGAAAACAATCGGTCTTTAGTTTTATCAAAACACACCGAATCCAGCGCCTTAAATAAACGCTTTTTATTGGCATGAATGTCGCCAATGACGAAATCTCTTCCAATTTTATTCCTGCTGATTCGTTGTGTGTATTTGTTTTCCATAGCCCTTATCTATCGTAATTAAGTTCTTCTATGGCAAAGATTTTTGCTAGTTCATGAAACGCATCGTAATCTGTAAATTCAAAGCGAAACTTACCTTGTTTATCATTAAATTCATAACAGATACCGCAGCCATTGCCCATCACAATGCGTAATAAACACAAGTCGTTTTTATTGGCTTCAATCGTGATAAATGAGTCAAAAATACTCACTTTGTCACCTTCTATTTCCATCCAAGCATCATCACATTTGTCGTCTTTCACATTAATACTAATCATCTAATTTTTCCCTTTTGGCATTAGCGACAAGTTCAAACAACGCTTCTGTTTGAAGAATCGTTAACTCACCTGTTTTTCCGCACGTATCAATCCAGATTTGATTACCCCACACAACAGGCTCATAAACACCTGTATGACCGTGAACTGTTACATCAATACCTGAAATCGAGCGTTTGATTTGATAGTCTTCGTGAATGAATTTACCCCGAAAATAATCATATCCATCGGTAATTGCTTCACGACCCCAAATAGCGTTTTCACGGGCATCTTTAACTTCGGCTAGTTCATACGGAGTATTAAACACGCCCTGTAACCTGCTCGTTAACACACTCCAACTTTCACACCTTTTAGGCACTTCGCCATGCACTAGCCCAACATCACCCTTTGAGGTTTTGAGCGTAATTGCATAAGGGAGGTTATCTAATTCATTCGCAATCTGCATTTTTGAGTCTTTAGAGGATAGCTTGTGAAACCACTTGCCCCCATTGGATTTGTGGTCGCCGATTGCTTTAGCCCGCTTAAATCCATCTGTAATTTTCATTGCATAAATCAAGAATTGCTCATGATTACCACGTATAGCGAAAAACCAATCCTCTTTTAGTTGATTGACGATAAAGAGACTATCTACACCACCATCAATCAAGTCGCCAGTGCAGAAAAGTCTATCCTTAGTTTTATCAAAACACACTGAATCCAACGCTTTTAGAAACGCTTTTTTATTACCGTGTATATCGCCTGTGACGAAATCACGGCCCTTCTCGTTTTGATTAAATACTTGAGCGTATTCTGCTCGACTAAGGCTTAATGTCATCGTTCTTCCTTTATCATTTCAGTTAACTGAGATGCTTCTAATATCGTTAGTTCACCTGTGATTTGGCCCGTATCAATCCACACCTGATTACCATGGACGACAGGCTCATGCGAAAATGAGTGACCGTGAACCGTCAAGATAATGTCCTTAATGAATCGAGGTTCATCTTGAAATTCAGCTTCCCAATATTTTAGTTTTGCAACATGATAAATTGAATCAATCGCTACGCAATTCCAAATAGCTTCTTCACGCACCATTGAGTCACTAGCTAACGCTTTTAGAAACTCGCTCCATGAATCTAACGGCTCAGGAACTTCAGCATGAACTAACCCTATGTCACCGAATTTTGTTTGTAATGTAATGGCATAAGGCAAGACCGATAAGTTTTGGTAAATTCTTCGCTTTGCCAGGCTTGAGCGTAGATTATCGAACCATCTACCTCCATTTAGCTGATGATTTTCTGCTGCATCAAATTTAGTTTTAATGTCGGGATTGAGAGAGTCTGGCGCTATAAGCGGTAGTTCATAGCGATTAATAATCATCTGTTCGTGGTTGCCACGAATCGCAAAGAACCAATCTTCGCGCAAGCAATCTAGGATAAATAAGTTGTCTTTACCTCTGTCAATCAAGTCACCGGTGCAAAACAAGCGGTCTTTAGTTTTATCAAAGTACACTGATTGCAACGCCCTTAAAAAGCGTTTTTTATGGCCGTGAATGTCGCCAACAATAAAGTCACGACCCTGCTCGTTAGCTTCGATTACAACGGCAAACGTATTAACATTAAAACTGTTGTTCATAATAAATTTCCTAATCTGACGGGTTTGAAATCAATTCGCTCAACAGACACATTGATTTCACGAGATTTATCAGTAAAGCCATCGTTGGAATGCAGATGACCATGGATAGCTAAGTCACAATTCTGCTCCCCAAAAATCTCTCTAGTACGTTCATGCGAGCGTTTGGCAGCGCTTCTTGCAAACTTATCTTGACTCACTCCCGGATAATGACTAAATAGCACTTTCACACCATTAATCTTTTTAATCAACACACTTAATCCCTGAGGTTTAAATACACAATTAAAGCCTTTAATGATTTGTAGTTTATGCGGGTGTTGCGCGGCATACGCTTCAAGATTATTAAGCATCTGCATATCGTGATTACCAAGAATTAAAACAATACGACCGTTT
>Ga0307486_1003360_pt1 | contig 10420 bp, 10 predicted proteins | sample CBIW02metaG_FD_203663 | JGI IMG/M metagenome (GOLD analysis project Ga0307486, IMG submission 203663) | Sea-ice brine microbial communities from Beaufort Sea near Barrow, Alaska, United States - CBIW 0.2 | ecosystem: Environmental > Aquatic > Marine > Coastal | place: USA: Alaska | collected... | reverse complement strand
CGGGCCACGGCCGCAATCGCCGAGGGGTTGTAGGCCAGCCCAACGGGCAATGTCGGCGAGCGAGCGGGTGCCGCCGAGCGGTGACGCTTAGCCTTTGTAATGGTTATGGCTGGTCTGGTATCAGCTACAACCATTACAAAGACCTAGACGCTAGTCGTCATCGTCATCGTCCTCGTCGTCTTCCTCGTCGTCGTTGAGGTCGTCGTCGTCATCATCCGAAACGTCTTCGTCTGATTCGTCGCCGCTTGGCACTTCTTCTGACGCCGTTTTTCAGCATCCGCTGCTTCGCTTGCCGCCTGGGCAGCCTTGTAGTCAGCGAGTCGTTCAGACCACGGAACCCAGTCGGGAGAAAGTTGTCGTCACAGGCGACTTCGACGACTCAGTCGACGCCGCGGCAGTGGACAAGACCCTGCGCGCAAACGGAATCGTCGACACCAGCCCGTACCGCAAACTTGGCCGCAACCAACTCCGCGTTGCGACCTTCGTTGCCATCGAACCGGATGACGTACGCAAGTTGGTCTCATCGATCGACTATGTGATTGCCAACAGCCACTAGCCTGACACCGTGCGTATCTGGCTAAAAGACTCGGAACGACGGCCCGACCCAGAACCGGTCGAGACTGACGACCGCAAGGCGATGCTCGTAGGCATCGTGTTGTGGGTGGTCAGCCTTGCCGTGTTGTTGCTCTTTATCGGGCCACTCAACACTGCAGACAACCTGTGGTGGCTGTGGACAGCGGTCGCTGGGCTCGCGCTTGGCCTAATCGGGCTGATCTACACGCATGTGAGACGCAGCAAGCGTCCGCGCTAGCAACTAGTACGGCAAGCCGCTAGTTGTTGGAGCCGTCAGAATCCGCGTCATCGTCTGACTCGTCATCGTCTGACTCGTCATCGTCTGACTCGTCATCGTCCGAATCGTCGTCATCATCGTCGTCGGACTCGTCGAGATCATCGATGTCGACGCCGTCGAGGTCTCCGCCGTGCAAGACGCCTGAACCGAAGGCGTCTTCGTCTTCCTCGTCATCATCATCGAGGTCGTCGTCTGAATCGTCATCGTTTGATGCTTCGTCTGAGGCCGTTGTGTCCGAATCAGCTGCTTCGGTTGCCGCCTGAGCAGCCTTGTAGTCAGCGAGTCGTTCAGACCACGGCACCCAGTCGGGAGAAAGCAGTGCGCCTTCGGCCGGCATCAGTTCTGCCTCAAGAACGGTCGGCTCTGCGCCCTCAACGTGGGCGATGCTGACGGTCCAATTCCAGCCAGGGTAGCCGCGCATGGCCGAAGCGAAGATCACCGAAACGGTGCCGTCGCTTTCGACCTGCTCACCAACGAGCGCACCAATCGACGCCGTTTCAGTGATCTCGAGGAGTGCTCCTCGAGCGAGCTTTTCGTACTGGCTATTAGGCATCTAGTTCGTCCGCAACCTTTCGCAGCATTGACGCAATTTTTGCGCTGTGAGTTTTGTCTGGGTATCGACCGCGCTTGAGACCAGCACCGATGCCATCCATGAGCTTGACCAGATCTTCAATAATCACGGCCATGTCATCGGCGGGCTTGCGGTTGAGCTTGCTCATGCTTGCAGGAGCGTCAAGCACGCGCACCGAGAGCGCTTGTGCGCCCTTCTTGCCGTCAGCAATGCCGAACTCAAGGCGAGTTCCTGCCTTTACCCCCGTCGTGCCCGCAGGCAGCGCAGAGGCATGCAAGAAGACTTCTTGGCCTTCATCACTCATGATGAAGCCAAAACCCTTCTCGTCATCGTAAAACTTAACCTTGCCGGTGGGCATGGGCATGCTCCTTCGTATCGTGACTCAAGCTTAGAACGTAAACGGGCGCGTATCCTTGTCAACGTGACAAATCAATCAACTGAACGTGACCTTCGTATCGAGCGTGTGCTCGCGTACCTCGTCGCCACCTCGATCGCACTTGCCGTGCTTAGCTTTGTCGCCGTAGTTGTTGCCACCGCAGCAGGCCAAACCGATTTTGATGACGGTGCGTGGCCCGCAGTGATCACTATGCCCTACTTTGCTCTGCCGTTGGGCGTTGTATTCATCATCACCCTTCTGCTGTTGAACGGGCGCCGCCGCAAACGTGAATATAGGAATGGCCACAATTAGTGACGCTGCTCTTTTGCTCGCCGCTCAGCTGCGCGCACTAGACGATAGTCAACTCCTTGAATTGTTGCGCTCGCGTGTCGTGCGCAGCAACTCCGTCAGCGACTTCTTCGACCTCGCGGATGCTCTGCAACAGTCAACATCTCTTGAGCGAGTATTCCGCAACCTCGACCGGCCGACCCTCGCGACCCTCGCGGTTGTCGCCGATACGACGTCGCTCACTGTCGACGATGTTTCTTCGGCTCTCGGCAGGTTTGGAACCGATCCGGTGGCCGTGCAGCAACGGCTCGACCGGCTGGTCTCGCACGCGCTCCTCATCCATCGCGGAGGCCGTTACAGTGCCCCCGATGGCGTTACCGATCACCTAGCAGGTTGGCCATTCGATGATCTCCCCACAACTGGGGAACTCCTCGACACTGATCCACCGTCGACACTCACCTCTGTTGAACCGTCCGAGCGCGCCAATATTGACCGGATTGCCGCCGAAAACGCCTTCACCACAACCAACGAAGTCACTGAGCTGCTCAATCAACTGCGCAGCAGCCCCGTTCGCGATCTCGCCAGGGGCGGGGTGTCTTTGCCTGACTCGAAGCGACTTGCCGCGGCCATGGGTGTGCCTCTCGACAAGATCGCGGGGCTCGTCGACATTGCCGAACGCGCTGGACTCGTTGCAACAACAAACGCCCAGTGGATGCCAACGGCTGACGCCAGAGCGTGGATGTCGCAGTCCGCAGACGAACGTTGGGTGCGCCTCGCAGAAGCCTGGCATCAGGGTGTTCCCGACGACATCCGCACCATCTTGGCCGACCGCACCCAGAGTTTCTGGGGTGACGGGGTTGAAGCGTACGTGCGGTGGCTTTTCCCTGCTGGCGTTGATGCAATGCTCGAAAAGGTGCGCCGCTACTACCGTGATGCGGCACTGCTCGGAGTGACAGCAAACAGATTGCCAAGCACCGCAGGCGTTGCACTGCTCACTGGCACACCTGCTGAGGCGTCTGCTGCGATGGCGACTCTTTTCCCTCGAGAGGTGCATCAGGTTTACGTCCAGCCCGACTTGACCGTAATTTCCCCTGGGCCACTTGCCCCACATTTGGATGCTCGCCTGCGCACGATCGCTGATGTCGAAACGCGAGCACTGGCATCCACTTATCGAATCTCGCCGTCGAGCCTCCACCACGCGATGACGCTCGGCGAAACGCTTGAGGGCATGCGAGAGTTCTTGGCCAGTATTTCACTCACTGGCGTGCCTCAGCCGGTTGAATATCTGCTCACGGAGGCAGCCTCCCGCCATGGAATGGTGCGAGTCGGAGCGCACAGTTCCGGTGGCAGCTATGTCTCGTCTTCCGATTCGCTGCTTCTGCAGTCAATTGCGGTTGACCCCAATTTCGGACCATTCGGGTTGCGCCACGAACCTCATCGTTTGGTTTCACGTTTTGGTGTTGAGCAACTGTTTTGGGCGCTCAGCGACGCCCGTTACCCTGTTGCGGCAGAAAACGGCGAAGGCAACATTTTGTCGTTGCGGCGTGATCAGGTGAGCGATGCCAGCCCAGCCTCACCTCAGGACGCTCAGTCTGAACAATTGTTGGCAAAACTTCGTGCAGGCCAGGGCGGGGCAACCGGCGACGAAGATCGCGCATGGTTGTCTCGACAAATTGAGGTCGCTATCCGCAACAAACTTCTCTTGCGGGTGACCGTCAAAATGCCTGACGGCCGTGAACTTCTGTACACGCTTGAACCATCGAGTGTTGCAGCAGGGCGGATGCGCGGACTCGACCGCGGAGCAGACATCGAGCGCACTCTGCCGCTGTCGAGCATTCTCGGGGTTGAGGCTACGACTGAACGCTAAGCATCCGGGCGTAGGCTAGGTCGGATGAACACAGCACCCGACGGACCTCTGATCGTGCAGTCTGACCGCACGGTTCTGCTTGAGGTCGCGCACCCTCTAGCGGACGACGCACGTCACGATTTGGCTGTGTTCGCTGAGCTAGAACGCGCACCAGAACACATCCACACGTATCGCATCACTCGTTTGGGGCTGTGGAATGCGCGCGCCGCTGGCCACGAGGCTGACGCCATGTTGGAGACGCTCGAGAAGTATTCGAAGTTTCCGATTCCGCAGAGCGTCAGTGTGGATATTACGGAGACTGTTGGCCGCTACGGGCGCCTTGTCATCAACCGGGATGACGATGGCGCGCTCACGCTTACCGCGACCGATCCTGCGGTTTTGCGCGAAATCACGCGCGGCAAGAAGGTAGCGAGCCTGTTGTTCGAGCGCCGAGGCGAGCACACTTTTGTGGTGCAGGCGTGGGCGCGTGGGCAACTTAAGCAAGAACTTTTGAAGCTGGGTTGGCCTGCGGAGGACCACGCTGGCTACACGCCGGGAACTCCGCACGAAATGGAGTTGGATGCTTCGGGCTGGGGCCTTCGGGAGTACCAGCAGCACGCCATCGACAACTTCTTCCACCACGGCTCCGGCGTTGTTGTGCTTCCCTGCGGTGCCGGTAAAACGTTGGTTGGTTTGGGCGCAATGGCCCAAAGCAAAACCACGACCCTAATTTTGGTGACCAACACTGTTTCGGCACGTCAGTGGCGAGCCGAGATTCTGAAGCGCACGACCCTTACCGAAGATGAGGTCGGCGAATACTCGGGACAAACCAAGGAAATTCGGCCCGTCACCATTGCGACGTACCAAATTTTGACGGCCAAGCGTAAAGGCGAATACGCTCACTTGTCGCTGCTGGATGCTCTCGACTGGGGCCTCGTCATCTATGACGAGGTTCACTTGCTGCCCGCCCCCGTTTTCAAGCTGACTGCAGATCTGCAGGCTCGCCGCCGACTCGGTCTCACCGCAACGCTGGTGCGTGAAGATGGGCGTGAGGGCGATGTGTTCTCACTCATTGGCCCCAAACGGTTCGATGCACCATGGAAAGAGATCGAGGCTCAGGGCTTCATTTCTCCCGCAAGCTGCTTCGAGGTGCGCGTCGATCTCCCGGAGAACCAGCGACTTGAGTATGCGGCATCCGCAGACGACGAACGTTTCCGTCTTGCCGCCAGCGCACCGGCCAAAACCGAGATCGTGCGTGCACTGGTCGATAAGCATGCCGGCGAGCGCATACTCGTGATCGGGCAGTACCTTGACCAGATTGACGAACTAGCCGAACAGTTGGATGCCCCGAAGCTGACCGGCGCGACACCGGTATCCGAACGCGAGCGGTTGTATCAAGAGTTCCGCGAGGGAATCACGAAGCTTCTCGTTGTCTCGAAGGTTGCGAACTTCTCTGTCGACCTTCCTGAGGCAACAGTTGCCATCCAGGTCAGTGGTTCCTTCGGTTCACGTCAAGAAGAAGCCCAGCGACTTGGTCGCCTACTGCGCCCCAAAGAAAGCGGCCTGCCCGCCAACTTCTACACGCTCGTTGCCCGCGACACAGTCGACCAAGACTTTGCGCAGAACCGTCAACGCTTCTTAGCAGAACAGGGCTACAGCTATACGATCCTGGATGCCGCTGACCTCAAGTAGGCAACTGCCGACAGCTCGCTAGCTCGCGGAGCTAGCCAACACCGTCCGCTAACGACGAAGCAATCGCTCCAAGCCGGCCTCGTCGACGACAGGAATCCCGTAGTCGCGTGCTTTGCGCGCTTTGCCCGAGAGGGAGTCGGGATCGGCAGCGACCAGCAACCGAACCTTCTTTGTCACCGCTCGCCACGGCACAAAGCCGAGGCCAACCATCGTCGCCTCGATTTCTTCACGCGCGCGGCTCATCTCACCCGTCAGTACAATCAGATCGCCAGGCACCAGTTCAAACGACGGACGCGGTTCCCGAGCATCCGTCGACGCTGGCTCCTGAGGGCTTTCCGAAGCCGAGGCTTGGCTCGCGTTCTCCAACGCGGCAGCGATTGTGGCGGTCGGAATATCGAGTAAGTCTCCAACATTCACGAGGTCTGCGGTTTCATCATCCGTCAGAATTCCGTCCTCCCACGCCGTTCGTGCGAGCTGGCTGAAGTAATCGGAATGAAGGGACTCGCAGGTCGCTCGACTGATATCGAGATCTTCTGCGAGCGCAACCAGGGCGCGCGCTTCATGCACCGAGAGGTGACGATCGAGCAAGCAGAGGTCGAGCAAAGCGAGGTAGTCCAAGCACTCAGCAGGCCCCGCATACTCGGGCATTTTGTCTGTCACGCGCTTGAGGAACGATGCAGCGGTGACTTCCGTGTATGGAGGCCTCGGCACCCAGGCCCGGTTCTCAGCATCGACAGTCGGCCATGAATGATCGAGCGCAGCATCGAGATGCTCCCGCCAGATTTCGTCCTGAGTCGCCGAGTGAATGTAGGCGGCGAGAAGTTGCGCAGTAGCGAAAGCATCGGCGGACGCACGGTGCGCGTCGTCAAACTGGATGTCGAGAGCTGCGCAGCAGTCTGCGAGCGCACGCCCCGCACCCGGCAGGTATTCCCGCGCCAATTGCATCGTGCACAAACTCACGAAGTCTGTGCTCATCCACGCGGCGGTGCGCTCTAGCTCGGCGACAAGAAATTTGAGGTCAAAGCTCGCGTTATGCGCGACAAGGACGCGGCCAGCGAGCAGATCGACCAGTTGTCCTGCGATGTGCTCAAAGGGTGGAGCATCCACGATGTCGGATGCTCGGATCTGGTGAATCCTTTGCGGCCCGAGGTCTCGCCCCGGATTGACCAGCGTCTCCCAGCTCCCCTCAACGATGCCCTGGGCATCGACGTGAACAACAGCAACCTCGACAACTCGGTCATGCCCACCGGCAAAGAGCCCGGTCGTTTCAAAGTCGATTACCGCGAAGCCGGGACCTGCCATGGGTGTTTCCAATCAGTTGGAATCACTGTATCCAACAGTGCGCACCATCGCGCCACAGCGCCAACACTCAGCGGGCAGCTCGACCTCGACAAGTGCTCCGCATTCCGTGCAGACGCGCGGCAACCAGCAGGCGGCATCGCCAGCGGTGTCGTCGTGCTGAACATCGTTCATAGCTCTAGTGTGCACCGAAGTGCGCGGTAGGCACCTAGCGCGTCTGCCTCTTCACAAACGCATCCCGAACGAACCCGACGATCGCAAGAACCACCAGCAGCGCAAAGCTGATCGCCATGAGGTTCATCGCGCCGAATCCGACGGCGACCGGCCACATCGGGGTGACACCGTCGACACTCCCCCAGACGTTGTCCACCGATCGCGCCAGGTTTGCAAACAGCGCGACCGCGCAGAAGGCGAGCGCACTCAAGGTGAACGCAATCAGAGTTCCAATGAAAATGCGCTTCATGCTCTTGGCCCCCGTTAATGCCGATGATCTCAACAACTCCACCCTACGCTTAAAAGTGACGAGCACTCAACAAATCTCTCGGCATCCGTTAACCCAACACGCCTGCACCTATCAGCCAGCGTTCAGGAGACACGCAGATACTGGGGGCATGGCTGACGGACCCAAGATTCTTATTGTTGACGACGAACCCAATATTCGCGACCTGCTCACCACGAGCTTGCGTTTTGCGGGATTTGCGGTGCGCGCGGTAGGAAGCGGCGCACAAACCATTTCCGCGGTTCTTGAAGAAGAACCCGACCTCATTATTCTCGACGTGATGCTGCCCGACATGAACGGGTTCGGGGTGACCAAGCGCCTTCGCGCATCCGGCTACACCTCCCCCATCCTCTTTCTCACAGCAAAAGACGACACGGAAGACAAGATCATGGGCCTCACGGTCGGTGGCGACGACTACGTGACAAAGCCCTTTAGCCTCGATGAGATCGTTGCCCGCATCAAGGCGATTCTTCGCCGCACGATGCAGGATGACGAAGAGACGATCATCCGCGCCGGCGACCTCACGATGGACCAAGACACCCACGAGGTCAGCATCGGCAGCGAACAGATCGAACTCAGCCCCACCGAGTTCAAGCTTCTGCGTTACCTCATGTTGAACCCCAACCGCGTTCTCTCGAAGGCTCAGATCCTCGACCACGTGTGGGAATACGACTTCAACGGCGATGCCGGCATCGTCGAAAGCTACATTTCGTACCTCCGCCGCAAGCTCGATATCCACACCGAAGAGCCGCTCATCCAGACGAAGCGTGGCTTCGGATACATGCTGAAAGCAGCCAAGGCCTAACCTCACCTGATGGCCAGTCCGACATGTAAAAGTTCATGTTCGGCTGGCCATACTGGTTCCCGATTCCCAGCCACGCAAGGTACCGTTCACTATCATGCAGGAGAACATTCCAGACGCGTGGAGCCGCATCTCGCTTCGCACGAAAGTCACCGGTGTCACGGTGCTTCTGCTCACCATGGGACTCCTCGTCGCCGGTGTCGGCACCGCCGCGGTATTGCGCGATTACTTGCTTCAGCAAACGGATGAGAAGATCACCGCTGCTGCAGATGGCCTCGACGGTCGCATCCAATACACCGGCACAACTCGCGACCCGCAGTGCAGCGTCTCCCGGCTGCCCAACGACCTCTACTTCGCTGTTCTCAACCACGATGGCAGCATGCGGTGCAACAGCCGCGAAGAGGATGCCGCACGCCCCGTGCTCGAAGGCCTCACGATCGCTGTCGCCAACCAACAAACTGGCGCGTTTACCCTGCCGAGCACCGCTATCGGAGGCCAGTGGCGAGTCATCGCCTACCCAGCAATCAGCACCATCGGACCCGACTTTGTGACAATTGTTATCGCGCGCGACCTGGTCGATTCCAACGGAATAGTCTCGCGCTATGCGGCTATCTTTTTGTTCTTCGGCCTCACCGTCGTAATCGTGGGTGGCGCACTCACACGCCTCCTTGTGACATCGACCTTTTCGCCCCTGCGTGAGGTAGAGGCCACAGCTGCACGCTTCGCTGATGGCGACTTTGACCAGCGGCTTTCTGGCGCAACGCCCAATACAGAAGTTGGACGCCTCAACCGCTCCCTCAACTCCATGCTTGGCCGAATTGATCGCGCTTTCGCCGACCGCGCGCGCACGATCGATCAGATGAGACGTTTCGTTGGAGACGCCAGCCACGAACTGCGCACCCCTCTGGTTACGGTGCGCGGGTATGCCGAGCTCTACCGCATGGGTGCCATCACAAATCCGGACGACGTCCTACAGGCAATGGAACGAATCGAAAAAGAAGCTATCCGCATGGGTGGTCTCGTGGAAGACCTGCTCGAATTGGCTCGCATCGACGAAACCAAGCCACTCCAGCTCACCGAAGTCGACCTGTTGCCGCTCGCAAACGATGCAGCGATGGATGCCCGTGCCTCTCTTGGCCGCGTCGTGAGCGTGATCAACACGCACCCCACGATTGATGCGCACCCCTCGGTTGGGCCGGAGCACAGCACTGACTCCATGGCGATAACTCTGCCCGAGAGTGAGCTCACGCAACCAGCAACGCCTGCTCGCGGCGTTGCTGCGATAGCGAGTGGCCCAATCGCTGCTGCAGGGGCGCGCCTGTCACGGCTTGCCTCACGCAAGAAGACCGCAGCCGTCGCTAAAGCCACCGCCCGAATCACGCGCGTAAGTACTCCATTGCCGAGGGACCTCCACGCAGTAGTGATGGCCGAAGAGAACAAGCTTCGTCAAGTACTTACCAACTTGGTGACGAACGCACTGCGCTTCACCCCAGTAGACGTTCCCGTCGAGATCGGTGTCGGCATAGACCGTGAGCGCCAAATGGCTGTGCTCTCCGTCATCGACCATGGCGAGGGCATCCCCCCACAGATTCGTGACAAAGTTTTCGAACGTTTCTGGCGGGCAGACAATTCGCGAAACCGGGATACCGGCGGCAGCGGTCTCGGGCTCGCCATCGTCGCTGCGATCGTGCACGCGCACAAGGGCACCGTGTATGCGCTTGAGACGCCCGGTGGCGGCGCAACCTTCCGGGTTGAGCTTCCACTCCTCCCCAGCCAGCCAGCGGATGCAGAGGACGCCGAAGAGGACTAACCTCCGGCAGGGCCGACTTCGCGATCTACCGTCGAGTTATGACTCGATACCAAGTAGATAGCGATGCCGTTCTCAGCGCCACCGGTGCAGTACAGAATTCCATCACCCGAATTCAAGGCGAGGTCGCCGGTTTGCACGGCCAGCTCACGAATCTTCAAGGGTCGTGGACAGGCCAAGCCGCAACCGCGTTCTCCACCGTGGTGACCGACTGGAAGGCCACTCAGCAGCGGGTCGAAGAGAACCTGGCGGCGATCAATCACGCGCTCTCGCAGGCCGGACAACAGTATGCCGAGATCGAGGCCGCAAACGCCCGCCTCTTCTCGCGCTAGCGCCCGTTAACGTCAGAATGGGCGCCTCCCGAAGGAGACGCCCATTCTGTGTACTGCG
>Ga0307486_1003358_pt1 | contig 10422 bp, 9 predicted proteins | sample CBIW02metaG_FD_203663 | JGI IMG/M metagenome (GOLD analysis project Ga0307486, IMG submission 203663) | Sea-ice brine microbial communities from Beaufort Sea near Barrow, Alaska, United States - CBIW 0.2 | ecosystem: Environmental > Aquatic > Marine > Coastal | place: USA: Alaska | collected... | reverse complement strand
GAAGCTCGCCTCACTGGGCCAGTTAACGGCCAGCATCGCCCATGAAATTCGCAACCCGCTGGGGGCCATCAGCCACGCCGCACAACTTTTGGACGAGTCGCCGAATATGGATACGGCCGACCAAAAAATGCTGGCGATTATTCATCGCCACTCAACGCGTGTTAACGCCATCATAGAGAATGTGCTGGGTGTGTCTCGCCGTGAAACCCCAGCCGCCGAGCCGATTAACCTGCAGCCCTGGCTAGAACAGTTCCGTGACGATTTCTTGCAAACCCACAGTCAACATAAACCCGTGCTAATCCGCCTTCAGGTTCAGCCAGGCGTTCAGCCCACTGCGCGTTTCGACACCAGCCAGCTGGAACAAATTCTGATCAACCTATGCGACAATGGCCTACGCTACAGTCAACGGCATTGTGGCGAGGCTAAAATAGAAATAGTCACCGGAATCGCCGCCGACGGCGCCCGCGCCTACATTGATATCAAGGATTACGGCCCGGGAATTGCCAAAGAAAACACGTCGTCTGTATTCGAACCGTTTTTTACAACCGACAAAAGTGGCACTGGACTGGGCCTTTATCTGGCAAAAGAATTGTGTGAGGCGAATCAAGCTCACCTGTCGCTGATTAACACCGAGCAGCCAGGGTGCTGCTTTCGCATTATGTTTGCCCATCCCGGGCGTATAATCTAAAGGGTACTATGACCAAACTGACCGCGCTGATCGTAGACGACGAACCCGACATCCTTGACCTACTAGAGATAACCCTCAGCCGCATGGGCCTGAACACGGTCACCGCGGGCACTCTGGCAGGGGGCATCGCAGGCATGCAAAAGCACACACCAAATTTGTGCCTGACCGACATGAACCTGCCAGATGGCAAGGGCATCGAGCTGGTGCAATGGATTCAACAGCATTCGCCCAATACGCCGGTCGCCGTTATAACCGCCTACGGCAGTATGGACATCGCCATTGAGTCCCTAAAGGCAGGTGCTTTTGATTTTGTGTCAAAGCCCGTTGAATTGCCGCGGCTGCGGGAGCTCGTCAACACCGCCCTGAAACTGGCCCAGAGCCCAGAGCCCGCGCCAGAAGACAACCGCGACCCGGGCTTGCTGCTGGGCAATTCCGCCCAGATTCATACCTTACGCAACCAGGCTCGCAAGCTGGCCCGCAGCCAGGCACCGGTCTTTATTCAAGGCGAATCCGGCAGCGGTAAAGAGCTGGTCGCGCGCACCATTCACCAGCAGGGCCCCAGGTGTGATGGGCCGTTCATAGCCGTGAACTGTGGCGCCATTCCGTCTGAATTGATGGAAAGCGAGTTTTTTGGCCACAAAAAAGGCAGCTTCACCGGAGCCGTGGATAACAAAGCAGGCCTGTTTCAAAGCGCCAACGGCGGCACCCTGTTTCTGGATGAAATCGCCGACTTACCACTGCCCATGCAGGTAAAGCTTCTGCGGGCCATTCAGGAAAAAGCCGTACGCCCTGTCGGTGACAGCCACGAAGTGCCGGTCGATATCCGTGTGCTTAGCGCAACCCATAAAGACCTTCCGGGGCTGGTACAAGATGGCCTGTTCCGCGAGGACCTGTTCTATCGCATCAACGTGATTGAAATCCGCGTGCCGCCTCTGCGCGAACGCAACGGCGACATAGCGCTGCTTGCCAGGCACATCCTGCTGCGCATCGCCCGCGAATACGAGTGCACACCCATCGCCCTTACCGATGCCGCCGTTGACTATTTAAAGGGCTACCATTTCCCGGGTAATGTGCGCGAGCTGGAAAACATACTAGAGCGGGCGTTTACACTTTGCGACGGAGACGTTATTGACACCGGCGACCTTCAGCTTGGCAGCTCTTGTAGCAGCATGGATACGCCTTTGTTGGCACCGACAGCTGAGATAATGGCAACGGCGGATATCGAACTGTCGGGGCAAGGGCTGGACCTGGAGGGATATCTCGAGAACATAGAGCGCAAGGCTATTGAGCAGGCGCTGGAAGCAACACGTTGGAATAAAACGGCGGCGGCGAAAAAGCTGGGGATCAGTTTTCGGGCGTTGCGGTATAAGTTGAAGAAGTTGGAATTGGAGTGACTTTCAAGGTATTTTGAAACTGAAGAGTACTAACTGAAAAGTAGCGACACGCAGGATGCGTTCGCTCTATCACTATTAATACATGGATGTTGAAATATGTTTGCACCCAAGAACCGTGGCTTTTCGCTTCTGGAATTGATGGTTGTATTAATTATCGCTGCAATACTTATGAATGTAGCTTTACCCTCATTCACTTCTTTCATAAATAATCAGCAGCGAAAAAGTGCTCTGTACGGCCTGATGGGCGTATTTTCCTTTGCAAGGCAACATGCGGTTATGACCGGGGCAATCGTTACAGTTTGCCCGCTAGACATCACTGACGCTTGCGGTAGGGATTGGAACGGAGACATCCACGCCTTCCTAGACCCTAACAATTCCAGAAAATTGCTTGCACCTGAAGCTCTTCTTAGAACAATCTCACCAAGTGGCAGCGGCCTCCTTATCGTCCGCTCATTGAACCGCAGTTTTTTTCAGTTCAGGCCCACCGGCTTCGTTCACAGTGACTTGGGAAACGTAACCTGGTGCCCTAAGTCTCGGGACACTTCGTTGGCAGGCCAGATTATAATTAATAGAGGTGGCCAGGTAAGGTTCGCCAGAGATACGGATAATGACGGCGTCCCCGAAGACTCAAGAGGACGCCCATTACGCTGCTGACTTTTCTGCCAACACTTTGTCCGCACCGTTGGCGCTTATCATCTATCAAGTACTTACCAACAAGATGCCTCGGTCGCAGTTTTTGCACCGGTCTGTGTCATCCCCAAATCACCGCAGGAATCGCCCGCCTGGGCAGTTCCCGCGACGGCTGCAGCCGTTAGCGTATAGGTGCTCTGAGTCAAGTTACTTACAGCAAAGGTGTAGCGACTGGCCATATTAGACTCAGTCGTACACCCCAGTACAGGTGCAGCGTCATTATATTTTAGGTTAGTGCTGTAATAGCGCTCCATGAACTGAGCATGCTGAGCCAAACAGGCTTTGGCGCTATCGCGGTAGGTACGAACGACATGCTGCTGGTACGCTGGCAAGGCAATCGCCGCCACGATTCCTATAATGGCAACCACAATCATAATTTCAATCAAGGTAAAACCTGCTTGGCGTTTAACCTTGATGGCCACTCTGCAGCACTCGCTTATAGGCTTCATTTCAATTTCCCATATTGATCAGTTCACGCCAGGACGTTCTGCTGGCGCCGGTGGTAAACGGCTGGATGTCCAGGGTTGAAATCTCACCGTCGTCGGTCGGGATATACATCTTCTGACCAAGAAACGACGGATTACTGAACCCTGTATTCAGTCCAACACCAGATACCACAGTGTTCACCCCGTCGATCTCAACCATGTCGTCAGCATTGAAGACACCATCACCATTAAGATCGAAAAACGTTTCGACGAGCCGCGCCCCGGTAAAAGGATCGATCGACATTATGACGCCGCGACCGGTAGGCGCGCAGGGGTCGCTTGCATCCGGAATCCGAGTATTACCGATCAAGGCGCTACCCTGGAACTGGTTAGGCGTCACCATACGTTCACCCACAGCCGGGCCGGTTCCGTTCGGCAAGAGTTCAATATACCATCCGCGCTTACCCAGAAGATCTTCCCGTGCACCGGCCTTGATGACCCGCGCAGAAACGTCTGTAGTCACTGGAACATCAAGCAAAATTTTGCGTTCCAACAAGTCACTACGGCTGACAGTAATTGGTGATTCGTCATCATTTATACCGTACCAGGTCTGTACTGAGGTATCAGACAGGTCGCTGGTATTAAGATATTGGCCAGTACCGAAAAACAACCATACTTCTTGACTGAATGGAGATCTTCCAGCCAAGGGCGAGGACGTGATTGGCTGAGGGTTGTCAGAGGCATCCCTCGCCTGAAACAGCTTTTGTACGGTCGGGGCCGTGCTGGCCAAACCCGTTACTTTCCAGAGGTTGCCTTGCAAGTCGCCAGCGTAAACGGTATCGGTCAAGCCGTTTCCATCACTGTCCCAAGTCCTAACCGCTGAAAGCCCATTGCCGGTATCAGCGGACATTGCCGTAGACTTGACGGCATTGGTTCCAGTGAAAAGATTAATCGAGACCAACTGAGCTTTTCCGCCGGTGCTATTGGGCCCATTACCCAGCAATACCGACCAGTTGCCATCGGCAATCTGTGCTATGACAGGCTTACCAAGGTTGTTACCAAGCGCGGGAATGGCAGCAGAGTTTTTCTCCCACAAGAATTTCACATCAGCCGGATTGGTTATATCCAACGCAAAGATGGCATTACTGGTGGTAGAGCGATCTTTCGCTACACTGCCGGCACCCAGGGTACCCACAAGAATGGTGCGCCAACTCGTTCCGTCATAAGCGTCGGCCACCGTAAGCTCGCCGTCCACAAAGTATCTGTGGTTGTATGCGGGGTTCGCCAGTTCACCCAGCCCGTTTTCGATGACAGTCTTGGGTACGTAAGCGAAGGTTTCGACGCCGCTGTTCGTGCCCCCAGTCGTCGCGTTGAAGCCATGCAACATACCATCGTTACTACCAACGTAAACCGTAGGCGTCCGGCTCAAACCCCCTGCCCAGGCATCATAGGTACCTGAACCAGCAAAGGTCTGGCCGCGAAATAAACCGGGCTTTGGATTGCCAATGAAAACCGGTTGGGAGTTGACGATATCGCCAAGCACGCCCTGCCTGACCCTAAAACCAGTGGCATTATTCTCATTGGTGCGCACACCGCGCAGGTAGTTGATAACGTCCAGAGCGCTGGCATTAGTTCCGGAATCTGTTCTAAGAAAACCGGTCAGCGTTGTATTGTTAATACCGTCAGCTGTAGTGTCGAATTTGACAAAAGCAGTACCGTTCCAAGTCTTGATGTTACGGTTTGCTGGCAGTGGAAGTTTAGACGATGCCGTCCAGGCCGGAGTTAAACTCAACGCGCCGGTATTCACATCCAAAGTGAACGCATTTAGGTCACCGGTCCAGATACCGCTGGTGTACTCCGCCTGAAAAGTCGCCGAGCCAGCGTCAAGCGTGGTCGAGTTCAGCGCCAATGAAGAGCGGTTCGCCGTTTGCTCTTCCTGGATGTCAGAAAAAGCTTGAGTCAGGCCGTCTACCATATCCTGGGCGCTGGCTACGACGTAAAAATTGTCCGGACGCCGATCTCCACTTGAAAGTATTTCACCATTGGTGTACCACATCATTTCGTCAATAGGATCACTATCAGGATTAAAGTCGTCAGGGACTTTCAACCCGCCGTACTTTGCAGCAAGCCAGTATTGATTCGACTTTCTTCCTTTAAGCCCATTCTCAAGAATATCGATCCAATAAGTGGAAGCTGTTTGTTTTCCTGCCAGGTCTGACCTTAAATCCTTGGTATTTGCATCAAATGCCAAACCAGCGATCAAAGCTGAGCGCCCTCCAGTAATATTAAGGCCGCCTTCCAAAGTCGTAATTCTGGCAACGCGCGCAGCAATGTCGGCGTCATCATCATCTTTTGGCAGTCGTGTATCAGGGTGGGTATTGGTATCACCAATTCCTAAAAAGAAGTTGTTCTGGCATTCAAACTGCATTGGGTCATCAGCTTCGCTAGTAGTCCAATCTATAATTGGTAAGCCACCAACTAAACGGTTTAAAGCATCACCAGTTTGAGTGATTTCTATATACTCTGAGCGGTTAGGTAGCCCGCGCAAATAACGGTATGCAGTGTAAAATAGTTCACTGACGTTGTCATATCGCTTAAACAACGTATCAGACACAATCAGACCACTGTTATTGATATAACTGATTACGCCGCTGTGCTTGATTGCAGACAAACCGGAATATCTTGCTGTTGTCGCATCAGCGTCATCTGGATCAGGATTCTGCACAAACACACCCGTCTTCGAACTCCATTCAGCGTTGGCATTACTAACCGCATTGTTCTGATCATTAATTTTTTCGGGACCAACGTATTTCATGCGCGCATGCATGATACCGCCATCGCGATTAGGGTTAGGTGACGAGTTATCGTTCAGATAGCCGAATGCGCTATAACGCACATTACCGGAATTGTCTTGAATCAATCCTTCAGGCTTATGGTTGTTTCCATATTCTTTGCAGTTAGATTCAAGCATTCCATCAACGCACACCTTCACTCTAACTGAGACCTCGTAAACTACCCCAGGCAGGAAGTTGTCTCCATTGTTATGCTCCGTAGGGTTATAAGGTATGCGGGTAGAACTATTAAGCAATCCACTGCCGGTAAATCGCATTATATTCCCCATGCGAGTACCCCCCTGACCAATACGGGTATTAACCGAGTTCCACTTTGAAATAGGCACTGGGGTCGATGCAGCAAGAGCAGAGCTAATATTAGCATCAGGAAAGTTATTACTATTATTACCTTGCCCTGTTTGCACCCCCTTCTCAAGCCAGGTTTCAGTTGTAGTATCACGATGCCTGTAACCACCGGTTAAAATATAGCGAAAGATATCAATCGACTGCATCGTCGCCCAATTCAGATACTTGCCACTCCATTCATTTTTGCCGCTACAAACAGAGGCTACTCTCGTCGGCTCAAAATGCCGATTCTCTTCCAAACCGTCATAGTTATATTTATAACACTTGGCACTATCAAAATATCCGACATATTCACCGCTACTGGCGTAACTATCCTTGTAAGCGCGAGTTACCATTGTCGGAAACTCAAACGAACCAAGGATTGCCATATTGCCTGGCACAGGCTTGGCCACCAACAAAGGCTGCTGGTCGATATCTACGCTGGCATAGGCGCTACCCGCGCCAAGCAGCAATGGAACCAGAAAGGTAGCGATACCTGATCGTACGCACTTACGCATTGAAATGCTCATAGGTAACTTTCCTCTCTGGTGCATCACAGATTCTGTTTGATTGTAATTTGCAGCGCTACAACCGAACGCCCGTCCGTTGCTGGTATGCCGCTTCGGCCCGTAATACGAAATGAGGCTGCATTTGGCGGTGCCTCGTCGCACCCAGCGTAATTAGAACAGTTAGCGCTTTCACCCAGCCCAAGCTCGTCAGTACCACCAACAACACCCATTTTCTCGACGTAAAACTGCGGCGTTGAGCCTAATAGCGCATCATTCACCTCAAAGTCAGCGCCTACCGTAGTCCAACCGGTCGTGGTGCTGGTAAAAGTGGTAGCGGGTGAGGGGGGGCATTCAATATTCAAAACAGTACAGTCTATCGCGATTCCAGGATTGACCAGTACGGCCGCTTCGCCGGCAAGGAGTGCCGCTTCCGCTCCTTGATAGGAAAGCGAGCGGTCGTACATATTCGAGCTCATCTTTTCATTCATTGTGGTACCCCGGATCGAAGCCAACCCGACCATCGTCGATATCAGAAGCATGATAAGAGCAACCAAGAGTGCAGCGCCGGATTGTCCGCGTGACGATTGATATGTTTTCATAACGAACGGCTCCTGACGGCCACCACGCTCGTGAAGCTGCGCCCAAGACGGCCCTCGTCAAGATTCGATGTGGATATATTCTGATCCTGGCTGAAAAGCGTCATGGAGACTTCGATCGCATTCACGTCGGCCCATACTTCATCCGGGTTACTGGGGTTAATGTCATTAATGGCATCGGAATCCACAAAATCCGCAGTATCAACCAGCCGGTAACGGAAAGTCAGCTCGGTGACGCCAGAGGCGATTTCAATACGATTCAGAACCGCATTGCCCGCATTGTTAACTAAACGCACCATATAAAGAGATCGACCACCTTCTTCAGGGCGACCATTGTCACCCAGGTACCAAGCTGTTGAGCTAAGCTGTGCAATGACCGTATTTGGGGCGTAAGGGGCCTGCACTTCGCCGGCAACCCCACAAGTAAATTCCCCCAAATTACCGCTGCAATTACCTGGTTCAAGGCTGGCATCCGTGTTGGACACGATTTTGCCAGCACCACCTGCCTCGTATTCCATCTGGAAGATCGTCCCCAGCTTCTCGTTACATGCAAAAAGGATGTCTCCATCCTCAAGGCTGTTTCCAGCCGGGCCAGCGACGAAGTCCGCGGAATTGGCGGCTGAGCTATACTCTGTCATGTAGGTGTTGGACGCTTGGCCAGAAAGCATGACCAGCCATTCCGTGCCAGCAATCTGGTTGGTGACGCCAGATAGTGCAGTGTCGCCGTCAAACCCCTTAACCGCGTTATCCCAATCATATTGCCAGGGAGTTGTGCCGACATCGTTGGCGGGATTGAGGATGTTAACGATGGTAATGTCATTTCCACATGGCACGTTACCTGCCTGGCGAATGTCTCGCGCAAGCAGCTCAAAACCTACCCTTGCTGCGTCTTGCACTTGCGACAAACCGCGCGTGGTGCGAAACCCCTGCATATTGGAAAGCATGATGCCGGTCACCGCACCAATAATGACCAGGCCCAGTACGAGGGAGATCATCAGTTCCACTAGCGCCAGACCCCGGCTACGGAAATTGAATGCAGTTATAGGTCGGATGAACTTGCGGCTCATAAGTGCACCTCGGTCATGATCTGTTGCGTGTTATTGCCAGCCAGCCCGCGGCTGTCGTCCCACTGGATAATCACGGTGCAACTGGTGGCATCACAGTTAACCGATCCCGTCGCGGCGGCGCCCAGGTTCTCTGTCAATTGGCTACGCCACATCGCCAGAGTATTGGCTGGAAAGGTACTGCCTGTGGGTGTCGCACCTATCGCGACGTTGAAACGTCCGCTCTTGGCAGAGTCCGGGTCGGCGCGTATTGCTTCGATGATGGAATAGGATTGCACCACCCCCATCGACCGCTCCATCGCGCTTTGATTATTGCGTATGGACGCCTGCTGCAGTGACGCCAAGCCGAGCAAGCCAATGGCCAGCACAAGAACCGTAATCAGCACCTCGATGAGACCGAGCCCGCGTTGGGTGTTAAAGCCTGTCATTGCTTTTAGTGTATTCATGGGCAGTTACCCGCGACCTTGTTCGTAGACACCCGGCTTGCAGCCCCAAAAGTAACATTTATAATTGACTCGCTCGGGCCGGAGGTACTGCAGATGGAAATTTCAGATTCACCGATGATATTTCCGTGCGGGCGAGGCCGTCGCCTCCGAAAATGACTTCGTCGTCCGTCAGGTCAGAGGACACCTCGATCGTTGCGTTGTGGCTATTAAACTCACCCCTGCGAATCACATCCGTGCCTGAAAGAATGACCCAATGCGTCCACAAGCTCCCCGAATCGCAAACTGTTGCAGTATCGCTTGCGGCGCGACAGAAAACGACTGGACTATTACGCTTGACCGATTCGGAGCGAGCAAAACTGACCGCATCTACCATTTCGGTCGCGAGTGCATTCAATCGATTACTCACAATCAGGTTGCGAAATGACGGCAGCGCAATGCTGGCCAGGATCGCCATTACGACAATAGTCACCATCAATTCAATCAGCGTGAAACCTTTCACACCTTTCATCAAAACATCCCTTCATTACGTGATGACGCTATAGGAAACCAAGCCAATGAATTCCATTCCTGAATAAATTTTCATAATCGTAAGATACAACAGCACTAAAAAACCGCCAGTTGTTCCAGACAAGTGGCGGTTTACAGAGGATAAGCGGCCTTCAGGGTTTCGATGTGTGATACCCATCACACATTCATAGCATCAATCCGCAATTCCTTCGGCATAGAAAACACAATATTCTCCGCACGCCCAGCAATCTCTTGGGGCACTTCACCGCCGAGTTCACGCAGGCGGGCGATCACGGCGCTTACCAGTACTTCCGGGGCGGAAGCGCCGGCGGTTACGCCGATGGATTTTTTACCGTCCAGCCAGGCAGGGTCAATTTGTGTGGCTTCGTCAATCAGGTAGGCCGGTGTGCCCATGCGTTCCGCCAGCTCGCGCAGGCGATTGGAGTTGGAGCTGTTGGGGGAGCCCACCACCAGCATCAGGTCGCAGTCGCCGGCCAGTTGTTTGACGGCGTCCTGGCGGTTTTGGGTGGCGTAGCAAATGTCGTCTTTGCGCGGCCCTTCAATTTTGGGGAACTTGGCCCGCAGAGCGTCGATTACCCGGGCGGTGTCGTCCATCGACAAGGTGGTCTGGGTGACATAAGCCAGCTTTTCAGGGTTTTTCACGTTCAGCGTTGCAACGTCGGCTTCGTTCTCCACCAGGTAAATATCGCCGCCGTTGGCGAAGTTGTACTGGCCCATGGTGCCTTCTACTTCCGGGTGGCCATGGTGGCCAATCAGCACGCATTCGCTGCCGTCACGGCTGTAACGCATGACTTCAAGGTGCACTTTGGTGACCAGTGGGCAGGTAGCGTCGAAGACTTTCAGGCCGCGGTCAGCGGCTTCTTTCTGCACCGCCTGGGACACGCCGTGAGCGCTGAAAATCACCAG
>Ga0307486_1003355_pt1 | contig 10428 bp, 11 predicted proteins | sample CBIW02metaG_FD_203663 | JGI IMG/M metagenome (GOLD analysis project Ga0307486, IMG submission 203663) | Sea-ice brine microbial communities from Beaufort Sea near Barrow, Alaska, United States - CBIW 0.2 | ecosystem: Environmental > Aquatic > Marine > Coastal | place: USA: Alaska | collected... | reverse complement strand
CCCGACCAGAGGCGGAGCAGATCTTTTTCATTCACCCTCCCGACTATACCTAAGCGAAAGCTGTCGATCCGGCATCCCGAACGTTGGCATAGTCCCAACCGGCTCTGTTGCGGGCGTGGTCTCGACCTGATGAGGGTGTTCCGCACCTCAGCCCGCGCGTGAGGCTAGCACCCGAATTTCGCCCGGCCACGCCGCGGCGCGCGCTGGACTAGGTGACCTGCGGGAGTAGGGTCGCCGCGTGCCCTTCCTCCGCTCTCGCGTCATTCTCTTTCTAGCATTCGCATTCACGATCATGGCTGATCCTGTGTCCTCCGTCGCCTACGCGGTCGAAGCGGCGCTCCGGGCGCTGGATGGTCGGCTCGACCTACTCGTCGCGACGATGGGGCTCGTGGTGTCGATCATCGCGCTTGTTGTCCTCAACTACCGGGCGCTGATCGCCCGCTATCCGGAAGGCGGTGGAGCATCCGCTGCCGTCGGTGAAGCCTTCGGCGACGGCTGGTCGTTTCTGCCAGTCGGCTCGCTCGTGGTCGACTTCGTACTTACCATCGCGATTAGCGTGTCGGCAGCCGCATCGGCCATCATTGCCTACTTTCCCGAGCTTGCACCCTGGCGCTTGCTCATTGCCCTCGCGCTTGTGGCCATTGTTGGCGGGTTGTCCCTGTTCGGAAACCTCGGGCGAATCCTGTTCGCGCTGATGACGGTGAGCTTCGTCGCGGTGGCAGCATCGGTGCTCCTGTTCAGTGTTATTGCCGCGCCACTCGACGCGGCAGTCCTCGACGATTCGGCAGCTGCCGACCCGAACGCACTTGCGGGCGCTGTCGCCGTCATACTGGCGTTCCCCGTCGCGATGGCGCTCGCGACCGGTGTCGAGGCTCCCTCGACGGCGATTGCCCAGCTCGGCGGACTCGATACTGATGGTCGCCGCCGGTTCGGGCAGCTCACGCTGTGGCTCACTCTCGGCATCGTTGGTGTACTCACGCTCACCTTCGCAGTGCAAGCGACACGGCTTGGCATCAGCATCCCCGACGAGGGGTCTACTCTCATAGCCGACTTCGCCCGGCACGTCGCCCCGGCCCCGCTGTTTGGGCTCTTCCAGCTCATGACTGCGCTGCTACTGCTCGCCGCGGCAAGTTCGTCTTTTCAGGCGGGCCCTGGGTTGCTGAAAGCGCTCGCGGTGCATCCCTCCGGCACAAACGCCGTGGGCATTCTCCCTGCGGCATTTGGCCGTGTGAATCGACGCCACACCCCATACTGGGGTCTCGTACTCTTCGCCGCCCTCTCGATGGTCGTCCTCGCCGCCACTGGAGCTGACGACCAGCGGCTCGTACTGTTCTACGCAGTCGCTGTATTTTTGAGTTTCCTCTCCGGCTTACTGGCGATGGCTCGGTTCACACATCTGGCCCGCCAGCGCAAACGCTTCGTACTCAACGTGGTCGGCGCGGCAATCGTGGCGTTCACGCTTATCGTCAACCTAGCCCGCGGTTGGCCCCTCGTGAGCCTCGCGGCTGCAGCACTCATCGCGGCCACACTGTGGGCGCTATGGGTGCGCGCGGGCCGCCCAGAGGGCATCCGATCGATCGAATCGCTTCGCAAACAGGATGAGGATGGTCGCGATGCGTTGGCCCCATGACGCCGCTATCTGAAGACCGCCGAGCAGACCGTGATGTCGTTGGCGCCCGTGCACAGTCGTTGCGAGATTGACCGGGTTGAGAGGTCGAGCCTGAGACGAACGCAGAGATTGTCTCCCGCTACGTTCGAGATCCTCTACGGCTATGGTGGAGGAGCGTAGCTGTAGCGCAGATTGGGTGTGATGAAAATTTTTTCAGGAAACGGCCAGTGGGTCCGAGTGCGTAATAAGGCGGGTGCTGAAACATTCATGCAAGAAAAGCGGGCGGAAGGCGAGCGTCTCGACGCTGCCCGCAATCGGGAACGAGCGTTCTGGGCAGCTTTGGGTCATCGCGTCAGGTCCATCTGGCGTCGGATTCGCCGCTAGCTACATCAGCGAGATTGCGCAGGTCACGTTTATTTCTGTGCTGTGCGAGGACGAGCTACAACCGCCACGAGCAGCCCGCCAATCAACGCGAGGCCCTGTGCGATGACCGCTACCACCTTGTCTGGATACCACACAGGTTCGTAGATCACCGGGAACCCGATTGTGCTCAGATCCAATGGCACATAAACCGAAGCCACCAGCAGAACGAGTCCGCCCGCCGCGATCGCGGCCGCAACAAGCCCGATCCACCAGCGATGAACCGCCAAGATCAGGACGGCTGCGAGGATGTTCACAACGCCCTGGATGCGGAATAGGTCACCCTGACTGACGAGTGACCCGACGATGGCATCGAATGGAGTCGCGAGGAGAAAGTGCACGTAGGCGTTAACCAGCAGCGCGAGTGCGATCCAGATCCGTGCCGCTATAACGAAGATCTTCATGTCCTTGCCCTTTCTCTCCACAACTTCCCAGAAACGCTGAAGCCGGTGGGGAGCGATTGGTCCGCTCCCCACCGGCTCATTCGCGAATCGGTTTTACTGAATGCCCTTGTTGGCTGCGATGCCGCCAGCGAGTGCCGTTGCCGTCATCGGCATGTGGCCTGCAGCTTCTTTCAACAGTGCGAAGTAGGCAGGGTCGCCGGCGATGTTTGCGTCAATCGCTGCGACCAGCGACGTGGCGTGCATCTCGAGCTCGGCCTGCACTGCCTCAGCTGGCAGCTCGGGAACAACTGAATTGATCAGCTGGCCGAACGACACTGCGTAGCCACCCAGATCTGACAGTGCTTGGTCGATGCCTGCCTGGTCGTCGGTTGCCTTCGCGACCGCGTAGTTCACGAAGAACGGGATGTGCGAGCGCCATGAATCGAGGAAAGGCTGCTCAGCGTCTGGGTAGGCCGAGCCCACGAGGGCTGCAATCTCAACCGAGTTGGTGTCGAGCGTTTCGACGGCCGCTGCGACGTCTGCCGTCGTGAGGTCGCCACCATCGGCGAGTGCCTGGTCGATGGCTGCACCGGCGAGGTAGACGTGGTCGGCGAGCAGAGCGGTTAGCGTTGCACGCAACGTCGAGCCGTCGCTGTTTACCGTATCAGTGGCCGCTGAAGAGGTCATGTCGTCGGTAGCCGCCGGCGACTCTGCTGCCGCTGAGCAGCCCGAGAGTGCGAGTACCGCGGCGAGGCCCAGACCGGTGAGTGCTGTGATTTTACGCATTGTTTCTTCTCCTTGTTGATGGTTTGTTGTGTTGTGTCGTGCGGGTTCTTACGGTTCGACCGTGATGCTTGCGTTCATGGTCAAGTGCGGTTGGCAGTAGTAGAGGTACTCGCCGGGTTCGTCGAAGGTGTACGTGAAGGTGTCGCCCTCCTGGCCCTTCGGAGCAAGGGCGTGGTCGAAGCGGCCGTCGGGCGTCTGTGTGCCGCGAAGACCCGTTGACTCGTTCACGTCGCCCCAGGCTCCGGACGTCACGGTGTGACCGATTGTCTCGCCGTTTTGCCAAGTGACCGTGGTGCCCACCTTGACGGTGAGGTCTTTCGGCATGAACTTCAGGCCGATGGTCGTAACCACGTTTTCGCCCACTTCCGCAGACTGATCGGTTGCGCTGGTCTCGGACGGCATCGTTGGGGATGGTTGAGAACCTGCGCATCCCGAGAGCGCGAGGATCAGTGCTGGCACGAGGAGCGCACCTGCGAAGGTGACTTTCGGTGCCTGAAGTGTTCTGGTGAGTGACATGTAAATGATTCGGCGCCCTGGGCGAAGTGGTTTGGTATCAATTTTTGGGCACAGAAGAAATTGAGAAAGAGAGCGAAGCCGGACCGCGGAATGCCTCCCGCCGGGAGGCCGCTCGGAGCGGGATATTGGAGCCCAGGGTTACCGCGGCCCGACAGTCACCCTGTCCCCCGACGGTGGCTGTGCGGTTAGTCTCTCGCGCTATTCGCGGATGCGATACCGATCGCTGCCTGCGTGCGCCGAACTATCGAGCGCTTCTCCGCGAGGTGTGGCCATGCCGTGAGCAAATTGCTGCAATCGAGCCCGACCGCCGTTCGAGTGTCGGCAATCCAGACTCGGAATCCGATTATTGTCCGTGAGATAGAGAGCGTGATCGGCACTTTCGTAAAGTGCCCCTGGAGGGATTCGAACCCTCGCCACGGCACTGTGGGAATAAGGCGGATGCCCAAAAACCTCGGGAAGTCAGCGTTCTAGAGTGACAATAGCCACGGAAGATCTGTGTTGTTTGCCCACGGTTGTGGGCAAAATGTGGGCAAAGCGCGTTTAGCTGATCTACATAAACACTGTGATGTCTCAGGACATCGGTGACAGTTCTGCCTCAGGACATCGGTAACACTTCATGTCTCAGGACATCGGTAACACTCAGACCGTTTTGCGTGGCCCGCGGCCCGTGGGGTCGGCCGCTGCCGACGTATTTGGTTCCGGGCGCCGGCCAGGGGTGCTCGATGAGCAGGGTGCCCTGGTCGTCGAAGACCATCAGGGAAGCGGCTGTCTCGACGAGGTAGGCGAGGGTGCCGAACAGGGTGCGGCTGACATGGAAGCGGGTTCGCCGCCTGCCGAGCGGTGCGAGGCTCAAGGGCTGCAGCCTGGCACTCCGCAATCGCCCGTTTCCGAATCGCATAAAACATCTTCCGCGCGATCTCGTGCTCAAGACAGAATGTCGTCACCGACCCGAGCGGCGCGTGATCAGGCCACTGGGCGATCGCGAGACGGACACGAGAATCAACAGGTTCAACAGGGCTCATCCCTCAAACATCGATCAGAAGTGTCACCATCAACACCGCCATAACTGTCAGCGAATTATTGGGGCAAAACTGCTAGCGATGTCCTGAGGCATAACAGATTCACTTAAAAACGGATGAGCCCTTCCATGCGACTCGGAACGTTCACGACCATCATCGATGCGATCGTGCTCATGCTGAACGCCTTCGCGATCATCGCCCTGTTGGCTGTGAGCTTCGGCATCGTGAACACCCTCTTCATGTCCGTGCAGGAACGCACCCGCGAACTCGGCCTCATGAAAGCCATGGGAATGGGCGGCGGCAAGATCTTCAGACTCTTCAGACTCGAAGCTGCCTTCATCGGCTTCCTCGGCAGCGCGATCGGCGTCGGAATCGGGATGCTCGTCGGAACGCTCCTCGCCGACCTCCCCGGGCTCACCCTGATCGCCTTCGACCCGCTCTCGGTCGCCGTGATCATCCTCGTCGTCATGGGCATCGCATTCCTTGCGGGCACCCTGCCTGCCGCGCGAGCTGCCAAAACCGATCAAGTGGAATCGCTTCGATACGAATAGCGCCTCCGCACCAACCTAGACGTTAGAGTGCGAAGGTTCTAGCCCGACTCAGCCAGAGAACAGATCAACTCTCTGATTAAGCCGGGCCGCACTTTTCGCAGGCACTAGCGCCAGCACCGGCGCCACTAGCGCTTGCGGGCTTAAGAGCCGCATACGCTGAAAGCGGCACGGGTTTGACAGGAACGTGAGCGGAGAACCGTCCAACCTGGTCGATAGGGCGGTTGCGCTGTTCTGAGACCAGCCCGGCAACCGTCATCTCGCAGTAACGTCCTTGACATGGCCCCATCCCGCTGCGGCATTCCAATTTGGTGGCGCTCACGGTGTCCATGAACGGGTTCTGTTTGAGTACCGAATCGATATCCTCGCGGGTGACAAGCTCACAGCGGCAGACGGTGGTTTGGGCATCCGCGAGCGCGGTAAGTCCACCCCGATTCGGCTTGAACATCCGCTCGACAACGCGAGAGAAACGACGAGTGCTGCGGATGCTTGTGACCGCAGCGTCCATCTTTTTGGTGTCGATACTGCTCGGCTTGAGATCGGCAGCGATGCAGAGTCCAGCCAACGTGCCTTCGGCGCGCGATTGCTCCGCTCCGGCAACCCCTGTGGGCTCACCGGCAACATAGATACCGCGAGACGTTGTCGCCATGCGGTCGTCGTGTCGCACCACCCAACCGCCCTTGGGCGATGACCAATCAAGCTTGCAACCCAGCTGGCGGGCAAGTTCCGTCGAGGGCTGAAAACCGTAGCCCAGCACCAGAGCTTCCGTTTCGACTCGGCGTGAAGGCCCAATCACTCGCCAATCACGATCTACCCGTGCTAGCTCAACCGCCGACACGCGATTTGCGCCAGTCGCTGACGTCACGATTGTTTTCGTGGAGATCCGCACCCCGGCACGTTTGAGCCTGACGACAGCGGCGGCTGAGTCTGCCAACAGGCTGATGTGACCCGGTATGGCACCGAGCGAGCTCCACGCCTCTGACACCGTCGGAAGGCCCCGCGCAAACGCGACTTCAGCGACCTCCGCCCCCGCAGCAACAAGCTGATCGGCAGCCACCAGTAACAGTGGATGTGATCCCGCGAGCACCAAACGCTCCGCGACAAGAAACCGTTGGCTCTTGATGAACCCCTGAACGGCGCCTGCCATCATCACACCGGGAAGAGTCCAGCCGGGAAAAGCAACAGGGAGGTCGTAGGCGCCCGTAGCCACCAGAACGCGTCGGGCCCGAATTTGCCGCGAAGCGCCCGCAGCGCTCACCGCTACAGAAAGTGGTTCTGTGGTTGCGTCGCGCAGCACGCCGAACGCCGTTGCACCGGTAACCCAATGGATACCCGGATGGGATTCGGCATCAGCTATAAGCTGCCCCGCCCATGGATACCCCCTTGCGAATGGCCGACGTGGCTCGGAAAATTCGGTCGGCGGCTGACGGAAGATCTGTCCGCCCGCACGTTGTTGCTCGTCGATAATAACGACGTCAAGGCCGTTGTCGGCCGCCGCAATTGCTGCGGCGAGACCGGCTGGACCGGCACCGATGATGGCTAGATCATGCATCCGATTCCCCCAACGTTGTCTCAACGCGCATGCCTTCCGCGACCGGCGTGAGACACGCTCGCGTGAGTGGCGCACCATTGATTGTGAGCGCGCAGTCGAAGCAGGTGCCCATATTGCAGAGCGGTTCGCGGCGCTGCCCTTCCCGCTCGGCAAAGCCTTCGACGCCATCCGCGAGGAGCGCTGTGGCAACCATTTCTCCGGCAAAACAGGACAGCGGGCGGCCATCGACATCCAGCGTCACTGGCGCGCCTCGTTGCTCGGTAAGTCGACGGTTATGCGACATTGTTGGTGCCTCCGAATCGCAGTGGTTGGTAGGGGGCCATATCAATGCTCGTGCCTCGACCGTGCGCGAGGTCCGTGAGCGCTCGGGCGAAACTAGGCCCCAAGGTGAAGGCGGATCCCCCGGTTGCGACGTAGATTCCTGGCAGTCCGGGCACTTCGCCGGCGAGGGGTAGCTGGTCGGGGGTGACTGTCGTTGTTCCAACCCAGGTGCGCAACACCGGCAAAGGTGCGAGTGCAGGAACAACACCAATCGCGGCGGCAGCATTGCCGATCACTGATTCGGTGATGAGCTCAGGCCGGGCAGCAAGGTCTGGTTCCATCGCGGCGTTGAGTGGCAGCCGGGCCGGCCAGCCGCCGCCGATGAGAACATTCCCGTCGTTGGATTGTTTGAGCGAGAGCCGAGTACCGGCGTGCTGCACAAGATGGGGGATGAACTTGGGCGTTTTCGCCGTCACTGACATGGTCAGCGCCAACGGGATCGTTGCGAGGCTGACGCCCAGCATCGATCCCAACTGTGACGTCCAAACGCCGCCAGCCAGCATGACAGTGGATGCCCGAAACTCTTCCTTCTCGACGCGTCCGTTTGCCCCTGTGGATTCTGTTCGCACGCGCCAGAATGCACCATCCCGACGAATCGCCGTGACTTCAGTGCGCGTGCGCACCTGTGCACCATGACGAACCGCGCCACGGGCGAGCGCCGGTCCGGCGCGACGGGTGTCAGCCTTGCCTTCGATCGGGCAATACTCCGCAGCAACAACCGAATCGGAAAGGTAGGGTGCGATCGCGCGAACCTCATTGCCGTCGAGAAGCTGCACATCGAGGCCCCACGAGCGCTCCAACTCGGCTTTGCGCTCGAGCACCGCAGCCTGTTCCGTCGTTTCGGCGAGCATGAGTCCACCGTTTTGCTCGAGACCCACTGATTCACCGAGCTCGGTCCCCAGCTGTTCCCAGAGAGCGGCAGCCTCAAGATGCAGCGGCATAGCCTCTGCCGCTTGGCGAGCTGACTCGAGTCCGTGCTCGACCATCCTGTATTCAAGCTGAAAGTGCAAGCTTCCTGCGTTCTGCCCCGAAGCGTGCTGATTGAGCTGATCACGTTCGAGGAGTACCACCGATGCGCCGTCTTTGGCGAGCAACCACGCTAAAGCTGACCCGAGGAGTCCTCCTCCGACCACAATGGAATCGACGACGTGACTCACGAGAGGGGCACAGTCTCGATGCCGAGCCCCTCCAGCGTCGAGCGAACAACGTTCACATCTTCGTGGGTGAGTTCGAGCAGCGGCCGGCGCACATACCCGGCAGGCACACCTTGCAAGCGCAGCGCGGTCTTCATAATGGCCTGCGCATTGCCGAACTGTGCGCCATAGTCAGGGGTAAACCAGCGTTCCATGACCACGCGATCTCGCGCTCCTAGCTCAAGCGCCCGGTCGCGGTCCCCCGCCGCGAGGGCACGCCAGAAATCTGAGTGAGAAGCACCGAGGGGTGCACCCGAACCCATCAGCCCGTCGCCGCGGCCCAGACTGATCATGTCTGCGCCGAAAGCATTGGTCGGAACCCCGAAGTATCGAACCCGATCACTCAGTTCATAGAGACCGCCGACAAAACGAGACATGTCGCCGGTGGAATTCTTGATGGCCACGACATTCTCGATCTTTGCGAGTTCTGCGAGCAGGTCAATATCAAGGTCGACACTACAACCACGCGGCCAGTTGTAGATGCAAATCGGCATGCTGGTGGCATCCGACACTTCTTGGTAAAACGCCACTATCTCGGCCCGAGTGGGCACGATATACGGCGGCGGGGTAAGAAGAATGCCGTCAAGACCAGCATTCTCAGCCGCGTGAGCATGTCGAATTGCTTCGGCAGCGGTGAACGCATTGCAGCCGCCGAGAACGATCATGCCATCTGGTGCGTTCTGGGATCCTTGAGAAAAAAGTTCAGCTCGCTCCCCCTCCGAGAGGCTGAACCATTCCCCCGTCGTGCCAGCAAGGATCACACCCTGCATTCGTTCCTTAGCTAGCCACCCCATCTGCTTCTCGAAGCCTTCAAAGTCGAGCGCACCGTCACGAGTAAAAGGGGTCGTGATCGCGGGAATGTAACCGTACCAGTCAACGCTGTCGCGGTTCACTTGCCCGCCTCCGCCAGCTCATCCGGGCCCAAGTCTTGGGCGTGGTGGTGCACGATCGCCCAGATGGAATCTGACTTTCTCAGAACATCGGTGACCCGAACCCGGTCGATCAGTGGTTCGCCTACGCTTGAACGCACTTCGAGGACGTACCGAATCAGGCCCGTCTCACCCCAATTCTCCGCAACGATGTCTACGGGAACCACTGAGGGCAGCGGGGCTTTTCGATCGACTTCCGCGACCGCCGGCCCACGCAATTCGTCGAGTTGGTTGATGCCGCAAAGTAGCCGCGGATCTGCACTCTCCCACACCGTGACATCCGGATGCAGCCGCGCATCGAACGCCGCCCGATCTCCGAGCCCTCGGTAGAGTTCGACCACGAAGTCGTGCAGTGCGGTTGAGGAATGAGTCTCGTGAGTCACAGGTATTCCTTTCGTAGTCATGAGTTCGCGAGCAGGAGCGACCGAAGCGGCCCAAGTCCCATCGGTCCGAGACCGAGGGCGTCGCGGTGAAAAGTCTTGAGATCGAAGCTATCGCCGGCCTTCAACGCCGCCTGCGAGCGCGCATCGCCCCACAGCTTCGCGCCGACCTTGAACGCAAGGGCTTGGCCCGGCCATCCGAAGTATCGGTCGACTTCGAATTTCGCGGTGTGCGCATCCGTTCGAGCAAGATCACGCAAGAATGCGCGGCCAAGCTCTGGGGTCCATTCCGTTGCCGTGGTGAAGCTGTTGCGCGGGATCGGCCGACGCGTGTGCAATCCCAGATCGACCACAATTCGCACTGATCGCCAGATTTGCCCGAGCACCATGCTGAGTTGTTCCGCTGGACTCTCTAAGAGGCCAAGCTCCTCAGCGAGGCCCTCCGAGTAGTGCGCCCATCCCTCGGCGTAGCCATGAATTTCGCAGAGGTAGCGCTGCCAAGGATGAAGCGTGGTGTTTGCACGATTGATCGAATGCTCAAGATGGTGACCAGGAACTCCCTCATGGTGCACGCTGGTCACCTCGTGCCACGAGGAAATACCAGTCTTACCGCGAGGGACCGTCCACACGATCTTGCTCACGCTTGACCCATCCGGCGCCCCAGGAAGGTAGTAGACGACACCCGATGCCGCTTCGGTGACAACACATTCGACATCGCGGATGTCCCCCGGCAAGTCAAAAGCGGCGCCGTCAAGTTTTGTCATGGTCGCGT
>Ga0307486_1003354_pt1 | contig 10429 bp, 7 predicted proteins | sample CBIW02metaG_FD_203663 | JGI IMG/M metagenome (GOLD analysis project Ga0307486, IMG submission 203663) | Sea-ice brine microbial communities from Beaufort Sea near Barrow, Alaska, United States - CBIW 0.2 | ecosystem: Environmental > Aquatic > Marine > Coastal | place: USA: Alaska | collected... | reverse complement strand
CCGGAGTCCTCATCTGCCACCCTGCAGAACATCCTCGTCGGTTACCAGTGCAATTATGAAGACGCACTCGACGAATTCCTGACCGCTGTTGACGCTGACTGGGCCGCCTACGCGAACATCGATCTGGCTGAGCTGGGCGAGCCGTGCTTCACGGCAGCCGGAACGACCACGTTCGAACGCAACGTCGCCGTGGACACCATTCTCACCTTCGACGGCTTGGACAACTTCAACTGGAACTATGGCGGCGACGGAGAAATTTACTATCCCTTGCCCGAGGGCCTCTCTTTCGAAGTTCTCAACGACTACGAGGAAGACACCGTCCCGTCCATTCGCATTTTTGGAACACCGACGGTGGCCGGTACCACGAACGCCGACATCGGCTTGTGGGATGACTACGGCATGGAGTCCTATATCCTCGTGCCGTTCACGGTCGTCAATGAGGCTGTGGCCGCTGATGTCGCTATGAAGGCCGCCGTCGGGGATCTCGTTGCCGGCAGCGAGGTCACGTACCAGGCAGACGGCCTCCAGGTCGGCGCGGCGTGGACCCTCACCGCACGCTCGACCCCGCAGATCATCGCCCAGGGCACAGTTCCTGTCAGCGGATCCATCTCCGGCGTGGCCACCATCCCGGCCAACCTCGAGGCCGGATGGCACACGCTCACGCTCGAGTCCACCGACAACACCGGTGCCGCTCTCACTCGTGTGGTGTACTTCGAAATCGGATCCAACGGCCAGCTTCTTTCGTCGAACTACACCGGCATTCCTGCTGTCGAGGCTGCCGTCGACAACGTCGAACCGATCGTCGAGGCTGAACTGGCCGCGACCGGGTTCTCCGGCGGCAATGGCGCCCTCGGCGCCCTCGCCCTGGCCCTCGCCGGCACACTGCTCCTCGGCGCAGCCGTGCGCCGCAGAAACCTGACTCACACCGTCTAACCGCGAGTTGAATCACGAGGGGCCCCGGCGTTCGCGCCGGGGCCCCTCCGCGTGCAGTGGGGACCAGCCCCGACGTAGAGTCGAAGCATCAACATTTTGCGGGCGAAGCCCATCGACCGGGACATTCTGCGGCTCGCCGTACCCGCACTCGGCGCACTCGTGGCGGAACCGCTCTTTCTGCTGGCCGATTCGGCGATGGTCGGGCACCTCGGCACCACCCCGCTGGCCGGCCTGGGCCTGGCCAGCGCGATACTGCAGACCATCATCGGCCTCATGGTCTTTCTCGCCTACAGCACCACCCCCGCCGTCGCCCGCTGGCTCGGCGCCGGTGACACGCGTCGGGCAGTGTCAGTCGGCATCGACGGCCTTTGGCTCGCTCTCGGCCTCGGCCTCGTGCTCGCCGCCGGTGGGCTGATCGCCACCCCCGCGCTCGTTGGAGCGTTCGGCGCCGAAACCGCCGTAACAGCGGATGCCGCCACCTACCTCGGCATCTCCATGTTCGGCCTGCCCGCCATGCTGCTCGTGTTCGCCGCCACCGGACTGCTGCGCGGCCTGCAAGACACCCGCACCCCGCTCTACGTGGCCGGCATCGGCTTCGGCGTGAACATCGCCCTCAACTACGCGTTCATCTACCTGCTCGGCTGGGGCATCGCCGGGTCGGCCCTGGGCACCGTCGTGGCCCAGTGGGGCATGGTCCTGGTGTATTTGCTGGTAGTCGCCCGGCACGCCCGTCGGCACCGCACCCCGCTTCGCCCGCACCGGGCCGGGCTGCTGCTGGGTGCCCGCAGCGGCGGCTGGCTATTCCTCCGCACGGCGAGCCTGCGAGCAGCGATGCTGCTCGCAGTGTTTGTGGCTGCCCGGCTCGGCTCCCCCGAACTCGCCGCGTTTCAGATTGCGATGACCCTGTTCGCGACGCTCGCCTTCGCCCTCGATGCACTCGCGATCGCCGCCCAGGCGCTGGTCGGTCGTGGCCTCGGCGCGGGCGACGTCGCGGGAGTGCGTGCCGTATTGCGTCGCTGTCTGGAATGGGGCGTACTCGCCGGTCTCGTACTGGCCGCACTCGTGATCGGCACGAGCGGCGTGCTCGGGCACGCGTTCACGAACGCCGACGAGGTGACCCGGCTCCTGCCGCTGACCCTCGTCGTGCTCGGGGCATCCGTTCCCCTCGGCGCGGTCGTATTCGTGCTCGACGGTGTGCTCATCGGAGCCGGCGATGCCCGCTATCTCGCGCTGACCGGGCTGATCAACCTCGCCGTGTTCGTGCCGCTGGCCGTGGGAGTGCTGCTGTGGGCGCCGGCGGGCGAAGCCGGCCTCGCCCTGCTGATGGCCGCGTTCGCGCTGGGCTACCTCGGAGCCCGCGGCGTGACCCTGAGCTTGCGCGCACGCAGCATGGCCTGGATGGTCGTCGGCGCGCGCTGAGGCCGCGCGGCGCGCCCGGAAGCCGCGCGCCCGGAGGCTACGCCGTCACGCGCCCGAAAGCGGCTGGCGCGTCCGAAAGCTGCTCGCGCGGCGGGTCTGCCGGGCGCGCGAGCAGCATTCGACAGCGCATGCAGCGCGCGGCCGCGAACGTCACGGCCACACGAGCGGCACGAGCTACACGAGCGGGTAGGCGAGAGCGTTCTGGCGCACACCGAGCATTACGGCATCACCCGGCTTCGGCAGGTCGGGGGCGGCGATGCGGGCGCGTACGGGTGTCTTCGCAGGCTCGTCGAGGGTGAAGCTGACCAGAGCGTCGTGGCCGGCGTAGGCGATAGCCGTGGTGACCGCCGAGCTGCCGTCGACGGCCAGCGTCAGCCATTCCGGGCGCAGCAGAACGAGAACCGGTGTTCCGTCGGCGGGAGCGGATGCCGGGCCCATCCAGTCGGCCGCAAGAGAACCGAGGGCGCATTCGACCCGGCCGGCCCGCCAGCAACCGTCGAGCTCGACGGTATCGCCGACAAAGCTGGCCACCCAGGGGTCGACCGGGCGTTCGTAAACATTCGCCGGGGTGCCGAACTGCAAGATCTCGCCGCCACGCATGACGGCGACGTAGTCCGCGAGGGAGAGCGCCTCTTCCTGGTCGTGCGTCACGAGCAGGCTCGTGTTGTGCTGGTCGCGCAGCAAGGCCGCGACCTCGGTGCGCAGGGCCGAACGCAGCAGCGGGTCGAGGGCGGCGAAGGGTTCGTCGAGCAGCATGAGATCGGGTCGGGGGGCCAGCGCCCTGGCTAGCGAGACCCGCTGAGCCTGCCCGCCGGAGAGCTGCGACGGGGCACGATCGACCAGTTCGCCCAGACCGACCAGGGTCGCGAGTTCTGCGATGCGACCCGCGCGGCTGCGCTGGCGGCTCCGGTCGGGACCGATCGGAGCCGCGGCGAGGTGCGCGTGCGGCGGTGCGCCCGCCCGCGTCATCGCGGGTCGAGTACGGTCGGCACGCCCACGACGCGTGAGGCCGGCGAGCAGACCGGCCATTTTGCCCGGGGTCTCGCCGGGTTCGCAGTAGAGATCATCGCGCTGTTTCGTGCGCGGCAGCCCGAACCCGATATTCTCGCCGACGGTGAGGTGTGGAAACAGCGAGGCGTCTTGCGGAACCCAGCCCATGCCGCGTTTCTCCGGCGCCCGCTGCACGCCAGGGCCGGTGACGAGGCGTCCGCCGACCGTGATCGTGCCGGCGGAGACCGGAAGCAGCCCCGCGACCGCGCGCAGGAGGGTGGTCTTGCCGCATCCGCTGGGGCCGAGAACGGCCACGAGACTGCCGCGCGGGATGCGCAGGCTGACGTCGTCGAGCACCGGCCTGTCACCGTACGCGACGCGCAATCCCTCGATCGTTACCCAGCCCACTAGTTCTCCTTTGCCGTGCCGCGGATGCCGGAGAGCAGCACCGCGGGCACCATCGCCACGAGCACGAGCGCCGCAGCGTAGGGCGCCGCAGCGCCGAACTCGAACAGGGCCGTGCGACTCCACAACTCGGTCGCGAGCGTCGACACGCCCGTCGGCCGCAGCAGCAGCGTCGCCGGTAATTCTTTCATGGCCGAGATGGCTACGAGCAGGGCGCCGATTGCGATGCCGGGCAGGGCCAGGCGCGCAGTGACCCGCCACCAAGCCTGAAAGGGCGAGAGCCCGAGCATGCGCGAGACGTCGCCGAGGCTCGCGGGCACCGCCGCGATGCCGCTGCGCACACTGCCGATGGCGCGCGGCATGAACAATACGACGTAGGCGAAGACGAGCACGACCGAGGTTTGGTAGAACATCGGCACCGCGGCAAGCGCGAAGAACACGAGGGACAGACCCACGACGATGCCCGGCAGGGCGTGGCCGAGAAATCCGACGGCCTCGATTACGGCGACCAGCCGGCCGCGGTAGCGCGCCGCGAGCGCGGCGATCGGCAGCGCAACGAGCACGGCGACCACGGCGGCGGCGAGGGCGAGCCCGAGGGTCGCGCCGACCGCTTCGACCAGCCGGGGCACGTCGATGGCCCGCAGCGTCTCAGCCTCGAGCAGCCGACTGAGCAACCCGACCACCGGAACAACGACCCCGGCCAACGGCGCGGCGAGGAGCACCGCGACGTAGATGAAGCCCGCTTTTCCGGGTGCACTCGCCGGCATGGTGCTGCGACCGGGAACGCTACCCACCTGGCGCCGGCTGCGGCGTTCGCCGGCCACCACCACGAGCGCGAGCACGACGAGCACGAGGGCGAGCAGGGCCGCCTGGTTGCGGTCGAAGCTCGCACCGTAGGCAGCGTTGATTCCCCAGGTGAGCGTTTGAAAACGCAGCATCGAGACGAGCCCGAAATCGCTCAGTGTGTAGAGGCAGACGAGCAGGGCGCCGGCAATTGCGGCCGGACGAATCTGCGGCCAGGTGGCGGCCGCGAAGGCCCGCAACGGCCCGCGGCCGAGGGTGCGGGCCACCGATTCGAGATCACCGGATGCCCCGCGCAGCGCCGCCGCGACCGGCAGGGTCACGTAGGGGGTGCAGACCATGGTCATGACGAACCAGCTGGCCCCAAAACCGTTGAGGCTCGGAAACCAGACCAGCCAGCCGTAGGCGGCGAGGTAGCTCGGCACCGCCAGCGGCAGCGCCGAGACCAGCAGAAGGGTGCTCTGGAACGGCAGGCGGATTCGAGTGAGAATCCAGGCGCACGTGGTGCCCAGCACGAGAGACGACATCGTGACTCCCGCGGCGAGCAGCGCCGTGTTGAGCGTGAGCTGCAACACCCGCGGGCGCACCAGCGTGTCCAGAAGCTCGGTCCCCCCGGCCTCGGTCGTGCGCACCACGAGGTAGACCAGCGGGATCGCGGCGACCGCAGCGCACAGGCCCGCGAGCACGATCAACCAGGCCGGCGCGCCGAAACGATACCAGCCGGGCGCGCGCACCGGCGCCGGCGCATCCGCTACGAGCGGCGGAATAGGAGGAACCAACAACTCGGTCACGCCGGCCGCCGCAGCGATCGACTGGCCGAAGAAGGCAGGGCGCGGCCGCCGACCTGAGCCCGCACCCGCGCTTTCACCCGCGCTTTCACCCGCTAGATCAGGCCGTGCCGGCCCAGCAGTGCCTGGGTGTCTTCCAGGGTGTCGAGGTCGGCGAGGTCGAGGTCGGGGTTGACGAGCGAGTCGAGCGTGGGCAGCCCGGCCGGGGCGTCGATGCCGGCGACGAGCGGATACTCGTAGGTTTCGTCGACGAAGTACTGCTGCGCCTCGGCGCCCACCAGGTAGTCGATGAACTCGAGCGCGTCGGCATCCGTTGTCGCGCCGGCAAGCAGGCCCGCCCCGGTGACGTTGACGATCGAGCCGGCGTCGCCGGCGGCGGGGTAGGAGAGCTGGGCACGCATATTGGCCTCACCGGTTTCGGCGGCCTGGGCGAACCAGTAGTAGTGGTTGATCAGCCCGGCCTCGATGATCCCGTCGTTGACGGCGGCGAGGATGCCGCGATTGTTGTCGAAGATGACCGGGTCGTTTGCGGCGACGGCCTCGACCCATGCGTCAGCGGCATCCTCACCGTTGAGCACCCGGTAGGCGGTGACGAAGGCCTGAAAGCTCGCGTTGGTCGGCGCGATACCGAATTTGCCGGCCCAGGCCGGGTCGGTGAAGGCGTCAACGCTTGACGGTACGTCGGCCGCCTGCAGCGCCTCGCTGTCGTAGGCGATCACGCGGGCACGGCCGGTGACGCCCACCCAGGTGTCGTCGGTCGACGTGAAACCGGCCGGCACCTTGTCGGTCGTCGCGGCGGGCAGCGTCGCGAACAGGCCGGCATTGGCGAGGGCGCCGAGCGCGCCGGCATCCTGCGAGAGAAAGACCTGGGCGGGGGTGGCGTCACCCTCTTCGAGGAGCAGGGCGCCGAGCTCAGCGGTATTGCCGTAACGCACCTCGACGGTGATGCCGCTCTGCTCTTCGAACTGGTCGATGAGCGGCTGCACGAGCGTTTCGCTGCGTCCGGAGTAGAGAGTGAAAGCGCCGTCGCCGGCCGCCTCGGTGCTCTGAGTGGTTTCGGCGGACTGCGTGCAACCGGCGAGGGCAAGAACGGTGGCGCCGGCCAAAAGGGCGGCGACAGAGAGTGGGATGCGCATGGTTCTCCAGGTACGGGGGCTTGAACTACCAAGGTAAGGCTACGCTAACCTCGCCGGGGGCGCTAATCGCGGTGGGATGCGCTGGCCCGCGGGCACGAGCGGCGAGCCGTGAGCTTGAGTCGTCGAGCCGTGAGCCCTGAGCCGTTCCGGGCGATATGCGGGATCAAACTCACGGCTCGGCGAGCGGGCAGTCCCCCAAACTCACGGCTCGGCGAGCGGATACACCGAGCGTCGTCGACCGAGAGTGTCGCTGTCGTTCCGCATCGGTCTGCGGGGTTCCAATCGTTGTAGCCTTGCGAGAACTGTCCGTTGCCGGGGCGTCCCGCCCGCCACTTGAGGATCCCGATGACTGAACCCCCCGTGACTACCCGCCCGGCCCTGATCGGCTGGCGCAACGCGGTGTTCGCAGCCTTCTTCGTCTCCGGGCTGGGCCTGGCCAGCTGGATGTCGCGGGTTCCCGCCGTGCGGGACGGCCTCGCGCTCGATACCGCCCAGGTCGGCCTCCTCATCTTCGGGCTTTCGGCCGGTTCGGTCATCGGCCTGCTGATCGCCGCCGGGCTGCTCGCCCGGCTCGGAGCACGGCGGGCCATGCTCGTGGGCGTCTCCCTGTCGGCGGCCGGTCTTCTGCTCATGGGCGCCGGGGTCAGCCTCTTGTCGTCGGCCCCCTTCGTGTTCGCGGCGCTGGCCGTCTTCGGGATCGGCATCGGGTCGCTCGACGTCATGATGAACGTCGAGGGCGCTGCCGCCGAACGCGCGATCGGCCGCACACTCATGCCGCTCATGCACGCCTGCTTCAGCCTCGGCACGGTGGTCGGCGCACTGGGCGGAGCCGCGGCATCCGCTCTGCGGGTGTCGGTGTTCTGGCATTTGCTGCTCATGGCGGTGCTGGTGCTGGGAACGATCGTCGTGGCGGTGCGGTTCCTTCCCAACGTCGAGGCCGGCCCCACAGCGGATGCCCCGAAGCCGTCCTGGCGCCAGCGACTGCAGGGCACTCTCGCTGTCTGGCGGGATCGAAAATTGCTGCTGATCGGGGTAATCGTGCTCGGCATGACCTTCGCCGAGGGCTCAGCCAACGACTGGCTCGCTCTCGCCTCGGTCGACGGACACGGCCTGAGCAACACCGACGGCGCGATCGTCTTCGGCGTGTTCGTGGCGGCCATGACTGTGGGCCGCGTGATCGGCGGGCCGGTGCTCGACCGGTTCGGCCGGGTGCCCGTGCTGCGCGGCTGCGCCGGCGTGGGCGTTGCGGGGCTCGTATTGTTTATTCTCGCGCCGAGCATCCCGTTCGTCATCGTCGGCACCGTGCTCTGGGGCCTCGGCGCTTCGCTCGGCTTTCCGGTGGGCATGTCGGCGGCGGCCGACGACACCCAGAACGCTGCGGCGCGGGTGAGCGCCGTGGCCATCATCGGCTATTTCGCCTTTCTGGTCGGGCCGCCGGTACTCGGACTGCTCGGCGAGAGCTGGGGCATTCTGAACGCGCTCTACCTGATCCTGGCGCTCATGGTGCTCGCCGGGCTGGCTGCTCCGGCAGCCCGGCCGCAGGCATCCGGTGCACATCTTCCCGGCTCGCGCGGTTAAGATCGACCAGTGCGCCTTGTTATTGCTAAATGCTCCGTTGACTATGCCGGTCGTCTCAGTGCGCATCTGCCGCTGGCAACCCGACTGCTGATGATCAAGTCCGACGGGAGTGTGCTCGTGCATTCCGACGGCGGCTCGTACAAGCCGCTCAACTGGATGAGCCCGCCCTGCTCGGTCACCATCACCGAACCCGACGAGGACCAGGCGGATGCCGGCATCACCGCCCTCTGGACCGTCACGCACGGTAAGACCGCCGACCAGCTCGTGGTCAGCGTCTACGAGGTACAGCACGATTCCGCGCATGAACTGGGCATCGATCCCGGCCTGATCAAGGACGGCGCGGAGTCGCACCTGCAGAAACTGCTGGCCGAGCACATCCACTTGCTCGGTGACGGGTTCACCTTCGTGCGTCGCGAATACATGACGGCGATCGGTCCGGTCGATATCCTCGCGCAGGACGCCGCCGGCCAGTCCGTCGCGGTCGAACTCAAGCGCAACGGTGATATCGACGGTGTGGAACAGCTCACGCGCTACCTCGATCTCATGAACCGTGACCCGCATTTGGCGCCGGTCACTGGGGTTTTCGCCGCGCAGACCATCAAGCCGCAGGCCCGCAAACTGGCCGAGGATCGCGGCATCCGCTGCCTGCTGCTCGACTACGACGCCATGCGCGGCCTCGACGACACGGCGTCAAAGCTCTTCTAAACCGGCTGTTTCACAGCGGGTGGCGAGCACGCGAATACCCGTGTTCGGTGCGCGCCGCGGGCCGTCAATCGGGTGGCGCGCGCACGGCGTCGGGTGGGCAAATGGGGAACATTGTGTGCCACCAGTCTAAGCTATGCCGAATGAACGCAACTTTGACGCGCACGTGGAGCGCCATCCTCTTTGACCTCGACGGCACCATCACCGATTCCGCCCCGGCCATCACCAGCTCATTGGCCCGCACCTTCACCGCCCTCGGCCGCCCCGTTCCGGATGCCGCGGATCTTCTCCACTACGTCGGCCCGCCGATGCTCGAGGCCTTTCAGGAATACGCGGGCATGACCCCCGACGAAGCCACGGAGGCCATTGCGGTCTATCGCACCGAGTACCACGGCGCCGCCTCGCTGGATACGGCTGTCTATCCCGGTGTCGCGGGGCTGCTCGAGCGCATCCACGCGGCGGGAATTCCCCTCGCCCTGGCCACGAGCAAGCCCGAGCTCAGCGCGATCGCCATTCTCACCCACTTCGACCTCGCGAAGTACTTCACCACCATGGTCGGCGCCTCTGCCGACGACACCCGCACCAGCAAGGCCGACGTCGTGGCCGAGGCGCTCGCTCGCCTGGCCGCGACCGGTATCGATACGAGCGGATCCGTCCTGGTCGGTGACCGCAGCTACGACGCAGTGGGGGCCGAGGCCAACGGCATCCCCGCCATTCTGGTCGAGTGGGGCTACGGCTCCCCCGCCGAGGCCGCAGCGGCGACGGCCGTGGTGCACTCGACCGACCAGCTCGGCAAGCTGCTACTCGGCGGAATCCCTAGCTACTAGGAACCCGGACCACCAGGAATCCCTAGCTACTAGGTATCCCGGGCTACTAGGTAGCGAATCCGCTCGCGCGCCCCAATCCTGTCCAAGTGAGCGAAAGCTGCATCCGCTGCTGGCCTGCCGGGGGCGCGAGCCGTTTTCGGGCGCTCGTGCATGAGTGTGTGCACCCGGGCCCGGGCCCGGAAAGTTTTGTCCTGATCTCGTGCACGCGCGAAAATGCCGCCCCGCACCAAGCGGGACGGCATCAGGGCGGTCAGATCAGATGATGACGGCGCGCAGGGCGGCGGCCGCGGCCGCCGGGTCTTCCGCACCGTAGATGGCCCCGCCGGCGACGGCAACGGATGCTCCGGCGCGCTGCACCGATGCGATGGTGGCGAGGCTCACTCCACCGGCGAGCGAGAACGGAACCTTGGCGGTTTCGCCCTGGTTCAGCAGCGACGCAAGGGAGAAGCCGGGCTCGGCCTGCTCGTCGAGTCCGGCGTGCATCTCCACGAACTGGGCGCCGAGGGCGGTGACCTCGCGGGCGCGGGTGACCTTGTCGGCGACGCCGATGAGGTCAACGACGATTCCCTTATCGTGCTTGGTGGCAGCGGCAACCGCACCGATGATCGTGCTGTCGCCGGCCGTGCCGAGCACGGTGACGAGGTCGGCGCCGGCGGCGAAGGCGATGTCGGCTTCGAGCTCGCCGGCATCCATCGTCTTGAGGTCGGCGAAGACGATCTTGTCGGGGTGCGCGGCCTTGATCGCGGTGACGGCGCGCAGGCCCTCGGCCTTGATCAGCGGGGTGCCGAGCTCGATGATGTCGACGTACGGTGCGACCTGGGCGGCGAGCGTGAGCGCGGCGTCGGTGGTC
>Ga0307486_1003353_pt1 | contig 10430 bp, 10 predicted proteins | sample CBIW02metaG_FD_203663 | JGI IMG/M metagenome (GOLD analysis project Ga0307486, IMG submission 203663) | Sea-ice brine microbial communities from Beaufort Sea near Barrow, Alaska, United States - CBIW 0.2 | ecosystem: Environmental > Aquatic > Marine > Coastal | place: USA: Alaska | collected... | reverse complement strand
TGCGCCCTTCGCTCTATGTATCGAGTGACGTCAAAGCGGGCGATATTGCCACGGCAGAAAACGTGCGCTCAGTCAGGCCTGGCGGCGGATTAGCACCGGTAGACATCGACAAGGTTCTCGGCCGTCGTTTTGTAGGCAGCAACGCAAAGGGCACACCGGTGTCGTGGCAATTGTTCTTTTAGGCTTCGGCAGGCTAGGAAAAAGGGAGAGAAATGCGTGCACTTGTCACAGGTGCCACTGGGTTTGTGGGGCGAAACCTCTGCGCCTATCTGGTCGAATCGGGCTGGCTCGTGACGGCTCTGCATCGAGAAGAGTCCTCTGCCGAGACGCTTACAGCGCTCACCAATCTTGGAGTTCAAACCTATGGTTATTCGCGGTTTACGGACATTTCGCAAATAGTCGACTCGGGCCAACCGGACGTCGTGTTCCATCTCGCTGCGCACTTCTCGCGTTCGCCACAGGCTGAGGACATCACAGCCTATATCGCATCGAACGTAACCTTCGGTACGCACCTGATCGATGCACTAGTCGGAACGTCAACGACCATCGTAAACGCTGCAAGCTACTCGCAGTTTCGAGCGGGCAAGCAAGAGCCGACATCGCTCTATGCAGCGAGCAAACAAGCGTTTCTTTCGGTGGCGCGCTACTATAGCGATCATCACTCGCTCGACTTCCGTTCTGTGGTACTCAACGACAACTACGGTCCCGATGACAGCCGCGATAAACTTGTGAACCAACTAGTTAATGCGGTCCGCACTAACGTGCCTATTGCGCTCGGTAACAGCGAACAATGGATCAACCTGATGCACATCCGAGACCTTGTCGTCGGTCTTGTTGCAGCAAGCGCGCCTGGCGAGCCAGAGTTCATGAGGGTCCGAGCCGATGAAGACGTAACCGTTGCCACGGTCGTCAAGATCGTTGACGACGCAGCAGGAAACACACTTGTTAAGACCTTCCACAACGACCTGCCGACGGACGACCGCGTGCTTCAACCGAGCACTTGGCCCCGGCCTTCGGGCTGGACGCCTCAAACTCCGTTAGATGTAGGACTCAGAGAACTGCTTCGCCAATAGCTCAGCTCCTTACCACGAGCGCCAAGGAGCCTTGCCGCTATCCCAGAGTTCATTGAGCATCTGAGATTCGCGGTATGTATCCATCGGTTGCCAGAATCCGCGGTGGGGATATGCGGCGATCTGGCCGTCGGCAGCAAGTTGGTTGAGCGGCTCCTGCTCGAGCACGACGTCATCATTGAGGTAGTCAAAGATCTCGGGCTCGAAGATAAAGTAACCAATGTTAATCCAGCCTTCGACTTGTGGCTTCTCCTTGAAACGCAGCACCGTCCCGTCTTCATCTAGATCAAGAACTCCGAAGCGGCTCAGGGGTTGCACGGTGGTCATCGTGGCAATCTTGCCGTGTGACTTGTGGAACTCGAGAAGCTCGTCCAGATCGATGTCAGCGATTCCATCACCGTAGGTGGCTAGAAAACGTTCGCCTTCAACGAACCTTTTGATGCGGTGTATTCGACCACCGGTCATGGTCGTCGCGCCAGTATCGGACACTGTCACGTTCCAGTCTGCTTCGTCGTGGTCGCCGTAAAAAACGACTTCCTCGCTCTTGCCCAGATTGACAGTGAAGTCATGGTTAGCCGACGAATAATTCAAAAAGTAACGCTTGATGTACTCGCTCTTGTATCCCGTGCAAATTACGAAATCATTAAGACTCTGCTGTCCAAGCATTTTCATGATGTGCCAGAGAACCGGACGGCCTCCGACTTCCACCATGGGCTTGGGTCGGAACTCAGTTTCTTCGCGCATGCGTGTTCCGAGCCCACCGGCGAGTAGTACAGCTTTCACTTAGAGTTCTCCGCTCAAGATTGTGTGGTTTGATCAATCGGCTCGTGCCTACCAGCCGATTGACCTAATCAGACTAACCTTTCTGGGCGTTGGCCCGGACTAGACTAGGCCAGATTCCTTACTCAACTCCGGAGCAATAATTGATCGAAGATTTTAGACGAAGTAGGCCTAGTAGTGCCGCAATCCGCCCGACTTGTGGTGCAAGATCTGCGCTCAACTCCGCTCGTTCGGCAATTGGCGCAAGATTGCAGATATCTTAGCTCGATTGCGTTCGAACGAAGGGGAGCTCGATGCATTATCTGATTACTGGCCACACCGGCTTCAAGGGCGCGTGGTTGGCACTAATGCTACGTGCCGAGGGGCACACCGTTTCTGGTATCGCTCTAGATCCACAGCCCGGAGCACTTTTCGAAACTGCTCGTATTAGCGAGCTAATGGCGAATGATATACGCCTAGATATCCGCGAGGCAACGGGCGTCCGGGAAGCAATAAATCGCCTCAGTCCTGACGTGGTGTACCACCTCGCAGCGCAGCCGCTCGTCGCCGAGTCGTATCTCGACCCACGCACCACCATTGAGACCAACGTAATCGGAACGCTAAACGTTCTAGAGGCGGTCGGAGGGACAGCTTCCGTGTCCGCTCACATTGTGATCACGACAGATAAGGTCTACCGCAACGTCAACCGAGCTGAGGGATACGGTGAGACTGATGCACTCGGGGCAGCAGACCCGTACAGTTCGTCGAAAGCGATGGCCGATATCCTCGTCCAGTCGTGGGTTAAGAGCTTCCCGAGCGTAGCTACCGCGATCGCACGGGGTGGGAACGTGATTGGTGGAGGTGACAATGCGGAAAAACGGCTTGTCCCCGATCTCGTGGGAGCGTTTGAGCGTGGAGAAGTCGCGTCGTTGAGGCTACCCGGTGCGGTCCGGCCGTGGCAGCATGTGCTTGATTGCCTTGACGGCTATCGAGCAATCGAGCGGGCTCTTCTAAAAGGGTCTGGCGCGGGGGAATGGAATATCGGGCCAGGCCGCGAGAGTTTCGTCACTGTCGCAGATTTTGCTGATGAAGCGGCTGCGCTGTGGGGCGATGGCGCAAAGTGGCGTACCAGCGGAGCCACTCATGCTCCGGAGGCGAACCTGCTGGCACTTGACCCTATGAAAGTGGCCGTGCAACTCGGCTGGTCATCGAAGTTGCTCTACCCTGAGAGTCTCAGATGGACAGTCGATTGGTATAAGACCGTTTCGGACGGTGCAGATCCACGTTCCGTCACGGAGAATCAAATAGACCGATATCACCGCTTGGGAGAGCAAGACTAAATGCAATCACCGATCACACTCACCATCGCAATTCCGACGTTCAACCGCGGTGCCGCTGTCCTGCGACGCGTTCGTGAGTTCATTGCGCTCGAGATTCCAGATGGTATCGAACTGTTGGTGATTGACAATGGATCGCCGGATGGGACTTTCGATTCACTAACTGCTGAATTCTCCGACAGTGCGATCCGAGTGCTTCGGAACGCAGAGAATATTGGCTTTGCGGCGAACTTTCTCAGGCTTTTGGAGGAAGCGGACACTGACTACGTCACGGTAATTTCTGACGAAGATCAACTCAATTTAGAGGGACTTCTGGCGCTTCGCGATTTTTGTGCCGACAAGTCACCGCGGTTCGTGTCGCCTAGGGCGCAGGTGGGCACAAACGAGCAGTACCGAGGACGTGTAGTTACCAGAGAGATCGATCCTGAAGAATTTGAACTTGCATCGTTTTACCTGTCTGGACTCACGTTCCGTGTTTCTTCCGCACAGGACTATGCGGCGATAACGCGGGCTCTAATCCCTGCGAACTCGGCCGCGAATGTCTACCCCCAAGCACTGATCGCCGCACTTTCGGTGGCAGCAGGAGACTCATACTTTCACGATGCGCTAGTTTCCACGCAAGTCGAAGAACTCGAAACTCACATTGTGGAAGCAAACGGTGATGGGTATTACACCGTACCGAGTCGTTGGGCTCAATTCATCGGTTACGAAGAGTTCTTCAGCGGGGACTTTGACGTGATGCTGGGCACCGGCGGGCGAGTCAGATTGGAAGCGATGCGCGAGAAGCGTCGTAAAGTGCTGTTGATTCAGTTAGAGCGAGCGGCTATCAGCGAATTTCCAGACTTGAAGGAGCACTTTTCTCGATACCGCTCGGCAAAGAGCAGTAAAGGAATCATGTCGAGGATCCTTCGTCGGTAGTTCCGACTACGAATGAGAAGCTTGTCTGGTCGGTTTATAGCGAATACGAGAGTCGTTCGCTGACCTCTCGGCTCTCAGAAGAGGTTGCGACAAACTCGGCCGCACGTATCCATCTGTAAACGTTTTTCACAGCACTTGCCGCGGTGGTTGGGGTACTACGCTGTCTTTACGCTTAAGCGTCTATTCTGCGACAATAGCTCGAGAGGCAGATCGTCGAGGACGAACCGTGGTGTGTACTTCACCGTGTCGGCGCGCTTGCTGCAGTTCGTGAGTTAGAAAATTTCTTCACAAGCACATACGAACGACAATTGCGGAGATGCCGGAGCTCAATAGCCACTTTCTTCGTGCCGATCACAAAATAGCGTCGAAAAAGAAGAAGAGCCTGCTTGCGCGGATGCTGCATCGATAAATGCCGTCAATGCAGACAACTCACGGTCGTCGCTAATGGCGGGAAGGCGTTAGGGGAGCCGCACGTGCTGTCATATGCTTGTTCTATGAAATCTACTGAGCCCACAGTAAGGGCCATGCTCTTGCAGCTTCTCGAAGAAGACGGGATGCCGGCCGTAGAGCTCACCCCCGACACAGTTTTGCTCGACACGGGTTTGGACAGCCTCGGGCTGGCGGTCCTCGTCACGCGACTCGAGACCGAATTGGGCTACGACCCCTTTTCGCTCATGACAGAGGCCGTATACCCGCGTACCCTCAACGATTTCGTCGTAATCTACGACAAGTACGCACCCGGTTCCTAGGTCTTCTGCATGAAGCAATTTCCAACCTTCACGTTGGTAGTCGGCGAAAGCAGCTTGAGCCGAGATGTTCTTGAAACCGCCAGCCGCGAACTGAAACTAAGCGCCCCTCGTGGCGGTGTTATTCGCGTCGATGATGGTTCAACCGAGCAAGTGATCCACGCGATTCTTGCGTTGGAAGATCACAGCAGACGGATCGAGCTAGTGCCGGAAGGGCTAACTTTGGCACCGCTTGATGCGGAGCCGCAGACCTTCGATAGCCCAACCGAGTGGGTGATCTATACCTCGGGAACATCGGGTGAGCCGAAAGCAGTCCAACACACCCTCGAGTCACTGTCGAGAGCCGTGCGCTCAGTAGACGGACCGCGCACTTGGGGACTCGTGTACGACCCGCACCGATTGGCTGGTCTCGCTGTCGTTCTGCAAGCGTTGGCAACCGAGTCAACCCTGGTCGATGTGCGCGCAGGAAAGATCACAGAGAAAGTCGACGCGATGCGCGAAGCAGGTGTCACCGCGCTCTCGGCAACACCAACCTTGTGGCGACAAATGTTGCAGACCGGGCGCACCTCCGGTTGGGCTCTGGAACGCATCACCCTTGGCGGCGAAGTAAGCGATCAGCGCACCCTTGACGCGCTGGCTGCTGAATTCCCCCAGGCGCGAATCACGCACATCTTTGCGGCCAGTGAAACTGGCGTCGCTTTCGCAGTCGGTGACGGTCGAGAAGGGTTTCCGCTCGCTTACCTCGATTCTCCGCCCCGGGGCGTAGCCCTCGACATCCGAGACGACATCTTATGGGTACACAGCCCCAACTCAAGCGTCGCAGGAGCAGACGGCTTCGCCTCCACAGAGGACGTCGTAAACGTCACTGATGACCGTGTTCTTTTCGTGGGCCGTTCTAGCGGAATGGTGAACGTGGGTGGCAGCAAAGTATTCCCTGAGCAGGTCGAGTCCCTCATCCGGGAACATCCGGCGATCGCAGACGCTCTCGTGTACGCGAAGAGTAACCCATTTAGCGGGAGCATCCTGCTCGCCAAAGTGATAGTTCTTGCAGGCGCGGAAGGCATCCAAGCTGCGGAAATTCGACGTTGGGTCGCCTCCCGTGTGCCGAACCATATGGTTCCCGCTCAAATTGAGATCGTCGATGAACTACCAAGATCCGACAACGGAAAGGTCGTGCGCTCATGAGTGCAAACAAAGTTGTGGTCGTTACCGGCACCAGCTCCGGGCTCGGAGCAGAGGTTGCTCGACTCCTGACGTCCGAAGGCTACGCAGTGGTCGGTGTTGCCCGACGCGATGTAAAGGCCGACGATATTGGGCCGAACTACCACCATTATCGTTTTGACTTTGCCGATATTGACGGCATCAAAGCACTTACAGAAGAGATTGTGGCCGATCACGGCTGGCCCTACGCGCTCGTGAATGGTGCTGCCGTCGGTTCAGATGGAGTTCTCCCCACGATGCATGCTTCGGAGATCTCGCACACTATCGCCGTAAACCTCACCGCACCCATCACGCTCACCAAGTACCTGACTCGCGGAATGTTGGATGCGAGGGCAGGCAGAGTGGTGAACATTTCGTCTGTCGTGGCGTCGACCGGATACCGCGGCCTCTCAGTTTACGCATCGACGAAAGCCGGCCTAGAGGGCTTCAGCCGCTCTTTAGCCCGTGATATTGGTCGGCGTGGGGTCACTGTCAACTGTGTAGCTCCTGGCTTCATGGACACAGCCATGACTGAATCACTCGGCGCCGATGCTTTAGCCTCAATCACACGTCGCAGTGCACTGGGGCGCCTCGCCGAAACCTCTTCGGTTGCTGCAATGGTTTCTTTCCTGCTAGGTCCGGCCGGCGCAGACATTTCCGGTTCGATCTTTACTGTTGATGCCGGGAACACGGCATGAGCCACGAACTCCTCTCGCTGCGTCAAGTTCGGGAGGAAGATCGTTGGGTTCTGTGGGGCTGGAGAAACTCAGAGCGCATCCGTCGAGTCAGCACGAACGACGCAGACATTCCGCGTGCGTCGCACGACGCGTGGTTCTCGCGGCAGTTTCCGACCATGCATGATCGAACGATCATCGTCCAATGGAAGGGTGAGCCGGTCGGCTGGTACCAAATCGAAAAGTGGGACGCAGCGTCTCGAAGCGGCGAATGGGGAATCGCGCTCGGGGAACCGAATGTTGCGATCGGACTCGGAGGGATGCTGCCAATCTTGGCGCTCTCGCATGCGTTCGAGAGAATCGACGCTCAAAAGATGACCGGCCGAGTGCTGGAGATAAACACCAACGTTCTGTCGATTATGCGACGTTTGAAAATTCCCAATCTCGGACTAGACGAGGTCGTGGCACTTCGCGAAGATGGAAGTTGTGCTCGCTCGCATATCTTCGAGGCGGAGCAAGCACAATGGAACGAAATTCTCGAAGCGGGACGCGCACTCGTTCCGTCAACCCTGCGTGAGTCGATCGATCACGTTCGAGCGTCAGAAATCCCGCAATAGCTTAGTTTCTTGCAGGTTTTGTGTTTTCGGCGGTACTCAGCCGATCTGAGACGTAAGCGTGAAAGTTCTCAATCGCGTGCGGCTTCCACACCGAGTCAATGAGCGCCAGACGTGATGCCGAGAGTCGTGTCGCGGACTCAGTATTCAGTTCACGAACAACCTCTTCGAGCTCCGCATCATTGCGAATCGGATCTCCGAAAATGGTCGAGTCAACATAGAGTGCGGCGAGGGGCGAGTCCTTAACATAAACCCGGCATCCGAGGGCAATAGCTTCGTATAGCACCGTGCTGGCAAGGCCGAAGATCGCGGAAGCTCGCGCCACAGAATCGTAGACATCCCGCTCCATGTCGAAGCCGACGCCTGGAGCCGAATCTAGTTCTGGATAGAGCAAGTCGACAGTGGCTCGCTCGGAGGGGTGTGGCCGGTACAACACGGTCCACTCTTTCGGTAACAGGTCGCGCAAGGTGAGCGTGAAGCGTGTCATCTCATCGCGTTCTACAACGCTTGAGACAACAATGACCGTTGTGGATTTCGTGGAATCTGCGCTCGCTCGTGAGGCCACAGCTTCGAGATGTGGTTTGCCGATCGCTACGGTGTTACCCGGAAACTGTACGGACGCTGACCAGAACTCGCCAAAGGTCAACAAGTCATCGGGCAGACACCGTGCCAGAACAGGTTCTTTCATTGCAGCGCCGGCGTTGTAGGCAGCGTGCGAGGCACCGATCCAGCCGTGCTGATATTCAGCGACGATGGTTCCCCTAGCCTTGAGCGCTTGGATGAGCGGGGAGCGATCGCCATAAGCTCCCGTCTCGATCACGGCCAATCTGGGCTGCACTCGGTCAATGATTCGCTCGAATCGCGGCACGGTGTGTCGTGCGCGAGCGACGCGCACTCTTAATTGACGCTCTGTCTCGCTCTGGCGTTTTTGCGGCACGGATGCGTCAAGCTCGGCATAGATCTTCGCAACATACGAATGTAAGAAACTGAGTTGGGCATCATCGAGTGGCGAGAACTTGGCGAGGGCTTCCACCTCAACTGCAACATCATCAAAAGTGAAAGTTGATGCCAGCGCTGGGCGCTCCGTTCGGGGCGCAAAAGCTCCGATCGGAGCATCCTGAAGGACGAAGCCTTCCGCTCCGACCGCGCCGGCAAAACCATCTACAAGCGGATTCACTCGGCCCTCTTGGCTCGTTGTGAAGCGGCCACCGTTCACTACAAACAAGACATCACGTTGAGTGCGCATTCGTCGCGATGCCCGCCGATTCGGCGCGATTCGGCTCGCTGCCCGCGCAACCGTATGAAAACGTGAAACCTTCCGGCGAACTGCGGCAGTGTGCAGTTCCACTTCGGCGAGAGAACGCGCTACCGGCCAACGCAATAGTGGCCACAACTGGATGTCGGTGCCAGGGAGCGTCTCAAACAGCGCATCAGGGGCCGCGTTTTCTAGCGCAATGAGCGCAGCGACGCTTTCGGACATTTTCATCATTCGTCTTGGTGATCCACACCGAAGACAGCATCGATAAAGCGCGCGCGTTCCGACTCTGCCGACAGCTCATGCGCCGCCTCGTGGGCAGCGTTCTTCATCTCGATAATATCTGTGGCACTCAATTGATTGAGTCGCCGACCGAGATCTTCAGCCGTCCAGCCGCTCACGATAGCGCCGTTGCCGTATTCGTTGATGACATTGACCATCTCCTGGGACTCTCCCGTGACAACCGCCAATCGCCCTTGAACAGCCTCAAAGAACTTGTTCGGCAGCGCGAAACGCAGATTGTCGTTAACGGGAGGAAAGAAGATGAGTTCGATGTCCGAGGCATTAATGGCGGTCGGGATCTCGTGCACCTTCACCGGATCACGAAAGCGCACGCGATCGCCGAAGGGCTCGGCGAGCTTCTTGAGCGGGGCAAGTGCCTCCGCGGAACCGACAAGCATGAGTTCGAGACTGAATCGTTTCTCAGCAACGGCCATCGCCGTAATGAGTCTGTCGAGCGAACGTGTGTTGGAAGCGACGCCGTGATGGATGAGGCGGATATTGTCTGCATCCACAGCGGAGGGGCGTTGGTCCACGAAATTGGGGCAGCTTCGCACTATCGAGGGGCGCGTTATTCCGAAATGAGCGACGTAGAGTCCAGCGATTCCGTCCCCCACAGTCGAACGAGAGTCGATGGATTCCGAGGGGATGAAGGAGGTCATCCAGTCACGGAAGCGTTTGAAGACGAGTCGATAGGCCAGACCAGCCCGCTGGCTTGGCGCGTACTCGTGTAAGTCCACGTGGGACGTGCCGTGAGGATCGAGCAGTTGTTGGCGGACATCCGCGAACCAGGGCAGCATCTCAATCTCGTTGAGAAGAACGAGGTCGTAGCGCTCGGCAACGCGGCCGTGCCGCAGTGGCTCCGGAATCATCGACGACATAAGCACGCGATATTTCAGCGGGTTTGGCAGGAAGAGGTAGGCAGCAGTGCGTGCCACTATCGAACGTCGCGGAATGCTCTCGTGGCTTCCATTGAGATCACTGGGCCGCGGCCCACGCCCCACGGTGTCTACTCGCCACCCCAATTGCATGAGCCAGTTGATCTGGCGGAGCACTCGAGGATCCCGTGCGATCGGTGAATCTGAGGCAACAAGTGCCCGCTTGATGGGCGTCGACGGCAGCACGTTCATTACAGTCGGTAGGTTGACCCGTCGAGGGCCATTTCCTCAGCGATTCGCACGACATTGGTGCCTTCGGCGAGAGTAACGATTTCGCTCGTGTCGCCGCTGAGGACGGCGTCACGAAATGCTTCGTGTTCGGCCCGCAGAGGCTCTTTCTTGTCGAGAGCGAAACGAGTGACGTCTCCCTCGGATACTCCGCGGAACGACGACACCCGATCCCATGTGTTCTGAATGACACCGTTTTGGTAGTGGGTGAGATCTGCGGTGAGGGTGTCCGCTACGAGTGCACCCTTCTCGCCAGTGATAATCGTCGTGCGCTCCTTGAACGGGGTCAGCCAGTTGACGGTGTGCGTCGCGATGGTTCCCTTGCTGAGGGTGCCGACCGCGATGACCATGTCTTCGTGTTCTCGACCGCTTCGGAAAGCGGTGCGGGCGTTGACGGACACATACTCTTGCT
>Ga0307486_1003352_pt1 | contig 10432 bp, 9 predicted proteins | sample CBIW02metaG_FD_203663 | JGI IMG/M metagenome (GOLD analysis project Ga0307486, IMG submission 203663) | Sea-ice brine microbial communities from Beaufort Sea near Barrow, Alaska, United States - CBIW 0.2 | ecosystem: Environmental > Aquatic > Marine > Coastal | place: USA: Alaska | collected... | reverse complement strand
AATCAAAAATCCCTAATCAGGGATTCGTGAACCGAATTAGCAAACGGGAAAATTTATGATTCAGAAATTGGAATTTGTCAATTGGAATTTGGATCTTCTTTTACTCCCACCCTTAAAAATAGGGGGAATTTCACCACTCCCCTTTCCCCAAAAGCCATTTTTAGATCCCCGGAAATTGCATTTACAGGATCATAACCGTGTTTATTTTGAAAATGTTTTACTGCCGACCAGGTTTTTAGATAACCGATAAAATGCTCAAAATCCCAGCTAAACTCCATCCCGAGCTCCGGGGTTTGAACTTCCTTAAATGGAAATTGAATACTGCGATATCCATCGTCCAGGTACCGTCGTTCAGGATCCCACAAAGGTCCTACAATATCCCGGTAAAAATGATTGATCAAATCATTGGTTCTTTCATTGCTTTTAAAAAGGCCATAACCAATAACAGCTATGATCCCGCCAGGTTTTAACGTGCGGTTCACTTCCTTATAAAACTGGCTGAAATCAAACCAGTGAATGGCCTGAGCCACCGTTATCAAATCAAAAGTATTGTCGGGAAAATTTGTTTTTTCTGCGGGCTGAAGGGAATAATTGATATTTGACACTTTTACGGCATTATCAAGCTGCTGTTGGCTGATATCTGTAGCCTCCACTCTTTTAAAAAAATTAGCCAACTCTCCAGCTACTTGCCCATTCCCAGTACCGCAATCCCAGGCGGTTTCCTTTTCCTCCACCAGGCTTTCCAGAAAACTGAATAATTCAGCCGGGTATTTCGGGCGAAATTGAGCATATTCCTGGGAGTTTTTGGAGAAGTTGTCTTTCATTGTATTCTTTTAAAAATTAAAGTGCTTTGTTATTTCTGTTGAAAATTTCAAAAAATCAATTGTTCTAAAATTAAGGATTATTAATTATTTTCCCTACATCTCGTCATAAAAAACAGAAAATATTGAGTGAACTAATCCTTGTTTTCACCTACAATTTGATGAAACAATTATCCACTTCAGGAACCTGTTTTAATCCTCATTGACTCAATTTACGTAAATTCAGTCAGTCAATTGACTCAATTAATGTAAATTAAGTCAATAGGATGACTGAATTTACATTTTTTTAATATCTTTGTATCTATAATTGCAAAGATATGTGGTATGAATAACTACCTGGAAAGAGCTGTAATCAAGGATTTTAATCAAAAATTGATCCCGAACAAAGTATTGCTGTTATTGGGGGCAAGGCGTGTTGGGAAAACAAAACTAGTGTCTAATTTTCTGGAAACTTATCCAAAAGAAAGTTATTTAAAATTAAATGGCGAAGATATTAATGATGCGGCTTTATTAAAGGAACGATCGGTAATTAATTATAAAAGATTGCTGACCGATATCGATTTACTGGTAATAGATGAAGCGCAACATATTCCGGAAATTGGTCAAATTTTAAAACTCATTGTAGATAGCATAGATGGAATAAAAGTTATAGCTACGGGTTCTTCCATGTTCGATTTCGCAAACCAATTAGGGGAACCCCTTGTAGGGAGAAAAAACACGCTTTATCTTTTTCCTTTAGCTCAATTGGAATTTTCAGCTTACGAAAATCACAAACAAACAACCGAAAATCTAGAGCAACGATTGATTTTTGGCGGGTATCCGGAATTGGAGCAGTATCCGGACTGGAAGGATAAGGAAGAATATTTGTTTGAAATCATCAATTCTTATTTACTAAAAGATATTCTGGTATATGAAGGAATCAAGCATTCCAATAAAATATACGATTTATTAAGGCTAATTGCCTTTCAACTCGGAAAAGAAGTTTCTGTCCAGGAGTTGGCCAATCAGTTGCAGTTGGCTAAAAATACGGTGGAAAAATATTTGGATTTGCTCTCCAAAGTATTCGTTCTTTTTAAGATAGAAGGATTTAGCCGGAATTTAAGAAAGGAAATCACAAAATCCAGCCGATGGTATTTTTATGACAATGGAATTCGTAATGGTATAATCAATAATTTTAACCGATTGAATATTAGAAATGATGTAGGTGATTTATGGGAAAATTATTTGGCCTCCGAAAGACTTAAAAAGCAACATTATAAAAAAGTTAAGACCAATAATTATTTTTGGCGCACCTACGACCGACAGGAATTGGACTGGCTGGAAGAAAGAGCCGATAAATTATCCGGATTTGAATTTAAATGGAACTCCAATAAGAAATCAAAAATGCCAACAGCTTTCGCAAAAGGCTATCCGGATGCCACATTTGAAGTTGTGAACAGGAAAAATTATCTCGATTTTATTACTTAGGAAACAGAAATTAAATAAATGCGGCATACTTTTCCGCTAAAACAATTAAAATATATGATGGAAAATTGTCAAACCCAAAAAGGCACATAAAATTAAAAGAATGTTCCGATCCCCTATTAATAATACAAAATCGGAACATTCTTTTATAAGATATTTCACTATAAAACTTTGGTGAACAGGATTATAATTTCTGTTCAACACTCAGGCTTTAAAAAAATCAAGCACATAAGAAAGCATTTGATTTTCAGTTAATTTGTCACTGCTTTTCACAGCAATATCTTTTCCTTTAAACACTTTGTTTTCAGAAAGGCGGTTAAAAAGTTCCTCCTTGGCAGTACCGGGCCCAAACAATACTATCTCCTGGTAACTTTCCAATTCACTTTCAAGGATTTTGTAATATTCGTCCAGTTCATTTTGAACGATGTTGTGCTTTCGCTTTTCATTGTTTGAACCTCGTTCCGTATCGGGAGAAAAACGGGTTTTATCGTTTCCCTCCCCTTCCTCTCTTACAATGCTTTCGTAAGGAGAGTCAATGGTTTCAATAAAAAATGCACTTTCGGCCTTATAACCTATAAAATGCGCCTGGGAATGGTTCAACCATACCCCAATTTGTTTAGTTGCTTTAGTTTTCAAGATAATTGAGATTTTAATTTTTTCAATAAATAACCGGTCAGTGATTTTAAGGTGGAGATCTTTCCATAGTCCTCCTCTGGAATTTCAATTCCTAATTTTTCATTCAATGAAACGATGAATTGCAATGAATCAAAGGAATCGATATTGAGCACCTCCCGAATGTTATCTTCGGGCTGTAATGCAGCGGGTTCTGTTTCGGGAGCTATCTTCTTCAACAATTGAAAAATGATATTTTTAATTTCTTCTTCGTTCATAAGGATTCCGGATTTTGTAAATATTTGTTTAAAGCACCCAGGAACCGGCTTCCGGTAATGCCGTCAGTTGCCCTGTGATCACCTGCAAGGGTAATGTTAACAACTGGACGGATTCCCAGCATTCCGTTTTCTGCAAAGGCTTGTTCTGTAATATTTCCGAAACCGATAATTGCTACCTGCGGTGGATAGATCACACCAAAAACCTTATCGGCACTTCCTTCTCCAATATTTGTAATTGTAATAGTGGAATCGCTGAGTTCAGAACTGCGCAATTTTAATGCCCTGGCCCTGGGAATAATATCATTAAGGACCTCCATGATTTCATCTACGCTTTTGCCATCCGCCTGAAGAATTGCAGGAACAATAATTCCACCGGTGCGCAATGAAACTACAAACCCAATATTAATTTCGTTTTTTAGTTGTAGCCCATTTTCCCAAATAGCATTCAATTCGGAAAGCTCATCAAGCGAACTCGCTACCGCTTTTATGAACAATGCGGCAGGAAGAAGTCTTTTCTGAATAGGCCGTTCCCTGTTAGCTTCTTTCATCCAGGCCAGTGCCTTTGACATATCTATCCTTTTTTCCAGGTAATAATGCGGAATTTCACGATTGGATTTGCTCATTGCCGCAGCCACTGCTGACCGGATCGCTTCAGCGGGAGTAACTGTTATTTCTTTTTGGGCCTCAACCGGCTGTTTCTCCATTTTATCTAATTCTGCTTCAATAGGTTGGGCCTCTTTTTTTTCTGGCGCTCCTTCAACTTGTTTTTCCTCCGTTTTGGCTAATTCAGCTTCAACTAATTTCTCAACCGGCTTTTCTCCTTTTACTGTTTTAGATATTTCTTTTTTTTGGACTATTACATTTTCCACATCTTCCTTGGTAATGGCCCCATTTTCTCCTGTACCGGAAATCTGTGAAAGATCTATCCCCTTGTCATCAGCTATTCTTTTTGCAATGGGAGTGGCTTTTATCCTAATCTCCTTCTTTGTAGATTTTTCCATGACTTTTGATTCAGTTTTTTCTTCTATCGGTTGTAATTCGACCTCTTTTTTCTTTGAAACTGTTTCTTTTTTTGTTTCTGCCTCTGCCCCATAAGGATTGATCAGGGCCATTGGAGTTCCCACAGGAATCTTTTCTCCTTCTTTGATAAGCAGCTTTTCGATGACACCTTCGTCAAAGACTTCGATTTCGATCAACCCCTTTTGGGTTTCAACTTCGGCAATGATATCACCACGCCTGACTCTATCACCGGACTTCTTTCTCCATTCTACAAGCGTACCATCTTCCATATCGGCTCCCAAACTGGGCATCAAAAATTCTGTCATGGGTTTATTATTCGTTTGACTGCATTTACAATATCACTTTTCTGGGGGACTGAAGCTTCTTCAAGATGTAACGGATATGGAATTGGAACTTCCACACCGCACAATCTATTCACCGGTGCATCCAATTCATAAAATGCTTTCTCCATAATACGCGAACTTATTTCTGAAGAAATACTTACAGAACGCCAGGCATCTTCCACAATCAGGGCCCGATGGGTCTTGGCAACGGAAGCGAGAAATGTTTCCTCATTTAGCGGCCTCAATATCCGCAGATCAATTACCTCTGCATCAATTCCATCTGCAGCCAATTCATCTGCAGCTTCCAAACATTTATAGACCCCTGCACCATAAGTAATGATGGAAATATCCTTTCCTTCCCTTCTCACTTTTGCCTGTGTAATGTTCACTGCGCCCGCATCTGCTGAGATCTCCTTTTCCAGATTGAGCATTGAGGTATATTCAATGATAATGACGGGATCTGGGCTTTGAAGTGCAGTGTGCAGCATTCCCCGCGCATCTTCATGCGTGCCTACAGACAAAACCACCAATCCCGGCACATGCGCAAAAAAAGGTTCCCAACTGTGTGAATGTTGCGCCGCCAATTGCCGACCGATCCCGCAACTGATCCTGATTACAACGGGAACGTTTAATTGTCCCCCGGACATATGGAGTAAAGTAGCCGCATTGTTCACGATTTGATCCATTGCCAGCAAACCGAAATTCACGGTCATCACCTCGACGATTGGTTTCATCCCGGCCAGGGCCGCCCCTATTCCGGCTCCCACAAATCCCGATTCGGAAAGGGGAACATCCATGATGCGTTCCTCTCCAAATTCCTGCAACAAACCTTTGCTAACGGCAAATGCACCACCGTAACGCCCAACATCTTCCCCCATCAGAAAAACGCGTTCATCGTTTAGCAATGCTTCCCGAATACCTTGTTTCAATGCTTCCCTGTAGGTTGTTTTTATACTTTGGCTCATTTCATTTCTCTTTCACTGTAAACAAATTTTGTCAATTGGTCTAAGGGTTCCCAGGTTCCTTCCCCGGCAAAATCAACCGCTTTTTGAATTTCTGTATCCACCTGCTTTTCAATTTCTTTGATCTCTTTCTCAGTGATCATTTTTTGTTTCATTAAAAATTTCTGAAACTCAGGGATCGGGTCACGCTTTTTCCATTCTTCCACTTCCTTTTTATCACGGTACAATTCCGCATCGAACATGGAATGTGCCCGAAAACGATAGGTATTGCAAACCAGCAAATAAGGTTTGCCGTTGTCTCTTACTTTTTGGACGGCCTCATTGGCTGCATCTATCACAGCCATTAAATTCATTCCGTTAACGGCAGAAGATTTAACCCCATAACCTGCACCCTTCTTTTCAAGTTCCTGCATGGAATGGGTATATTGTATTGCTGTACCCATAGCATATACGTTATTTTCACAAACAAATAAAACGGGAACCTGCCAAAGTGCCGCCAGATTCATGGCTTCATGAAATTCGCCCTCGGCTGCCGCACCCTCCCCGAAGAAGCAACAGGTTATATTGTTTTTCTTCTGTTTTTTAGAAGCTAATGCCATTCCTACTGACATTGGAAGATGACCGGCTACAATAGCATTACCACCGAAAAAATTCTTTGATTTATCAAACAAATGCATAGATCCACCCCTACCTCTGCTGCATCCTTCCTGCTTTCCGTACATTTCGGCCATGATGACTCCCGCATCCATCCCGCGGGCAAGTGCATGTCCATGTTCGCGGTAAGTGGCCAACACATTATCTTCATCTGTCAATGCCTGAATTACGCCAACAGCCACGGCTTCTTCACCAATATACAAGTGCAAAAAGCCCCTGATCCTGGCTTTGGTATATTCTTCAGCTGCTTTGTCCTCAAACTTTCTTATAAGGAGCATTTGATAAAAAAGTTTCTGAGCTTTTTTCGCATCCAGGTCTATCCTTTTTGATTTAGTTTTTGGCATGATTTTCAGTTTTGTTCAAGTGTGGAAATATCTCCTTCAGGCAATCCGAGTTCACGGGCCTTTAATAATCTTCTCAAAATTTTTCCGCTGCGGGTTTTGGGAATACTTTCCACAAATTCAATTTCTTTTGGCGCTACTGCCGGCCCCATTTCTTTTCGGGCAAAACCCATGATGTTCATCTTCACCTCTTCATTTGCTTCATTTCCCGATTTCAGGACAACAAAAGCTTTGACGAGTTCTCCAATTGAAGGTTCCGGTTTGCCTATTACCGCTGCTTCAGAAACAAGAGGGTGTTTCATAAGTGTACTCTCCACTTCAAACGGCCCGACCATATGCCCCGAAGTTTTGATAATATCATCGGCCCGGCCGACAAACCAGAAATATCCATCGGCATCTTTTTTGGCCAGATCTCCGGTGAGATACCATTCCCCAAGAAAACATTTATTATAACGTTCTTCCTCATTGAGATAGGTGCGAAACATGGACGGAAATCCCTTTTTCAAAACCAAATGCCCTTGTTGATCTGCTGCAGATATAATTGTTATTTCTTTATCATTCACTTTTGCAATAGCTGCTTCCACCCCTGGCAAAGGTTTTCCCATGGAGCCTGCTTTTACTTTCACCGAAGGATAATTCGCGATCATGATCCCGCCCGTTTCGGTTTGCCACCAGTTGTCGAGTATGGGAAATCCGAAATTCTTCTCGCCCCAAATCACCGCTTCGGCATGAAGAGGTTCGCCTACACTGAGAATCACCCTGAGGTTTTTGAGATTGTATGTTTCCTTAACATTGATACCCATTCGCATCAATCTTCGGATTGCTGTAGGCGCTGTGTACCAAATATTAACCTTATGTTCTTCGAGAATAGAATACCATCTGACGGCATCAAATTCCTCTTCATCAATAATACTGGTGACACCATTTACCAAAGGCGAAATAATTCCGTAAGAAGTACCCGTTACCCAACCAGGATCGGCAGTGCACCAGAATATATCCCCTGGATGAAAATCCAATACATATTTTCCGGTTATATAATGTGTGAGCACAGCCTTATGCACATGCAAAGCTCCTTTAGGCATTCCGGTAGTGCCACTTGTAAAATGTAGAAGTGCCGCATCTTCCGGATCGGTCCTGGGAATAATAAATTCATCTGAGGCCTTTTCCATAAGCTGGGACCAGGAAAGCACCTTTTCGGAAAAATGCTCAGTTGCATCACTCAGAATAACAAAACGAAGCGATGGAAGTTTCTCCATTAATTGCTTAATTTTCTTTTCAAATAGAGCCGAAGTTGTGACCAACACACTTGCTTCTCCCTTATTCATCCTTTGAAAAACAGGTTCGGGACCAAAAACAGAGAACAACGGACAAAATACAGCGGTGGTTTTCAAGGTGCCCAGAGCAGTAATATATAACTCGGGGATCCTTCCGGCCAAAGAAAAAACACGTTCTCCTTTTTTGATCCCCAGGTTTTTAAGAACATTGGCAAATTTTGAAGTTTGTTTTTGCAACATCGGGTAAGTGAAATCATCCACGCTTCTGTTCTTTCGAATAAAGCGAAGTGCGACTGTATCTTTAAGATTACCCGTAGAATGCCTGTCAACAGCTTCATGAGCGATATTCAAACCTTTTCCTTGCGGCAGTCCGCTTAATTCTCCGGCGATATTTTCCCAGGAAAAAGAAGTTAACTTATCTTCATAATCCAATAGATTGGGCTTTATTTTAGTCCTTACTGAGCTCATTTTTTAATTATAATTTGTTAACGATTCCTTACTGATCTAACTGAACGGCATTTTATTTGGTCCGGCCGTGTACGTGTTTTACCGAATGCTGCAGCAGTACAAGCTTTTTCCTTATTCTTCGAATGCTATTAAATGTTGCTGATTATTAAAGTTATTGAAGATCTATTTTTGAACCTATGATTTATGTCAGGATAAAGAAATGCTTTCTCATTTTTTCCAGTTAAAGGAATAACTTATAAGAGCATGGAATTTTTATCTTGATTTTTAGATGAATTTTTATGATCTGAAGAAAAAATCTGTGGAAGGAATCTACCAAAGAAGGTAGGTTGTAAGTTTATTGGAAGGTCGCTTAGCAGAAATTAGTCCCCAAACGGGCAACAAAATTTACCATTCCAAAACAACCACACTCCACTCTTCCTGGTTTTGTGAAGCGTATTTATAAATTTCACAAAATCCTATCCTCTCATGTGCCTTTATAGACCGTGAGTTACGGCTTGAAATTTCGGTTATTGCAAAATCGTATTTATCCTTTAAATGAAGTTTATATTCTGAATAACATTTGTCCAAAATGCCCATTCCTCGGTAACTTTTATCTACACACACCTGGCCAACAACTACATAATTGTACTCTGAAATGGGTTTCCCCCTAAAAATCAGTGAATCAAATATTTTGAACATTGGAACAAGCACAGGGATCTCATTTTTGGATTTTGCCGTCATCGTCAATAAGTATGCAATAACTTTTCCGTTATGTTTACATAGGATATGAGGCTGAATGTCGTGTAAATTCCTCAAATTCTCAATACTGTGAAGTACGGTTATAAATCCCTGGGCCAAAATTTCTTCAGCCGGTAAATTAGCCGAATGATTTTTTCGTTGTAATTCAAGGATCCCGAGTAAATCCTTATCAGTTTTTGAGGTAGTGTAAAGCATTTAAACTTAGTATTGAAATTTGAGATTTGAGATTTGAGATTTGAGATTTGAGATTTGAGAAATTTAGTTTTTAATATTTAGAAACTCCATCTTTAAAAATATTTTTTTTTGCTGAACTTCACTTTCCTCTCTTCACTTTCCACTTTTCATTTTCCACTTTCCACACTTCACTCTTCACTACCTCCTTCGACCAAAATTACCATTTTAAATAAAATAAATCCAAAAAAGTAATATTCACACTTGTTAACGATCTATATTTTGTTAAAATTCAATATCTTAGAGTATAGATTTGGAGTTTTCCAATTTAAAAATGTCGTTATGAGAACAAATAAAAATATTTTAAAAATAAACTGGGTTTTAATCGTTGTTTTCCTGGTTCTACAGGGAATGGCGCCCTGTATGAGCGCATCATTTTCGATGAAAGTTGATTATGTTGAATACAAGGGAAAAGTTGTGGACAGTAAGAATGGAGATCCTATAGCATCGGCTTATCTCTCTGTAAACGGAACAAATATTTCAACAATTACCAATAATGACGGTGAATTTTCTTTAAAAGTTCCTGAAGATATTACAAATGCTATGATAACTGTTTCTTACCTGGGTTACCAAAGTAAAACACTTCCGCTTGATTTCTTCAAAAAGGAAAATACCCGTATCGAACTGGAAGAAACTGTTGAAGAATTATCTGAGATCAGCATTTTCAGTTCTAAAGATGCAAGAGGACTGGTCCTGGATATGCTCAAAAAAAGAGAGGAAAACTATATGAATGACCAAATCCAAATGACAGCTTTTTACAGGGAAACCATAAAAAAAAGAAGAAGAAATGTATCGCTTTCTGAAGCGGTGGTAAAAATTTACAAACAACCCTATTCTTCTTCAAAAAGAGATGAAATTTCCATTATCAAAGCGCGTAAAAAAACCGATTACGAAAGATTAGATACTTTGGCACTCAAACTCCGCGGTGGACCTTTTAACACAATTTATCTGGATGTGATGAAATATCCTGAGTTTTTGTTTAACAAGGACGAGATTGATATCTACGAATTCACTTTTGATAAACCTACAAAGATCAATAATCGCTATTTGTACGTTATTGATTTTGTTGAGAAAGATCATAAAAACCCATGGTATTTCGGAAAACTGTTTGTGGATGCGGAAACTCATACCTTGGTTAAGGCTACATACAAGCTCAATGTGGAAAACAGGAATGCTGCTTCCAGTTTATTTGTGAAGAAAAAACCTGCCGGCGCAAGAGTATACCCAGTTAACGTGGATTACAGGA
>Ga0307486_1003351_pt1 | contig 10435 bp, 7 predicted proteins | sample CBIW02metaG_FD_203663 | JGI IMG/M metagenome (GOLD analysis project Ga0307486, IMG submission 203663) | Sea-ice brine microbial communities from Beaufort Sea near Barrow, Alaska, United States - CBIW 0.2 | ecosystem: Environmental > Aquatic > Marine > Coastal | place: USA: Alaska | collected... | reverse complement strand
TCTAAAAAAACCTGTCCTACATCTACGCCAGCCCTATCTATTTTATTAAAGAAAACGATGACAGGTAGTTTTCGCTCTATCAAGCTCTCCCATAGGTTAAGGGTATGGGCTTGAACGCCTTCCTTTGCAGAAACCACCAGTATTACACCATCTAATATTGAAAGAGATCGATCAACTTCAGCGGAAAAATCAATATGGCCCGGGGTGTCTACCAACTGGAATAAACAGTTCTCCCAGGAGAAATTAACGGATGAGGCTTTGATGGAAATTCCTCTACTTTTTTCCATAGTTAAGCCATCAGTAATGGCCGAACCTTTATCTACACTACCCAGTGATTTGGTAGCTCCTGAATGATGAAGCAGACACTCGGTAATTGAGGTCTTCCCTGCATCTACATGGGCTAAAATTCCTATGGTTAAAACTGTTTTACCTGACATAAGTTTGGAAGAGATGATCTAAGTATATCTCCTTTTTTGTTATATGACCTAACTCCTGTAGGAGGTCTATTTTTAAAGATTGCTATGTTTTTACTTTCCCTTTTAATTCACTCATTTTATTAATTGCAGATAATGGTCTAGGTTAATACAAGTTGGCGGAGTACGGGCGCTCCCGATATTCTTTCGGGATTGTAGGCTTAGTTGTTTCTTGATTGATTACCAAAATTTCACCCTTCACTCAGTTGCCAGTATTTGCTGGTAACCGATGTTCACAGTAGTTATTTTCCTCGGGGTTTTAATTTTAATTTTCTTCTTTTTTCTTCAATATTCCAACCTTTCCTTTTATCAATTATCGTTTGAATATTTACTAATTTATTATAGTATTGATTATAATGAGCCAGATGATTATTTTTTTCTCTTGAATCAATTAATCCTCTAATTATTTCTGAAATTTCACTAAATATTTCAAACCAAGTATCTATTTGTATTACATCAATTGATTTCATATAAATCAATATCTCTGGATCATGACTCATATTTTTAGAATATAAAGGATATTCCCATTGACCATGAGCAATTTTATTTCTAATATTTGCTTGAGTTCTGATGTAATTATCAATAAGTTTTTTAATTTTTTTCTTCTTATTTGGTATTTCAGAACCAGATTTTATAATTTTTTTAAATGCTGTATTTAAACATTTATCCCATTTGTTTAAAATATTTTTATCTTTTAAAATTTTGCTTTTTTCATCATCACTAAATCCTGATGGAGTGTGAACTAATTTGACCAATAAGGCTTCAGTCCAAGAAGTATAAATTAGTAAATAAAGATTTGTATAGATTTTTAAAGAGTGATCATCATCTCTTCTTAACGCGTCATTTATACTTGAATTTATTTCCTTTCGAGCAGACTCCAAAATGGATAGATTTTTTTTGAAGTTTTTATGAAATTGTTGATCTGGAGTTATTGATGGCATAATTAATAGATTAAGGCGGTTGAGAAAAAATAAATTTTCATTCGTTCTCAACCGCCCAGAATCGAACTGGGATTACCTAACTTAACGAAAGGCGTGTTTGTCCATATTACACTACAGAAGGATTGCGAAGATAGTTTTTTTTAAATTACTGCCAACGGGTCTTGGTCAGCGCAAAATACGGACTTCCCTATGATAAAAAATTTGTGTCAAAAATGGGATGATTTACTTGGAAGTTAGCTCAGTTCTTTGTTGTCAACCATTATATTGTTAATAAATAGTTTACAATTTTATTTAAAAACTATTACAACAAAACTTTTATTTTATATATTTGTAGATGTAAAAAAACTCTGTTGGTGCAGAGTTCTTTAATATGTTCTTTGATTTAAGGTGTCACAAAAATCAAATATTCTAGATGTCAAATATAACAACTAAAATTGATTCCGCAAATCGTTGCGGAAAAAGAAGACAAGTCTCTAAAGATGAGTGCTTGTTAGATTTAAAAAGGGATTTACCGAAGATTTTTTTAGCTTTTAATAGAGGTGTAAAGAAATACAATAAGGTATCTTCTATGTTTAACCCAGAATCAAAAGTTCGTTTTGATGCCTCTGTTTTAAATACATCAATAGTTGAGAGTTTACAAAATGAATTCTCTAGCAATTGGAAATGGGGGAAATATAAAAGGTTTGTTTTAAGGTTGGGAGATTATATTTTTTTAGTAAAGAAATTTAACAACAATAATAAACCTATGAATATTAAAACTAAACACGTCAACACAATTTCTAATCAGTTGAGTTTGACGTTGTTTAATAATGAAGTTTATCAAGATGATCCAATATTATTTTTTGGATATAAAGTTGATAGAATGGGAGAAATCATTTCTCCTCAAATAGTATATATAGATGAGAATCAAGTTCAATGGATTGTTTCGGAAAACGATGTTACAACTGTTGAGACTTTATTTAATCCTATATTATCTAATAAATCTGTAAAAGTCTCTGTTAAAGAGCAAATTATTAGAAGAAAAGCTTCTAATGAATAATTTATAATCGACACCTTAAATCTTAGGATATAGTTTTCTTTAATATTTTATAATTATGAAATTTAATCATTCTCAATTTGTATTTGCTAGAGAGTATAGAGGTATAAGTCAAACTGTATTATCTAAGCAAATTGAAGGATTGTCTCAATCAAACTTGTCCAAGTTTGAAAAGGGATTTGATGTTTTATCTGATACCATTATTGAGACACTAATTGCTTATCTTGATTTTCCTAAAAGTTTTTTTGAAAAAGTTATAAATAATGATATCGAAATTGCGCACTACAGAAAGAAATCAGGAATAACTAAGGCCGTAAAAATTCAATTAGAATCTAATAATAAAATTCTAGGTTATTTAGTCGACCAATTAAGTGATTCTGTTGATTACCCAGAATTTTCATTAAAACCGCTAGACCCCGAAGAATATACGCCTGAAGAGGTTGCAAAATTTACTAGAAAAATAATGGGGCTTAATAAGCGCGAACCTGTTTTTAGTATTTTTACATTACTAGAAAGTAAAGGAGTGGTCGTTATCGAATTTGATGATGTAATTGATAAATTTGATGGTGTTTCATTTATGTCCGACAAAGGAACTCCAGTTATTGTAATCAATAAAAACTTTTCTAATGATAGAAAAAGATTTACTATAGCTCATGAATTAGGTCATATTTTGATGCATATTACAGGAGATTTTCCAATACCAATACATAGAGATGAAAAACGAAAAGAGATTGAATCAAATCGTTTTGCGTCGGAATTCTTAATGCCTGAAGAAGGAATTAAAAATTCATTAATCGGTTTGAGCCTTTATGATTTAGCACCCTTGAAGAAATATTGGCATACTTCAAAACAATCTATAATTAGACGAGCCAAAGATTTAAAAGGTATTCCAGATAATAAAGGAAAATATTTTATGATTGAGTTAAGTCGTATGGGAGAACGCAAAGTTGAAAGAACCCTTGTTGATATTGATAAGCCTATTGCATTTAGAAATGCATATGAATTACACAAGAAAGAATTAAACTACACAGATGAAGAATTGGCTAAAGCGTTTTCTTTGCCATATGACATTATTAAAAAGTATTTTAATTTTTCAGATAAATCAAAACTTAGAATAATTATTTAATTCTAATGATTGCCAACGAGTAAAGTATAAGCGTAGTGCGGGATTTGAAGCACTACACTTTCAACTTTGCCGATATGTTTGTTAATGTTCAATTCGTTTCAATTTAGCACGCATTACGCTTATACAATGTTGGGTGCTGGTGTTTTTGCCGTTCGCTATTTGTTTTTTGTTGTCAATTTCAATTTTTGTCAGTCGAATAAGTTTCCCTGAACAGCTGTTGTGTTTTTAACTGTCGAATTTTTCTGCATTATTTTCGTCACAGTTTCGGAAACATTGTCTTGTGTTATGATTGCAATGTCTTTTTGTTCCTTGATTAGGTCTCTATTTAAATCAAACATTGGATTGTTTTCATCAAGAATTTGGTCATACATTACAGCACGTGGAATGTTGTATTCTTTTGCATAACCCATTGCTAAGCGTGCACCGCTATCAAGTTTTTGACCGTACATTTTCCAACGTTCAGCAGAATTTTGTGCATAACTTGCTGCTAAAACTATCGTATCGCAAAACAATGCCTGCAAACGGTCTCTTTCTTTATAACGACTGCTTAATTCCATTCGGCTTTTGAAATCATCACCATATTCCGTTACAAGCAGTCCACCTTCATCTACAATTTGAAATGCCAAACCTTTGTTTCTTGCAGGCAAGATATTATTTAGTGGACTTGGTAAAATTGCGACTGTGTTTCCATTAGAGTCTAATGCTTGTTGGTGAGAAATGCTATCGCAACCAAACGCTAATCCGCTTACTATTACCGCACTATTTTTAACAAATTGAGCAACAATTTTTCGTTCTCTTTCTTCTATATCACCTTCTGGGTTCAATAGTCCAATTACAGAAATGTTTTTATTTTCAATGCTCAACAACTCTATATTTCCTTTGTAGTAAAGGAAAATAGGTTGTTCACTTTCTTTTACATTTCCACGAAATTGCGGAAAATTGCAGTCGCCCAAAGCGACAAAACCATCACAACAATCCACAAATTTTTCTTCAAATTTTGTAACGAAATTTGTTTTTAGGCGCTCAAACTCTTCGATGGTAGTTGGTTCTCCTTTAATTGTTTTATTTAGCAAAGAAACAATAACGTCAACACTTTCATTGCCTTTCAAATTTTTCACAATCCACGCATTGCCAATTCCTTTGTAAGATTTTGTAGTTAGAATATTAATTGAGTTATCTGTATATTTCATTTTTAAATGTTATTAAGATATAAAAAGGCAAATAATCATCTTCAATTATTTGTAGGGCTGTCCCTTGTATGTTTTTCCAACAGCATAGAAAAACACATTCTTTGCACCTTTATCCAATAATGCTTGAATGGCATCTTCATCTATATTTACGTTTTCAGTATAAATATCATCGATTAATAAAATATCTTTTTCCTTAACATTTTCTGATATTTTACAAGTCATTTTAGTAATTCCTTTCTTAACTGAATCATAATCTTTAGTAATATGAGTTGTTGGCGTGTCTATAATTCTCTGAATATAATCGGTTCCATCGTTGAATAAGTCAGCATTATCTTTAACAAATCTTTTTATTGTATCAATGAATAATAATTGTGTTGATTTATAATTTTGGTCACGCTTTGATCTAGGCATTACACAAATTGCTAACTTATTGGTAGTAGATTTTGCAATAATTGGTAAATCTTGTTTTAATGCTTTGTACAAACTTTCTTGAGCACTGGTTAACGTGTAACCAAACTCTTTTTTGTTATTGCTAAAAGTTCCATCATCATTTTTAAGTGTATTAATATATCCAACTTCCGTATTAAACCACCCTTTGTGATAACCGTGATAATATGCTTTTATTCTATATTGTAAATGGTCATTTGGCTCTATCTCTAATGGATTCATATATTTACATTTAAAGTTTGATTAGATTATAACTAATAATTCCTGCTTGAATTGCATCTTCAATTTCACTTTTTTCGTTTTCAAAGACTACTATCAATTTTGGCGATATAGCCAAAGTTTGTATCGCATACTGAAATTTGTTAATTTTTTCATTGCCATTATTAAATTGTCTAAAAAAAACGCTACTAAATTTGTCCATAAGCCCGTGATAATTCAATATCATTACTGCTCTTTCCTCACGGCAATTTGTAACTAAAACGTTTTTATTTGCTTTTGAATACTTGAAAAGAATATCTGTAACGGTTTTGTTGATTTTAGTTTCGGTCAAAAAATCTTTGTAATAGTGTTCCTTCTCTTTGATTATTCTATCATATTCATTTTCAGTCAAGTTTGATATTTTGTTTATAAGCACACTACGATTAAACCTTTGGTTGGGAACATAGACTAAATCTATTTCTGATTTTGTAACAGATTGAATTGCTTTCTTATATGATAGAAAGTTGGCAAAATTTGTATCAACTAATGTCCCGTCCAAATCAAAGAATAAAACTGTGTCAGGCGAAATTTTAGCTTCTATGTCCTGTGTCACTCTGTTCGGTCGTTCCATTTATTACTTTTAGTTTTGCTTTATTTCATTGATCGTTTCCACACTTGCATCCAAAAGGTCTTGGTGAACGCAAATAGCGGGAGTAGGGACGCTTTTTTTGTTGACTTAGTTGTTTTTTACTTGGCCTCTAAAACATAACTTTTTACTCGATTGCCGGCTATTTGCTGATAACCGATGTTAGGATGCGTTATAATTAAGAGAACAATTTCTCTTCACTTTCCCAATACCAATTTTTTTCTAATTTTTTAGAGTAAACAATATGATAAGCTCTTTCAAATAATTCATCAAAGGTAATAATGTCAATATTTCGGTTATTCCTTCTGAACCTTTCTAGTGTCTTATTTTTAAGAATATTATCATTATCTAATTTGTTCGTTGGAAATTCTCTTCTTTTATCTCCAATAACTAAAACTGATTTAGGATCTATAGATTCGATTCCGTCTTTTTCTAGCCTACTTTTGTCATCTTTTAAGAACACTTTTGTTTCAAATGTTTTTTCTAATTCTCCTTTTTGCCCGAGACATTGACTTACCCCTTCAATAAAGTCTGATGTGAAATCCCAAGTATTCGCTCTGCCTTTAGATTTAGACTTTTTGAAAATATTAGTTGAACTATGTTTGAGTTCAATTAGAGTTGTGAATTCTGAAATACCAAATAAATCTACGATAGGACTTTCACTTCCTTTTGAGTTTTCATTACCTACTTTTTGCTCATCTAGCAAATCTGCAATAAATTTTAAGTCCGTATTTAAACCAATAATCCAATCATTGTTCTTTAGAAAATAGTGCCAAACATTTTCTTCACCTGGATTTAAATTATACTTATCTCTGTAGGCATTTCGACTATTTTTTAAATCTTGTAATAGAAAGAAAAATACTCTTAAATTTTTTTTCCTATTTTCAAAAGTTAATTCTTTTAATTGGTCATAATTAAGATCTGAAAGACCTATAAGCTCTTTTAAATCACCTATTTTTTGAAGTTCATCTTTATCTTTGAATTCTATTATATAAGAATCTTTAGGAATTACTTTATATTCTTTATCAAACTCTCCAATATCAACTAGATCTTTATAGAATGAAAGAAAACCTATAAGTTGCCAAAATTTGATTGCATCTTCGGAATGACTGAAGTTCACTGACACTTTATCTTTACTTCTAGTTTTACTTATATCACCACTTAATGCAACACGTTTAAATGTAGGTCTAGGTAAGTATTTGTCCGTTTCACTAGATTTATAAAAACTTATATCGCAAATAATTCGGGATTGGCTATTTTTTGAAAGTATAAATGAATTATAAGCTTTATTAGGGTCTTTTGCATCCCATATTAAGCACTTATCCTTATCAAATGTTTCTTTAATATATATCTCGGATAAATTCCTTGAGGTTAAGTCAAATGTGTTATCAAAACTTAAATCTCCAATTGGCATATTTTTGTATTTAGTACGGATTAATGTAGCTCAAGTTGTTTTATGATCAGCAATTTACTCATTTAAGACAATTTATTACGGAATAAACATAATTTATTATTATTTATTGAAATATTTACTAAATCTTATCCTATTTAAACTCATTATCAATAAGAATCGCAATTGTTTATTTCTATTTTAATGCTTTGATACTGTATCTATTGAAACCCTGTCATGTCCCTTTTTGTCAATAATAACCTCCTTTATTTAGGGCTCAGGGAAAGCTTTGCAATCAAGGTCGGGCCGCATAATTCCTCCGGAAAAAGCGGCCTCGCGTAATATCAAAACATTCCCTATATTTAGCCTTCTTAAAAAACCATTAGTAAATGCTCCACAAATTAGTACTGACATTACTTTTAGTAATGTCCTCCGCAGCCCTGTTTTCTCAGGAAAAAGACAAAAAAGACGAAAAAGACGAAAAACCCAAATGGGATGTTTCTAATCCATACACCGCCGATTGGAAAATAAACGAAGTTCCTTTAAATACAGATGAAGGAACCTGGATGAGCCTGGACGTGAGTCCCGATGGTTCAAAAATAGTTTTCGACCTTTTGGGCGATATCTACATCATGCCTATTTCCGGTGGGGAAGCCACTGCTTTAAGGAGCGGAATGCCTTACGAAGTGCAGCCGCGGTTTAGCCCGGACGGTAAACGGATTTCCTTTACCAGCGATGCGGGTGGCGGCGACAATATTTGGGTAATGAAGCCCGATGGCAGCGATGCAAAACAAATTACCAAAGAAGATTTTAGATTGCTGAACAACGCGGTTTGGACCGCCGATGGAAATTCCATTATTGCCAGGAAACATTTCTCTTCGGAAAGATCTTTGGGCGCGGGTGAAATATGGCAATATCATCTTGCCGGCAGCGGCGGGTTGCAGCTCACCGAACGCAAAAACGATCAGCAGGACGTGAACGAGCCGAGCACTTCCCCAGACGGCCGCTATTTGTATTACAGCGAGGATATGTATCCGGGTGGGAATTTTCAGTATAACAAAGATCCCAACAATCAGATTTACGTAATCAAACGCTACGATTTTGAAACCGGCGAAACCCTCACGATCACGGGTGGTCCGGGCGGAGCTGCAAGGCCCCAGATCTCCAGGGATGGAACTAAACTGGCCTTTGTAAAACGCGTCAGGACAAAAACAGTGCTGTTTATCCAGGATCTAAAAACCGGCGAAGAATGGCCCGTTTACGATGAACTGAGCAAAGACCAACAGGAAGCCTGGGCGATCTTTGGCGTATATCCCGGATTTAGCTGGATGCCGGATGACAAAAATTTGGTGATCTGGAGCGAAGGAAAGATCAAAAAAATCAATATTGAAGATTTAAAGGTGAGTGAAATTCCTTTCAGTGTAAATAATACCATAAAAATCGCTGAAGCCCAACACGCTTCTCCACAAGTTTTTTCTGAAACTTTCAACCCGAAAACCATTCGCGATGCGGTGACTTCTCCCGATGGAAAAACATTGGTATTTCACGCGATCGGGTATTTGTGGAAAAAGAATTTGCCCGATGGCAAACCTCAACGAATCACCAAAGACACAGCTTTTGAGTCTGAACCCAACTTTTCCCCGAACGGAAAGGAACTGGTTTATGTTACCTGGAACGATGAAAATAAAGGAGCCATCAGGAAAATTGACGTCTCCGGCGGCAATGCGAGCAAATTAACTTCAGAAAAAGGAATTTACCGCAATCCGTCCTTTTCAAATAACGGGGAGCGCATCGTATTTTCAAAAGAATCCGGAAACACAGATCTGGGCCGGAATTTCACCAAAGAACCCGGGATTTACCTGATGTCTTCCAATGGAAAAAACATTAAAAAAATCAATAAGGAAGGGGAATTCCCCGTTTTCAATAAAAACGATACCAGGATTATTTTTCAAACCGGCGGGGCATTTTTCGGAAATCTTACCAAAAGCCTGAAAAGCATCGATTTAAATGGGAAAGATGAACGTACCCATTACAATTCAAAATACGCCAACAGGTTGGTGCCAAGTCCGGACAACAACTGGATCGTCTTCACCAATTTGCACAAAGCATATCTCACGCCTTTTACCATGACCGGAAAAGCCATAGATCTGGATGCGAAAAGCAAGGCTTTCCCCGTGACGCAAATCACCAAAGATGCGGGAATGAACCTGCATTGGTCCAATGACAGCAAAAATGTTCACTGGACTTTGGGCGAGGAATATTTCACCAACAAAGTGGCAGAACGTTTTACCTTTTTAGCAAACTCGCCGGACTCGATCACGGCAATTACCGAAAAAGGCATTAAAATAGGCCTGGAGGCAAAAACAGATGTTCCAAAGGGTCAAATTGCACTTACAAATGCGCGGATCATCACGATGGATGGCGAGCAAGTGATAGAAAACGGAACCCTGATTATCGATGGAAATAAAATTGTTGCACTTGGTGCATCAGGTGATGTAAGCATTCCTGAAAAAGCCATGGTTTATGATCTTACAGGTAAAACAATTATGCCGGGAATAGTAGATGTTCACGCTCATGTTGGCGCTTTCCGTGCCGGATTGACCCCAAAAAAGCACTGGCCGTTTTATGCCAACCTGGCTTTTGGGGTAACAACTTCCCATGATCCTTCGGCTTTGAGTGAAACGGTTTTTGGAATGGCAGAATTGATAAGAACCGGAGAAATGGTTGGGCCACGCCTGTTTTCAACAGGGATCATTTTATATGGAGCCGATGGGGATTTTAAAGCGGAGGTCAACAGCCTGGAAGATGCAAGATCTGCCTTAAGAAGGACAAAAGCATTCGGGGCAAATTCGGTGAAGAGCTATAATCAGCCGCGTCGTGAGCAACGTCAACAAATCATGCAGGCCGCCAAAGAACTCGATATGAACGTGGTGCCCGAAGGCGGAAGTACCTTTTTTCACAATATGAGCATGATCATGGACGGGCATA
>Ga0307486_1003344_pt1 | contig 10453 bp, 11 predicted proteins | sample CBIW02metaG_FD_203663 | JGI IMG/M metagenome (GOLD analysis project Ga0307486, IMG submission 203663) | Sea-ice brine microbial communities from Beaufort Sea near Barrow, Alaska, United States - CBIW 0.2 | ecosystem: Environmental > Aquatic > Marine > Coastal | place: USA: Alaska | collected... | reverse complement strand
TTAAATAAGTTCCGGATCCATCGGCTAAGGTGCTTCCCATTCCAATTTGTGGAATTGGGTTTCCCGTCATTTGAATGGATATAAAAATAGCGGGGACCATAAAAGCAAAGATCAAAACACAATATTGTGCCACCTGAGTATAGGTAACCCCCTTCATTCCACCTAAAACCGCGTAAAACAGGATTATAACAACCCCAATGTAAACTCCTGTATCAATATCAACTTCCAGGAATTTGGAAAACACAACTCCCGCGCCACGCATTTGGCCGGCAACATACGTAAATGAAATTATTACTGCGCAAATTACTGCTACAATTCGGGCGGTGTTAGAGTAATATCGATCTCCAATAAAATCGGGAACGGTAAATTTTCCGAATTTTCTCAAATAGGGAGCAAGCAACAATGCCAGCAGCACATATCCACCTGTCCAGCCCATTAAATAGACGGCTCCATCATATCCCATAAAGGAAATAAGTCCGGCCATGGATATATAGGATGCGGCACTCATCCAGTCGGCAGCGGTTGCCATCCCATTTGCCAGGGGAGAAACGCCACCTCCGGCTATATAAAATTCTTTGGTCGAACCGGCTCTTGACCAGATTGCAATTCCTATATAGAGCGCAAAAGACAGCCCTACAATTATATATGTCCAAGTTTGTACATCCATTTCTGTAAATATTAATTAGTTAGATTATAAGAGATTGAAAAGTTGGTTTTATTCATCATAGCCATATTTTTTATCCAATTTGTTCATTAATCGAACATAGACAAAAATCAGAATTACAAATACATAAATAGAACCTTGTTGTGCAAACCAGAATCCAAGAGGAAATCCACCCAAAGAAAAGTTATCTAATAAATCCTTGAACAGGATTCCTGCGCCATAAGAAACCAGGAACCAGATGCTCAGCAAAATCAGAAGGTAGCGTAGGTTCTCCTTCCAATACGCAGTAGCTTTTTGTTGTTTTTCCATAATTTTTTATTATTTAAAGGTTGGTTTATAGGTAAATCATTGCTTGCAGCGTAAGCGTTCCGGTTTCACTGCTTCCGAATTTTTCATTTTTGTACTCCAAAGTCAATTTAGAATTGTGCCCATTCATAAACAGATTGGTGCCAATTCCAAAAACATTTCTATTGTCATCTACGGCATCATAACTGTTGGATGCGAAAGATACATAAGGTTGTAATTTGGTGAGTTTTTCTGTTGGGAGCATATAACCGATATGCCCGTAAACCATGCTTCCGGTACCGTACGCACTATATAAATAATCCTTTCCATAGTCGTTGTTTTGGTACACGGCATAGGCGGTAATTGCGCCTTTGCTCTCTCCAAGCGGGGCGTCATAAAATGCATCCACCGCGAAAATTGAAACATCTTCTGATGAGATTGTTGTCCCGTTAGATCGTACTGCTCCGTTTGGATGTAAAAAGAATCCCGCGCCCAGGTTAAATACCTTTTTTGTACCTAAATAGGTTCCCACTTTATAAGGCAGAAAATTGCTTTCCTGATCTAAGAAATTGTATTCAAAATAGCCGGCATAGTTAAATCCTGCGTCTTTTGAACCCAGGACTCTTCGACCGGCATAAATGGTAGTTCCAGCGTTATCCTGAACATTTCTAGAGTCTAATCCATTTGTGAGTGATTCATTAACAGCAACCCGATACTGAAACTTATCTATACTTCCTTTTGCATAAACTCCCTGGTGCCTTGCAAATTGATCGGTTAAACCTAAAGTAGACCAGGATTGCCTATTGTTATCAAGGGTCAAAAAGTTAAGTGAGCTCTGGTTATTTAACCTTGAAATCCCATTCCAATAATGTAATCCTGTACCAATAGCGTGGTCTTTAGTCAGGCTGTATTGCAACCAAAAATCGTGAAAGAATAGTTCTGAATTATTGTCTTTCCCAACAGGTGACATATTATCGGCATTCAGGGAATTGAGGCCAAAATGAGCGAGAATTAAAAATTTTGAGCCAAATTGGGCATAGGTTAATATTCTTGCCCTTCTTGTGGAAAATTCCAATGATTTTTGTTCATCCGGAACATCATCGTTGTATTGGGCATACATTTGTCCCCAGGCAATGAATCTCATGTAGTTGGAACCGTCTTCGTTGAAGTTGATCTTCATTCCCGATCCATAATCGGGATTGCCTTGTGAAAACATTTCTGAGGATAGAAGTATCAGAAAGCTGATGCATAGGATTTTTTTCATAAAAATTGAGGTTAGATTATGAAATCATTGGTTAGATTTCTGATACTAAATTCTGTTTTTATGTGGTATAAAAAAAATCTATTATAGGTTTTTGTAAAATAGTATAGTTAATCCCTGAAACGTTCCCATTGTATTAACATAAACTTATCTCCCAACTCGGTAATTATCATTCCTGCTCCGGCCAATTGATCCTTGTTTTTTAGATATTTCACCAATTCAGGGTGATTGAAAATCCGGTAGGTTGGATGGTAATTTGCATTGGCGGGTTTTTTTATCTTATACTCTTTTACCCAATTGCTCACGGTAACATGAGAAACCCCTATAATTCGTTCGATCTCACGAAAGCTGAGGCCTTCCAGGTACAGCTGTAAGGCTTTGGTGACGTAATAACTGTCGATCTTTTTCCCAAGCTTGTTTACCGTGAAATAATAGGTGCATTTTTTACATAAATAGCGTTGTTTTCCCTTGACAATTCCACTCTTTATAATGTGATTATTCTGACATTTTGGGCAAGAAAACAGTTCCATATATATTTATTTTGCATAAATATACTAATTTAACAATTATTTTTTAACTTAATATTATAATAAAAAGTCAGAAATATTACGCACTCCTTTATATAATTGATAAAAACGTATGCTATAGGTGGTTTCTGGGGAATTTATCTTGTTAAAAAGCAGAATGGCATAACAGAATGTTAAATGGCTTTGAAAACGCGAAAATAAGCCCAAATTCAGCCTAAAATTAGAACAAGAATATCATAACTAAAACTTTATGGCCGATTTTTGGATGTGCTTATTTTATAATAATGTGGTATTTATCAAGTAATCCGGTGATATTTTGAACCGAAAATTTCGCATTCCTGATCCGGTTGGCCTCCGGATCAATCGAAAAATTTATGGCCGATTGAAGATCGGAATTTTCCAGGTTTGTGTTTCCAAAGTTCGCCCCGCTTAAGTCGCAATTCTTGAAGCTTGAATTCTTCAGGTCGGTTTCCGCAAAATCCACCTGTTCCAGTTTACAGCCTTTAAACTTCAGACCTTTCAGTTTTAGACCGTAGAATGAAGAAAAATTGACAATGCAATTTTCAAAATTAAACGAACGCAAAAAATTCTCACATTCGTCAAAACGCAGTCCCAGGAGTTTGCAGTTTTTAAACCGGACATCTCTAAAGCTTGTGCTTCTTAAATTGGCCATACTCAAATCGCAATTCCTAAATTCGCATTCTGAAAATGTAATTTCGGACAAATCTGTATTTGCGAAAATACAATCGGTAAAAGAGCAGTTTTCGTATTCTGCTTTCAGGAATTCCTTTTCAGTGAAATTTTCTCCTTTAATATCTTTATTTTCTATGTATTCCTTGTTCATTGGCTTTGATTTTTAGGATGAAAAATTTTATTAAAAACTCTCCTTTTTTCTGAATGATTTCCTCCTTTTGCGGCATAAATCAAAGGTATTATATGATTTGATCGAAAATCAGGACCAAATGTAAAATCTTAAATTTAAATACAATAGAGAAGGAGAATCATATTAAACTAAAAAGCGCTATTTTTGCAGATTAATAAAAAAGACTTAAGTCGATATGGGCAATATAGTAGCCATTGTGGGAAGACCGAATGTAGGGAAATCCACCTTTTTCAACCGATTGATCCAACGCCGGGAGGCGATTGTAGATGCGGAAAGCGGGGTTACCCGTGACAGGAATTACGGAAAATCTGACTGGAACGGGAAAACTTTTTCCGTGATTGATACAGGCGGATATGTAAAAGGAAGCGACGATGTTTTTGAGTCCGAAATAGATAAGCAGGTAGAATTGGCCATAGATGAAGCAGATGCCATCATTTTTATGGTAGATGTGGAAACCGGAATTACCGGGATGGATGAGGAAGTTGCAAAATTACTTCGAAAAGTTAAAAAACCGGTTTTTCTGGTCGTAAACAAGGTAGATAATTCAAAACGACTTGAAAATGCTGTGGAATTTTATTCCCTGGGTTTAGGCGATTATTATCCTATTGCCAGTACCAGCGGAAGCGGGACAGGTGATTTGCTTGATGCTTTGGTTAAAGCCTTGCCGGAACTGGAAGAGGAAGACGAAACAGAATTGCCGCGTTTTGCGGTTGTTGGCCGGCCAAATGCTGGAAAATCCTCTTTTATAAATGCGCTTATAGGAGAAAACAGGTATATAGTGACTGATATTGCAGGAACAACCCGTGATTCCATAGATACAAAATACAACCGATTTGGATTTGAATTTAACCTGGTAGATACTGCCGGGATACGAAGAAAAGCTAAGGTAAAGGAAGATCTTGAATTTTACTCGGTAATGCGCTCGGTACGGGCAATTGAAAATTGTGATGTTTGTTTGATCATTATGGATGCCGTGCGGGGATTTGACGGGCAGGTACAAAATATTTTCTGGCTTGCGCAACGCAACAGGAAAGGGATCGTAATCCTGGTGAACAAATGGGATTTAATGGAAAAAGAAACCAACACCTTAAAGGAATACGAAAAGAAGATCAGACAGGAAATTGAACCTTTTACTGATGTGCCAATTGTATTTATTTCGGTTTTAACCAAGCAACGTGTTTTTAAGGCTATTGAAACCGCGGTTGAAGTGTTTAAAAACCGAAGCAAGAAAATTAAAACCAGTGAACTCAATGATACCATGCTGCCAATAATTGAAAATTATCCGCCACCGGCATGGAAAGGGAAATACGTGAAAATAAAATTCTGTATGCAATTGCCTACTCCCCAGCCACAGTTTGCATTTTTCTGCAATTTGCCGCAATATGTGCGCGAACCATACAAACGCTACCTGGAAAATCAGTTAAGGGAAAAATTTGATTTCACGGGAGTCCCTGTTTCAGTTTATTTCAGAAATAAATAGAAACGAGACACAAGAACCAAGACTAAAAAAAGTTAGAAGTACGAAGGTAGAGATGGAGATTAAAAGCTGAAAAAAAGTTGAAATCACGAAGTAACAAGTCGGGAGAGAGGTAAAATACAAATAAAAATATTAGTGCATTCGCAGCTTTTTTTCCGATCAAAAATATAGAATCAAGAATCAAGAATGATTAAGCCTAATACATTAGTCTTGATTCTTGATTCTTTTTCACTTCACACTTCTAACCTCGTAGAGACAAGAACCAAGAACCAGGACTAAAAAAAGTTAGAAGTACGAAGGTAGAGATGGAGCTTGAAAATTTAAAAAAAGTTAAAAACACGAAGTAACAAAGTCGGGAGACAGGTAAAAAAACAAACAAAAATATTAGTGCATTCGCGGCTTTTTTTACGATCAAAAATATAGGATCAAGATACAAGGATTATTCTTCTAACCTCGTAGAGACAAGAACCAAGAACCAAGAACCAGGACTAAAAAAAGTTAGAAGTACGAAGGTAGAGATGGAGCTTGAAAGCTGAAAAGAAGTTAAAAACACGAAGTAACAAAGTCGGGAGACAGGTAAAAAAACAAACAAAAATATTAGTGCATTCGCGGCTTTTTTTACGATCAAAAATATAGGATCAAGATACAAGAATGATTAAGCCTAATACATTAGTCTTGATTCTTATGTCTTGATTCTTGTTTTTTTTGACTTCGTACTTCTAACCTCGTACTTCTAACTTCGTACTTCAACTTACCAGCTACCGCCGGCACCGCCTCCACCAAAGCCTCCGCCACCGAAACCTCCGCCAAATCCGCCTCCGCCGCCAAAGCCTCCACCTCCGCCAAAGCTGCCACGGCCCAGGCTGCTTAAAATAAGCACGTCCAGAAGGGATCCGCCCATTCCTCTTTTTGTACCGGGACCTTTGCCATCATTATTTCGGTTTTTCCTGCTTATTGAAACAAGTACAATTATAAAAATAACACCCAGTATTAATAATTGGATGGGAATGCCCCCTTCGCCTTTTCCCTTAGAAGGGGAGCCTTTGAAAGTGCCATTTAAAACTTCAAAAATAGCGGTTGTTCCCTTGTCAAGCCCGCCGTAGAAATTATTGTTCCTGAATTCGGGAAGGATGATATTTTCAATGATGTCTTTGGTTTTGGCATCGGTAAGATATTGCTCAAGGCCGTAACCCGTGGTGATCCATATTTTATGGTCGGCTTCAGACATTAAGATCAGCAAACCATTATCTTCCTTGGCCTGGCCAATTCCCCATTCGTGAGCCCATTTTGGAGCATATAAACCTATGTATTCTCCATTGAGGGATTTTATGGTTGCGATCACTATTTGGGTAGAAGTGGTGTCGGCGTAATTGATGAGCTTTTGTTCCAGCATTTTTTCCTCATCTACCGATAAAATATCGGCAGCGTCATAAACGCTGGTTGGGACTTTTGGTTTAGGTGGGATCTCCTTTTGGGCAAAACCTATTGCAGAAAAAGCTAAAATAAATAATAAACCGGTAAAAATTGTTCTTTTTAATTGTGACATTTAGTCTCTTGATATGGTGTTGGAGAGTTCGTTGGTATTATCTTCACTCCAGGGGAAGTGCTTGTTTAACTGTTCTCCTGCCTTTAAAATTCCGTCTATAAGGCCTTGTTTATAATTGCCTGCTTTGAATTGTGCTACAATGGCATCTTTGGTGCTTTCCCAAAAATCAGTTGGCACAACCTCATTGATCCCTTTATCTCCGTAAATCACAAAATTTCGGTCGTCAATGGCAACGTAGATTAGCACCCCGTTTTCCTGTTTTGTATTGTCCATTTTAAGAAGGTGGAACACTTCCATTGCCCGATCAAAAATATCCAATTCTCCATGAGATTTTTCGATGTGCACCCGGATCTCCCCGGAAGTCGCTTTTTCTGCCATTCTAATAGCTTCCACAACTTCCTCTTCTTCTTTTGCCGATAAAAATTCTTCAACTTTGCTCATGTTTTCTGTATTTATTTGAAATCAAAATCTACATCAGGAGCATCCTCAGAACCTGCATCTGCTTCATATCTCACCATAGGTTTAAAGCCGAACATTCCTGCAAATATTGAATTTGGGAAAACACGTATGTGAACGTTGTAATTAGTTACAGCTTCATTGTAACGGTTCCTTTCAACATTGATCCTGTTTTCCGTGCCTTCCAGTTGGGATTGCAATTGCAGGAAATTTTGATTTGCTTTAAGTTCCGGGTAACGTTCCACAGAAACCAATAATCTTGACAAGGCCGAAGTTACCCCGCCTTGGGCTTGTTGGAATTGTGCCATTTGTTCCGGGGTGATATTTGTTGGGTCAATGGTAATTCCTGTTGCTTTTGATCTGGCCTCAATAACATCGGTCAGAGTTCCCCTTTCAAAATCGGCGGCACCTTGCACTGTTTTTACCAGGTTGCCTATAAGGTCATTTCGACGCTGATAGGAGCTTTCAACATTGGACCAGGACAAACGCGCATTTTCCTGGTTGGTTACCGCGGTATTGTTAAAACCTACGGTTAGGTTGTAAATAATAAAACCTAAGACAATAATTACTATTGCCGGGATTAGCCATTTTTTCATGTTACAGTTGGTTTTTGATTTTTGTCAATTCTGCTTTTACGGTTTGTAATTTTCTAATTATTTCAAAGTTAGTAAGAGTTTTTTTCTTTTCCTCTTTTAAATGAATTTTTGCGCCCTCAAGTGTAAATCCGCGTTCTTTTACCAGGTGATAGATCAATTCTAAATTCTTGATATCCTGGGGAGTGAACAACCTGTTGCCTTTGGCATTTTTTTTTGGTTTTATCGCGTCAAATTCCTTTTCCCAAAACCGGATAAGGGAGGTGTTTACATCAAATGCCTCGGCGACTTCGCCAATGGCATAATATCGTTTTTCTGGTAGGTTTATATACATTAATCCAAAGATTGGTTTTCTTCCTGAGCCTTGATCAAAACCTGATCAAACTCTTCCGGAGAAAGGTGTCCATAGTAAAAATTAATAGGGTTGATGTGTTGCCCATCTTTTATAATTTCATAATGAAGGTGAGGTCCCTGTGAACGCCCTGTACTGCCAACAAAACCAATTACGTCCCCGCGTTTTACGCGTTGGCCAACCCGAACATTGTATTTGTATAGATGGGCATAAAGGCTGGTGTATCCGTATCCATGATTTAGCTCGATATGGTTTCCATAACCCGTAGCGCGGTTATCGGCCCGTTTAACCCTTCCGTCTCCCGTGGCATAAACAGGGGTGCCGCGGGGAGCTGAAAAATCCATTCCTTCATGAAATTTCTTGACCTTTGTAAAAGGATCGCTCCTCCATCCATAACCGGAGGCGATCCTTTTTAAATTTTCGTTTTTTACGGGCTGAATAGCGGGGATTGACGTGAGTAATTTTTCTTTTTCTTTGGCCAGGACCGTGATTTCATCCAGGGATTTGGATTGTACCACAATTTGCTTGGTAAGAATGTCTATTCGTTTATTTGTTTCAATGATCAGTTTTGAATTGTCATAACCCTCCAGGTTTTTATAGCGGTTAATCCCTCCAAATCCCGCTTTTCGTTGTTCCTCGGGAATGGGATTTGCCTCAAAATACAATCGGTATATGTTATTGTCCCGGTCTTCAACATTGGCCAAAACATTCTGAATTTGATCCATTTTTTTATTTAGGACGCCATATTGCAACTGCATGTTCTGTAATTCCCTTTTTAACGCCTTTTCCTTAGGGGTTTCAATCATTGGGATGTTCAAATAAATAACCAACAATAAGAACCCGGCAAGAAAAGCCCCAAGAATTCCCAAAAAGGCAATTCCTAACTTTCGGCCTCTTTTGCGTTGTATTTTTTTGTAAGCGAGTGTTTCGCTATCGTAATAATATTTTACCTTCGACATAAATTAAAAATATGCTATTTTTGCGCATACAACCTCCTGCAAAAACCTTGCAGAAGAGTATGAGAAACGAACAAATATAAAAATTGTTTTCTCATCTACAGCATTTAATAATTTTTACACCTTTTTTTTGCCATATGAAATCTCAGGAGATACGTTCAAAATACCTCGAATTTTTTAAATCAAAAGCCCATAGCATAGTTCCTTCGGCACCAATGGTTATTAAAGACGATCCAACTTTAATGTTTACCAATGCCGGAATGAACCAATTTAAGGAATATTTTTTAGGTAATACCGTGCCAAAAACCACCAGGATGACCGATACCCAAAAATGTTTGCGGGTGAGCGGAAAACACAACGATCTGGAAGAAGTTGGGATGGATACCTATCACCACACGATGTTTGAAATGTTGGGAAACTGGAGTTTTGGCGATTATTTTAAAAAGGAAGCGATTCACTGGGCTTGGGAATTGCTGACTGAAGTTTTTAAAATTGACAAAAATATTTTATATGTTTCTGTTTTTGAAGGAAGTTCAGAAGATAATCTGGAGTTGGACAAGGAGGCTTTGGAACTTTGGAAAGCAATTGTACCCGAAGATCGGATCATTTTAGGAAATAAAAAGGATAATTTCTGGGAAATGGGCGATCAGGGACCTTGCGGGCCCAGTTCTGAAATTCATGTGGACATTCGTTCTGAGGAAGAAAAAGCGAAGGTTCCCGGTCGGGACCTGGTAAATGCCGATCATCCTCAGGTTGTAGAGATCTGGAATTTGGTGTTTATGGAATTCAACCGCAAAGCTGATGGTTCCCTTGAAAAACTCCCTGCAAAACACGTAGATACAGGGATGGGTTTTGAGCGGCTTTGCATGGTATTGCAGCATAAAAAATCCAATTATGACACCGATGTTTTTACTCCAATTATCAGTGAAATAGAGAAGGTTACAAGTTCTAAATATGGGAAATCCGAAAAAACCGATATAGCAATTCGCGTAATTGCAGATCACGTGAGGGCCGTTACTTTTTCCATAGCCGACGGGCAGTTGCCCAGCAATACCGGGGCAGGATACGTAATTAGAAGAATTTTACGCCGCGCGATCCGCTACGGTTTTACATTTCTTAATATAAAAGAGCCGTTTATATACAAACTGGTGGATACTTTAAGCACCCAAATGGGGGAAACCTTTCCTGAGCTTAAATCCCAAAAAAATCTGTGTAAAAATGTGATAAAAGAGGAGGAGCAATCTTTTCTCCGGACTTTGGATCAGGGCTTGGTTTTATTGGAAAATATCATTGAAAAAACCGAAGGAAAAACTGTTTCAGGAAAAAAAGCTTTTGAATTGTACGATACTTTCGGTTTTCCAATTGATTTAACTGCGCTGATTTTACGTGAACGCGGATATAAATTAAATGAAGACGAATTTAATTCAGAACTGCAAAAACAAAAAGTCCGGTC
>Ga0307486_1003343_pt1 | contig 10456 bp, 5 predicted proteins | sample CBIW02metaG_FD_203663 | JGI IMG/M metagenome (GOLD analysis project Ga0307486, IMG submission 203663) | Sea-ice brine microbial communities from Beaufort Sea near Barrow, Alaska, United States - CBIW 0.2 | ecosystem: Environmental > Aquatic > Marine > Coastal | place: USA: Alaska | collected... | reverse complement strand
CAAGATTATCGTTTTAAACGGTACATGACTTCATGGATGCTTAATTGGATTGCTAATGAAGTAAGGAAAACAGATAAAAGTGTGAAACTTCACGTAAATAATCATGCCATTTTCTCGAATGCTCAGGAGTATGATTTCCCTTATTGGAGAACCTTTTTAAAAAGTTTAGGTGGATCCGCTCATGCGAGTTGGCATTTTGGACAATTTACAAGAGATGAATATGCATTAGCAATGTCTGCAAATAGTGAAATTATCCTGTCTGGATCGGGTAATTTACCTTGGCTAATGACTGAGCTACAGGGGGGGAATAATACATTCAGCGCCTACAATCCAATGTGTCCAACTAAGGAAGAAATAACTCAATGGTTATGGACGGTAATTGGAAGTGAAGGTATGGGTAGCATATTTTGGTCACTTAATGCTCGTGCATCAGGAATTGAATCTGGGGAATGGGCGCTGATCGATTTTCAAAATAAACCAACAGACAGAGTCCATGCTATTAAAAAAGTAAGTGAGTGCATAAATAATAATCCTAGCACATTTCAAGATATTAAAAAAGCCGAAACAGGTATCAATTTATTGTATGTCAGAGAATCAATTTGGGCTGAAAACTTAATAGCTAAAGGGCTTCCAGCAGAGCGAGATGGACGGAAAACAGAAATGCAAGATCTTTTAGGTTATTTTCAGGCATTTTCAGAAATGGGGATCTCTCCAAACATTAAAGCTTTTGAGGAATTTGATTTCACAAAATCAGATTACACGGGATCCACAATTATACTTGCAAACCAAATAGCCATTCCAACCGGCTATACGTCTCAATTGGAAAATTTTGTTGGCAAAGGGGGCCAGTTGATAGTGGGCGGTTTAACAGCTTTCTATGATGAGAACCTACATAATACTATGCTAACAGGTTTTCCATTCAAAGAATTATTTGGTGGAGAAATTTCTGAATTTCGTTACATCGATAGTACTAAAGAATTCAATATTAATAATCATCTTGTTTATGGAGAAAAGTGGCAAGCTTTTATAACTCCTGAAAAAGGAAGTCAAGTATTATCTAGTGAAGATGATAAGATTTTAGCAATTCGTTCTAATTACAAAAAAGGCACAGTGATTTGGATGCCAACACTGTTGGGTGTTTATGGAAGAAACTATTCTTGTGAGCAATTGTCGGAATTGTTGATGGATATATGTGATGTTTCTAAAGATTTTCGTTTTTCAAAATTTCATAGCGATGTACTCATGAAAACCTTAAAAAACAAAGATGGTTACGTTACCATTATCATTAATAAAAACAAAGAAAAACAAAGAAAAACAAATTTTAGACATTAAAAACAATAATGTAAGGTTACAACCCAAAATTATTTTTAATGACGGAAATGGAACTTTAAAATCTGGTAAAATTGAAATTAACCCAGAAGAAACGGTTGTTGTTGTTTGGGAGTAGAAACTTATGATTAAGAATAAATAAAAAAACATATAGAGTAAAAACAAGAAATTATGAAGAAAATAGTGTTTTTATTACTTTTTGTATGCATGGGGGTCTCTAGCGCTTTGTCACAGGAGTTAATTTTAAATGGGAAATGGAAATATATTACGGGTATTGATAATGCAGAATTCAGCAAAAAAGATTTTAATGATTCTGGAAAAGTTTTCGGTGAGGAAGTTGTGCAATTGTACGTTGGCGATGATGTTTCGTCTGTTTCAAGACCACAAAAAGAACTTAAAGGCTTTAAAAAGATAGGATTAAATCCGGGTAAAAAACAGAAGATTAGTTTTACCTTAAATCCTAATGATTTCTCATTTTATAACAAGGATATGCAATGGGTTCTTGAATCAGGAACCTTTACAATTATGATAGGGGCCTCTTCTCAGGATATAAAATTTTCTAAAAAATTGGCTGTTCACTAAAAAGTGAAACTAGGGAAGGTAGGCTTGGTTTTAGATAACAAAGAGTTTGTAAACAACAGCTATTCAATACCATGTGGAGTCAATATCAAATATAAATCCTTTTACAAACTCAGGTTTATAAAAGGATTTAATATTTGTCTGTCTATGATTAAATTCTATCGTTGTAATACATTAATTTTTCTGCACAAACAATATCCAAAGGAATATCAATAATTGCTGGAGGGGTTTCATTCATAACTAAATACCTGTATAAAAGTTCTATGCCTTGATAGGTTTGTTGGGAGGGTTGTTGATTGATTAAAAAATCAATAACTCCCTCATTTATGAGATCCTTGTTTTTTTGTAAAAGGTCATAGCCAACAATTTTAATATTCTTGTTTTCTATAAGAACTTCAGCAATCATATAGGATTTAGAATTTGGAACAAAAATCCCATCAATTTCTGGTATCGAATCAATTTTGATTTTAATTTTTTTGGTTAGATGGGGATCTTCTTCTGTAATTGTAAAAGTATCAATGATAATTTCATTAACTTTTTGTTCGTTAAGAAATGCTTTAAAACCTTCTATACGCTTGTTAACACGATGGTTAGGGGTATCTGCTTTTAAGATGTTTATTATTAAATACTTGGCGCTGTTATTATTACAATGGTTTAACAACTGACCAGCTAACCTTCCACCTTGGTAAGAATTTTGCCCAATATTTAGAATAGCTTCCGTTTTGTTTTCGTAAGAACCAATTAATACAAAAGGTATATGTTTATTCTTGCATTCACTTATAAAAGATGCAGATTCCGTAGGCATGACATCAGGGAAAAGAAGAGCAGCATCATTTGCTTCTAATAAAACTTCTTTACAAACATTATTAAACGAGTTACTCTCATTTAAATCATATAAGTACACATTGATTTTTATGCCTAGGGACTTAAAGTCATTAATGGCTTTTTTAACGCCTTGAAACGGATAATGCCAATACTCACCTTCTTTGTGTTTCGGTAAAAGTACAGCAATATTAAAAGTTTTATTTAAAACCAAACTACGTGCATAGGTATTTGGAATATAATCTATTTTTTGCATGATGCTCTGAACAAGCTCTCTTGTTATTGGAGCAACGTAACCTCTATTGTGTAAAACTCTGTCAACAGTACCAATGGAAACGTTAGCCATTTCAGCAATCTTTCTTATCGTTGGTTTTGAATTCATATTTATGGTTTTATTGGCTATTTTTGGTTTGTAAATATATTAGGATTTATGAAAATTTTCAAGATGTTTTTGTTAAATATAAATATAATTTTGGTTTATTGGAGTAATATGTTATATTTGACCTAATTAAAAAGTGTACGTTAACATATTCATTTATAATGAAGCTATTAAAGACGTATATTTTTTTAACTTAAATTAAGTGTACGTTAACATAATCATATTAAATTTACTGAGGATAGTATAGTTTTAAGCTTTAATTCACAATAGTTTTAATACGATTTAGTTTTTAAAAATTTAATATTAATCCATTTAAATCTATAAATTATGAAAAAAATCTTTATTTTTTTATTATTTTCTTGTGCATTCGTTATGCATTCACAAGATTATACAAATGGAAACTTAATAGTTTCTTACAATATTGATACTAATAACTCTGGAGCGTACAGGAATTTGAGCTTACAAGAATATACCACTGGAAAAACAGGAGTACTTCAAGCAAGGAACATTTTAGAATTCCGAAACCACAAAATGACTAATAATAAATTAAAGACACAATTAATATTTAAATTGAATCAATAAAATTTAGCAATTTAATTAATTATCATTTAATTCGTGTGTACGTTAACGCAAAACAGATTAATATATTTTCATCAAATAAGTGTACGTAAACATATATAATTCAATAAAAATTTTATACTTAACTTTCAAACTAAATTGAATATGAAAAACACTCTTAGAATTTTTTTTCTTCTTGTATTGGTTTTTGTTTCTCAGCAAATGCTTGGGCAGAACTTAAATATAAGTGGAATAGTAACGGACAATCAAAATATAGCTTTGCCTGGAGTAAATGTTATAGAAAAGGGAACCTCTAATGGTGTTTCCACCGATTTTGATGGAAAATACTCAATTAATGTCTCAAATCCTTCGGCAGTTTTAGTGTTTAGCTCTATTGGATTCGTAACACATGAAATTAGGGCAGGACAGTCATCAACAATTAATGTTTCAATGGAAGAAGATGCTGCAAAACTCGATGATGTTGTTGTTATAGGATATGGTACTCAAAAGAAAAAGGATTTGACAGGATCTATTGCTTCTGCTGATTTAGAGCAATTTGAGGATTCACCAAATACGAATATATTGCAGTCGTTGCAAGGATCACTTCCAGGGGTTACTATTGGACAAACTGCAACGGCAGGTTCAGATCCTACAATTTTAATACGTGGAAAAAGTACTCTTGGAGGGAATACAGGTGTTTTGATTGTTTTGGATGGTGCTGTTTATCGTGGTTCTTTTTCAGATTTGAATCCATCTGATATCGCATCGGTCGATGTTTTGAAAGACCCAAGCAGTAAGGCTATTTATGGTGCTCAAGCATCAAATGGTATTATTATGGTAACTTCTAAGAAAGGAAAAAAAAATCAGAAAACAGAAGTAAACTTCGCAACTTACTATTCTACTCAAAGTCCTATTCAAAATAGAAGAACATTAAATAGAGCGGAATTTATAGAGTCTTCTAGGCTGAACCAATATACTGTAGGTTTTCTTGCTCCCGACTATACAACGCCAAATCCTGATTATGATTATTTAGGAGACAGTGGAGTGGCAGCAACGCTTGAGCTTCAAAATTCAATTAATAGCGGAACGGATTTTAATTGGTTTGAGGCGGGTCAGAACGGTAGTCCTTACATTGTTGATCATCAGTTAAGTGTAAGAGGTGGAAGTGAGAAAACTACTTATTTTTTATCAGCAGGTTATACGGATCAACTTGGTTGGATTATTGGAGATAACTTCAATCGTAAATCAATACGTATTAATATAGATACACAAGTTAATGATTGGTTAAAAGTAGGTATTAACACCTTTGGGTCTTTTTCAGATCGATCAGGACAATCACCAAACTTACAGACTTTTGTATTAATGAGTCCGTTATATACGCCTACCGATGCGAATGGAGATTTTATTCTCAACCCAAGTGCTAGTTCTTTAACAAATCCCTTTTTAGATGTTCAATCAGATGATTTGAATAAACAATTCAATGTAGGCAATCAAGCTTATTTATCTATTGATATTCCTGGTATAAAAGGATTAAATTATAGGTTAAATTACAATAACAACTACCGTACATTTAAAGGGTTTAATTCTAACATTTATGCCAATAATTCTTTAGGAGCGGCTTCTAAAACCAACAGTAGTACCTTTGATACCGCTATGGACCATATATTGAGTTATGATACTTATTTAGATAACGATAATTTTCATGGTTTAAAAACTGACATTATCTATGGATGGAACAAAATTGAGAACGAAACTACAACTGCTCGGGCAAGTACATTCACAAATCAAAGTTTAGGATATAATAATCTAGGAGTGGGTCTTATTCCCGTAATTTCTTCAGGTGGTTATAAGGAATCTTTTCTTTCTACAACAGCTAGGATTATTTATAATTATGATAGTAAATATTTGTTTACCGCAAGTATTCGTAGAGATGGTCATTCTGCTTTTGCTGAAGGGAATAAAATAGGTTATTTTCCGGCAGTTTCTGCAGGTTGGGTATTATCCAGAGAAGCTTTTTTAGCTGAATATTCTAAAATTGATTTACTTAAATTGAGAGCCAGTTACGGGTTGAATGGAAATACTTCTCCTCGTTACTCAGCACAAAATACTTATGCGTCAAATCCTTCAAATCAATATGTTTTTGGAGATAATCCTAATACAGTAAATAGTTTTGTCTTGAATAGATTAATTAGTCCAGGTTTGACTTGGGAAAAAACTGAGGGTTACAATTTTGGTTTGGATTTTGGATTTTTTAGTAATCGTATTACTGGTAGTGCAGATTATTATTTATCAACTACTAGAGATTTATTATTTGATAGAACTTTAAGTGCTACATCTGGTGTTAATTCTATAAGGGTTAATATAGGCGAATTGCAAAATACTGGATTTGAGTTTAATGTAAACTTTAATCCTGTAAGAACTGAAGATTGGAATTGGGATATAGGTGTCAACTTTTCTACAAATGATAATAAAATCTTAAGCTTAACTGGAGACGATATAGATGAGGATGGCGTGGAAGATGATTTAATTCAAAATAATTATTTCATTGGAAAATCAATAGGCACTGTTTTTACTTATGTGGAAGACGGGATCTATCAATTGGGTGATGATATACCTTCAGGTTTTGAACCAGGTTCTTACAGGTTTAAAGATCTTGATGAGAACGGGATGATAAATGAAGAAGATAGGACTTTTATAGGACAGAGAGAAGCCGATTATCAATTGGGTATTTCCAATAATCTAACTTATAAAAATTTCTCTTTAAAATTCTTTATTAGTTCAATTCAAGGAGGTATTTCAGAAAACGATCCTTGGGTAGGTGCTGGCGGTTTTTATGGTTTAACTACCTATGTTGGGAATAATCGTTTTTCTGATATTGACTATTGGTCTCCTAGTAATCCAAATGCTGAATTTAATAGAGCTAATTCATCTGCTGGAGGTGTAGATTATACACCTTTCAAAGACAGAAGCTTTGTTAGACTACAAGACATATCATTAGGATATACCTTAGATAAAGACTTAGTGCAAAAAGCAGGGTTAACAAAAGTAAGATTTTATCTGAGTGGTAAAAATCTTGCGACTTGGACAAATTGGAAAGGTTGGGATCCAGAAACTGTATCCGGTTTGGGAATTGCTCCAAAAATACCTGGTTCTCAAAATGATGCTTTCCTTGCTTTACCAGTTATGAAGAGTTATAACTTAGGTCTTGAAATCGCTTTTTAATAATTTAAATTATATTAATATGAAAAAATCAAATTATATTAAATTTTTAGTTGCATTTTTATCGCTTAGTGCGTTAATTTCCTGCAACGAGGAAGAATTCTTAGAGGAAATTCCTGTAGATCTGTATACAGCAGAGAATGTATATTCTGATCCTTCAGGGATAGAAGCCGTATTAGCTAATTTTTACGTAAGAGAACGATATATATATTATGTGGGTGCTTCTGATGTTTCGTACTCTCTGCTCTATGCTACAGATGCTTTCTTTTCTGCTAGAGGAGGAACTGGAACTAATGAAAAAATCGCAAATTTGACATCTGCTATAACTCCTACTACTTATATTTCACAATTCTTTTATGAAGAGAACTTTAAAATTGTAGCTGCTGCTAATCTTTTAATTCAAAATGTAATTGAATCGGATTTAGAACCAGATAAAAAGGAGCTTGTGATAGCGGAAGCTAAATTCTTTAGAGGTAAAGCCTATCGCGATATGGTCTATCTTTATGGAGGGGTTCCATTAATAACAGAATTTTCTGCGGAGCCAGTATATGATCGAGTTCGTGCTACTAGAGCAGAAATTCTGAATCAAATGGAAATAGACTTTAGAGATGCTGCGGATGGGATGCCTTCAATCAACAAAGTAAATGACGGTAGGGTTTCTAACATAGTTGCCAGTTTTTATTTAGGTGAAACTTTGATGTCATTAGGGCGACCGGCAGACGCTGTCACCGAAATTTCTAAAGTAGTCAATGATCCCAATGTATCTTTAATGACGGGACGTTTCGGTTCTCGCTCTTCTACTGGTGGTAAAGATGTATTTTGGGATTTATTTCAAAGAAATAATCAAAACAGAGGGTCTGGTAACAGAGAAGCACTTTGGGTAGCTCAAATTGAGAATGATGTTCCTGGTGGCCTTCTTTCATCAACTGGTTCGTCAGGGAGGAATCTATTTGAACGTAATTGCAATCCTGCAGTTTGGAGTATAACAGATCCTGATGGTAAGCCTGGTTTCATAGGAAGACAATCTAATGATAATGTGGGTGGAAATGGCGTTGGTTTTTTACAGCCCCTTCCTTACACAACAAATACCGTTAACGATACGGGTGGTGGACTATGGCCTGCAAATTATGCTGGAGATCTTCGTTGTAGTAACGCTAATTTAATTAAAGATGCAATATACGATAATCCTGCCTCTGCTTATTTTGGGAAAAAAGTTTCTGAATTTAGAGGAAAAAATATGGGAACTGGTATTGGTACCCCAAATCAAGTTGCAAGCTCTGGTGATTGGAGATTTTATAAATGGTTTGTTAAGTCAACGACTCCTGGAGATCATCCAATAGGTTTATTTGATCCAAATAATCCATTGCTTTTATCAAATAATGCTGGTGGAACGTATCATGATATGTATTACTTGCGTTTACCAGAAGCTTATTTATTGAGAGCAGAAGCTTATTTAGCGGTAGGAAATACTTCTTTGGCCGCTGCCGATATTAATGTGGTTCGATCTAGAGCAGGGGCTATAGATGTTGCTCCTGGAGATGTTAATATAGATTATATTCTGGATGAGAGAACCAGAGAAATTAATCTTGATGAGCAACGTGCAATTACTTTGCGTCGTGTGGGTAAATATGGAGAGCGTGTAATTAAATACAATTGGCAAGCTGGTCCTACTTATTTACCTAGGCATGATTTGATTCCTATTCCGCAAAGTGAAATTGAAGCAAATACTGGAGCTGTTTTGGAACAAAACCCAGGTTATAATTAGAATATTAATAAGTTGAGTTAGTTTAAATTTAGTAGTAATTATTGTAAATGCCCTAGATTTATGTTTAGGGCATTTGTTTATCATCAATTCACTTATATAGCAATTATAAATTCAACAAATTGTAATTAAATCTAAGAAAAACCATAGTGTTCAGAATTCATTTTTTAATGTTTATTTTAAAATAAACATCAATTATTTAATAGTATAAACTTAAAGAAGTATGTCAACCCTTCAAACTCTAGATTATGTTTCAATCGGTATTTATCTTCTGCTCATGGCTGGGGTTGGTATATTTTTCTCATGGTTTATAAAAGATATTAAAAGCTATTTCACCGGCGGTAATACCATCCCTTGGGGTATTTCGGCGATTAGCAATTTTATGGGGTCATTAAGTACCTTTGTGTTTGTTGCTTATGCAGGGATTGCTTATAAAGATGGCTTAATAGGTGTGGTCGTTCTGTGGTGCACCATAATACCCTTTATTTTTGCAGCACTATTTATTGGGAAGCGCTGGGTACGCTCAAGAATTATGACCCCCATCGAATATTTAGAAATACGATTCAATAGCAATATCAAGCAGTTATTTGGTTGGATGGGCCTTGGTATGAGGTTTCTAGATAACATGGTGAGACAGTATGCTATGGGTATTTTTTTGGTTACAGCAACAGATCTAAGTTTTTTTGAAGCTATTATATGGTCTGGAGTCATAACCACACTTTTCACAGTTATTGGTGGTGTATGGGCAGTTGTAGTTATGGACACTTTGCAGTTTATTATTTTAATTTTTGTATCAGTGTTATTAGTGCCACTTTCTCTGGAGGCTACAGGAGGGTTAAGTGCATTAATGACCAAACTTCCAGAACATTTTCAATGGTTTTCGGGAGCAAAAAGTCAACCTCTGTGGTTAATGGTTTATTATTTAATGATACTTTTTAAGTATAATGGTAACTGGGTTTTTATACAGCGCTTTTATAGTGTTAAGGATGAGAAGGCAGCTAAGAAGCTTGGATATTGTACCGCCTTACTTTTATTTGTTTTCCCAATTATCTTTTTACTTCCAGCTATTGCCGCTGCGGATATACTTCCAAACTTAGCTAATCCTGAGCAAGCTTATGTAGCTGTAGCTGTTAAACTATTGCCTGCTGGTTTATTGGGATTAATGATTGCCGCTATGTTTTCTGCAACAATGTCTTCTTTAAATTCAGAGTTTAATGTGATGTCAGCAGTTCTTACAAATGACATTTATAAGAAATTAATAAACCCTAATGCATCCGATAAAAAACTGATTTTTGTTGCTAGGTTAAACATTATTTTAGTTGGGATTGTGGTTGTTATAGGCTCATTATATATGGGGAGATTAGGCGGTGCTTTTGAAGCCAATAAAATATTAACAGGGCTCTTTGCCATCCCTTTAGCCATTCCATTAGTTTTAGGGTTAATGTTTAAAAAGACTAATTCTGTAGGAGTTTTCTTTACTGTAGTTGTCGGTATTTTAACAGGTCTTATTTTTATTTCTTCTACTAGTGTATCATGGGAAATGGGCACATTAATTCAAATTGTTAGTTGTATCTCTTCATTCTTTTTGGCAAGTTATATTTTCAGATCAAAAGATGAGTACAAAAAACGAGTTGACACTTTCTTTACTAAAATAAATACACCGCTTCAAAAAAGTGAGATTAGTGATGGTGATCCAAAATTCAAATTAGCACTTTCAAATTTGTTCGCCATTGTTATAGCAGCGTCTGGAATTTTATTTTGTGCTATGAGTATCCCAACATTGTCCCAAAGTAGTGGAAAAATATCTT
>Ga0307486_1003342_pt1 | contig 10463 bp, 9 predicted proteins | sample CBIW02metaG_FD_203663 | JGI IMG/M metagenome (GOLD analysis project Ga0307486, IMG submission 203663) | Sea-ice brine microbial communities from Beaufort Sea near Barrow, Alaska, United States - CBIW 0.2 | ecosystem: Environmental > Aquatic > Marine > Coastal | place: USA: Alaska | collected... | reverse complement strand
AGGTGCCGGTCACTGTGGCGAACCTCGAAGACGTCACCGCCCTTGAAGACCCCGAAAGGCCACAGTCGTGATACTCCTCTTCATGCTTGGGGGCTTGCTGCTCCTGCTCGCCTTGCGAGTGCCGGTCGCAATTTCGCTCCTGGTGCCATCGCTCGTCTACGTGCTTCTGGATCCGACGGCGACGTTGGGGATTGCCGTCCAGAGAACCGTGTCCGGGGTCAACAGCTTCGCGATTCTCGCGGTTCCCCTGTTCATTCTGCTCGGGAACCTCGCTAATGTTTCCGGGATTTCGGATCGTTTGTACACCACGGCGATTGCCTTCCTGGGGCACATTCGCGGCAGCCTCGGGTACGTGAACATCGCGACGAGCTTCGGGTTCTCGTGGATGAGTGGTGCGGCCATCGCAGATGCCGCAGCCATGGGAAAGATTCAGGTTCCTGCGATGAAGAAGCGTGGGTACAGCGAGGAGTTCAGCCTGGGGATCACGGGCGCTTCGTCAATGATCGCGCCCATGATCCCTCCGAGTATTCCGGCCATCATCTACGCGGTCACGGCCGGCGTCAGCGTCGGGGCGCTGTTTATGGCTGGCATCCTGCCTGCCCTGGTGCTGATCGCCTGCCTGTGCGCGATGGTGTGGTGGCTCATGCGACGGCAACGCCACCTCGTGCTGCCGAAATCCACCTGGGCCGTGCGAGGTCGATCTCTGCTCGGTGCACTACCGGCCATGGGATCCGCCGTGATCATTCTCGGCGGAATTCTCAGTGGCGTATTCACCCCCACGGAGGCCGCCGGGGTCGGAGTGCTCTACATCTTCGTCATCGCGTTGATCTACGGCTCACTAACACGGCGCAACATCTATCGGATCCTGCTGGGTTCCGTCGAGACGACGGGTTCGGTGCTGCTCATCGTTGCCGCGGCCGCGCTTTTCGGCTGGGTTCTTGCCCGAGAGCAAGCCCCGCAACTCGCGGCGGAATTCATTCTGAACTTCACCTCCAGTCCGATCGTCTTCCTCATCCTGGTCAACGTGCTGTTGTTGGTCATCGGCGCAGTTCTCGAACCCACGGCAGCAATCCTCATCCTGGTGCCGGTCCTGGGCCCCGTGGCCGAGACCTTCGGCATCAGCCCCGTGCATTTCGGGATCGTGGTGATCTTCAACCTCCTGATCGGGCTACTGACGCCGCCGGTCGGGCTCGTCCTCTTCGTGTTGTCCAGTGTGACCAACGTGCCGGTAACGCGGGTCATCAAGGGCGTCATACCGTTCTTCATCCCGATGCTCGCAACGCTCTTCATCATCACCTTTGTTCCCGCGCTCAGCCTGTGGCTGCCGGGCCTGCTCGGCTTCACCTAAAAAGTTAGAGAGTTCTCAATGTCCAAGATCACATCGATTCGCACGCAGGACGTGCGTTTCCCCACCTCACTCGAACTTGACGGCTCCGACGCCGTCAACGTGGACCCGGACTATTCCTCCGCCTACGTGATCATCTCAACCGACAGCGGTGAAAGTGGTCACGGTTTCGTGTTCACCTGCGGCCGAGGCAACGAGATCGTCGCCGCGGCCATCACGTCATACGGACAGCTGCTGGTCGGCCGCGATGTCGACGAGCTCATCGGGGACCTCGGGGAGGCTGCCCGACGACTCGTTCACGATTCGCAGCTGCGGTGGCTCGGCCCGGAAAAGGGGGTCTCACACATGGCCTGCGGTGCACTCATCAATGCTTTGTGGGACCTTCGCGCCAAGCGCGAGAAGAAGCCACTCTGGCTCCTGCTGAGCGAAATGCCTGCCGAGGAGATCGTCAGTGTCGTCGATTTCACACACATTGAAAATGCCCTGACTCCTCGCGATGCGCTTGACCTGCTGGAACGTGGTTCACAGGGAAAGGAGACCCGGATCGCCCAGCTGCAGCTGGACGGGTATCCCGCCTACACGACCACACCGGGATGGTTGGGTTACAGCGATGAGAAGTTGGTGCGCCTGAGCCGCCAGGCGGTGGCGGACGGCTTCGAGATGATCAAGCTCAAGGTCGGCGGCAACCTGGACGAAGACCGACGCCGGATGCGTCTCGCCCGTGAAGCGGTGGGCAGCGAGGTGAAGATCTCCATCGATGCGAACCAGCGCTGGGAAGCGCAGCAAGCGATCGATTGGGTCAATGAACTCGCCGAGTTCGACCCGTGGTGGATCGAAGAGCCCACCAGCACCGACGACATCCTCGGGCATGCCCAGATCCGTCGCGGTGTCGCGCCGGTCAAGGTCGCCACGGGGGAAGCCGTGGCGAACCGAATCGTCTTCAAGCAGTTGCTGCAGGCGAAAGCCATCGACGTGATGCAGATCGATTCGACCCGCGTGGCCGGAGTGAACGAAAACGTAGCCAATCTGCTCCTGGCCGCAAAATTCGAGATCCCGGTGTGCCCCCACGCTGGCGGTGTGGGCTTGTGCGAGCTGGTGCAGCACTTCTCCTTCTTCGACTTTGCCGCCATCAGCGGCACCATGGACAACCGCATGATCGAGTACGTGGACCACCTGCACGAGCATTTCACCGAGCCGGTCCGGGTGGAGAAGGGCCGTTACCAGGCGCCTCGTCTGCCGGGAACCAGCGCCGAAATGCATTCCGCTTCGCGCGATCGCTGGGAGTTCCCCAGCGGCAACGGATGGCTGGAAGTCGCACAGGGTTCCTTCGTGGCCGGCCAGCACTCGTGATTACCGCAGTGAGTGTCGACGAGCAGATCGAAGCCGCCGACGCCGCGTTCGCGCTGTCGCAAAACGTGACGCCGCGGGTACGGGCATCCTGGTTGGAGGCCATCGCCGCGGCGTTCGAGGCACACGCCGACGAACTCGTCGCACTGGCCCAGACGGAGACCCATCTGGGCGAGACCCGCCTGCGCGGAGAGCTTCGGCGCACCGTGTTTCAGCTGCGTCTGTACCTGGCGGAGATCCTGGCCGGTGAGAATCTCGATGCCACCATTGACCACGCTGATCCTGCCTGGGGAATGGGACCCCGTCCCGACATCAGACGGGTCAACGTTCCGCTGGGCGTCGTCGGTGTTTTCGGTGCCTCGAATTTTCCCTTCGCCTTCAGCGTGCTCGGCGGCGACACCGCTTCGGCCCTCGCGGCCGGCTGCGCCGTGGTGCACAAGGTGCACGACGGACACCTCGAGCTCGGCCGCCGCTCCGGAGAAATCGCCCGCGAGGCCTTGCGCTCGGTCGGCGCCCCGGAAAACCTTCTGGCCACGGTCACCGGCCGCGAGGCGGCGGAGGCCCTCGTCGATCATCCGCGTACCCGGGCCGTCGGGTTCACCGGTTCCACGACAGGCGGACGGGCGCTACTCGACCGAATCGCCCGTCGCGAACGTCCCATTCCGTTCTATGGAGAGCTGGGCAGCATCAACCCCGTCTTCGCGACCGAACGCGCCTGGGCCGTGCGCGGAGATGAAATTCTCGCGGCCTACACCGGCTCGTTCACCATGGGAATGGGCCAGTTCTGCACCAAGCCCGGCCTGCTGTTTGCCCCCACCAACCGCGACGAGGTCGCCCGGGTAATGGGCGGGCACGTCGCGCAGGTACCGCGCACCCCGCTCCTCAACGCCAGACTCCGAGCGGGCTTCGATGTCGTTCTCGCCGCCATGACCGCCACCGACGGCGTGGAGGTCGTGATTCAGGGCGACGATGCTGATGCGCCCACCCCAACCGTGCTCATGACCACGGCAGCGGTCATTCGGGCAAACCCCGCGATTCTGGAACAGGAAATGTTCGGACCGGCAACGCTGGTGATTCGCTACGAACCCGGCGAGGATCTGGCCGAACTGGCCACGCTCCTCGACGGACAGCTCACCGCGAGCGTGCAGGCGGAGACCGAGGAGAACATCGCTCAGCTCCTGTCGGTGCTGCAGGACACCAGCGGCCGTGTGTTGTGGAATGAGTGGCCCACCGGCGTGACCGTGTCGTATGCCCAGCACCACGGAGGACCGTACCCGGCGACGACCGCGGAGCGATCGACGTCGGTGGGGCCGGGCGCGATCGCACGATTCATGCGACCGGTCGCGTACCAGGGATTCCCGCCGACGCACCTCCACCCGGCACTGCGCGACGAGAACCCGTGGAATATCTCTCGCCGTATCGATGGCCGATGGCAACCGCACGGGCAGGACGCCGGGAGCGGCTCATGAGAGGGGCAGCTGAAGGGAGCCTTCTGCCGGACGACGCAGAGACCGCACTGTTGGTGGGTCGCGTGTGGGATCCGATCACCGGGGGTCCTCGTGTCGTGTCTGTGCGCCGGGGACAGGTCCACGACCTCACCGACATCGTGAGCACGGTCTCCGAACTGCTCGACCGGACGGACGCCGTCGATATCGTCCGTTCGAGCGCCGGGGAACCTCGATGGTTGCTGGCCGACCTTGCGGCCGACTCCCTGGGCGCAGACCCTACCCGGCCTCATCTGCTTGCCCCGATCGATTTACAGGTCATCAAGGCGTGTGGGGTCACCTTCGTTGAAAGCATGATCGAGCGGGTCATCGAAGAGAAATGTGCCGGCGACGCCTCTCGCGCAGACGAGGTACGCGCGCTCGTTCTTGATGCCCTGGGAGGAAGCCTGGCGTCGCTGCGTCCGGGGTCGACTGAGGCCGAGGCGACCAAGGCGATCCTGATCGCACAGGGGATGTGGTCTCCGTATCTCGAGGTCGGTATCGGTCCGGACCCGGAAGTGTTCACTAAGGCACCGGTACTCTCGGCCGTGGGATTCGGAGCACAGGTGGGAATCCCGACATTTTCATCGTGGAGCAACCCGGAACCTGAGCTGGTGCTCGTGGCTGACTCGACGGGCGAGGTACGCGGCGCCACGCTGGGCAATGACGTCAACCTCCGTGACGTCGAGGGACGAAGTGCGCTCCTCCTCGGGATGGCCAAGGACAACAACGCGTCCTGTGCCATCGGACCCTTCCTCCGACTCTTCGACCGGGAATTCACCCTTGATACTCTCCGCACCGAGGAGATCAGCCTTACCGTGACCGGCGTCGATGGCTATGCCCTTGTCGGACAGAATTCCGTGGCCCACATCAGCCGGCCGTTCGAGGAACTGGTTGCGGCCGCTCGTGGGACGCACCACCAATACCCCGATGGTTTTGCCCTCTTCACGGGGACGTTGTTTTCGCCCACTCAAGATCGCGGCGTACCGGGCCTCGGCTTTACCCACAAACCGGGCGACTGCGTGGTGATACATAGTGAACACCTCGGCGTCCTGCGCAACGTGACCGGGGTCACCGAGGAATTACCCCCATGGACCTTTGGAATTCGCGCACTGTTCAGCTACCTGGCCACTCGGCAACACGAGAAGGAAACAGCATGAAATTGATTCGCTATGGCGCCCCCGGCGCCGAGAAACCCGCCGTCCTCGATCTGGACGAGGAGGGTATCGAGCGCGCATTCGACCTGACCACAATGACGAGCGATATCACCGGTGCTTTCCTTGCCAGTGGCGGCATCGAATCGGTGCGCGTCGCTCTCCGGAAGGGCACGCTGCCCGGTGTCGACGTGAGTGCAGAGCGCCTGGGGCCCCCGATCGTGCGCCCGTCGGCGATCATCTGCATCGGAATGAACTATGCCGAGCACGCGGCCGAATCCGGCTCGGCTCCACCCACCGTGCCGATCATTTTCCTGAAGACACCCAACACGATGGCGGGGCCAGACGACGACACCCGCATTCCTCGCGGCAGTTCCCAAACGGACTGGGAAGTTGAACTGGGTGTTGTCATCGGAAGGCGGGCGAGCTACCTCGATACGGTCGAACAGGCCGCCGATCACATTGCCGGCTACCTGACCGCGAATGACCTCTCTGAGCGATCCTTCCAGCTGGAGCAGTCCGGCGGCCAGTGGTCGAAGGGCAAGTGCTCACCAGGATTTTCACCACTCGGGCCATGGCTGGTCCCGGCGGAGGAGATGGATTCGAGTCGACTTCGACTGCGGAGTTGGGTCAATGGACAGCCGCGCCAAGACTCCAACACATCCGACATGATCTTCCCGGTCGATTTTCTGATTCACCACCTCAGCCAGTACCTCACGCTGGAAGCGGGCGACGTTGTGCTGACGGGCACGCCGCGCGGCGTTGCCCTCTCCGGCAAATACCCCTATCTCAGCGCCGGGGATGTTGTGGAAATAGAAATTGAAGGACTGGGCCGACAGCGCCAGACCTTTGTGCCGGCTTGACGAATGCTTTTGGTCGACTGGAGAAAGTGATGAATTTGGAACTGAGTGGTTTGGTCGCGATCGTGACGGGCGGAGCTTCGGGAATTGGAGCGGCCGCCGCAGATCGACTGGCGTCGATGGGAGCCCACATCGCGGTCCTCGACCTGAAGCCGCCCTCGTCGGATGATTCACACTTCGCAGCGCAAGCCGATGTGTCAGATGACGAGTCGGTTCGCCGAGCAATCGAGCGCGTGATCGCACGATTCGGTCGCCTCGACATTGTCGTCAACAACGCGGGGATCGGCGCGCAGGGAACCATCGCTGACAATTCTGATGAGGAATGGCACCGGGTCTTCGACATCAACGTTTTGGGTATTGTTCGTGTGAGCCGGGCGGCCCTGCCGCATCTTCGCGCATCACCGGCTCCAGCGATCGTCAACACGGCCTCGGTGGCAGCAACGGCCGGCCTGCAGAACCGCGCACTGTACTCGGCGTCCAAGGGCGCGGTTGTGGCCCTGACCCTGAGCATGGCCGCCGACCACCTGCACGAGGGCATCCGGGTCAACTGCGTCAACCCCGGCACCGCGGACACACCGTGGGTGGAGCGACTCTTGGCGGCCGCGCCGGATCCCGCCGCGGAACGGGCCGCCCTTGAATCGCGTCAACCCCACGGTCGGCTCGTGAAGCCCGAGGAAATCGCCGCCGCCATCGCGTACCTGGTATCTCCGTCTGCGGGTTCGACGACCGGGACGGCCCTCGCCGTGGACGGTGGGATGCAGGGCCTGCGGCTGCGGCCGGCGATCTAGCGGGGACTGAAATTCGACGTTGGGGTGAGCACGTTCTGAAGCCGATCTATGCACACCCACCCGGCATCCATGATGCTCGGGCGATACTAGAGGAATGGATCACACAGGCACCCTCGCCGATTTTCTGCGCTCGGCTCGGGCCCGCCTCACGCCCGAGGAGATCGGGCTGCCGGTGAACCGGAGCGCGGCGGCCCGCCGCGTGCCCGGCCTGCGCCGCGACGAGGTCGCGGGGCTCGCCGGTGTGAGCGTGGACTACTACGCCCGCATGGAGCAGGGCCGGGTTACGCAGGCATCCGATGCCGTCGTCAACGCGCTCGCCCAGACGTTGCGGCTGAACGAGGCCGAACGCGGCTACCTGTTCTCGCTGCTGTCGGCGTCGACCGGCGGCCGGGCGCAGCAGCGACGACGCACGAGCACGGTGCGTGCGTCGGTGCACACCATCATGGAGTCTCTCACCGCCCAACCGGCCTTCGTGCTCGGCGTGGGCATGGACGTGCTGGCCATGAACGACCTCGCCAAGCAGCTGATGCCCGACTTCACCCGAGCCGCGGGTCTTGAACGCAGCCTGGCCCGGTGGACCTTCCTCGACCCCGCCGCTCGCACGCTGTACGTGGACTGGGACGTGGTCGCCTGCGACGTGGCCGCACTGCTGCGCCACGACGCGCGCTCACACCCGAACGACCGCGCGCTCAACGAGCTGATCGGCGAACTCACGGTGAAGAGCGACGCCTTTCGCTCCTGGTGGAGCCAGCACCGGGTATGGGAGTGCACCTTCGGCCTCAAACGCTTCGACCACCCGGTCGTCGGCCGGATCGACATCAACTACGAGACCTTCCCCGTGCCGGGTGACCCCGACCAGAAGCTCCTCGTGTACAGCACCCAACCGGGGTCTGCTTCGAGTGATGCCCTGCGTATCCTGGCCTCGTGGCGCGCCGACGAGACCGCCGCCGTCGAGCGCTGACGTCGACGCCGATGACGCGGATGCGCACGGGCTGTCCTACCCCGGCGTCGACCAGCACTTCGACCGCGGTCGTGCGGTGCTTGAGTGCCGCGTCGTCGAGGGTGACTCGTTCTTGCACTAAACAGCACCATGACTCGGTCCAGCCTCCGCAAGCTGGGCGCGATTGACGCACGATTCCGATCTTGACAGGCATCATCGTGGTCACCTCGCGGTTTTAGTCGACTAGGATCGCCTCTCGCTGACCTGCTCTAGCAGCGTAGGCAGTGTTCTGGCGATATAGGGGGATTCGGAGAAGTTCGACTCGGTATGCCCGTCGAGAAGCCAGGCTTCGAAGGATCGCTCCCAGGTATCGAGAATCACGCGCACCGCCAGAGTCGGATTCCAGCTGAACGTGCGATCGAGTTTCGGCAGCAGCTCGTCAAACACGCCGATGAGAACCGAGACGAATCGTCGCTCAGCGGCGGTGACCGTCCGGTCGCCCTCACCCGTGTGGAGCGCACGAAATCTGCGCTCCGCACGGATGATCATGGCGCTTCGATCGAGCGGCCACGACTTCGCAAGAGCCAGCGCTGCTTCCGCGCATCCTGAACCATCACCTTTCGGGGTGAACGCCGAAACCCCACCTCGAAGTCGTTCCGCACACTCCTCAACGAGGAGATCATTCACCGCATCCAACAGCACATCATCGGTAGGGAACAGGGAGCGGAACGCGTGCGGATGAAGCCCAATCTGTTCGCACACATCGCTGACCAGCCCCTGATTCACGCCACCACCGGTCGCGAGGGAGACTCTCGCCGCGACCGTGATCCTGCGTCGGGTGGATGCGCGCTGCCGCGCGATCCTCGCCGCCGGACTCACCTCAATGAACCGAAGCCGCTTCCACTCTGGTCGGCACCGATGCGCGCAGAAGATCAGCCGCCTTCTCGCCGATGATGATGGATGGAGCATTCGTGTGCCCCCGGATGATCTCCGGCATGATCGACGCGTCGGCGATGCGCAGTCCCTGCACGCCGCGCACACGCAACTCCGGGTCGACCACCGATCCGGCATCCGATCCCATCCGAGCGGTGCTCGTCGGGTGGTACAGGGTCTGCGAGAACTCATCGATCACCCGGGCATCACGCTCGGCTATTGTCTGCGCATCCGACCCGGCGGGTTGGATGAACGTGCCGTCACTGCGCGTTGGAACGAACGCCGTGGCGGCAAGAATACGCTCACACACGCCGAGGCCCGCGAGCAGTGTGTCACGATCTTCTCCGTTCGGATCGCTCAGGTAATTCGGATCGATCAGCGGTTTCGCGAGCGGATCGGCGGAGGCGAGTCGAACGGTTCCGAGACTCTTGGGCTGCAGCAGGATAGCGCCGACACTGACGCCGTGCCGCGGCGCGGCCACGAGTCCCTCACCGATATACGGCACGGCGGCGAAGAGCACCTCGACGTCGGGGAAGGCGAGCGACGGGTCGGTCTTGACGAAACCGTACGCCTCCGCAACGTTGGAGGTGAGCATGCCGCGCTGCCGCGAGACGAAGTCGTTGAGCTGCTCCTCGGTCTCGGCACCGAAGAGGGTGTCATCGTCGGTGTCGACGGCGAGCGCCGCGAACAGATGGTCGCGCATGTTCGAGCCGACCTCCGGAGCATCGACGAGCACGGTGATTCCGAGGGAGCGGAGGTGCGTCGCATCACCGATGCCCGACAGCATGAGCAACTGCGGTGTGTTCACCGCTCCGCCGCTCAGCACGATCTCGCGGCGCGCGAAGACCGACGTCGGGGTGCCCTCGCTGAGGTACTCGACACCGACAGCGCGGGTTCCCTCGAACAACACGCGAGTGGCGTGTGCCCCGGTGCGAACGACAAGGTTGGAGCGCTCGGCTGCCGGCGCAAGGTAGGCGGCCGACGTGTTGTGCCGCATGCCGCCACGCTGGCTCACCATCGTCTGGCTGACCCCTTCCGGGTTTGCCGAGTTCGGCGCGACGAGTGCCATTCCGACCTCGGCGGCAGCCTCAAGAAAGGTTGCGGTATGCGATCGTGGACTGCGTTGGTGCGAGATCGAATTCGCGCCGTCCGTGCCCTGGTCGGGATCGCTGTTGCCCTCCACTGCCTCCGCCTTGCGGAAATACGGCAGGAGCGCCTCGTACGACCAATCGGCCCCGGCGAGCCTCGCCCAGTTGTCGTAGTCCGCAGCGAATCCGCGCACCCACATCATGGCGTTCATGGAGGATGAGCCGCCGAGCACCTTGCCACGTGGCCAGTAGATCGACCGCCCCTCCAGCTCGTCCTGCGGCTCGGTCTGGTAGTTCCAGTCGGCATCGGACTTGAAAAGCTTCGGGAACGCCGCCGGGATGACGATCTCCTGCTTATCGTCGACACCGCCGGCTTCGAGCAGCAGAACGGAGATGTTCGCGTCTTCGCTGAGTCGAGCTGCGACAGCTGCTCCGGCCGATCCGGCACCGACGACAATGTAGTCGAATTCTTCAGTGTTGTTACTCATACGAGCGCTCCTCTTGACCGCAGATCCTTGCGCAGG
>Ga0307486_1003340_pt1 | contig 10471 bp, 8 predicted proteins | sample CBIW02metaG_FD_203663 | JGI IMG/M metagenome (GOLD analysis project Ga0307486, IMG submission 203663) | Sea-ice brine microbial communities from Beaufort Sea near Barrow, Alaska, United States - CBIW 0.2 | ecosystem: Environmental > Aquatic > Marine > Coastal | place: USA: Alaska | collected... | reverse complement strand
GAAGGCGTACTGCCCCGGGCTTTTCCCGGCGAGGGCCTGCGCGTGACCATCGGAACCCCCGAACAGAACGACCGCTTCGTATCCGCCGCGAAGGTCGCCCTCGCTCCCTTGGTTGGTTGAGCCCCTAGTCTTCCCCCTCCAGTAGCCCCGCTACCAAAAGCAGCACTATCAGCACCAGCATTAATCAGCACCAGTATAAATTTAAAGGAGCATCACCCCGCATGAAGCACACCAAGCCCCTCTCCACCCTTGCCCTCGTGGCCGCAAGCGCTCTCGCCCTGAGCGGATGCGCCTCCAGCGACCAGGCAGCATCCTCGTCAGACGACATGATCACGATCGGCATTAGTCAGATCGTGCAGCACCAGGCGCTCGATGATGCCCGCGAGGGTTTCAAAAAGGCATTTGTCGACGCCGGCTACGTGGACGGCACCGACATCAGCTTTGACGAGCAGAACGCGCAGGGCGAGCAGGCCACCGCGAGTACCATCGCCGCTAAGTTTGCCGCCGACAAGGTTGACCTCGTGCTGGCAATTGCCACGCCCACCGCGCAGGCCGCCGTGCAGAGCATCACCGATATTCCGGTTTTGTTCACCGCCGTCACCGAGCCCGAAGAGGCCGGACTAGTCTCCAGCTGGGAGAAGCCGGGCAGTAACGTTACCGGCACCAGTGATTTGAACCCGGTCAAGGAGCAGCTCGAACTGATCCAGGAAATTCTGCCCGACGCCAAGTCGGTAGGAATCATTTACAGCTCTGGCGAGGTCAACTCCGAGGTGCAGGTGAAACTAGCCAAGGAAGCGGCCAAGAAGCTCGGCCTGACCATCAAGGAAGCCACCGTCACGAACTCTAGCGAGGTAGCCCAGGCCACCGTATCGCTCGGCGATGTTGACGCCATCTACATCCCCACCGACAACCGCGTCACCGAGGGCCTCGAAGCCGTCATTCAGTACTCCGAGTCCAACCAGATTCCGCTGTTCGGCGCTGAGAACGGCCAGGTCGAGCGCGGCGCCATCGCCACCTATGGCATCAGCTACACCGACCTCGGCTACCAGACCGGCCAGATGGCCATTCGCATTCTCGAAGACGGTGCCGATCCGGCCGATATGCCGGTAGAAACCCTTGACACGATCGAGTTCATCTTGAACCCGGCTGCTGCCGAGCGCATGGGCGTGACCCTCTCCGATGAGATCGTTGCCAAAGCCGACCGGCTCATCGACTAGTCACCCCGTTTCGACCTGAAGGAAAAACTAAGATGAACGCGGCTCTCGAACTCGGACTGCTCTACGGAATTATGGCGTTGGGTGTGTACCTCACGTTTCGAATTCTCAACTTTCCCGACCTCACCGTCGATGGAAGTTTCACCACCGGGGCCGCAGTGGCCGCATCGCTTATCATCAACGGAGTACCCGCTCCCCTCGCCACCCTTGCTGGGGCGGCGTCGGGGGCGGTGGCGGGCCTCGTCACCGGAGTGCTCTACACCAAGGGCCGCATCGATGGCCTGCTCGCCGGCATCCTCACCATGATCGCGCTGTGGTCGGTCAACCTGCGCATTATGGGTAAATCCAACCTGCCCCTTCTTCGCGAAGACACCATGATGACCCCGTTGCGTGACGCGGGCCTGCTCGGCGGCGTCTGGAGCATCCTGATCTTCGCCGTCGCCGCCCTGATCATCAAATTTGCTATCGACTGGTTCCTCAGCACCGACCTGGGGCTATCCATCCAGGCCACCGGCAACAACGAGCAGATGATTCGCAGTCTCGGCGTGAACACGCACAGAACCACCATCCTGACCCTCGCCATCTCGAACGGGCTCGTAGCGCTTTGCGGCGCTCTGATCGCGCAGTACCAGGGATTCGCTGACGTCAGCATGGGCATCGGCCTCATTCTGGTTGGTCTCGCCTCGGTCATCGTCGGCCAGGCCGTCTTCGGCCGCCGCAATATCTTTCTGGCTTCGCTGGCCGTCATTGGCGGCGCCGTCATTTACCGCCTGGTTATTTTCTTCGCCCTCGGGGCTGGCCTCAATCCCAATGACATGAAGCTCATCTCGGCCCTCCTCGTGGTCGCCGCCCTATTACTCCCACGCTGGGGGTTTCTCAAGCGCATCCCCTCGCTTCGCCAAATGCGTTCCGCAGCCGCTGGAAAGGCCAACTCCAGCAACGCCACCTACAGCAAAGCCAATTAGGAGTCTCATGCTGCAGATCGAGAACATCACCAAGACCTTCTTTCCCGGCACCGTCAACGAACGCGTTGCCCTGAATAACGTCTCCCTGCAACTCAACACGGGCGACTTCGTCACGGTCATCGGTAGTAACGGTGCCGGCAAATCCACCCTGCTCAATATGATCAGTGGCAAACTGCCCTTTGATTCGGGCGATCTGTCGATCGACGGTAAGTCGGTCAAGCGGATGCCCGACTATGCCCGCGCCGCCTTCGTCGGTCGCGTATTTCAAGACCCCATGGCCGGCACCGCCCCCGACCTCAGCATTGAGCAGAATCTGGCCCTCGCGCTACGACGCGGCCAGCATCGCGGTCTCTCCTGGGGGGTCACGCACAAACGCCGCGCGTTCTTTCGCGAGGAGCTGATCTCCCTCGAGCTGGGGCTCGAAGACCGGCTCAAGGCTCGAGTCGGGCTGCTTTCGGGCGGCCAGCGCCAGGCGCTCTCGCTGCTCATGGCCAGCTTCACCCAGCCGCGCATCCTGTTGCTCGACGAGCACACCGCCGCGCTCGATCCGCAGCGGGCCGAGCTGGTCACCACGCTCACCGAAACCATTGTCGCCAAGCACAACCTGACGACCCTCATGGTCACGCACAATATGGAACAGGCTCTGCGCCTTGGCAACCGGCTCGTCATGATGCACGAAGGCCAGATCATCTTCGATATCGGAGCTGAGCGCAAAGCCACCATGACGGTGCCCGACCTATTGGCCGAGTTCTCCAAGATCAAGGGCGCCTCGCTCGACGACCGGGCCCTGCTCGGCTAGTACCGTTGAGAAAAAACGCTGGCCCGGACTGTGCCGCTGTACAGTCCGGGCCAGCGTTTTTTGCTGTTCTCAGCGGGCGAGAAACTCTATTGCGGCTTGTTTGAAAGCGCGGGAGCTGACGGCGTTGGTATGGGTGCGCGCCGGCAACAAGAGCACCTCAGAGTTGGCGAGCGCCGCGAGCTCAGAAGCACCGGTAGCAACCGAGTCACGATCACCGCTGACAAAGAGCATCGGGCGGGTGGGCACGGCAGCTTTCGGCGCGAAGTGCTCCGTTTTAATTCCTGATACCAGGCGGAGCAGCGCCGCGGTGTTGGCATCCGGGGCACGCTGCATTAGTGCCAGAAGCGCGCTCGTTGCTTCGTGGTCAATGGGTGTGGAGTCGGAAAGGAAGCGGTCGACCGCAGCGAGGTCAAAGTCGGCCAGCGGGTCTTCGGCACTCATGCCGCCAAGGACCACACGATTAACCAGGTCCGGGCGGAGGGCGGCAAGTTCCCAGGCCAACCTTGAGCCGAGTGAATAGCCCACCAGGTCCACGCCGGAGGCGGCATCATCGGCCGCTCGGGGGCGAACACCGGCTCGACTGAGCACATCCAGAAGGTGTTGGAGCAGGCGGCTCGGGGCGTAGGCATCCGCTTCGAGGGGAGCGTGGCTGCTGCCGTGGCCGGGCAGGTCAACGGTGAACACTCGACGACCGGCAGCGTTCAGGTCACGCACCCAACCGGTGGCCATCCAGTTCAACTCCGTCGATGAGGCAAAGCCGTGCACGAGCAGCACCGGGGCGAGGCCCACATCGGCTGGGGGTTCGTGCTGCTGCCAGTGCACAGTTGGCGCCGACAGTGTTCCCGCGCGCAGATCAGTCTTCATCGAGCACAGCCGACAGCCGCACGCGACGCTTCGGGGCGGCCTCTTCGGGCACCGTACCCACAATGCCAGCGGAATCGTCGGCGACTGTAAAGGTGACCAGTGGGGCATCAACTTGGATGACATCGCCCGGCTCGCCGTGCAGGGTGAGAACGATACCGGCAATCGGCGAGGGCAGTTCCACCGACGACTTGGTCGTTTCGACCTCGACGAAGGGCTGGTTGCGTTCCACCTGGTCGCCCACGGCAACAAGCCATTCGAGCACGGTGGCCTCGAGTAGCCCCTCGCCCAGGTCGGGGAGGGGAAAGGAAATTTCAGCCACGGCGATACTCCAATACTCGTTGAACTCCGAAAAGAATTCGATCAATGTTCGGGATGTACTCGTCTTCGAGGTCGCCCGACGGGTACGGTACGTCGAACCCGGTCACGCGCTCCACCGGCGCCCGCAACGTATTAAAGCAACTCTGCGAGATCAGTGCGGCCACCTCAGCGCCCAGTCCCGCCGTGTGTGGCCCCTCGTGCACCACGATGGCGCGGCGAGTGCGTGACACGGATGCCGCCAGTCCCGCCTCATCGATCGGCTTCAGCCAGCGCAGGTCCAGTACCTCAAGTTCGATGCCATCTTCGGCAGCCAACTCAGCCACCTGCAGGCAGCGAGAGACCATAGCACCCCAGGCGATGAGGGTGGCGTGCTTGCCCGGACGCGCGATCACCGATCCCTCGAGCGACGCGCGGCCGACGGGGTCCATTGCGTCGACCACGTTGTCGAGCAGGTTGACCTTAGCCTTGTTCCAGTAGCGTGCCTTGGGCTCCATGAAGATGACCGGATCGGGCATTGCGACGGCGTGCTTGAGCAGGTGATAGGCCTGCTGCGGGTTCGACGGCGACACAACTTTGAGCCCGGGAACGTGCGAAAACAGTGATTCCAGGCTCTCGCCGTGGTGTTCGGGGGCGCGAATGCCGCCAAAGCTCGGCACGCGCAGGGTCACCGGCATCGGCAGGCGTCCGCGGCTGCGATAGTTCATGCGGGCAAGCTGGGTGATGATCTGGTTCACGGCCGGGTAGGCGAAACCGTCGAACTGCACCTCGGGAATCGGATGAAAACCGGCCATGGCCAGCCCGATCGCGGTGCCGAGAATGCCCGACTCTGCCAGCGGGGTGTCGAAGACCCGGTTCGCGCCGAAACGCGCCTGCAACCCGTCGGTGACTCGAAAGACACCGCCGAGCACGCCGACGTCTTCGCCGAAGATGAGGGCACGGTCGTCGTCGGCAAGAATTTCGCCGAGTGCCCGGTTGATGGCCTGCTGCATCGAGAGCTGCACGAGCGGCGGCGTCTCCTGCAGGGAACGGGGTGTGGCAACGTCGAGGGTGTCAGACATGCTCGGATTCCTCTCTCCACTGGCGCGCCTGGGCGCCGAGCGTCGGGGTTGATTCTTGAAAAACAAAGTCGAACATTTCGCTACCCGGGCGGCTTTCGAGAGCAACGACACCGTCGCGAATGTCATCGGCGTGCTGCTGCGCCGCGGCATCGACGCGCGCGAAGAAGGCCGCGTCGGCCACGCCCTGCGCGAGCAACACGTCGCGAAACCGGCTCAGCGGGTCTTCGCCGCCGTCGATCTTCTCGTCGTCGAGGGTGCGGTAGCGGCCCGGGTCGTCACTGGTGGAGTGCGGACCGCGCCGGTAGGTCATGGCCTCGACGACGACCGGCCCGAGGCCCGCCCTGGCATGCGCGACCGCGCGTTGGGTGGCCGCGAGAACGGCGAGCACATCGTTGCCGTCAACCCGCAGCGCTGGCATGCCGTAGCCGGCGGCGCGGTCCGCCACCGATCCGCCGGCGACCTGCTGCTCGGTGGGAACGGAGATGGCCCAGCCGTTGTTCTGCACAAAGAAGACGACCGGGGCCTTCAGAATGGCCGCGAAGTTCATGGCCTCGTGCACGTCACCCTGCGAGCTGGCGCCATCGCCGAGAAAGGCGAGCCCGACGCCGAGACCGTCCTCGACAGCGGATGCCGTCGCTCCGTTCAGTGTCTGGCCGTGCGCCCACCCGACCGCGTGCAGAACGGATCCGCCGACGACTGCCTGAAACGGTGCGAACCGGGTCGCGATCGAATCGTAGAGCCCCCCGTGCCAGATGGCTTTGTGGGTCGACATGTAGTCGACCATGTTCACGCCGAGCGTGTAGGCCACACCCATCTCACGGTAGGTCGGAAAGACGAAGTCCCGCGTCGTGTCGACGGCCGCACCCGCACCGACCTGGGCGGCCTCCTGACCGAGCATCGGAGCGTAACCGGGGATGAGCCCCTGCCGCTGCCAGGCCACCGCCGCGGTGTCGAGTCGGCGCACGTTCGACAGCATCCGGTACAGGTCGCGCATCCGGGACGGGTCGAAACCGGGGGCGTCCGTTTGGGCGAGGGGGAGAGTGTCGAGCGTGGCAGCGAGTGCGCGAGGCGTCATGCTGGCTCCTTCCGTGGGTGGGCGGGTCACAGCAAAGTTAGTGACTTTGCCAAGAGTTTGCCACTGTGACTAATTCGAGTGCACAATCTGCGATGAATTGTGTGCAGTTCGGATGAATCACCGTACAGTTGGTATATTCACCAGTACGCCTCCGCCGCCCGACCACGAAGGGGCACCCATATGGACGTCGACTCTCTGGATTCCCGCCTCGTCACCCTGTTCTGCGAGACCCCCAAGCTGTCGGTGCTCGAAGCCTCACGTCGACTCAAGGTCGCCCGGGCCACCGTGCAGGCGCGCCTAGACCGGCTGATGAGCCGCGGGGTGATCAAGTCCTGGGCGCCCACGCTCAACCCGAGTGAGTTCGGGTTCCCGGTGACCGCATACTGCTCACTCACCGTGCGCCAGGATTCCGGCCACGCCGTCGTCGTTGCGGCCCTGGCCAGGATCCCCGAGATCCTCGAGCTGCACACGGTGTCCGGGGATAGCGACATGCTCGCCCGTGTCGTCGCCCGGTCAAACGCCGACGTGCAGCGCGTGCTCGATCTGATCGTCGCCACGCAGACGGTTGTGCGCTCCTCGAGCGTGATCGTGCTGCAGACCCACATCGAGGCGGAAGCCCTCGCCTTGCTCCAGACCACCGCCGCCGCCATTCCCGCACCGGCTGTGTCTGCCAGCGCGCAGGGCTGATCAGCAAATTAGCGCGCGTCATTGTCGCGGCACTCGTTACAGTTCGGGGCACCCCTGGCTAGGAGTGCCACCATCTCCAAGGAGTGCCGCGAGGTCGCCGTGGCCGACATCACGTTGAGGTCTGGGCGGCCGGGCGTGAGATAATGAAAGTTGGTCCCTTGTTATTACGGAGCTTCCTTACCTATGGCCCATACCCTTAGCACGCACGAGATCGCCCGCATCGTCGGAAGCCAGTCGTTCTCGCGCGGTGAGCGCTACGCCCGCAACGGGCACGTTACCGAACAGTTCTGGGCCGCGTCGGGAACACACCTCACCGGCCAGGTATCCGGTTCGGGCCCCCAGCCCTACACCGTGCGGGTCTCGTTCACATTGAACGCCGCCGGACAGGCCGTTCGAGCTAGCGGAACCTGCACGTGCCCTATGAGTAGCAACTGCAAGCACGTTGCTGCCCTGCTTCTGGCCAGTCGCAGCACCCCCGCCGAGATAACGGCCGAGCGCTCCGCCGCCCAGGTTCGTCCCATTGGCGATCGCCGTACCCCGATATTTGAGTCAACGTTTGTGCCCGCCGCCTATCAGCCGCCCAGCCCCGCTCCCCTCATTCCCGCTCAGCCGCCGGTTGCGCCCTGGCGCACCGCCCTGGCCCCGCTCGCCAAGCCAGCGGGCGGTGAAAGCGCAACGACCACCTCACTCGCCCTCCAATTTGATCTGCTCGAGCCCGCCTATAGCCCAGATCGAGGCCCCCGGCCCCGCCGCCTTGGGGCACGCCCCATGGTCATGGGCAAGAAGGGTAAGTGGATTCGCGGCTCCCTCACCTGGGACAACCTCTCGTGGACCCCTGGTACCTACAATCGAGGCCATCGCAAAATTCTGAACGCCCTGTATGCGCTGTCGGCCACCGGGCAGCGCTACTACAGCTATACCGATCACTGGCTGTACCTCGATAGTTTTGAGAACAAAGCCCTCTGGGATCTCCTCACCGAAGCCCAACTGATTGGCCTGCCACTAGTTTCTGCCACAGATGCCCAGAATCCCGTTCTGCTCTCGCCTGCCCCGGCGTCGCTGGAGGTCGACATTCGCCGCAATGCCAACGGCCTAGCGCTCACCCCACTGCTCGTGCTGAACGACGAGCGGCACCGCGGCGCCGAATTTGGTTTTATCGGCGACCCCGCCCACGGCGCCTACACTTTCACCGCACCAACCGACCCGCTACTGACCGGCCAACAGCTCACCCTCGCGCCGCTGGTTGCCCTGATGAGCTCCCAGATTCGTGTTCTCGCTCTCTCGGGCGGCTTCGACATTCCCGCCGACGACGAACCAGCATTTCTTCATGAGTACTATCCATTTCTGCAGCAGAAATTGTCACTGACCAGCCATGACGCATCCTTCGAATTGCCGCAAACGGCTCGGCCCCAACTAGTTCTCACGATTACCCACGAAACGGATGCCCGCATTCTGCTCGCTTGGCAGTGGCAGTACGTAGTGCCCGCGGACCCCCGAGCGGCAGCGGCACCTGAACCCCCCACATCCCCAGCACTCCCCGTACCCACAGCAGCCCCCGTTCTGTATCGCCAGCCTCTGCGTCCAACTCTCAACGACACGCAGTTTCGCGATCAGACCCGCGAGGGGCAATGGCTCCAGAGCGTGGAAACCGCCACCAATTCATTTGCGGCGCTCTGGCAGGCCGCCACGCCGGTAAGCCCCGCTCGCCTTCTGGAGCACTCCGAGTTGCAGGGCGCCGGCACGATCAGCTTTATCGACGAGGCCGTGCCTCAGTTGGAGGTCGCCGGCATTATCGTGCAGGTCTCAGCCGGTGCTCCGAGCTACCGCGAAGCCGACGAAGCTCCTGTCATCAGCCTCGCCACCAGCGAAAGCACCAACAAGAGTGACTGGTTTGACCTGGCCGTGACCGTGTCCATCGAGGGCGAAGACATTGCCTTCGACGATCTGTTTCGAGCTTTGGCCACCGATCAAGACCTCATGATATTAGACAGCGGCACCTATTTTAGCCTCGACCGGCCCGAGCTGCAGCAGCTGCGCCGCCTGATCGAGGAGGCACGGGGCCTGCAGGAGAGCAATGCCGGCGCTCTTGGCCTCAGTCGTTTTCAGGCCGACCTCTGGGATGAATTGCAACTGCTCGGCGTGGTGCAAGAACAGGCTGCCACCTGGCGCACCGCCGTCGAAGGTCTTGCTGCCCTCTCGGGAAACAGCGGGGCTATGCCTGTCCCGACGCGCCCCCTTCCGCACAACGTTCACGCCACCCTGCGTGCCTACCAGCAGACTGGTTTCGATTGGCTGAGCTTTCTCTACGACCATCAGCTCGGCGGGGTCCTCGCCGACGACATGGGCCTCGGAAAAACCCTCCAGGCCATCGCCCTCATCGCCTACGCTCGCAATAGCCAGCGGGCCGAGCAAGGCGGCAGCCGAACACCCTTTCTCGTCGTCGCGCCCACCAGCGTCGTGTCCAACTGGGCCGCCGAGTGTGCACGTTTCGCGCCCGATTTAGCAACGGTGGCCATCACCGAGACGGCCCGCAAGCGCGGCACCAGCCTGATGGATGCGCTGGGAGCAGCCGACGTCGTCATCACCTCGTACACTCTTTTTCGCCTCGATTTCGAGGAGTACAACGCGTGCGACTGGGCCGGATTATTGCTCGACGAAGCGCAGTTTGTAAAAAATCACCAGAGCAAAGCGCACGTCTGTGCCCGTCGCCTGCGCACCCCGTTCAAGCTCGCCATCACGGGCACCCCCATGGAGAACAACCTCATGGAGCTGTGGTCACTCCTCTCGATCACCGCGCCCGGCCTGTTCCCGAGCCCGAGCCGGTTCGCCGATTACTACCGGAAACCCATTGAAACGGATGCCGACGCCGACCGGCTGGCGCAGTTGCGGCGCCGCATCCGCCCTTTTATGCTGCGCCGCACCAAAGCCGAAGTGGCCAGCGACCTGCCCGAGAAGCAGGAGCAGGTTCTGGAACTGGACCTCCATCCCCGACACCGCAAGGTCTACGACATGCACCTCGCCCGCGAGCGTCAAAAGGTTTTGGGCCTGATCGAAGACATGAACGCGAACCGGTTCGAGATCTTTCGCTCGCTCACCATGCTGCGCCAGCTCAGCCTCGACGCGAGCCTTTACGACAAAAAATACGAGAGCGTTCCCTCCACCAAGCTCGACGCCCTCCTGGAACTTCTCGAAGACACCGTGGCCGAGGGGCACCGCACGCTAATCTTCAGCCAGTTCACCCAGTACCTCGGCAAGGCGCGAGAGAGACTTGAGGCCGCCGGCATCAGCTACTCCTACCTCGATGGCAAAACGCGCAACCGTGCCAAAGCCATCAATGATTTCAAAGAGGGCGCCACCTCCGTCTTTCTCATCAGTCTGAAGGCCGGTGGCTTCGGCTTGAACCTCACCGAGGCCGACTACGTCATCCTGCTCGATCCATGGTGGAACCCGGCCACCGAGGCCCAGGCTGTCGACCGCGTGCACCGCATCGG
>Ga0307486_1003338_pt1 | contig 10478 bp, 7 predicted proteins | sample CBIW02metaG_FD_203663 | JGI IMG/M metagenome (GOLD analysis project Ga0307486, IMG submission 203663) | Sea-ice brine microbial communities from Beaufort Sea near Barrow, Alaska, United States - CBIW 0.2 | ecosystem: Environmental > Aquatic > Marine > Coastal | place: USA: Alaska | collected... | reverse complement strand
GAAGAAAAATTTGCCCAGATAAGTGGTGTGGGCCGTGCAAAACAGGAGAAATATGCTAGGCGCTTTCTGAAAGTTATTGCAGCTCACCAACAATCCCTGCAACCTAAAATCCCCACTCATGAACAGAGTTTTTCCCTTCATAAAAAAGGCCTGACCCCGGATGAAATTGCAGAACAAAGGTTCATGCAAACAGAAACTATCTACGGCCATTTGTTAAAAGCTCATCAATTGGGAGAAGCTATAGATTTGCATCAATTTATTTCTTCCGAAGAAATAAAAACCATAGAAAAGGCAAGGAAAACCCTGGAAGATCCGGAGGGATTGAGACCTTATTTCGACCATTTTGAAGAGCAGGTTCCCTACTGGAAAATAAAATTTGGATTGTACTTTCTGGAGCAGAAATAATTATAAAAGAAGGCAATAACATTTTTCACATCGGACAATTCAAAGCAATCACGACAGGGATTCTTGCTCGCCCAAAAGCGAGTTCAAAATGACAAAAATAAGGGGAATGTCTCCTTTAGAATGACAATAAACCCCTTGCTATGTCATTCTGAGTTTTAAGACAAAATTTTTTATCTAGCTAAGGAAAATGACGTTTGTGTATTAAATTTATAGGGAATCATAAACCACAAAATGGCCGGCTGATGTATAGTGTTTTATACCTGTTTCTGAGTATGGTTCCGGAAAATCGTGTTAGCGTTGTTGGTGCTCAATAATTATTGATGCCCGTATGGTAGCCTTGCAGCTAAAAATTTTCCGGTGTGGTTTTTAAACTTTTCTGTCATGAAAAAAATTCATAAACACGCAGCGGGTATTGATATTGGTGCTCGCAAAATTTTTATTGGTCTTGAAAACAAAGAAGTAAAAAGCTTTGAAACCTTTACCGATGATTTGGAATCGGCTGCAGATTTTTTGGTTGAGAACAACATCACTACAGTTGCGATGGAAGCTACAGGAGTTTACTGGATCATTCTGTATGATATTCTTCAAGCAAGAGGAATCGATGTTTGGCTGGTTGATGGCCGAAGCACTAAGCAGGTGCCAGGAAGAAAAACAGATGTGAAAGATTGCCAGTGGATACAACAATTACACAGCCACGGACTTCTAAGCAGATGTTTTGTAGCAGAAGATCTTATTCAGGAATTACGAGGTTACCAAAGGCTTCGGGAAGATCACATTCGAAGTGCGGCTATGCATGTAAACCATATGCAAAAATCCCTTATCATGATGAATATTCGGTTAAAGGAAGTGCTGAGTCAAATTCACGGAGCCAGTGGACTAAAAATTATCAGGGCCATTATAAAAGGTGAAAGAGATCCCAAAGTTTTGGTCGAATTGTGCGATTCAAAAATTTTAAAAACCAAAAAGGAACTGGTTATAAAATCATTAAAAGGGCATTATCATCAAGCCGGGTTGTTTGCCCTGGATCAAGCAGTTACCTGCTATGATTTTTACCAGGTACAAATTGCTCGCTGTGATGAAAAACTCGAAGAAGTATTAAAGAAAATAAGTGGCGGTAAAGCCGTACAGAACCAAAACAAAAAACCCCGCAAACCAATACGCCACCATAAACCAAAAATTAATAACCTGGATCAATACCTTCTAACCGTCTTTGAATACAAGGATGCTACCGTATTACCCGGAATAATAGATTATAACTGGATGCAGCTTCTGGCTGAGGTAGGAATAGATTTAAGAAAATGGAAAACAGAAAAGCATTTTACTTCCTGGTTGGGTCTGGCTCCTAAACCACATCACTCGGGTAAGCGCCGAAAAAACTATAAATCGAAAGGAAAACCCAAAGCAGGAGAAATTTTTAAGCAAGCAGCAACAAGTTTACTAAACAGTAAAAAAAATGCATTAGGAGCCTTCGGCAGAAAAATAAGAGCAAGAAAAGGTCCTTTACTGGCAATAAAAGCTGTTGCAAGAAAACTGGCAGAATTATACTGGAAATTATTTGTAAAAGGATTAACCTATGTAGATGAGGGAGTTAAAATCTACGAAGAAAAATTATTACTCAACAAGCAAAAAAGCTTATTCAAAATGGCAAAAGAAATGGGAATGGTAATATCTTATAAATCAGAAACTTAGAGAATACGTCATGGTAACGATAGTGAAGAATCTCGCGTTCTCATTAGGCGAATCATAAATTAACATAATATTTTCGGTAGGACAAACCCACGCAACTTCGGAAGGGATTCTTCCTCGCCCAAAAACGGGTTCAAATGACTAAAAAAAAGGGGATGGCTGCTTCGGAATGACAAAAAAAACTCCTTGTTTAGGTCATTCTGAACAATATCCTTCTGACCCTTATGAAAAATCCCCACTTGTTATTTTCGGGGAATTACAACTTTAATGCTGGTTCCCTCTCCTAATTCAGAAGAAATACTCATCGTTCCATTCAGGGAGTGAACAAGGTCAAATACCAGGTTAAGCCCCAGTCCAAAACCTTTTTCACCATCGGTTCCATTGGCAGAAATTTGAGTTCCGCTTCGCAATTCTTCCAGTCGTTCAAAAGTGATACCCGTACCCGAATCCTTTACCTCAATAAGTAGTTTTTGTTCCGGACTTTGAGTGTCGATATTCAGGTTCACCAGTACTTCTCCCCCGCTCTCGGTGAATTTTATGGCGTTTGAAATTAGATTCCCTGCTATTTGCAGTAATTTTTTTCTTGCAAATTGGAAGCCCTCAATTTTCTTGTTATAATGAAAGCCTATTTTCACGTTTTTGTATCTTGCCTGTGGTGCGTACAAAGCTTCCAGCCGTTTTGCAAATGTTGAAGGGGTAAAATAGTTGTCCTGGTCCAGAGAATTTACTGTTTCATTTAAAATATCGTCGGTAAGTTCCTGCATATTAGCTCCTGCTTCCCGTATCATGTGCATAAATTCCAGCGTTTCCTCAGGACTTGTTTCTTCATTTAAAGCCAACTCTGTCAACCCTATTATCCCATTTAACGGACCCCGAATATCATGAACGATTTTGTTCTGGGTTTGAATGGCATCATTTAATTCTTTTTTTAGCTGCAGTCGCTCCACAATTTCTTTCGCAATTATTTTTAGCTGATCTATTTTTTCTTTAGAAAGGTGTTTTTCATCCTTATCCACCACACATAATGTTCCTATCCTGGATCCGGAATTTGTGGTGAGTGGTAAACCTAAATAATATCTTAATCCGTTTTCCCCGGTGACAAATCCCATTTCCATAAAACGCTCGTCCTTATCCAGCCTGGAGATTTCCATATAATCTTTCTGCTGAATTGTGTAATTGCAAACGGATTCCTCCCTGGGCATCTGGATTATAGCCATCCCGAAATGCGAAACTGACCATTGTGTATAACTGTCGATTAAATTGATTACCGAAATTTCTGTACCGGCAAGAGTCGCGGCAAGTTTGGTGAGGTTCTCAAATTCAGGTTGCAATTTATCATATTCCAGATCGAAATCGCTTAAACTTTTAATGCGCCGTAATTCTATATCGAATGTGGATTCGGTAGTGCTCATAGATTGGGGTAAATAAGTAAAAACAGAGGGTAGGTCCTCTTGTGCAAAGGTATTGGAATTAAGAAAGATAAAGCCCGAACAATTCTAAATTTAATATTATTTTTTGTCGGACCCTGAAAATTTTTAAGCAGTCTAAAATTATACCACCAAAGCAAAAAAGTGCTACTCTTTTAAAAACACTGAAAAAATCATAGAAAAAATTAGTAAATTTAATTTCTATGAAAGATCATTATTTTATCCTGGCCGCTTTAGGTCTTGCAACATTAATAATGGCGTGGCTGCCTTCTGTCTCAAAAAGGATAAAAGTTAGCTATCCTATCATTTTACTGCTTATTGGAATTTTGCTTTTTGGAATAGGAATCCCTTTAAATTGGCCCGATCCTATATGGAAAGATGATTGGCTGATGTACTTTTCAGAAGCTATTGTGATTATTTCCCTGATGGGCGCCGGATTAAAAATTGGTTCAAATTATTCATTAAAAAACTGGAGAAGGCCATTGTTGTTGCTTTTTATAACTATGCCAATATGCATGGTTTCCGCCTATTTTTTGGGAACCTATTTTCTGGCTTTGAGTATTCCAGCGTCCTTGCTTCTTGCTGCAGTTCTGGCTCCAACCGATCCCGTTTTGGCTGCCGAAGTTCAATTACAAGAACCAAAAAGTGAAAAAGAAGATAAGGATACATTGCGGTTTGCACTTACTGCGGAAGCAGGACTAAATGATGGAATGGCTTATCCTTTCACCTTTCTGGCCATCCTTGTAGCGCAGGCCGGTAGCTGGGTAGCGTTTGATCTTAGCGACTGGTTTTGGGATAAATTCCTGCTCAAAATAATTATAGGGATCGCTATAGGAATAATAATTGGAAGATTGATCGGGGTACTGCTGGACAGGCTTAGCGTGATCATAGGGATAAAAACCTATGATGGATTTCTGGCCTTATCGCTCACCTTTATGACTTATGGCGTTAGTGAACTCCTTCATGGATATGGATTTCTGGCAGTGTTTTTTGCAGGCCTGAGTTTGCGATATTATGAAAACATAAGCGGTAATTACAAAAAGAAAATGCACGATTTTATTCATGAGATTGAAAAATTAATGCTGGTGGTTTGGATTATTCTCTTTGGCGGATCCTTGATGAATGGCATTTTAAGCCTTACCGATTGGAAAGGAATTGTTTTTGCGTTTGCTTTTGTGTTGATTATTCGACCACTGGCAGGGCTTATAGGCCTGGCGGGCATCCGTGAATCTTTTAGGACCAAGCTGGCCATCAGCTTTTTAGGAATACGCGGCATAGGTTCAATTTTCTATCTTTCCTGGGCTTTTGTGCAAACAGATGCTTTTTCTGAAAAAATGGAACTCTATTCCATTACTTCTTACATAATCCTTATTTCAATAGTGGTACACGGGCTTACGGCGCCTTCTATTATTAACTATTTTAAAAAGAATAACTCAGTATAACGGAAAACATAAAATAAAGAAATCACTCCTGGTTTTCTAAAAAACGTCTCCTTAATTAACATCGAATAATATAAACATCTGGTCTACAATTCACAATATGTCAAAATAAATTTCTTTTTTTAGAAAATTTACGAGTGCATCATGGCAAGGCTTGCAAAGGAATGGATTGAAAAAAACATAGAAAAAACGGAGCTCATTTTCTTGCCCGCCCTACTTAACAGGTTTTTGCCTGAAAGCCTCAAAAGGCAATTGCAATTTCGGGTCTTATTTCCAAATTCATAAATAGGTGTCTTTCTGCAATTGAATATCTATAATTTTTCAGCGTGTGAAATTCGTATAATTTCTTTGGCAATATCCTCAGGTGAAAGAATAAAATCTATACATCCGCTCTCTATAGCGCTCTCCGGCATATCCGGCTGGGTTGCTGTATCTGGTTTTTGCGCGATGGTGATCCCGCCAACATCTTTAATCCCGCAAAGTGCTTTTGCCCCATCCCCGTCGTAACCGGAGACGATGACCGCAATGAGTTTGCCGTTCCAGTTATTTGTAAGGGACTTCAAAAAAACCGTGATGACGTCTGGCCATCCATGAGGTTTTGATATAGGTTTTAGGCGGAATTCATCATTAAGTATATGCAAGTCGCGTTTTTCAGGGATTATAAAAACATGGTTGGGCTTGATATCCAGTTTTTCGGTGATCAATTCAACCGGCATCTTTGTATGACTAGGGAGGATCTCGTGGAGCAAGGTGGCAACAGTTCTCAAGTGATTTACGATAACAATGGCAACCCCCATATCTGCTGGCATATTCTGCAATAAACGGATATAAGCATCGAGGCCACCGGCTGACCCGCCCACGCAAACAATAGGAAAATCTTTTGCAGAAGTCTTAAGTTTCATAGCTATTCCCTTTAAAGGTTAGTTGTCGTTTAACATAAAGATAATGGTTTTGCTTAACAATAATGTAAATTCCCGGTTTTCGGATCTATTTATTTTTCTGAATATCTGAATAACTAAGTTAAAAATCATTTCCCAAGCAAGTGATTTCAGGGTTACAGGATCCCAGGATTTTCCTGATTTTATTTATTCCGGGTGGATTGCCTGATTTCAATATTTTTAAAGAGTGTGTAGTTTTTCTCATCATTTCCGGGGGAAAACTTTACAAGGATCGATTCTTTATAAGGATCTTCCATTTTCATTTCAATGTCAGTGTAATATCCAAATTGTGAAGCTGCTATTACCAGATTTTCCAATTCGCAGCCCAAGCTTATAAAAAGTTCATGATTATCGGGATCTGCAATTGGCAAAGTTCTTTGGTAATCAGGAAAAATAGTTATTGCATCATCTTCCAGTTTGAACTTCCATGGTTGGGTATTGTGGCCGGAAGGTGCCTTTATGGCAAATTCTGCCACTTTAATTAGATCCTTATTTTTCATTTCACCCGGTTTTATTGGTTCGCTTCATCCAGGAAAAGGGTAAAAGCTTATCACTTGCTTTTGAACATGGAATTTTTTTCAATTTTATTGAAAAAAAATATTAATTCCCCTATTAAAACTATGATTCTGTCAATCAGAAAACTATGACATAAATCATTGCTGAAATCTATTTTGGCTTTTAAGACAGAAAGTCAATTTTGATAAAAACGGGTAAAAACCTAAATTTTGATTTCTTTATGGCGATCGGGCAGGACTAATACAGGTATTTGCGATCTGTTAATAATCTTGGAAACAGCAGAACCGAATAAAACCCTCTCCAGAAACATCTCTTTTTTTGCACAGATCACGTTCATATTTATTCCCAATACCTGAACCAGGCTATTAATCGCGTCAACAGTATGGACTTCGCTTAACTGATGAATTTTATGATCTATCCCCTTAAATGATTTCTTTAATTCATTTTCCTCGATTTGCAGATCTTCAGGATTTGATGTTACTTTCTTCATCCTGAGGATCTCTAAAGTCACCTTGTGTCTGGCAATAAGCCTGATCAACGGTTTTATGTTGTCTGGATTAAACCTATCATCGTAATCCAGGGTAAAAAGCATTAGGTCAAAAGCTTTAAAAACAGCGCCTTTTGGCACAACCAAAACAGGGCAATCTACCTCCCGGATCACTCTTTGTGTATGGCTTCCGAAGACCATTTCTTTAACATTTTTAACCCCCTGGGTTCCCATTACAATAAAATCGATCTTGTTCAATTCCACCACCTGGTTGATCGCTTTGGTAAATTCATCATAATCGGCAATGGCTTTAAACCTAAAATTTTTATCGGTAAATTTTTCTTCCAGCTGATCCATAAGGGCATCAAGAGTTATCTTTTTATTAAAGAGCAAGGTATCATATACCGATTCTTCTCCGGAAGCCTGCCATAGATCGCCCGTGGTATATTTCCCGGTGGTGTAAATACTGAGAAAATAAAAAGTACAGAGCTCTCCTTCAAAAAAATTCAATGCATATTCCAATGCATTCCTGGATGTTTCAGAAAAATCGGTGGGTAAAAGTATATTCTTCATGATGCTGTTTTAACGACATTAAAAATACGACAGGAATACAGGTTTTTATATGATTTTAATCATTCTATTGCATACTCTTTTCCTTTTTAGTGCCATAAAACAACAAAACCACTCCCTATCCGGAGTGGTTTTGTTGTTTTATAAAAGGTTCGTAATAAAATTGCTGATGAGCAATCTGTAATTCTGTTAATTGATGATCTTCTCGTTTCTGAGAAAGGTATCCAGGCTTTCGGCAATTTTAAAACAATTGCTAACTTTTGAAATTTCATTGCAACTTCTTTTATCCATTGACTGAGCCTTGCAATCAAAATCTGACAGATCCACCTTTTCGAAATTTTTATTGATCTTTTTACATTCTTCAAAAAGGACATCGATGGTTTTATAATTTCCCGGTTCAACTCCCTGTTGCAACAGGTATCCTTTTAAATAGTTCTCAATAGCATGCTGCGAATTTTTACAGACTAAAAAAGATACCATATCCTCTTCCGGTCTATATAATTCATGGTTGGCTTCATTTAATTTTTCAATTGCATGATCAAAAAATTTATTGTCTTTCGCTTTCATCTTTTTCGGTTATTAATTTAGCGGACTCCATATAGCGGGGAGTAACATCCACTTAATCATTTTCCCTAATGAGAAACGAATTTATCCGGGATGTTTCAATTGTAAAATTCTTTACTTCTTCAAGCTTGCGTTTACATTAGAATGATAGAATAAACCACAACAAATTTAGAATCCTAATCCCGTTATATGGGGAGAATCAGGCAATAATATTTGCTATGGTAATATCCATATCAATAAAAATCCTTAATTACCCGGACAAAGCTGCCTGTAGTGAGGCAACTAGCTGTCTGGGACTGTTTTTCATATTAATCTACATGTCTCTGTAAAGATCAAGCCTTTCCCATCTTGTATCCACTTCTTCCTGTGCCTTTTTAAGCAATTCTGCTCCTAATTCCGGGTTGTTTTTCACCACCTGGGTAAAACGACCTTCATTATACATAAACTCACTTATGGGTGCGGCAGGCGCTTTGGAATCCAATTTGAATTTTTGCCCTTTTGGTTTGGAAGGATCAAATCTAAATAATGGCCAATAACCTGTTTCAACGGCTTTCTCTTGTTGTGAAACTCCATGTTTTAATTCATACCCGTGCTCAACACAGTGGGAATATGCAATTATTAATGAAGGTCCGGGATAAGCGGCAGCTTCCTCAATGGCTTTTAGTGTGTGCAAATTTTTTGCTCCTATTGCCACTTGTGCCACATATACATTCTCGTAAGAAATTGCCTGAAGTGCCATACTTTTTTTACCGGTTTTTTTACCTGCAACAGCAAATTTCGCACTTGCGCCTAAAGGTGTTGATTTGGACATTTGCCCACCGGTATTAGAATAAACTTCTGTATCCAATACCAATATATTGATATCTTCTCCGGTTGACAAAACATGATCAACACCGCCATATCCAATATCATAAGCCCATCCGTCACCACCAATTATCCAGACTGCTTTCTTGCGAAGGTATTCTGTCAATTGATTTAGCTTAACCGCATTATCATTGTTATCAATAATAGAGAGGGTTTTTTTAAGAGCTTCGATTTGTGCGAATTTCTCAATTTTTTGAGCTTCGGTTTCTTCAGGATTGTTTAATAAAGATTCTACCAATTCACTTCCAACCAGTACTTCTATTGATTTTAACAGATCTATAGCGATTTCCTGTTTTTTGGTCAAGGCCAGTTTCATTCCTAACCCAAACTCGGCATTATCTTCAAACAGTGAATTGGCCCAGGCAGGACCCTTTCCAAATTGATTGGTTTTGTAGGGTGTAGTTGGCAGGTTACCACCGTAAATAGAGGAACATCCGGTGGCGTTGGAGATTAAAATACTGTCGCCAAATAATTGGGTGAGCAATTTAATATAAGGGGTTTCCCCACAACCGGGACAAGCTCCTGAAAATTCAAATAAAGGTTCTAAAAACTGAGACCCTTTGATGTTGGACACTTGCAATTCTGCTCTTTCATAATAGGGCAAATTCACAAAATAGTCCCAGTTCACATTTTCCTCCACTTCAACATCGAGTTTTTTCCTCATATTGATGGATTTATAATTTTCCAACACTTTGCTCTCAGCCGGGCAAACAGCTACACAAAGTTCACAACCGGTACAATCTTCAGGGGAAACCTGTAATACATAGGACTCTTTATCACTTGAAAAAGGTCTTCCTTTTGCTGCCACAGATTTTAAAGATGCGGGAGCGCCTGCTAACTCTTCATTAGTGAGGACCTTCGCCCTGATGGCTGCATGCGGACAAATAGCCACGCATTTGTTACATTGTGTACAAAGATCGGCATCATCCCAAACCGGTATAAAATCGGCTATTCCGCGTTTTTCGTATTGGGTTGTTCCGGTTGGGAAAGTACCGTCAATAGGGAAAGCGCTTACGGGAAGTTCATCTCCCATTCCGGCCAATATTTTTCCTAAAACTTCTTTTACAAATGGGTCTTCGGTACCGGTCATCATTGGTTTTAACTCCCTGTCATTGGTGATTTGCTTTGGATACGTAACCTTTTGAAGGTTTTCCAATGATTTATCCACTGCATCAAAGTTCATTTTTACGATCTTATCCCCTTTTTTGGAATAGGATTTCACAATGGCATCTTTTATTTTCTGAATGGCTTCATTTTTTGGTAAAACCCCTGAAATAGCAAAGAAACAGGTTTGTAGAATGGTATTTGTTCTTTTGCCCAGATTCGCATCCAGTGCGACTTTTGTGGCATCAATAACATAAAAATCCAGGTCGAATTCCACTATTTTTTCCTGCATTTGCCGTGGCAATTCATCCCAAATCTCATCTTTGGAGAACGGGGAATTCAAAAGGAATGTGCCGCCTTTTTTAATGTTCTTTAAAAGGTCATATTTATCGACAAAAGTGAATTGGTGACAGGCAATAAAATCGGCAGTATTTATTAAATAGGTAGAAAATATTGGTTCCGGTCCAAAACGAAGATG
>Ga0307486_1003336_pt1 | contig 10478 bp, 7 predicted proteins | sample CBIW02metaG_FD_203663 | JGI IMG/M metagenome (GOLD analysis project Ga0307486, IMG submission 203663) | Sea-ice brine microbial communities from Beaufort Sea near Barrow, Alaska, United States - CBIW 0.2 | ecosystem: Environmental > Aquatic > Marine > Coastal | place: USA: Alaska | collected... | reverse complement strand
TTGCAGATATTCTTGATTTTGATGGTAAAAGGACACCTTCAATATTATTCTCACACCTTTATGTTAGAAACCCCATTTCCATAAAAGAATGGAACAAGCACAGAGCTATTGAAGCATGGGAAATAAACCCTGAATTAATTCAATATAGTGCAAAATGTTCACATCCTGTCATAGAAGCATCTATTCATGAGTTTTGCACAATGATTGATCACGAACTAAGCCTATGCAATAATATAATATCCTCATTGAATGATTTTCATAATGCTATAGACCGTGATTTGCACATAAAATTACCTTTGAAAGTTAACAGGGAGAAAATCAAAACAAAAACAACAATAAGGAATAACCCATTATACATTTATAAGGATACTAAATTCAATTTGAGTAAAACTCAAGTTATTGAATTGCTAATGGGCACAAAACTTTATGGTAATCCTGAAGTTGCATTAAGAGAATTACTTCAAAATTCAATTGATGCTTGTTTGTTGCGTGAAGCACAGGAAAAAAAATGGGGGAATTTGTACGAACCCAAAATTTCAGTAAAATATTACACGGAAGAGGGAGATGACATTTTAGAAATTATCGATAATGGAACTGGAATGGATGAATATATAATCGATAATTATTACTCAAAGATTGGTTCTTCATTTTATAAGTCAAAAGACTTTTACAATCTCAAAGCTGAGTCAAATGCAGAGTTTTATCCAACATCTAGATTTGGCATTGGCATACTATCATGTTTTATGATTTCTGATGTTCTAATTGTAGATACCAAGAGAGTCTACGGTCCTCACAAATCTAGTAACCCATTAAACATAACAGTAGAAGGTCAAGAAAGCATTTTTTGGATTAAAGAAGGTCACAGAGAAACACCAGGAACTACAACAAAATTAATTTTAAGAAAAAACAGACATCCTTGGGAAAATATGGATGAGGATAAATTTATTAATAATGTCGAAAATGTAATTCCCAATCCTCCATTTGAAATTAATATTGAAACTTCTTCTCATCAAAAAACAAGAGATAAAAATAGTTTTAAGGAAATAACAACCTATTCATTTAAAGATTATTCTTGGGATGAAAATGAAAACATAAAGTTCATTGAAGTGAAAATTGATAGAGTAGACATTGGTATTCTTGGTTCTGCAACGGTAGCCATTTTAGAAAGCCATAACAAGCCTGTCGGAAATATTGAATTAAATTCGAGAGATATTGAAGTTGAAGGAGAAACTTACACATTAGAAAGAGAACTAAGAATTGGAATTAATTCAATTAAGGAATCCTCAAAATCAATAACAATAAATGACAATGGTGATATTAGGACTGACGACTCTTCAAGTAATTTAGCTGAATCTAAATCTAAACTTTCCTTACACGGAATAGAAATACCAACAAGTTTGTTTCCTGAATCGTGGAGGATGAAAAACAATCAAGTCAAAATAAATTGGCCTTTCCCATTAATATTAGTGGTAGATATTTGTGGTTCCAGGGACTTAGACTTAAACTCTCCAAGAACTGAAATAATTATTAGTGAAAAATGGACCAATTTTGAAGAGGAATTAGCTAAAATTATTTGTAGAGCAATCCGCGATTCAGTAACAAAAGAATATTGGATTAACTTGCTAGAAATTTTTAAAAAATCATCTAAAAGCGATAACTTTCTCAGGGCAATTGAAACAGTAGAATAGAGATAAAACATGAAAGCACAACACCATACATTGAACGTTGGGCCCAATCTAGGGAGATGCATCTAAATGATAAATTAAGTGATTAAAGATTATCAAAATATAATAGATTCAGTTTGTGATAGATTTAATAATTCTATCACTCAGATTGACATAGTTTCATGGTTAGAGAATTTTGAAAAACATGACTGGACAAAAGCTCTGATTGTTTTAAATACATTTGAATATTATTCTACCAAGGATATTATAAGACAATTTGACATTGGATTAATGGCTATAATTGAAGAATTAAAAGCTGGAGAGAAAATAGTATTAATACCAATTGGTAAATTAGGCAAAAGTGGGATGGCAATGATTTATTATTTAAAAAAGGCAACTTCTTTCGGTAATAAGCGGGTGAAGCTTATGGAAATTAACGATTTTGCAGCATTTACGGATAATTGTAAAGTCGTATTAGTTGATGATTTTTCTGGAACAGGAGGTACAATTATTGAATTTTACCATGAAATTAAAGAAAAACTACCGCAAAAACATACTGTTATTGCTCTAACAGTAGTTTTTATGGAAAATGCAGAATTAGCGCTTCAAAAAGAGAATATCGGAATAAAGGGTAATAAAAGAATTGCAGCCTTTTCTTCCAGAGGGTCTGTTTTTGGATACTATCCAAAAATGAAGGCTATGCGAAATTTCTGCTTTGAATATGGTGATAAATTATATTCAAGAGAAAAGTATATTAATAAGAAAACATTGCAACACCCTTTGGGTTTTTCTAATTCACAAGCATTAATTGGTTTTGAACATTCTATTCCTAATAATACCTTACCTATAATTTGGGCAGATAAAAAAGTAGATGGAAAGGATATTAATTGGAATCCTTTATTCCCGAGAAGAGGGGGTTTAATTATTGAGCGAGCTAAGGAATTTAAACAAAATCAGAAATATTGGGCAAGCATCGTTTTTAAGTTAGGTCTTCATGAAAATTTATTTTCAGATGATGAGAGATACGACAAATTAACATTACAACTTATTAGCATCATATATTTGAAACGGAGGCATAAAAGCGTATTATACATTTGTCAATCTCTAAGTATTAATCTTCAAGATTATGAACTTATTATAAAGGAAGGACAGAAAAAGGAGCTATTTGATATAAATGAAGAGTTGACTGAACATGCTATTAATATTTTTGAACAAATAAAAAAGAGAATTAAATTTCAAAAGAATACTTTTATTAAACCAGAATTAGTGATAGAAGAAGATATGTTGTATATACCAAAGATTTTTCGAGGAGGTTCGTAAGTAGATTTAATTAGCTATGCCAATTATTTGGCTTCTTGAACCCGTTCGGTTTGAGGACAATTTAAGCTACATTATACTAATTATTGTGCAACGAAAAAGTCGCACAATATTCACTGACGTGAATAATTTCAAAAATGAGTAATTAAATCGAACATGAATTTTCCTCGAAATTTATTTATAGAGAATGCTAAAAGAGAAGGTCATTCAGACACTTACCTAAAAGAAACATTAGATTATATCGATGTTCTGAAAGAAAAGAACTTACCTGTTGTCTTTTCTCTTATGCATTTATCTATTTTGTTAGGTTTAAACTTTGAAGAACTAAAAAACACAATTCACACAAGAAGTTTTCATTATTCGTATTACTTAATAAGGAAAAGAAGAGGTGGTTATCGAAGAATTATAGCTCCACATCAACCTATTAAGTTTCTACAAAATTGGATTAAAATAAATATCCTAGATAATATCAATCCTAGCCATTATGCTACTGGTTTTATAAAGAATAAATCAATTCTAACAAATGCGAAACTGCATGAAGATAGTCAAGTTGTATTTAATTTGGACTTGGTTAATTTTTTCGAATCAATAACAGAAAGAAGGATATATGGGATTTTTAAGTCCCTAGGTTACTGTAAAAATTTAGCTGTGGAATTCGCTAAAATCTGTACAGTGCAGATATCGTGTGAGATTTTTGAGAATTTATCTGAACTTGAAAGTGAATACTTTTCAGAATTACTTTTAATAAAAGAACCGGTATTAGCTCAAGGTGCATCAACAAGTCCTGGATTGTCAAATATTGTCTGTCAAAGATTAGATAAAAGATTATCTGGTTTAGCAAATAAATTAGGAGTCAACTATTCACGTTATGCAGATGATATAACATTCTCGGGTGATAATGAAAGCCTTCCAAACATTGGTGTTATAAGAAAAATCATTTCAGAGGAAGGCTTTAATATTAATTGGGATAAAGTTGGTAAATATAAGAAAGGGCAAAAACAAGTTGTTACTGGATTATTAGTTGATGGGCATGTACGAGTTCCCAAGAAATTTAAAAAAGAGATATATAGGCATTTACATTTTTGTGAGAAATATGGAGCACTATCTCATTTTCAAAGAATTTCTCCAGATAAAGGTTATCGAAAAGAATGGTTACTTGGCAAAATATTATTTGTAAACTCAATTGAGCCGGATGAAGCAAAAAAAATGTATGAGATTGCAAAAAAAGTACAATGGGAAATATAATAGAAAGCCGGCGCACAACAGTGATGTATAAAAATAATAGCCGAGACAGCAGTAAATTTAAGAGGTATATCCCGCTTCAATTTCTCTGTATTTTGATAGGAAAGTGCAATGAATCAGGCTACTATTCTAATCAAAACGTTGGCAGCAATTTTGACCCGTCCTAAAATAAGGCTACAAGGTTTGATAGTTGCTTATGTACCCAATGGCAAAAATGATGAACACCAGAAGAATATAAGAGCCTATAAATTGATACTCTTATTCAATTAGAGAAGTTAAATTACAAAAACCCTAATCCGGATAGGGCTCTTGAAGAATTTTGGGCTGCCTCGACTATAAATCCTTTTTCCTGCTCAAGTAAATTTTTAAAATATAATCAGCTATATCCCAACCTTCATCTTTTTCCTCAGCGGTAGATTTTTCCTCTACGAGTTCAGAGATCGAATAAAACACATTAGGCGGGAGATCTTTTACCTTGTCATTCCACCTGTCATAACATCCGGCATCCGGAAACAGGATAACTTTTCTGTTAGCTAAAGGCTTAATTATATCGTACTTCAAATTGCCGAGACCACCGGTTGCCATCCAGATAAACTCCGGAAAGGCTATGGAGGCGATTATAGCCGTTTTCTCGCTTTCAACAATAGCAATGCGCTTTGTTTTGTCCGAATTCAACAGGTGGAGCCCAAACAGGCATTGTTTAAGGTTGTAATCCTTTAGTTTTAGTACAGAGTGGACCCAATTAATTTTAGATTTCTTGCCTGTATCCTTGTTATACAGCATTAGTTTTCCCGTACGGACATTGTTGTTTTGGTCGATCTGCCAAAATACGGTAGCACCTTTCCACTTTTTGGAAGTTCCAATCTTGTATTTAACCCTTAGTTCTTCTAATGCCTCATTGTTTAGGGCATGTTCAAGGAAGCTAAGAAAATTATTTTCACTGGTTTCCCTGAGACTTTGCAGAAATAGATCCTGTTCAATCAAGGAAGGTGGAAGGTTATCTTCATTAGGATTTAATTTGGCCTTCTGTAAAGCTGCGGTCATTAAAACTTTGGGAAGTTTCTCAGGTGATCTTCCTGATACCCTTTTTTCATCTTCAAAAAAATCCTTGGGTGGATAATGGTAGTTACACTTTTGAATACGGCTGCATATTCCCACTTCTAAGCCCAGGTATTCATCTTTTTCAAGATCAATGTATCTCGTAAAGGTGTTTTTTTCAGGGCAGGAAGGGCAATTGAATCTGCTTTTTTTGGAAGAATATGGTTCTAATATAAATCTGTAATCGTTCAAGAAAATTTGTTTTTGACTGCCAACACTTACTGCACTTACAGCACTAATTTAAAAAGTAGTGCTGTAAGTGCAGTAAGTGTGGACAATTTAAGAAACTTTTTTTATGGTGAAGACTATTTGCCCATAGTTCTTCCTTGTCATATCAAACTCATTTCGGAGCCTGGAAGAAAATTTCTTATTGGCACAGGGTTTATTCCCGTTTTGAATACAATAGATCTTATATTCCTCATACATAACTTGAAGCCTAGTGTGATCATTAACAGATTTCACATAATTATTTTCATCTATAAAGCATAAAACAGAATCGCTCTCCCGTCTAAACTTTGTCACTTCGTTTTCTACCAAAGAACTTGAAGTGAATGACTCATTTTTTAATAGTCTCTTCATTCCATCCAACATCCAATTAAACACTCCAGGAAGCTCATTTTTCAGAATTTTCTGAGATAATTTGCGGTCCTGGTCCTTATCTTCAATTGTGACCTTAAAAGGAATTATAAGGAAACGTCTGAAGAAAGCATTAGTATGTTCAATATCATTGGGTAATTCATTGCAGTTGAACATTAAGCGAGCGTAATCCTCCATAATAAAGGAGGATTTGTATAGCAGCCGGGCATCAATAGGTTCCCTGGAGACCAATTTCTTAAAGATGTCTGATTCCAGATTAGTACTCATTTCACTTGAATAGTTCAATAGCTTATCGGAAATCATTGCCCGCGAATCTTTGTCCTTTGTAAGGCTTTCCAGGCTGTAGCTTGAGAAATTTTGGTTGCCAAGGAGGGCACTGATTATATCAAACACTACGCTCTTTCCATTCGAGCCTGTGCCATAAAGAAAAAGAGCTTTTTCAAATTTTAATACCTCATTTCTTATGAAAATAGATCCTATGTATTCAGCAAGGATATCCTGTAATTCTTTCTCCGGAAGAACCTCATTTAAAAATTCCAAAAATTGTACAGGTTTTGCATCTTCATCATAGGAAAATGGAAGCTGGTAGGTAAGAAAATCTTCTTTTTGGAAATTTCTCAATTTTGATGTGCCCTCGGAAATTTCAAATGTTCCATTTTTTAAATTGACCAGGGTAGCTTGATAATCAGGTTTTATGTACTTAAAATTGCTTTCCGAAATAAATTGCTTAAATAGATCTTCTTTAAATTTGAAAAATTTTGCATCAAATTTATCAACTCCCATTTTGAGGGCAATTTCACCCAAAAAGAAGTTGAATTCATTTTCCATTACTACCTCCCAATATTCTGAATTATACATATAGATTTTACCATCTTTAAATATGATGTCCAGATTTAGCTCATTAGCTTTTTCATTAAGAAACTGTACCACCAGAATGAGATAATGTTTACGTTTTAATGTTTTATCTTCCTCAGTCAACTCGGCTTCCTTGCGAAAATCTTTTACTTGGATATTTTTTAAAGTATGTTGAAGAATTTCAGATATATCAAGTCTCTTGTTGCTGAGTTTATCCGATTCTTCTATTAATTCATCCAAACCAATACTTTCAGGTTCAAACTTACCATCACCTGGTGTTGAAGAGGGAAGGGGAGGTTTTGTTGGGATTTTAGAGATATCACTAAATCTATTTCCCAATACAGAAATATTACAGGATTGGTTTATGCTATTGAGTCCAGTTATAAACTTGTTTTTTCCTGATTTTGAATTATTTTCGTTATTCTGGTTATCGTTGTTTATATTTGTATTCATAAAATGTTTTTTTGCATACAATACAGATGCATTTAATAATTAGCTTCAAAATGGACTTGGCGGTTATTTTGAAGCTTTTTTGTTTGAGTTAAGTAGAATTTGTTCAATTTCGGATCTTTTAAATCTTACTCTGTTCCCAATCTTGTATGCATTTATAACATGCTCCTTGGACCAGTTATGAATCGTAACGAGGGAAACGCCAATAAGTTCAGAAGTTTCTTTTCTGGTAATCCAGATGGTGGGTTCTTTTGGGGTGAAGTTTTTGGAAAGTTCCTTCAGCTCGTGCCTAATGTCTTTCACGATTTCTGCTTTGAGTTCTTCAGGGGTGATCCCGTAAAGTTGTGTGATGTTCTTGCTCATAATAAATTTGTATTAATTAATAATTATATGAGCAAGGTATGGGGAGGTTAATCTAATTTATGCGAGAAGAATGCAAGGTGAATGCGATACGATTGCGAGGATAGTAACTATAAGATATTGATCAAGGGCGCTTTACGTCATTTAAAATTTGAAATTTTTTTTCAACCTCTATTAAAAAGTCAACCTCTGCATCTTCTTTATAACCCGTTCGGTTATCTAAAACATCAATTTTTTTTGGAATATTTTTATTCAAATAGGTTAGGAAATTCACCGGTTTGGCTTTAGGTTTTATTAATTTTTCATCTTTAAACAGTAAAAAGTATTTACCAGCCCAGGATTGACCAATTGGTTTATCCTCTTCAGCTAAGAGAAAATTAAAAAGTTCTACAGCATAACCATTTTTGAAAATTTTGGGATATTTATTTATTTTCACATTAATTTGGGAGGAAACTTTCACAGTGGGTATCACCTTCACATTATTATTGAGTTCATTTAGAAGAATTTTCAAATATTTAAATTCTATAATTGAAAGATTAAGAAGGACAAAATCGCCCATTAGATCGTAGATTCTGAAATATTCATTAGTTTCTTCAGAATCCCCTGCATCATTTCGACGCGATTGAGGAGGAGTAAGCTTATTAATTATTATATTTTGTTTTTCCGGGGTTAAACCATTAAAATATAGAAAAGAAAAAGATGGGCTTAAAATATATTCCAAATAAAATGCAGGATTTAGATTGATATTCTTGTCTTTTTTTAAGAAAATATTCAGTTCCTCTAAGCCTCCCTTAACCAATTTTATTTTTTCCTCTTCTGCTATAGTGTAAAATAGCTTTTCATTCCAATCCAGTTGGATTCCGCGTAAAGTAAATACCAGGCAAGTGAACAATTGCGTATCCATAAATCTCACCATGGCTCTCATTCCATATCTTAATCCCGGTGATTTAGTCCTCCACCGACCGTCAATTTCTTCAATACTTTCTGCTTTTAATGTTTCTTCCCAGGTTATTTCAACTTGAGCAAATTTTGATTCTAATTCAGAATAATTCATAAAAGGTTTAGTGTCATTTAAGGGTTACAGTAAAATCAAGTTTGGAGGTTTTTGGTATCATATTTTAATTCATTAAAATATGATTTTGAATAATGTTTACACTGCACCACAATTTCATTCTCTGCATCTGTTGAATAGCATAAATTGATCCCTCGATCTCTACCTGTTTTGTAGCTATTGAAATGAAATCCAATATTTGCAGACAAAATTAATTCCTCAAATTCTTTATCATTAAGGACGGAATAATTATAATTGTTCATGGATAATCAAATTATTATTAAGCCTCCAGCGGCCAATCCTTATATTGTCCTTCCGCCTGCTCAATTACTTCTTTAAGCAGATTGTCCAAGTCTGAGAAAGGTACTTTACCTTTCAATTCTTTTTTAACTGCGAGTCTTATGGCGGCGCGCGCATCTTCTTTTTTGGCCCAGTCGAGTTGCAGGTTTTTCTTTACCGAATCTACTACCTTATGCACCAGATCCTGAATTGGGCCGGCTTCATTGATGATCTTTTGGCTGCCAGATAAAAGGTCATAAAATGCCAGTTCATCCTCGGTTAAGCCTAATTGTTTGGTGCGTATATCGTCATTCTTAAATTCATTGGCAATATCCAATAAGTGCTTAATGGCGGCTATGGAATCCAGACTGTTCTTGTGGTATTTGCCCAACACTTTTTCAAGCTCTTCTTTTAGATTTGTCATCCTGCGAATGTTTTTGGACATTCTCACTTTTAATTCATCATTAATGATCCGTTTCAACAATTCAATTTTTATATTTTCACCGCCTTTTTCTTTTACCATTGCCTGAAAACGATCATCTATAATTGAAATATCTATCCGGTCTAAGTCGTACATCGCTGCTAAATCAACTATTTTTTGCGATTCTATAGATTTGCTTATTAAATCTTTTATACGGTCATTCTCTTTACGCTGCGGACCGGGTGGATTCTTAATCTTCCGTATAACCTGACGAATTTTTTGTATCACACCAACTTCTTCCTGAATAGCCCAAATGCGCTTGTCGGAATTGGTCATTGCCACAAGTTCCGTCAGCTTTCTTTCTTCGTGTAAAAATGCGTCTGTAACTGGATCTGACAGCAGTAAATTGTTTACTAAAGTGTTTGACCATTTCAGTTTTTCAAAATCGGACATTTTATTTATGGCTTCAATATCAAAATTTCCGGTCAGCTCTTTTACAACCGTAAATTGTTCTAAACATAAATTAACGGCAACTTCTATGTCAAGTGTCGGTTTTCCTTCCCCACCACCGCCTGTGTATTTTTTGGTTGCAGCGGCAAGGAACCCTGAAATTCCTATAAAATCGACCACCAGGCCATTTGGTTTGTCTTCAAAAACCCTGTTTACCCTTGCGATAGCTTGCATCAGGTTGTGGCCTTTCATTATTTTATCTATGTACATCGTATGAGCACATGGAGCATCAAAACCGGTTAACCACATATCGCGCACAATCACAATTTTCAATGGATCTTCCGGAGTTCGGAAACGCTTTTTAATGGCTTCCATACTATCTTTTGTCCTTATGTGCTGATTCCATGCCGGAGGATCTTTGCTGATGTTGCTGGTCATAATAACCGCTATTTCAGGGCAACCTTCCAAAGCAGTGATGGCATCATACATTTTTACGCAATTTCTTCGGCTCATGCACACAATCATGGCTTTGCCATCCAGGGTTTTTATTCTTGCATTAAAATGCGTCAAAATATCGGCGGCAACTCTTTTGACCCTGTCTTCTGAACCTGCGGCATCTTCAATAGCTGCCCAAACTCCATTGGTGCTTTCTTCCGCTCCATCTTCTTCCTCATCCAACTTTTCTGCGAATTCA
>Ga0307486_1003335_pt1 | contig 10479 bp, 11 predicted proteins | sample CBIW02metaG_FD_203663 | JGI IMG/M metagenome (GOLD analysis project Ga0307486, IMG submission 203663) | Sea-ice brine microbial communities from Beaufort Sea near Barrow, Alaska, United States - CBIW 0.2 | ecosystem: Environmental > Aquatic > Marine > Coastal | place: USA: Alaska | collected... | reverse complement strand
CGACACCACCCGCAGCTGTTGGAGGCGATATGCCGCCGATAGACGGCGAGCAATGGCCGGAGGCGGTTACAGTTGCCTCATCACCAGACCCGGGAGGAGTCACATGAGCAGGCAATTCGAGGTTGTTTTCGAGGGCGAGTTTCCCGGCACGCCGGACCAGGTGTGGGACGCCATCACGGCGCATACGGAGGCATGGCTCTTTCCGTCGGAAGGCATGGAGGGCACCGACATGGTCTCCGAGCGACCGAACCATCGAGTCAACCGCATGGACGGCCCCGATGACTGGTTCAATGTGCTCGAACAGGTCATTGAGGAGCGTCCGAACGGTCGATCGTTCATGCGCTGGATGCACACGGGCGTGTTCCTCGGCGAGCAGAACGAACAGAACACCGCCGTGAAACTGCACACTGATTTCTACATGCACACTCTCGCCGAGTACCTCGAGCACTTCGCGGGGCGCCCGGCGGTCTTCGCCGACATTCAGGGGCCCGACGCGTCAGCGGATCAGGACGCATTCGAGGTGGTGCGGGCCGCGCTCGGCATTGATTCGGGCACGGTCGCGGGCGATTCGACCTACGTGGCTCTTCCCGGCGAACCGGCTCCCGGAGCCTACGTCGACCACACGAGCGAGCACTTCATCGGCCTGCGAACGAACAACGCCCTCTACCGCTTCTTCGGTCGCAACGCGTTCGGAGGTGTCGTTGGCATAACGGTGCACCACTTCGGCGGTGCCGACCAGACGCTCATTGAGCACGAATGGCACGAGTGGATCGGCGCGCTGTTCACCTGACCCGCACCGGCGCACCGGGCCTGTCCGGTCAGGAGGCGGCGGCGGCGGAGGGCCCGGCATCCGCTGCCGGAGAGGCAGAGGACGAGGCCTCGAGATCGACCTTGACTCCGAAGAGGGCATCCAGACCCGTGAGATACGACTCCTGCTCGCCCGCCCTGGCCAGTTCGCGCGCGCGCACCATGGGGGTGTGCAGCAGCACGCCCGTGAGGTGGCGCAGCGCCTGCTCGGTTTGCTCGCTCGAGTCACCACGGCTGCGTGCCCGCGCGATCTCGGCGTCGCGGAGTTCGAACATATAGGTGCGCAGCGCCACGACGGCCGGGGCGAGGCTTTGCTCCTCGGCGACGGCCGAGAACTTACGGGCCGCGCGGCCCACGAGTTCTCGGGCCTCATCGGTGGCGTTGAGCTCCTCCAGCGGCGCGTGGATGCTGATGGTCTCGAGGTCGAGCAGCTCGACACCCGCCACGTCCACCACGTTCGGGGCCACGTTGCGCGGAAGGCCGAGGTCGATGATGAGCTGCGGCGGGGCCTCGGGCGCGGCATCCGCCGGGCACAGGCGAACGGCCTCCGCCTCGGTGTCGAGGGTGCGGGAATTCACGCCGACGGCGGCGCGGCCGGCCATGATCAGAGCGGCGTCGATGACATGCTCCTCACCGAGCGTGCAGGTGACGACGACGTCGGCGCGGGCGACCTCGCCGGCGAAGTCGGCGCTCGGCACGGCGTCGATGCCGTGGGACGACGCGAACTTGTGCGCCCGCCCGGACGGCGAGTAGACGCGCACGTTCTCCGCGCCACGATCACGCAGCGCGGCGAGGGACGCGCCGGCGTAACGGCCGGTGCCCACGAGGAGCACCCGCGCCGTTGCCCAGTCGCTCACCCGACTCTCGGCCAGTTCGAGGGAGAGGCGAACGAGGGAGCGCCCGGCCGAGCCGATGCCGGTGCGGTTCTTCACCCCACGCGACGTTTGCGAGGCGCGCTGAAACAGCCGTTCGAGCTCGGGGCTCGTGGTGCCGGCGGCCCTGGCCTGCTCGAGTGATCGACGCACCTGCCCGGCTATTTCGCCCTCGCCCACAACCACGGATTCGAGCCCGCTCGTGACCGCAAAAAGATGTTCGGCGACGCCATTGCCGTGCACCAGGGTCAGGGTCTCGCGCAGTGTGTCCTGCGAAACGCCGGTGTTCGCGCTCACGGCTTCGATCGCCGCGAACACGGCGGGAAGCGGCGAAACGCCGTAGGGCTCATCGAGATCGAGGTAGGCCTCGAAGCGGTTGCACGTGGCCACGATCACGACACCGCTCAGGGCAATGTGCTTGGCCACAATGTGTTCGGCCGTCTTGCCCCCGCCACCCACAGACAGCATCTCCAGCACGTCAAAGCTGGAGTTCTTGTGGTTGGCGGACAGCAAAATTAGCACTATTCCAGTCTAGAGGCCAAGGCTGGGAGCTTCGACTCGTTCATTTCAGGGATTTTTGAGAGAATGTAGCCGATGATCCTCGACGCGCAGCACCCTCTATCCTCCGGCGTCACCGCCGACTCCCTCCTGATTCGGGCCTATCAGGGCACCCGCCCCGACGTGACGCCCGTATGGTTTATGCGCCAGGCCGGCCGATCACTGCCCGAATACCGCGAACTGCGCGTGGGAACGCGCATGCTCGACGTCTGTCTGGACCCCGAGCTGGCGAGCGAAATCACGCTGCAGCCCGTGCGTCGTCACGACGTGGACGCCGGCATCTTCTTCAGTGACATCGTCGTACCGCTGAAGCTCGTGGGTGTCGACGTTGAAATCGTGCCGGGTCGGGGCCCCGTGCTCGGCAAGGCAGTGCGTACGAAGGCCGATGTTCGCGAGCTGACCGCCCTCGATCCTGCTCTTCTCGACGAGGCCCTCGCCCCCATCAGGGACGCCGTCGGTCGCACGGTGGAGCAGCTCGGATCCACCCCGCTCATCGGTTTCGCGGGGGCCCCCTTCACGCTCGCCGCCTACCTCGTGGAGGGCGGCCCGTCGAAGGATCACCTGCACGCGCGCGCCTTGATGCACTCGGACCCGGAGTCCTGGCAGCGGCTCATGCAGTGGACCGCGGACGTCACCGGTCGCTTCTTGCGCGCCCAGGTCGTGGCCGGCGCGAGTGCGGCGCAACTCTTTGACTCGTGGGCCGGCGCATTGTCACTGTCCGACTACGCGACATCTGTCGCCCCGGCCTCCGCTGCCGCCATCGCGCACGTGCGCGACCTCGGCTACACCGAACACCCGGCGGGCGCCGACGCGGTCGAGCGCAACGTGCCGATCGTGCACTTCGGCGTCGGCACCGGCGAACTGCTCAAGGAGATGCACAACATCGGCGCCGACGTCGTCGGCGTTGACTACCGTGTTCCGCTCGACGAGGCCAACCGTCGCCTCGGCGGCGTCGTTCCGGTGCAGGGAAACGTTGATCCCGCGCTGCTCACGGCGCCATGGCCCGTGCTCGAGGCCCATGTGCGCGATGTGCTCGAACGCGGGCGCACGGCACCGGCGCACGTGCTCAACCTCGGCCACGGCGTTCCGCCGGGGACCGACCCCGACGTGCTCACCCGTTTGGTCTCGCTCGTACATTCCGTCAGCGCCGAGAGTTAGGCCGGCATGCAGGATGTCCTGGTCATCGGCGGAGGAATCGCCGGTCTGGTCGCCGCCCGCTCCTGTGCCCGCTTGGGCCTCGGCGTCACCGTAATCGAGGCCGCGGATGCCGTGGGCGGACCGGTTGCCGGCCACGACGTCGCCGGGCTCCGTCTCGACAGCGGCGCCGAGAGCTTCGCCGTGCGCGGAGGCACGGTCGCCGCCTTCATCGAGGAACTGGGACTCACCACCGAGATCGTGGCCCCGAATCCCGCCGGGGCGTGGCTGCACCTTCCGGCGCTGAAGGGCGGCCAGGGCCCGGTGAGCGTGCCGCTACCGCAGGCCGGCGTGCTGGGGATCCCCGGATCGCCGCTCGCCGACGACGTGCGAGCGGTAATCGGCTGGGGCGGCGCGTTGCGCGCCTACCTGGACCGGCTGATGCCCGTGCTGACGATCGGACGGGAGCACAGCCTCGGGGACCTCGTGGCCAAGCGCATGGGGCGACGCGTGCTCGAACGCCTGGTGGAACCGGTGGCCTCCGGCGTGTACACGACGTCGAGCCGCGACCTCGAGGTCGACGTGGTCGCTCCCGGGCTCAACCGCGCGCTCACCACCACCGGTTCGCTGTCCGGCGCCGTGCTGGCCCTGCGCTCCGGCGCCCCGGCCGGTTCGGCCGTCGGCGGGCTGCGCGGCGGAATGTCGAGCCTTCCCGCGGCGCTTGTGGCCGAGCTCGAGCACTTCGGCGCCGTGATCGAGACGGGCCGCTCGGCCACAAGACTCGCTCGCATTGACGCCCCCGACGACATCGAGCAGGGCTGGGCGGTCACCCTCGCTCCGCCCGCGGCAGAGTCCGACGACGACGAGTCCGACGACGAGTCCGACAACGCTGACACCGGCGATGTCCTGCGCACGGCACGCTTCGTGATTGTGGCGACGCAGGGCAGGCAGGCGCTTCGCCTGTTGGCGCCCCTCGGCGACGCCCACGACGCACTGAGCGAACTGGACTGGCCGGCCCCGACCGCCGTGACGCTCGTGACGCTCGTGCTCGACGCCCCCGGACTCGATACTCATCCGCGTGGCACCGGCGTGCTCGTGGCAGCCGAGGCCACCGACGTCACCGCCAAGGCGCTCACCCACGTCACCGCGAAGTGGTCCTGGGTCGCGGCGGCTGCCGGAGTCGGCCAACACGTGGTGCGACTGTCGTACGGGCGCGCCGGTCAGCCGAACCCCGTCGAGGGGCTGGCCGACGACGAACTCGAGGCGCTCGCGCTTCGTGATGCGTCGACCCTTCTGGGCACGCCGCTGTCCGCGGGCATGCTGCGCGGCTGTGCGCGCACCGAGTGGCGCGACGCCATCTCGCCCGCCACGATCGGAGCGCCCGAACGGGCGTCGAGCGTGCGGGACGCTCTGGCCGACACTCCCGGACTTGAGGTCACGGGGGCGTGGCTCGCCGGAACCGGTCTGGCCTCGGTCATCCCGGATGCCCTCGCTGCGGCGTCCCGCATTCGACAGGCGTCGCTGGGCCTCTGAGATCAGATCGGCGCGATGCGCGCCCGGGCCCGTACCGGATCAGGCCTGATCCGCCGTACATTCACAGCGTCAATGGCGTTACTGTGGGTATCTAAACCTCGAAGAATGGAGTCTCAATGCGCGGAAAGCTTCTGTTCATCACGGGTGGCCTGGTTGGGTATGTGCTGGGTGCACGTGCCGGACGCAAACGCTACGACCAGATCGCAGCCACCGCCAACGATCTCTGGAACGCTCCTCCCGTGCAGCGTCGAGTCACCGAGGCGCGCGACTTCGGTCTTGAGCTGGTCGGCGACGTTCCCGGAGTTCTCCTCGACGCCGGTAAAAAGTTCGTTTCCTCCGTCGCCGGCAAGGCCTCGCAGGGCAACACTCGCGCGTCGACGAGCGCCGCCACGCCGGACAAGCCCGCGAAGCCCGCCGCGGCCGACGACTTCAGCGCCCACTGACCGTCCGATTTACAACACCCCGTTCATCACTACCTCGTTTCATGGCACCGGGAAGGGTCACCCGTGACTTCTAGTGGATTCAACCCCAAGAGCAAGCGATCACTGGTCGCACTGCTCACTGAACTGCCCGGTCAGATCAGCGATCTGATCAAGGCCGAGCTCGACGCCTTCAAGGCCGAATTCGCGAGCAAAGCCAAGAACTTCGGCGTGGGCGCCGCGCTTTTCATCGTGGCCGCCGCCATCGGGGTCTTCGCCCTGGGGGTTTTCGTCGCGCTTCTGATCATTGTGTTCGCGCTGTTCCTGCCGCTCTGGCTGGCCACGCTCATTGTCCTGGTGCTGCTGCTTGTTATGGCGGCGGTGCTCGTGCTGGTGGGTGTCAACCGGGTCAAGGCCGCCACGGCGCCGGATCCGGACGGCGTGCACGCGAGCCTTCGCCACGATGTCGACGCATTCAAAGGGGTTGGTCGTTATGAAAACTGACAAGACGCAGGGCATCGAGCCCATCGCTCACGAGCCCCACGGCAAGAGCGAGTTGCGGGCAGAGGCCGCCCGCGCCCGCGCTCAGCTCGCGAGCACGCTCGACGCGATCGAACTCAAGCTCAATGTGCCCAAGCAGGTGAGAATCGCCAAGCGGCGCTTCCACGTGGCCCTGCTGCGCCTCGGCGATGACAACCCCGCGGCCCTCGCCGGGATCGCCCTCGGCGCTGCGGTATCGGTGGGCACGGTCGTGTGGCTGGGCGCCAGAGCGGCGCTGTCGCACCGCTCCTAGGCATCCGGTTCCGCGGCGGCGCTCGACAGGCTCGGATCGCATTTTGCTGCTGGACCCTTTTGAGAGCACACTAGGGATATGACTCACCCGGCTGCCGGAGAGGCAGTAGACCCTACAGTGACCGCACCTTCCATCAACAGCGATGCTCCCGAAGCCTCGCCACAGGGATTCACGCTCTTCACGGTGTTGCGCAAAGACCCGCACAACCCCGACGACCTCGACGGTCGCGATGTTCCGCACGCCGTCAACGAGCTCGATGACATTGTTGCGCTCGTCGAGGCCGAGGGCGTCACCGTGCGCGGATTCTACGATGTGTCCGGCCTCAAGGCCGATGCCGATGCGATGATCTGGACCCACGCGCCGGAAGCGGAGACGCTGCAGTGGGCGAACCGTGAACTGCGTCGCAGTCGTCTGCTCAAGAGCCTGCTGCCCACCTGGAATGCCATGGGTGTGCACCGCGATGCCGAGTTCAACAAGAGTCACGTGCCCGCGTTCCTGCGCGGCGTCGAGCCGAGGGCCTGGCTCACCGTGTACCCGTTCGTGCGCAGCTTCGAGTGGTACCTGCTCCCCGACGCCGAGCGGAGTGCGATGCTCGCCGACCACGGACGCAAGGGCGCCGCCTACCGGGGCGCGCTCGCCAACACCGTCTCGGCTTTCGCCCTCGGCGACTACGAGTGGATCCTGCCGATCGAGAGCGATGAGCTCGTCGAGCTCGTCGACCTGATGCGCGGCCTGCGCGCGACCGAGGCACGCCGGCACGTGCGCGAGGAGATCCCGTTCTTCACCGGACGCCGCATCTCAACGGCCGAACTCGTCGAGGTGCTTCAGTAGTGGCCGCATACGACGCCATCCTGCTCGCCGGCTTCGGCGGTCCGGAGGGGCAGGACGACGTGATTCCGTTCCTGCGCAACGTGACCGGGGGCCGCGGCATCCCCGAGGAGCGTCTCGAAGAGGTCGCCACCCACTACCGGCACTTCGGTGGCGTGAGCCCGATCAACGACCAGAACCGCGTGCTGAGGGCCGCCCTGCAGGGCGAGCTCGATCGTCGCGGCATCGACCTGCCCGTGATCTGGGGCAACCGCAACTGGGCGCCATACCTCAGCGACACCATCAGTGAGGCGCACGACGCCGGCCGGGATCGCCTGCTCGCGATCGCCACGAGCGCGTACAGCTCGTACAGCGGATGCCGCCAGTACCGCGAAGACTTCGCCGCCGCACTCACGACGACCCAGCTCGAGGGCGTCGTGCACATTGACAAGGTGCGTCAGTTCTTCGACCACCCCGGGTTCGTCACCCCCTTCGTCACCGGCGTGGCGCAGGGCCTGGCGGATGTTTCGGCGCAGCTTCCCGGCATCGACGTTGACACCGAGGTCGAAATCCTGTTCTCGACGCACTCGATCCCGATGACGGATGCCGACAAGAGCGGCCCGGCCGAGCGCGGCTTCGGCGAGGGTGGCGCCTACCAGGCGCAGCACCGCGCCGTCGCCCAGGTCATCATGGACGCCCTGGTGTCACCGGCTGACAACACATCACCGCTTACAACGCCGTGGCAGCTCGTCTACCAGTCCCGCAGCGGGCCGCCCAGCATGCCGTGGCTCGAGCCCGACATCAATGACGCGATCGCCCTGCTCCCGGCCCGCGGCATCCGTGCCGTGATCATCGTGCCGCTCGGTTTCGTGAGCGACCACATGGAGGTCATGTGGGATCTCGACAACGAGGCCATGGAGACGAGCGAGAAGGTCGGGATTCACGCCGTGCGCGTGCCTACCCCCGGAGTGTCACCGGACTTCGTGAGCGGCCTCATCGACCTGGTCGAGGAGCGCCTGAACGATACTCCCGACGCCGACCGCAAGGCGGTTACCGAGCTGGGGCCGTGGTACGACGTGTGCCGCCCCGGGTGCTGCGAAAACGTGCGGCTCGGTTTCAAACCGGCCGTCGCGGGGGTGGCTCCGTGAGCGTGATTCGCGTCGGCACGCGCCGGAGTGCCCTGGCTCTCGCTCAGACGACGACCGTTGCCAACCGCATCGCCAACTCCTCGGGCGCCGAGGTGCAGATCGTGCCGATCGTCACCCACGGCGACACGTCGACCGACTCGCTCTCGAGTCTGGGCGGAACCGGCGTGTTCGCCAGTGCCCTGCGTGAGGCGCTGCTGAACGACGAGTGCGACATCATTGTGCACTCGCTCAAGGACCTTCCGACCGATGCGTACCCGGGCCTGTCCCTCGGCGCCACGCCCAAACGGGCGGACGCCCGGGACGTGTTGTGCGCTCGGTCCGGTTTCACGCTCGACACCCTCCCGGAGGGTGCGCGCGTGGGCACCGGTTCGCCCCGGCGTGTGGCGCAGCTGCTCGAGCGCAGGCCCGACCTCACCGTCGTCGACATTCGCGGCAACATCGATACCCGGCTCGGGCGTGTCATCGAGGGTGACCTGGACGCCGTGGTGCTCGCCGCGGCCGGTCTCGGCCGACTGGGACGTCTCGATGCCGTCAAGTCCGAAGTGTTGGAACTCTCCGCCTGGCCCACTGCCCCAGGGCAGGGTGCCCTCGGCATCGAGGTGCGCAGCGGCACGATCGACCGGGTGCTCGCGACCGCGCTGCAGGCAATCAACCACGTCTCCACCGAGGCCGTCGTCTCGGCGGAACGACTCGTCCTGGCCCGGCTGGAAGCGGGCTGCGCGGCACCCATTGGAGCCACAGCGGTGCTCGACACGGGATTGTTCTTTCTCACCGCAACGGTCTACAGCCCCGACGGCACCCAAAAGATCACCAGTTCGCACGCGGCGACACCGGATTCGCATTCCGCCGCGCATCTCCACGATGCGGCCCAAGATGTGTCCGAACGCGTCGCAATCGATCTCCTGGCCGGCGGCGCGGCCGAATTCGCCCCCCTGAAAGTGACAAAGTGACTTCTGCACAGCTTGTACCAAAACCTCTCGCCGGCTGGCGAGTTCTCGTCCCGCGCGGCGGACCATGGGGCGACCAGGTTGCCGCAAACCTGCGCTCCAAGGGCGCCCAGCCCATCGTCGCCCCGATGATCAACTTCGCGGCAACCGATGACGCCCCCGCGCTCAACGAGGCGCTCACCCGCCTCGCCGCGGGCGACTTCGACTGGATGACGATCACCAGCGCGACCACGGTCGACGTGTTGGCGTCACACCGCGCGGTTGTGGCCCCCCGCACGCGTATTGCCGCGGTCGGCGAGACCACCGCGGCCGCGCTCGTCGCCGCGGGGTACCGGGTCGACATCGTTCCCTCCGAGGAGAACTCGGCCCGCGGGCTGCTCGAGGAATGGGAGACGGCCACCGCCGGCGTTATTCCCCTGCGCGTGCTCACCCTGCGCAGCGAGATCGCCAAGCCCCTGCTTTCCGAGGGCCTCCGGCGCATCGGACATGACGTGGAATCCGTCGTGGCGTACCGCACCATCGGCGTTCCCGTGAGCGACCAGGTCGTCGCAGACGTGAACGCCGGTCTCGTGCGGGCCGTACTCGTGACCAGCGGCAGCGTGGCACGTCAGGTGCAGGACCAGTTCGGGCTCATCCCCGAGAACACCCTCGTGGCTTGTATCGGGCCGCAGACCGCCAAGGATGCACGCGCCATGGGCCTGCGTGTCGACGTGATCGCCGACGAACGCACGGCCGAGTCCCTCATCGAGGCGCTCGTCAAGGTAGCCGAAGCTCGCTGAGCGTCACGCATCAGCGGGTGACGAACGCGGAAGCGCGGCGGCGCGGCGGCGTAGGGTTAGGGGCGTGAGTAACCCCGTTATCCGCCCGCGACGCCTGCGCACCACCCCAGCGCTTCGTCGCCTGGCCAGTGAAATCCGTGTCCACCCCGCCGAGCTCGTTCTGCCCATGTTCGTGCGTGAAGGCAACGAGGCGATGCCGATCCAGTCCATGCCTGGCGTCGTGCAGCACAGCGTCGACAGCGCGCGCCGTGCCGTCGTGGCCGCCGCGGAAGCCGGCATCGGGGGCGTGATGCTGTTCGGCGTTCCCGATGTGCGAGACGCCACAGGGACGGGCGCGACCGACCCGAACGGCATCCTCAATGTGGCCACGCGAGCCCTCGTCGAGGAGATCGGCGACACCCTTGTCGTGCAGACCGATCTGTGCCTCGACGAATTCACCGATCACGGCCACTGCGGCGTGCTTGCCGCCGATGGCCGTGTCGACAACGACGCCACCCTGGTGCGCTACAGCGACATGGCCATCGCCCAGGCTTCAGCCGGTTCGGCCCTCCTCGGCCTCAGCGGCATGATGGACGGTCAGGTCGCCGCCGTGCGCTCGAGCCTTGACGCCGCCGGGTTCGAAGACACCGCGGTCCTGGCCTACTCCGCCAAGTACGCCTCCGCCTACTACGGCCCGTTCCGC
>Ga0307486_1003334_pt1 | contig 10485 bp, 11 predicted proteins | sample CBIW02metaG_FD_203663 | JGI IMG/M metagenome (GOLD analysis project Ga0307486, IMG submission 203663) | Sea-ice brine microbial communities from Beaufort Sea near Barrow, Alaska, United States - CBIW 0.2 | ecosystem: Environmental > Aquatic > Marine > Coastal | place: USA: Alaska | collected... | reverse complement strand
CGTTCCCACTGTTCATGCTTCTTCCATGGGAGCGGCGCTGGACCTTTGGGATATTCGTCGTACCGATGATGACGCAATTGACACTTTCTTTAGAGCGGCACCAGGAAATGTGCGAACTACAGAAGCCTTTAGTCAAAGCAAGCGTTGGAAAACAGTAGATGATGATCCGATTAACGGGTGTGTTCGTGATATGGAGCATGCTTACACTAAAGAGGGTGGTTTAGCGGTTCTTTACGGTAACATTGCTCTGGACGGTTGTATTGTTAAGACGGCTGGTGTGGATGAATCTATCTTTAAATTTACTGGGCCTGCACGTATATTTGAAAGTCAGGATTCCGCTGTTGCGGCCATCCTTGCTAATGAAATTAGTGAAGGGGATGTTTTAATTATTCGTTATGAAGGGCCAAAAGGTGGACCTGGAATGCAAGAGATGCTCTACCCAACGAGCTATCTAAAGTCTAAGGGCTTGGGTAAGGCATGTGCTTTATTAACGGATGGTCGCTTTTCTGGAGGGACGTCTGGTCTTTCTATTGGTCATGCATCACCAGAAGCAGCGGAAGGTGGTAATATTGGATTGATCAATGAGGGGGACGCGATTGAAATTGATATTCCTAATCGTACGATTAAAGCCTTGTTAACAGATGAAGTTTTTGCTGAACGTCGCCAAGCGATGGTCTCTAAAGGTCGTAACGCTTGGAAGCCATTGGAAGTGCGCCCTCGCAAAATCAGCGCCGCTTTACGTGCTTATGCAGCAATGACAACCAGTGCGGCTTTTGGTGCCGTAAGGGATGTTGAACAGATTGAACACCGATAATTAACGGAGAGTACACATGTTTGTAGATAAATTAACGCAAGAACAGCGCCAGGTCGTGTTTGATTTAGCCGCAAATTTAGCCGCGGCGGATGATGAGATTTCTGAGGAAGAGATTCAATACTTGCAAGACTTTAGTTCGGCTTATGGTATCCATTATGATTTAGATAAAGCGGATATTGATATTGATGCCTTATTGCAGGTTATGAATACAAGACAGTCTAAAATAATTACTTTGCAAGAGTTAATTAAAATCTCTTATAAAGACGGTCACTTTGGCGAGGAAGAGCAAGAGAAAGTTTTCTTAATCGCTCAGAAGCTTGGATTGAATAATCCAGAATTTATGCTACGTCTTGAAAAATGGGTCCGTCAAGGGTTTGATTGGGTCTACGAAGGTGAACAGATGGTAGAAGGACTGTAATTGACGTTAAGACATGAGTGAGCTTGTGTTGAATGGATTAAACGCGGTGACTCTTCAATAGACGATTCCAATAACCAATAAAAAACCAGCCGATCGGCTGGTTTTTTTATATCTGTGTTTAGGCTGATTTATTAGATGACATAACTTTTAGGGTTATTTCATGTTTTGCAAGAAGGAAGTGTTGGTCTTTTACGTGATTAACCTATAGGTGTGGGGATACATGGCTTTGTTGATGTATTACATCAATTGTCTATCAAAAAAGGCGTTTTAGGGAGCTTAGATCTTGGACAGGATCGGATGCTTAGTTGAAACCGTGAAAATTATCCTCTGAAAAAGGGGGGGGGTAAATCACAGGCATAAAAAAACCCAGCATAGCTGGGTTTTTAAGGGCAACCGAGAAAGTATTATTCGCGGTAACCAGGTCCATTAATTTTTAAGCCATTTGAAACGTAGGCTTCAAAGAACTCTAGATTACGGTACTCTTCACTTTGTGCTTTAAAAGGCTTAGCACGCATGTTTTTGTGACAGCCACCATAACGACGGTGCAACGTACCAAGATTTTGCCATTTAGCTCGGAACACAGGAAAGTGTGTCGTGTGCCCCAGGATTGGCGAAAGCAGGTTTGAACGCGCCTTGCGGCCTGCATTATAAGTGTGACATTTCGCACAAGATAGGTTCAATTGACCCGTTGGCTTAATGTAGATATTACGACCTGCTTCATAAGCTGCACGAGCTCCATCAGTATCGATTTTAACGTTAATTTTCTGACCACGAGCATTGTATGCAAGATAAGCACTTACTTGAGCTAAAGCACCTTTTTTCCACTTGTAAGCTTTTAAACCAGCGTCTGTGCGACAGCTGTTAATTGCACCTTCAAGCGTTACGACTTGTTGTGTTTTTTCATCAAAGTACGGATACTTTGGACGAATCGCGGATACGTCCGTTCCAAAACACTTTTCGTAAGTAGCGATGTCTTTATTGTAATGGGCTTCACCCGCATCAATAGCATCTAAATATGGAGGGAATTCTTCAGCGGCTTCCCATTGTTGCATTTTGTCTGCTGAATAAATGTATGCACCGTTAACATATTCGTCAACAGCAATTTTTGGATTTTTTGCCTGAAAGTAATCAACCAGTTGTTGGCGATCAGTTTCTGGATCCATAGCAGTTGCCAGTGTCGAAGTGGCGGCTACTGTTACACCTAGTGATAAGGCTATGAGTAATGTCTTTTTCATTCCAATCCTCCGTCCGAGAGCTCTGTATATTTCAAATTATTATTATTATTTTTATTTTTAATATTTTTGATATTTTTTGGTACCAGTTATGAAACTGATACCAAATATTCACTTAATTACTTTAACTTAAGTGAATGAGTACCTTTCTCACCAGTGTTATCTGAAAGAGAGATAGCAATTTCATCACCAGAGTTAGCTTTAACTTTAACAGCAACATATGGGTTAGCCGAAACTGCACCAGACCACTGAGCATCAATCGCTTTTACACCGTTGACAGTGACTTCAACCGTATTGATGAATTTAGCTGGAAATGGCTTACCAGTTTTCTTATCCATACGAACACCTGATTCCATTGGATGCTTGATTAACGCTTTAATTTCTGCAACGCCACCAGTTGATTTACCACGCATTCTGATTTTAATAGACATGTAATTTCCTTTTTCTAATTCTTTAATTGTCGTGTATTTCAATAAACTTTAAAACAATGTTTAAAGAAAATTAACCACCACAACCACCGATTGTTACTTTAACTTCTTGCTCAGCTTTTAGTAATTTACCACCAGCTTTAACAATTGCGATAACATTCATGGTTTGACCCATTTTGATACGAGTAGAGACATAACCTACAGCCGAAGCAGCAAAAGTATATTCGCATACCAAAGGAATTGGGTTTTTGCTTGCAAGGATCGCGATAGATTCAACACCATCAATTCCAGATGCATCAACTGTTACAGGTGTTACTGCGCCGTTTTCTGCGATAGCAGGGGCTTTAAGTTGGATGTCGCCAGAAGCAGTCGCATTGCTAGAACCGTAAAATGCAGAGAGTGCATCGTCAGCTGTTTTAGCAGTGAATGCTTTTTTGTTCCAATCAGCTAATACTGTGCTTGGTGTTAAAAGACCAGCGTTTACAGCAACAGCTGCAGCACCAGTAGCTAGTGTACCTTTAAGAAAAGATCTACGTTTCATAAGTTTTTAAACTCCCAATTAAGGTTTGAAAAGATTACAGAGTATAAATGTAATCAACAATTTTATGGATTTCACTATCAGTTAGGATGCCATTTTGTCCAAAAGGAGGCATCATACTGTTAGGAACCGTCTGAGATTCAGGCGTACCCCAAACTTTGTCGAACAGCTTTTGCTTATCTGGGAAACGCAATTTCATTGCGATAATCGCTGGGCCAATATTACCTGGCATAGCGCCGTCAGCTACCATGTGGCAAGCTAGACAGTTACCCTTAGATCGGCTAAAAGCAAGCTTTTTACCCTCGTCAATTGCAGATGCAGCTTTTTCAGCTGCTTGCACAGTTGCTGGAACTGTAAGTACTGCTGTTGAAAGGGCTAAAGCTGTCAACAGTTGTTTCATTTTAGAATTCATCATTCCTCTCCTCCTAAGATGTCTTTCGACGTTCCCATTATATGTTGGGATTTTTATTTGAACAATCGTTTGTTCTTAGGAATGATAGCTTACTGCCTTGGACGATAAACGCAAGGCTTTTGCCTATGATTACCTATAGTATTATTTAATACCTAGCTTGCTAGATTTTATGACAGGTTACTGTTCAGGCCTTTTTGTGTCTTTTTTCAACAGGTTGGCGTATTTATTTGAAAAAATAAAAATCTTATGTTCTAAAATAAAATTTGTACCGTTTATATTTTGTTCAGCTTTTTTTAACAGATACTCACTTCTTTCTGTATTACCGATGTTCAATTGAGCAACAGCTTGGAAATAATACGCTTCCGCATTTTTCTGCTGTGATGCGTATATTTCAGACAGTTTTTGGTTTACTTGATATTGGTATTTTTGGTTCTCATTTCTCGATTCTAGAGTTTGTTGCGCCAACTCTACTTTATCAAGGCTTATGAGTAAATCTGCATATCGTAGTAGCCCTGAGACATCGTTGGGATGAAGTGCTTGCTGATACTCTGCATATTTTAATACTCGATTTAAAAGTTCCTTATTTTTGTGTTGGTCTTTTACGATGGATTCCATCATTAAATTAGAATACAGAATCTGTTGGGGATTATCTTTGATGAGTTGCCATAAACATGTTCTGCTTTTATTCATTTTTTCATCATTAGTTGGGCTGTTCATATTGATTAAATTAAGCTGATAACAATTTTCTGCAGCGGATTGATTTTCTGAGAAAAACAGGTTGTGACTGTCTCGTTGTAAATTGGCTTGATTTAAGCGAAGTTTTATTAAATTTAAGCTATTGTCGGGCTCTCTGGTTTTAAGAGGTGGCATCGTTTGAGCTCGGTTTTCAGCCTCAGCAAGTCGGTGCCCTGTAACGGGGTGTGATCGAAGAATCTCAGGCAACGAAGATGAATTATTCTGACCTGCTTTTGATAATCGTGCAAAAAATTGTCCCATAGCATAGGGATCATAGTTTGCCTTTTGGAGGAATTCAATACCTTTAAAATCGGCCTCTGATTCGTGCATACGGGAGTTTTTGAGTTGTTGTTCCATGTTATAGCCCATACCACCCATTAACGCCGCCATACCAGCATTGGTATCTTGCATTCCAATTAAAATAGCCGCGAGCATGGTTGCAATGCTGGCGATATTTCCTTGGTTAGACTGGTACTCATAACGCCGTGAAAGGTGTCTCTGCGTAACATGAGCAATTTCATGGGCGATCACGGAGGCGAGTTCATCTTCGCTTTGGACTGCTTGAATCAGCCCTGTATGTATGCCAATAACCCCATCTGGACCTGCAAAGGCATTGATTGAATCATTATTGATCACATAAAATCTAAAGTTACGATGATTGCCCGTTTGACTGGCAATTTTATGTCCGATTTTGCGCACGAAACTGACGACTTCTGGGTCATAATTTAATGAATAATCTGTGTGCAGGGAAGTTGTGAATGCACGTCCGAGTTGTTCTTCCGTTTGCTGATCATACTCAATCAAATCTGGCGCACCAAGATCTGGAAGTTCCGCTGAGTGCACTGATAAAGAACTGGCCTGAAATAGAAGAAAGGCCAGAATGTGCTTGATCATCAATCGTCGGTATTGCATGGGCTAATCCGTTTATAACTCGTTATGAATCATTTGTTGCTATGAGGTGTGTCTATCTGTTTTACTTAGGGTTGCAAATGTCAATAACGGTCCTGTTTTGAGGTCGTGAGGTAGGGCTAGCTTTATAAGCCTGCCATTCAAATAATTGACCTGTTATCCTCTTGTCTTAGAGTTATTATAAGTAAGCTCTATTCAATTAGGGTAGTTTTATAGTAGGTTTTCGTGTCATTGTTTAGATAGTATAGAGTGAAAAGCTTTGATGCTTTTGTAAGTTATGTTAAGAGTGTGATTATGTTGATAAAGTTAGATACTAAAGGATTAGCGTGCCCTATGCCAATCATTAAGCTTAAAAAATGCTTGGCTCAAAATTCAAAGCAGGAGGTGCAAATACTGATGGAACTTACTGATGCAGGAGGGTTGAAGGATATTCCTGCTTTTTGTCAGCAACAGGGTTTGCTTTATGAATTGGTACAACAGTCACCTATCATTGAATTTAAAATTTGGCGTCAGGCTCTTCCAAAGAGTTGATCAGAGGGTCTTATGAATAATATTATTGAAAATAGGGATGTATCCAGTCAGTTTAGTCTGATTCAGACTAAGGGGACTTTGGACTGGGCGTATCCCGCGTTTATATTGGCGAGTACTGCAGCGGTTATGGATAAAGAGGTTGAAATGTTTTTTACATTTTATGGTTTAAAAACCATTTTGAAAAATACACAGAACCTAAAAGTCACTCCCTTGGGAAATCCTGGGATGCCTATTAAAAGTCCTATTGGGCCTGGTTGGTTAAAGAAAATTGATTGGAACCAATGTTTACCAGGGTTAGTGTGGACGATGCCAGGAGCTTCAATGTTAGCAACCTGGGGATTTAAGAAGCAGATGCTGATGCAAGGTCAAGTACCTATTGATGAGCTGCGAGGGCTGTGTCTGGAATTGGGGGTTAAGATGACCGCTTGCCAAATGACAGTCGATTTGATGGGGTATGAGCAAGATCAATTTATCAGTGGAATTGGTTTCGCGGGTGCTGCTTCTTATTTTGCACAAACACCAGAAAATCAAAGCCTACTGATATAGTCCCCTGCTTTAAGGGGGCAGAGTCTCGAATTAAGCTGCTCTCATCCAAATAAGTTGATAGAATGTCTGAAATTAATCTAAATAATAAAGTGGCTATATGAAACCGTTTGAAAAAGGGATTTATCTCCTACCTAACTTAATGACAACTGCTGGATTATTTGCAGGTTTTTATGCTGTGATCGCTGGAATTCAAGGCAATTTCGAGCATGGGGCGATCGCCATATTGCTGGCCATGATTTTTGATGGGTTGGATGGTCGCATTGCAAGAATGACAAACTCTTGTAGTGCATTTGGCGCAGAGTATGACAGCTTAGCGGATATGGTTTCTTTCGGACTGGCTCCCGCTTTATTGATGTACCAGTGGGTTTTGCATGACTTTGGTAAGCTGGGTTGGTTAGTCGCTTTTGTATACACGGTGGCCGCCGCACTTAGGTTGGCACGTTTCAACACTCAAGTGGGTGTGGCAGATAAACGCTATTTTCAAGGTTTGCCTAGCCCTGCAGCCGCTGCACTATTAGCCGGTCTGATATGGGTGGTTGAGAGTAATCGAGATCATCTTGAAGCCGTCGTTGAAGGGGTACCGGCATTCGTTGGAATTACGGCATTAGTGTTAACTGTTTTTGCGGGTGTCATGATGGTCAGTAATGTCCGCTTCAGTTCTTTCAAAGAGTTCAATCTCAAAGGCAAAGTGCCTTTTATGACGCTACTTGTTGTTGTTTTGGTGTTTGTGATTATTACGCTTGAACCGGCGGTGCTGTTGTTTATTATTTTCTTTGTTTATGCTTTCTCAGGACCTGTTGTAACCTTATTAACATTAAAGAAAACGCGTGCTTTACGACAGCAAAACCGGGAAGGTCATCGTTCAACAGAAAATCGTGCTATGGATTCTTCAGCAGGGACTGTTGTGACTAATGAACCAGAAGTAGACCCTGCAGTTAAAGCAACTAATGAAACGTCAGGGCATGTAGAAAATGTTTCGGAGGAAACGGTGGTAGAAGAATACGTTGTAAAACCTGACAACAGTGCTGGAGATAAAACATGAAAGATCATTTAATTGTTTTTGACACAACCTTACGTGATGGAGAGCAGAGTCCCGGTGCTTCAATGACCAAAGAAGAGAAGGTGCGTATTGCGAAGCAATTAGAGAAGTTGCGTGTCGATGTGATTGAAGCGGGGTTTCCCGCCGCGAGCCAAGGAGATTTTGACTCGGTTCATGCTGTGGCTTCGGCTGTTAAAGAGAGCACTATTTGTGGTTTGGCACGCGCCGTTGAGAATGATATTCGAAAAGCAGGTGAAGCGATTAAACCGGCGAATTCAGGTCGAATTCATACTTTTATTGCGACCTCTCCTATTCATATGGAGAAAAAGTTACGCATGACACCAGATGAAGTCGTTGAGCGGGCCGTTTGGGCGGTTAAACGAGCACGTGATTTTACCGATGATGTAGAGTTTTCACCTGAAGATGCAGGCCGTTCAGACGTTGATTTTCTGTGTCGAGTCATTGAAGCTGCCATTAATGCCGGTGCAACCACTATTAATATTCCAGATACTGTTGGTTATAGTATGCCACATCAATTTGGCTCGTTATTTAAAGAGTTAATTGAGCGCATTCCAAACTCAGATAAAGCTATATTTTCAGCACACTGCCATAATGATTTAGGCTTGGCGGTTGCGAATTCCTTATCGGCTGTCCGTAATGGTGCCCGTCAAGTTGAGTGCACTCTCAATGGTTTGGGTGAGCGTGCAGGAAATACCGCGCTGGAAGAGATGGTGATGGCGATAAAAACGCGTCAAGATGTCTTTGATGTGGATACCCGTATCAACACCAAAGAAATTCTAGCCGCTTCTCGTTTGGTTTCCAATATTACTGGGTTTGCAGTACAACCTAACAAAGCCATTGTCGGGGCAAATGCCTTTGCACATGAGTCAGGCATTCATCAGGATGGCGTTTTAAAGCATCGTGAAACCTATGAAATTATGCGGGCAGAGGATGTTGGCTGGAGCACCAATAAAATGGTGATGGGTAAGCATTCAGGACGAAATGCATTTAAAACACGCTTAGAAGAGTTGGGCATGGTGTTTGAGACCGAACAAGAGTTAAATGATGTTTTTGTTCGTTTTAAAGAGCTCGCAGATCGCAAACATGAAATTTATGATGAAGATTTACAGTCGCTGATAACCGATAACTCAAACCAACGTGTTGAAAATGAAATATATCGTTTGATTGCTTTAAAGGTCTCTACTGAAACAGGTGAAGCTTCTAAAGCAGAAGTTACCTTGTGGGTTGAGGGTAAAGAGCTTTATGCGATGGCTGAAGGTGGAGGCGTTGTTGATGCAACCTTTAAAGCGATTGAATCTTTGGTGAAATCTGGAGCTTCATTGGAGTTATACTCCGTGAGTAATGTGACCAACGGTACGGATTCATTGGGTGAAACCTCCGTGCGGTTAGAGAAGGGCGGGCGTATTGCCAATGGCCAAGGGTCAGATACGGATATTGTACTGTCTTCAGCTAAAGCCTATATCAATGCGCTTAATAAAATTTGTGGTAATTCTGTTAAAAAACACCCACAAGCTTCGGTGTAGTCATCAATATCAGTCATTCTTTTAAACGCCAGCACTCTTTGTTAGGCGTTTACTTCTTAATTTTTACGCTTAGGTAACTGCTATTTATATTTTTAAGGGTTTATCCTCTTTTATAACGAGTTGTTTTTTATTGAAGGATATTCATGTCTAAAACAGTCTTTTCGAATGCATTGTTCGAGCAAATGGGTGGGGTTAATTGGTCGATCAGACCGGGTCACTTTGCATTCCATCCGCATAATAATGATGATACAGTGGAATGCAAGCCAGAACAGGCCGTTAGTGCTTTAAGTGTAGACATTGCCTTAGACTCTGAAGGTATTACTGAACAATCATCAGATGATGCCAATCCGTTAAAAGAAAATTCCGATATTCACATAGATCGTTCTGAGCAAAAAACCGTCATTGAAAAGCCACTTGTTGATGCTCTGTCTTTGTCTTCAAATGTGGGATCGAATATTGTTGTATTAGGTGCTGGTCTGGACGGATTTTGGCAAAATGATGAGACTCTGGCTTGGCAGCTTTGGCAAAATATTATGCTGGCGTTTGATTGGGATGAATCGCGAATGACTTTTTTTGATACCTCACATCTGGTTTCAGAGGAGATGATTTTTACCACGATGGAAGAGATTATTGGCCTTGGGGTTGATTGGGTATTGACCATGGATGATGAGCATCCTATATCTGAACAGTTGGTTGAGGGGGTGCATGTCGTTTCAGTCCCTGATTTAGAGTCAATGTTGTCTGATCCTTATGCAAAGCAGAGTTTTTACCATGCTGTGATTGAACTTAACAATCAATTTTAATATTACATGCTTATCATTTTAACGGTTCTTACCTTGGGTTTTATCTTAGGTTCTTAAATTAGGGTTTAAAGTTGTCTGGATTCAGTTATCTTCAAGTGTTACAAGATGCCGACTTACCATGGGTGATGTCGGTTGAGCAGCGAGCTTATGATTTTCCCTGGACGTTAAAGGGCTTTGAAAATAGTATGAATCAAGGTTTAAATTATCTTTTCAAGGATGAAGATCATAAAAGTCTGGGATATTGCTGTGTACTACCGGTGCTTGATGAAGCGACTTTGTTGAATGTATGTGTTGCACCAGAACATCAAGGTAGAAGAATTGCTCGACCGGCCTTGGAGCAGATTTTTGCAAAACTCAAAGAAAATGCATTTCAGATTGTATTCTTAGAGGTACGAGCATCTAATGAACCCGCGATTAAGCTATATCAATCCATTGGCTTTTCTGAAGATGGTGTACGTAAGGGATACTATCGTGCTCAGGTTTGGGATGAGCAAGCGATGGAATTAGTCGAAGAGCGAGAGGATGCTATTTTGATG
>Ga0307486_1003333_pt1 | contig 10485 bp, 6 predicted proteins | sample CBIW02metaG_FD_203663 | JGI IMG/M metagenome (GOLD analysis project Ga0307486, IMG submission 203663) | Sea-ice brine microbial communities from Beaufort Sea near Barrow, Alaska, United States - CBIW 0.2 | ecosystem: Environmental > Aquatic > Marine > Coastal | place: USA: Alaska | collected... | reverse complement strand
AATCATTCCCGCAGCCAACGGTGTGGTGCTCATCGGCACGGTCACGTTATTTTTCGGCGGTGGGACCGGCCTGCTCTGGATCATTCCCACGCCGGCAACCGTCGCTGCCTTTGTTGCCCTCGCCGACGCTGGTGAACAGTCCATTGCCCAGCAGACCACTCCTGCTGAGGTGACCATCGGCATCCTCTTTCTGCTCGCTGGCGGAACGGGCGTGATCGCCCTTCTCATGGACCTGTGCAGTGTGACGCTGCGCCTCGGCGCTCTGGGGGCTGCAGCGGCCGTCGTGCCGCTTGTCATTCCCGGTTTTATTATCGAAGAGGGGGCCAACGTTGTTCTGCTCGTGGCTGCCGCCATAGCTTTTCTGGTGCTGTTACGAGTGGATAATTCCCGGCGTCGCCGGCACGAAGCGACGCGACAGAGTGCAACGTCCGCCTACCGAACAGGATATGGGCGGGCACATTGGCCCCTGGGCGGCACCCTTCTGGTGGGTTCCCTCACCATCGTCGGGGCGTTAGCGCTCACCGCTGTTGCGCCAGCTGTTACAGGTGGGGGCCTGATTTCGGCGCGGCCAGGCGGATTGTTGTTTGGGACCGGGGTGAGCCCCATGATCAACCTGGGTCAAGACCTGCGTAGGCCCAAGGCTGGGCCGGCGTTTAGCTACACCTCGACCGGCGTGCAGCAACCCTATTTCACCCTGCTGACCCTGGATGACATTATTGGAGTCACTTGGACAGCACGTATTGACGGAGCATCCAGCGGCAATTCGGTAGACGATATTGCCCGTGCGGTTGGACTTGGCTTCGATGTTGACAGCACGGAAGTGTCGACGTCTGTGATCATTGAAGGCGTCAACAGTCATTGGTTGCCGGCGCCGGCTCGCGCCACCCGTATCGACGGACTTTCCGGAAAGTGGTACTGGAATGACCGTACCGGAGCCATCGCCAGCGTGACGGCGAATACCCTGAACCAGGAATACACGGTGTCGTCGCTGGAGATCACACCAACAGCCGATCAACTACGCCAATCCGGCACCGATTATCCGTCCAGTATCGAAGCAAATCTGCAACTGCCCGATGAGGTGCCGCTCATCATTGCGCAGACGGCACAAACGGTAACGGCGTCAACAACGTCAAATTACGACGCTGCCGTCGCTATTCAGGATTATCTGCGCAGCAGCGCCTTCACCTACGACACAAATTCCCCGGTCGACGAGGGCTACGACGGTGGCGGGCTCGACGTGGTGGGCGTATTCCTTGAGGAAAAGCGCGGCTACTGCGTACATTTTGCCGCGACGATGGCGGCCATGGCTCGCTCGCTCGGTATTCCCTCACGGATATCGCTCGGTTACCTGCCGGGCGTCAAATCTCAGGATTTACAGCAGGGCCTCGGACGGTATGAGGTGGATTCGCACGACTTGCACTCGTGGCCAGAACTGTACTTTGCGGGTGTTGGCTGGGTAAAGTTTGAGCCGACACCCGGTCGAGGTAGCGTGCCCAACTACGAGCAGCCCGCCGACGCCGCCACGCCCGCACTTCCGACTGGAATAACCCCAGCCACGAGTGCGCCCAGCCTCGGCCCCGATCGACTGAGAGATGATGGCACGATTACGGGCGGCATCTTGCCGAAGAACGCCCAGAACGGTGATGTCCGTGGCATTGTCGCGCTGAGCGCTCTGGCTCTGGGAATACTGCTTCTGCCCGGGACAACCAGAAGACTCGTTCGACGGTTGCGGGTGCGGCGCATCCGTTCTGGTGGCCCGGTTGCGGTGGCATGGAACGAACTCGAGAACACGAGCCTTGACTATGGCATTTCGGTGCCGGTCACCGACACGCCGCGAGCTTTCGGACGCCGCCTGGAGCGGCTCGGTGAGCTCGATTCCTCGTCGAGAGAAGCGCTTCACCGGGTGTTAACGGCGCTCGAACGCGAGCGCTATGATCGGTTACCCCGCGACGCCTCTGGATATCGGGCAGAGAGCCTCGCAGTCGATCTCATTAAGGTGCTGCGCGCCGTGCACGATGGCGCGAGTACGGGGAGGCGGGTGCGTGCGCTTGTTGTGCCCGCCTCCCTCCTGGCAACACTGGCGGCCTTCCTGCGCGGTGAGCGCCGGGTGCGCCCACGCGCCTCCTGAACGAAGCATCCCCCCGGAACGCGTAGAATTTATGTCCGTGACTAAGTTCAAGAAAACGCCATATACTCTCGACGTGCGCGACCTCATCAATCGTCCGGGCACAATGCACGAAATCCACCTCGATATCGTGGTTCCTGAAGATCTCGGCGCAGGTCTTGTTTCGGTAAAAGCCGGCTCGATCCTCGCCACCGAATTGCGGCTCGAAGCCATGCACGAGGGCATTCTGGTGAGCATCGAAGTCTATGCGCGTGCAGTGGGCGAGTGCGGTAGGTGCCTCAAAGACATCGACCTGCCGGTTCGAGTTCAGTTTGCTGAACTTTTCGGTTACCCTCAGGAGGAAGCCTTCGAGTTTGAGATTTTAGACGACCATGTCGATTTGGAATCTTTGATCCGGGACGCGGTAGTGTTAGCACTTCCGTTCCAGCCGGTATGTCGGCGGGATTGCCCTGGTCTTGACAGTGAGACCGGGCTACCGCTTGCCGAACTACCCGAATTCGTTTCCGAAGATGCGCTTGATCCCCGGTGGTCAGCGCTTGCGGGGTTTACGGCTTCCACAGACAAAGACATGAGTGCCCACACCCATGTTTCAGACAGCAGAGAAGAGAAGTAGTCATGGCAGTACCGAAGCGCAAGATGTCGCGTTCCAACACCCACTCGCGTCGCGCGCAGTGGAAGGCCACGCCTCCCACCCTCGTCAAGACCATGGAGGGCGGCAAAGTTGTCTACAGCCTGCCGCACCGCGCCAAGGTTGTCACCGACTCCACCGGCACCCCCATGTTCATGGAATACAAGGGACGCAAAGTCGCGGACGTCTAAAACTTATCTTCAACCGGCCTCCGCACTGTCGGTGAAGGTGTGCGAATGACAATGCTTTGACAAAAAGCGAGAAGACCGAGCGGTCGCCCCTGCTGGCGACCCTCGGCGTGCAGATTGAACCGGTGATTCTAGAGCTCGCTCTGACCCACCGGTCTTTTGCGTATGAAAATGGCGGCATTCCCACCAACGAGCGCTTGGAATTTCTCGGCGACTCGATTCTGGGGCAAGCCGTCACGGTGATGCTGTATCGCACCTATCCCGATCTCGATGAAGGTCATCTTGCCAAGCGCAGGGCCAGCCTCGTCTCCACGGCTGCCCTGGCCCAGATCGCACGCGGCCTACAGCTCGGGGAACATATTCGTCTCGGTCGTGGCGAAATTCTCACCGGTGGCCGCGACAAAGCCTCCATTTTAGCCGACACGGTGGAAGCCCTTATTGGAGCAGCCTTTCTTGATGCCGGCGGCGAAGTTGCCACGGCATTTGTGTTGCGCCTGATTGCGCCGCTCTTGGCAGAACCGGACCATTTTGGGGCGTCGATGGATCCCAAAACCAGCCTGCAGGAACTCGCTGCCAGCGTTGGTGCGGGTGTTCCTGCGTACACGCTCGTAGCCAGCGGGCCCGATCACTCTAAGGTTTTCGTGGCGACCGTTGTCGTCGGAACGAGCGCGAATGCGCAGGGCTCTGGCCCGAGCAAGAAGTTTGCCGAGATGGCCGCAGCCCGCGAAGCCATCGGGCAGCTGAACGCCGTGAAGTTACGCAGCACCCCGTAGAGACGTCTCATGCCAGAACTTCCTGAAGTTGAAGTGGTGCGTGCCGGAATGCATCCGGCGGTCACGAACGCGCTGGTCACGAGCGTGGAAATCTTCGATGAACGATCGCTGCGACGCCATGTAGCTTCCGCTGGATCCTTCGCCGATCAGCTCACGGGGCGTCGCATTCTTGCCGCCGTTCGTCGCGGAAAATTTTTGTGGCTACCCCTCGACAGCGGGCGAGCACTCGTCATTCACCTCGGTATGAGCGGACAGGTCCTGCTGCGCACCCCGGGCGCGGCGATGGATCGAATGCTGCGCATCCGCTTGAGCCTGCAGCACCCCACCCATGGCGAACTATGGGTTCATTTTGTGGACCAGCGCATTTTTGGCAGCATGGCCATCGACGACATGGGCCCCACCCATGACGGGCTGCCCGGCGGTTACTCGGGCACGGCCGAAGTGCATGGCCCCTGGCAGCAGCGCATACCGTCGCAGGTCGCGCATATTGCGCGGGACCCCATCGACCCATCTTTTGATGCGCGCGCGTTCTTTGCCGCGCTCAAACGGAAGAGCACCGGCATCAAACGGGCACTGCTCGATCAAAACCTGATCAGCGGTATCGGCAACATTTATGCTGACGAAGCGTTGTTCGCCGCCCGTATCCACTATGAGCAGCGAGCCTCCTCGCTGTCCCCGGCGAAAGCGAAGGCCCTTCTGGCAGCAGTCCGGATCATTTTGCACCGGGCCCTCGCCGAGGGCGGCACCAGCTTCGACGCGCAATATGTGAATGTGAACGGTCAGTCCGGTTACTTTTCGCACAGCCTGCAGGCCTACGGCCGCCACGGCACGCCCTGCTCCCGGTGCGGCACGCTGATGGTGCGCGAGCAATTCATGAACCGGGGCTCTCACTTTTGTCCGCGCTGCCAGCGACTGAAGCCCTAGCCGACCTCGTCTTCGAGGCCAGGTGCGGGTACGCCGATACGCGCGCCACACGGCGTCGGGCGCGGATGTTCCGTATCGTGTCGCCGGGGCACGGTAGCGTTGAACCGACCGCGAGACTCGGTTCGCGATCGTTCGGTCGAAAGGGTGCCCGTTGTATCTGAAGAGCCTCACCCTCAAGGGGTTCAAATCGTTCGCGCAGTCAACGACGTTCGCGTTCGAACCGGGCGTTACCTGTGTTGTGGGTCCGAACGGGTCAGGCAAATCCAACGTCGTCGATGCCCTGGCCTGGGTGATGGGCGAGCAGGGGGTGAAGACCCTGCGCGGCGGCAAAATGGAGGACGTCATCTTTGCCGGCACGTCTACCCGCGGTCCGTTAGGCCGAGCCGCGGTAACCCTCACGATCGACAACGCCGACGGGGCATTACCCATCGATTACACCGAGGTCACGATCTCGCGCACTTTGTTTCGCAACGGGGCGAGTGAGTACGCCATCAATGGGCGCACCTGTCGGCTCCTCGACGTGCAAGAACTGCTCAGCGACTCGGGCCTCGGCCGTGAGATGCACGTCATCGTCGGGCAGGGCCAGCTTGATTCCGTCCTGCGCGCGAGCCCGGAGGAACGCCGTGGCTTCATCGAAGAAGCCGCCGGCATTCTCAAACATCGCCGCCGCAAAGAAAAAACCCTGCGCAAACTCGATGCCATGCAGACCAACCTCACCCGGCTGAGTGACCTCGCGGGGGAAATTCGCCGTCAGCTCAAGCCCCTCGGCCACCAGGCCGACATCGCCCGCGAAGCGCAGACCATTGCCGCCGTTGTGCGTGACGCGCGTGCACGCCTGCTGGCGGATGACGTCGTGACCCTGCGTCGGGCACTCGACGTTCACAACCGCACCGAGAGCGAACGACACACCGAACGCGTCGTGTTGCAGGAGCAGCTCTCACACAAACAGAATCGGATAGAGCGCCTCGAGCTGCTTCAGGTTGGCGACGCCGTCGACCTGGCCCGACGCACCAGCCACGGCCTCGAATCGGTGCAGGAACGCCTCCGGGGGTTGTTCACGCTTGCCAATCAGCGGTTAGCGCTTCTCGGTTCACAGTCCGAGACGGCAGCACCCGTCTCCACTGTCACTCCCACCATGCTGAACGAGGCAGTCGCTGAGGTGGAAAAATTGCGGACGGGCATTGGGGCAGCCCAATCAGGGTGGGACACTGCTCGAAAGCAGAGGGCCGCCACTCGATCAGAACTTGACGCCATCGACGAAGACATTGCAGCCCAAGCCGTGCTGGTATCTCGCCACGACCTCGAAATCTCCCAACTCACCGGGCAAGCTGACACAGCCGCATCGCGCCTTGCCGCCGTGAATGGTGAGGCCGTGCGCCAGCAGAATGCCCTCGATGCCGCTACGGAACGCCGCCACAAAGCCCAGCAACAGCTCGACGCCTTCACCGCGGAGCTGCCGGCCCGAGGCCCCGACGCAGTGGAACTTTCTGAGTCGTTTGAGCGCGCACAGGCCGCCGTGCAGCGCGTTGAGGCCGAGGTTGAGCGGCTGCGCGACGAACTTCATCAGAACGAGCGCGAGCGCGACGCCCAGGCGGCTCGTCAGGGAGCGTTCGCGCTCGCCCTCGACCAGAAAGACGGTTCCAGCGCCCTTCTCGGTGCGCAGCTACCCGGCATTCGTGGGCTTGTCGCCGAACACGTTCGTGTTCAACCCGGATTCGAGGCGGCAATCGCTGCCGCGCTAGGCTCGCTCTCCGACGCGGTGCTGGCGGAAAATCAAGATGCTGCCCTCGCCGCCATCGTGCGCGCGAAGCATGACGATTTTGGACGGGTTGAGCTGATCCTGGCCAATGGCACTCCGACCGGCGAGAGAGCGTCCACTGATAGCGTGTGCGCCGATACCGTGTTGACCGAGAGCGGTTCGACGGGCGAGACTGCGTCCGCAGAGACCGGTTCGACGGGAGAGCGCGCTTCGACTGAAGGTGCGTTGGCTGGCGAGCGTGCGTCCGGTTCCGGTGCCGGTCCAGCGGTAGGCGATGCCGAAGCTAATCGCCGACATGATGAATCAGTGGCTAGTTTCGAGGCCATACCCGGTGTCCGTTGGGCTAACTCGGTCGTTAACGGCCCGAGGGGAGTTCACGGTCTGCTGGAGCACATCGTCATCGTTGACGATTTTGCTCTCGCCCGGTCGGCCCACCTTCCGAGCGGTCTCACGGCCATCACGCTGAAAGGCGACGTGCTCGGCCAATGGATGGTGCGTGGCGGATCGGGCGCGCGCCAGAGCAAACTCGAGCTCGCCGCCGAACGAGACCGTGCCTCCGAGAAATTGACGTTGGTTACCGCTGTGATCGAGCGGGTACGGTCTGATTTCACCACACAGCGTTCACTGCTCCAGATGCATAAAGAGCAGGCGGTGGCAGCCCGGGCCGCGCTCGGGGCTTTCCACACCGAACTTGCGACCCGAACCGAGCGACAGGGGCGCCTCATCGTGCAGGCCGATGCCGCTGCTGCTGACACAGAGCGGGTCACCGCCGCCCTCGAATTGGCCCGCAGCGCCGTCGCCGACGGCAAAGCCGTAGCCGAGCGAGCAGTTTCAGCCGTGACAACGGCCCGTTCACAGCCCCGACCCATCCTGGATTCATCCGTGCGCGACGCTCTGTACATCGAGCTCGAGAGTGCTCGCGAAACCGAGATAGAGGCCCGACTCCAGGTAGACACTGCCCGGGAAAGAGTGCGCGCTGGCGAGAAAGCCGTAGCGACGCTCACGGCGCAGGCTCAAGCAGAAGCGGTAGCCGCAACTGTCGCCGCTCGCCGCGCCGTTATTGCCCGCCGTCAAGTGGATGCAGCCTCCCGCGTTGCCGAGACCCTTCCCGCTGTGCTCGATGCGGCCGATCGCTCGGTGAGCGAGGCACGGCTTCGACTTACCCGCGCCGAAGCCGAACGAACGGACCAGAACACCGAGCTGGTGAAAGCGCGGCGAGATGAAACCGCACTCCGGGAGCGACTGTCTTCCATCACCGATACCGTGCACGGCCTCGAACTTGAAATCTATGAGAAAAAACTGCATCTGTCGGCGCTGCTGGAGCGCGCTGGCAGCGAACTGGGCCTGACGGAAAGCGTGCTCGTAGAGGAATATGGGCCCGACGAGCTCATTCCGCACGATGGCACCCAGCCCGCAGGCTTGGACGCCGCTGGTACGGACTCTGCTGACTTGGGCGCCACTGACTTGGACGCCACTGACTTGGACGCCACTGACTTGGGCGCCGCTGGCGTGCACGCCGCAGTCGCCGATCCCGCAGACACCGAGCTGCTGGGCATCGTTGCCACAGACAATCCCGGCGACGCCATGGGGAGTCGGGCCAGCGCGGCCGGCGGCATCCGCTTTGATCGCCGCGAGCAACAGAAGCGCTTCGCGGCCGCTGAACGAAAGTTGGGCCAACTGGGGCGCATAAACCCGCTCGCGCTGGAAGAATTTGCGGCCCTCGAGCAGCGACACCGTTTTCTTACCGAGCAACTGACCGACCTCACCGAGACCCGCAGCGACCTGCTCACGATCATCGCCGACATCGACGAGAAAATGCAGACCATCTTCAAAGACGCCTTTGACGACACCCAAGCGGCCTTCGCCGAGGTGTTTCCGGTGCTGTTTCCCGGTGGCCGGGGCAGCATTTGGCTCACCGACCCCGACAACCTACTGACGACCGGTATCGAGGTGTCGGTGAAACCGGCCGGAAAAAAGATTGAACGGCTTTCCCTACTCTCTGGGGGTGAACGCTCTCTGGCTGCCGTGGCCCTGCTGATCGCCATTTTCAAGGCTCGCCCCAGCCCGTTTTACATCATGGACGAGGTAGAAGCGGCTCTTGACGATGCTAACCTCGGCCGCCTGCTGACCATCTTCGACGACCTGCGCCAAGCGAGCCAGCTCATCGTGATTACCCACCAGAAGCGCACCATGGAGATAGCGGATGCCCTCTATGGCGTCAGCATGCGGCACGACGGGGTCAGCGCCGTTGTTGGTCAACGCGTGGGAAAGCGCAGCGACCACGGGGATGCCGTGGCTGTGTCGTGACGAGGCGTGGCGGCGTTAGTGCGTAACCAGAATTTCACCGCGCGAGATCGCCACCTGCTCGGCCCGGGAAATCACCTTGATGCGTTCCCGGCCGATAGTCAAGGAATCCTCGGCTCCGAGTGAGCGTTCGTGCGCGTCGAGGGCCTGCCAACCGGCCCACGTGGTGAACTCCACGCCGCGTTCGGCGAGCACGGCCAGAATCGCCTCCGCTGTACCCACGGTCTGACCGTTGGCGATGAGCGCGGGAAGGTCTTCGACGAGCCGGGTGATGGTCTCCAAGGCATCGCCCTTGGTATGGCCGATGAGACCGACCGGGCCGCGTTTGATCCAGCCGGTGGCGTACAACCCAGCGATCGGTGCGCCGGCCGCATCGAGCACCCGCCCGCCATCGTTCGGAATGACACCGCGCACGGCGTCGAAGGGCACTCCGGTCAGGGCGCTGCCGCGGTAGCCGACCGCTCGGTAGACGGCCTGCACCGGGTAATCAACGATTTGCCCGGTGGGCCGCACGCCACCGTCACCGGTGTGTTCGGTGCGTTCAAAACGGATGCCTTGCACTCGTCCGTCGCCGTGAATCTCCAGTGGCGCGTGCATAAAGTGGAGGTGCAGACGACGTGAGGCGCCCAGCGGAGCCTTGGTCAGCCATCCGTTCAGGGTGCGGGTCATGATCTTGACCTGGTTGTTGCTCGCGATGAGCTGTTCGCTAAATGAATCGGGCACGAAATCCTCGGCGTACACGACGAGATCGACGTCGGGAATGTCGGCGAGCTCGCGCAGCTCGATCGGGGTGAATTTCACCTGCGACGGCCCGCGGCGGCCGAACACGTGCACGTCGGTGACCGGGGATCCGGCCAGACCAGCGTGGACCGAAGCGGGGATATCGGTGGTCAGCAAATCGTCGGCGTGCTTAGCGAGAATGCGGGCAACGTCGAGAGCGACGTTGCCGTTGCCGATAACGGCCACGTCGGTGGCGTCGAGCGGCCACTCCCTCGGCACGTCGGGGTGGCCGTCGTACCAGGAGACGAAGTCGGCGGCACCGAACGAGCCGGGCAGGTCGATGCCGTCAATGGCGAGCGGCGCGTCGAGAATGGCTCCGGTGGCGAAGATGATCGCGTGGTAGTGCTCGCGCAGGTCGGCCAGGGTCAGGTCGGTGCCGTAGCTGACGTTGCCGATGAAGCGAATCGTGTCGGCATCAAGCATCTCCTGCAGCGACCTGACGATCCCTTTGATGCGTGGGTGGTCGGGGGCGACGCCGTAGCGAATCAGGCCGTAGGGCGCCGGCAACGAGTCGAACAGGTCGATGGCCACCGTGTGCCCGGCCGCGAGCACCAGCCGGTTCAGAATATTGCCGGCGTAGATGCCGGCCGGGCCAGCGCCGATGATGGCAACGCGCAGGGGGGAAGGAGCGGGGGGCATGAGGGGCCTTTCAGACAAGAGCAAAGGAAAGTGGACGCGCCGGGTCAGCGCAGGCCGGCGGTCATGAGTCCGCGGCGGCGCAGCAGGCGACGCTCGATCGGGGCGAAGACGACGAGCTCGACCAGGATGCCGACGAACAGGATCACCAGGATCGTGGCGAGCACTCCGGACAGGTCGGCGAGGTCGCGGCTCTGGTCGAGCATCGAACCGAGGCCGAAGCCGATCGTTCCGCCCTGGGTGATGATCTCGGCGGCCATCAGGGAACGCCAGGCGAAGGCCCAGCCCTGTTTGAGGCCGGAGAAATAGCCCGGCAGGGCGGCGGGCAGCACGACCAGGGTGGCCATCTCGAAGCGTGAGGCCCCGAG
>Ga0307486_1003331_pt1 | contig 10493 bp, 8 predicted proteins | sample CBIW02metaG_FD_203663 | JGI IMG/M metagenome (GOLD analysis project Ga0307486, IMG submission 203663) | Sea-ice brine microbial communities from Beaufort Sea near Barrow, Alaska, United States - CBIW 0.2 | ecosystem: Environmental > Aquatic > Marine > Coastal | place: USA: Alaska | collected... | reverse complement strand
GCTTATGGGTTTCATTCTTGCTTATTCCATATTCAGCCATTAAGTAAAGACTTTGATTGTTTTAAAATTTGTTCTTTACTGTCATTGGTAAATCCGTTATTTTCAGCTTTCTCCAATTTAGCATTGAGCCAGTCAATTTGAACTTGCTGTTTTCTTGCTTGTCTTATTAAATCATTTACAAGTTCACTTTTGCTGGAGTATTCTTTATTGTCCACTTGATCTTTTAACCATTCATCATTTGGTTTTGTGAATGATATACTTTGTCTTGCCATAAGTTTTGGTTTTGGTGTAAATTTACACCAAAAGCGAACCAAGGGCAAGTTTTCTCAGCGTGTTGACAAGATTTTTGTATATGAAATGTCAACGGTAAAAAGACAACTACAAAGTTTCAGTTAAGCAGTGAACCCACTTTCTTCACAAATATCTGTTATGTGTTCGCTCTTCTTCTCGTGTGATCCAAAAGCCAGAAATAGGATTGTTTTTTTCTCGATTGAGTGTGATTAAAATGAAATTATTGATCGTTCAAATTTTTCTGACCCTTTCATAAGGTTTGAGCATATAAAACGTACGGGGGTTTGCCTACGACTGTATCTTCCGGAAAAAAATTTGAAGACAGGAAAGAGCTTGCAAACTTCAAAAACCCGTATGTTTTAGGATGCTTTGTTAACCAACGTAAATATTTTATTATCTGTAATTTTTATTTAAATTAACATTAAAGTTTTCATTTCCAGACATTTCTGCGCTATCTAAATTAAAGTTTTGACTATATTTTCCAGCAGGTAAATCCTTAAATGTATAAGCATTACATGCTCGTGCAACATCCACGTATTTTGTTAAAGCAGTATTAATTGCCGATGCTGCAAGATTTGCCACAAGACCTGCAATTCCTCCCATTCCGGTACTAACCGAAGCATCATAAGTGACATTCCCCCGCCTTGTGTATAAAATCTCATTGGTATTTATTGATTTAATGATATACTCAACTTCAACATTCACTTTTGATAAAATAGCTGATTTATCCCATTTGTGGATAATTGTAAATACCACTAAGTCCGCACCGAAAACTTCTCCAAATTTATTTAATGAGGAGTCCAAAAATAATTCAGAATCATATGCACTTTCTTTTTTCAGAATTTCCATTGACAATAACGGTGGAATTACATAATAACCAGAATTAGCAATAGGAACATTTAATGTAGAGTGAAAATATTCTTTTGCTTCAACGTTTGTACTTCTGTTAATTGGTGGCATTACTAATACCGAAAGAGGTTTCTCATCATACATTCCTTTATATGCTGTTGATTTAGAAATTTTAGATGTTGTTGTACAACTTGATAAAACAATTACAACCAAAACTATTATATAATTTAACTTTTTCATCCTTCAGTCATTTTTAATATTCGTTCAATAAAAATTTTAGATTCAGGGTATAGAGCTATTTCTTTCATTAGCATTTTTTTTCCTTCTTCTGTTTTTCCTTCCTGTAACAATAAAAAACCATAATCAGCACATACTCCAGGAGGTATAACACCTCTGGTTCCCTTTTGGATTTCAATTATTTTCTGATAATTTTCAATTAGTTCTTGAGTTGACTTTTCATCAGAATTTTTCAAATAGTTATAACTTGTTGATTCATAATTACCCCAGGTGTAAAGAGGTTTCTGTGTACTACAAGATGCTATTAATAAAACTGTAACTATAATTAAGGCGTTTTTCCTCATGGTAATATAATTTGTTTAGTTTCCTGAGCCGATACAAAAATTTGTTTCGAGTAAATGATTTCATTATTATATTTAACTGTTACAATATGTTTTCCAGTTGAGATAGCATAAACACTCCCTTTTGGTCTTTTTGCATTCGCTTCGTTTACCTCTGCATTAAAAGTTGTTGTTTCGTCGGTTGTTACTTCAACCCCACCAGAGTAGTTGTTTGGATCGCCAAGAATTTCAATATATGATTGATTTTCCAAACCTTTTGTTACGGTTTTCACTCCTGTGCAACCGGTTGTAATGAATAGCCCAATTGCCAGAATAATTAAAAAGTTTTTCATTATTTTATTTCTTTGATGTAATAATTACTTAAATTCTGCTTTTCAATATTTCCTTCGGTAAATGAAACCATTGAAAATTCGTTTTGAGGATTATCTCCACCTATAAAATCAATTTTTACTTTACCTACTACTTTTCCAGGCAGCTCCATCATCATTCCAGTTTGGGGATTCTTTACACTTTTACCTTTTTCCACAACTTGAAACACATCACTCACCTTAAGTCCCTGAACTGCGCCCCCTGAGATAATTATACCATCTTCGTCATACGTTAAGAAGTAGGATCTCCAAGGTTTCTCCATACAATTATTGATGATATTCTCAACAAGTTTTGATATTGCTGCTGAAATTGCTTTATCACTTAATGTGGCATCGTAGTCTGTACGTTCTCCAAAACCCATAACCGTTTGATTCGTGGTTTCAGCTTCGCCTTTTGCTTCTTCTGAATAAATTATTTGACCTGAAGACACATCCACTAACCTGATACTGACTCCAGCCTGCACAGTTTGGGTTTTACTCCTTGAAAATGCATTAACATCCCCAACGTTTTTTCTTCCAAATTCAGTGACAGATCCAATAATCAAAAAATCGGCTCCAACTTTTTGCAGGGCCTCGTTACCGGCAAGTTTTAATTCTTCTTCTATTTTATCCATATCTTGTCTTTCAAGTAATATGAATTTATCACTGGCTACAAGTTTTGTGGATAAAATATCGACCGCCTGTTTTCCAATTGGGTCATTTTCTTTGTCATAAAATACACCTTTGGCATATTGAGTCTCATTAGAAAAACGCGCAATGGCTACCTTTCTTTTTAACACTTGTTCTTCCTTTTTTATTACTTGAACCTGCGGTTCAACCTGAACAACCTTTTGTTGGGTTGTACAACCGACGGCAGCAATAATAAAAATTACTATTCCAATTAAACTTTTGTTCATTTCATTTTCTTATTTAAGTTATTACTATAATTATTCGTTCTTATTTTATGTTGCCCAACCTGCTTGTATCAGACAAGTCGTTTATATCAAGTTGCTGATAGTTCGTTTTTGGACAGTACGTGGTTTATGCTACTTCTGAAGACTATGTCGTTTAGCTCCCTCTCAAATTTAACTTAATTTAACAGAAAATCAACAATATTTTTAATTTATATTAAAACAATTACAATTTATGGTCAATAATTTAAGCTTCCACCTTTCCGAATCCCAAAAATTTCCCATAAACCTATCCTCAAACCCCGCCATAAATTTTAATTTTTGTTAGGTGGTGTTTGTATGTTTTACCTCAATTTGAAAATTGGAAAGCTTATGGTTTCTATTCTGAGCATTATAGGGACAATAAAGAATGCGACGCAATAAATAGGATTATTTTTTGCTCTACTGAGTTTGTTTAAAATGGATTTATTGATTGTTCTAAATTTTCCGAAATTTATATAACGGTCTCGCCTAAGAATTCTGCGGTTTTGTGGGCGAGGATTTTCCTCAGGAAAATCAGAAGTAAAAAACAGTAACGAACTTTGGTGAAGCCTAAAAACAGCAATTATTATAAGGTGTTGCCAATAGTGTTTTTCTCCGGTTATTGATATTTATAGACCTTTCCACTATCTTGAATTTCAATTTTATCAATATCGCTCAATGGAATTTCCCTTCTCAAATTTTGCAACAGTCTTGACCTGGCTCCTTTTAAAGTATCGTTCTCAACAATTACCGTGTCAAATAAGAGTATGTTTTTCTTTCCGTTTTTTCGTGTAATCCTCATTTCCAATTTAGGTGAATTCTCCAATTTGACTTTATCACCCTTTTTATCCACAACAACAATTGATTTTATGCTATTCGCTTCGTACTTAATATTCTTATATGTGTACAGAGCAGGATTATTTATTTCCACTACTCTTAATTTTTCGGAGCCTGGTACTGTCATTTGGTCCCGAAAACTGTCTACGGGAATAGTATAAGTTTTGCAAGAAAACAATAAAAATAAGATTCCCATAAGGCTAATTAATTTCGTTTTCATTTCGTTTTTTTTACATTATTGGCAACATAATTATACCGAAGCATCGGGGCGTTCATGCTTGGCCGTACCGGCCGCACGAACGCTTAGTTATTAGGCACAGTTATTAATTTCTTTTATGATTAACTCTTAATCCAAATAAGCCTTCAGAAAAACTTGAAATATAATTTTTGTTTTTCAAAATATTCAATAACTCTCTGTTATCAGGATTATCCACAATTTTTGCTTTTTTGCTTTTATCTGTTATCTTCTCATATCTATTACTTAAAGCTTTTAAGAATTTTTCAATAAAAATCTCATCTACGCTAAAGAGGTTTTTGTTGAAGAGCTTAATTCTATTATTAATTGAAATGCTATTACTTGTAATAAGGCTTTTAAAAATAACCTCATTTGTTTTAAATAAATCATCCTCCAACAATAGTTCACTAATTAACTTTAAATTTTCAACATTAGACAATATGATTTCATTTGAGCATTTATCTAAAAATTTATTTTTTTCTATATTATTTATGCTTGATGATTTTAAAATCATCTCTATATCATTTTCATCAAAAGTAATCTCATCAATTATTTTTGAAAATTCTTTTTGATTTCTTTCCAAAAGAAAAATATTTAATTCATCAAATTCCTTTTTCAAAAACTCAAAGCTATCAGCTGTAGGTTGTATCACAGAGTTCTTAATTAAAGATATTACCTTTTCTCTATCTAAATTTTCTATTGCTAAACCACTATAATGCCAAGGAATTGATTTCATAATCAAATCATAAGCTTCGTTGTTGATTTCGTTTTGAAATATTAAAGTCTTACTGAAAGCTCCAAAAATATTTTCATCATTAACTTTGATGGGCATTTTTATTTTTGATAATGCTTTTGCATTATCGATATCATTTATGAAAATAACTATTGGTTTTAATATTTTGTTTTCATCATTTTGGAATGAGAATAACAGGTTTTCCCATTTAGCTTCTATTTTATTGCTTTCAATAATGAACGATACTAACTCTTTGTTTTCTACAACTGAAATTTCTGATATTTTGGTAGATACTTTTTTAATAATTTCTTTTTTAAGTTTTAAATTCAAATTTTCCTTATTTAATAACTCTATTAAGTTTTGTTGTTCTTCATTGATATTAGTATCAATTTTTAAGTATAGATTTTTTATGTAGTCATCTATGTTTTCATTAATATATTTAAATAAATAATCAGATTTAGAATTTTTAAGAGATGAGTAATTTGAATTATCAAAGCTAATTTGTTCAAATTCGCCATATTTTTTTATGAATGATACTATTATATTTTTGTTGAACTGATAAAAGTCATTTTCATAAACAAACTTTAATAATTCCTCTGGAGAATTTTCAAAGTCTAAATCATAAAATTTTAATTGTAACTCTTTAATAACATCCATCAACTTATCATTATTTGATGTAATATTTAAAATATTAGGGTCTTTAAGTAGATAGTCTCTTAAGTTAGATTGTTTATCCATTTTACTAATGGATAAAATTTCTGCGTATTCTATTATGTATTCTAACATTTTATTCAATTGGTCATCTGAATATGTTACGTCATTAACGTAATAACTCCAAATATTTATCCAATACCCACATAACGTTTTTACAAATAAATTTAAATTTTCCGTTCCATCAATAAACCCATTAATAAACTCAATTGATGTAGAGGATTCATCCTCTAATTTTGTAAAAATAAATTCTAATTGGCTTGTATTTGATTCAAAATTCTTAAGAAGAAAATCTAATAAATCATAGTTTAATACAAACTCTGTATTAAAGTCAATAGGGTTTATCTTGAAAATGATTTTATTAATTTTAGTTAGTTTATAGTCAAAGTTCAATTTTTGCCTATTTCTTACACTTATTATAAACTTATGGTCATTTCTAGTAATACTTCCTTCGTGGAATAGAGATATATAATCAAGATAATCTTCAGAGATATATCCATTACGGATTAATATTGTAATAAAATCTTTATCTAATTTTTCACTAATATTTAAATCTATATCAGCATTTGACCGTAATAATTCAGAGATTTTTAAGTTCCTTACCTTTGTTTTACTTTTTTCAAGCTTTTGTATATCTAGTTTTAAAGATTGAGCTTTATTTGATTTAATATCAAGAATTTCTTGTGCCTTTTGGTTAAATGATTTTTCTGAACTTACTTTATTTTCAATCTCAGTAAAAGGAATTTCTACTTTTTTAATTGGATATTCAGTTCTATTATAACCCCTGTTATGGAAGGAAGACAGATAGAATATCTGATCCTTTTTTATATACTCAAAGTTATCATCTTGTAATAATTCGTCAATAGAAACACGTTCATTATTAATTATTAATGAAACAAAGTTATCTAAGGTCTCAATTACTCTGATAATGTATAATTGTCGAAGTTCATTGATGCTTTTGATATTTACTAAATCTAGATTCTTAATTTCGTTTTTTAATATTAATATCTCCTTCTCTATTCGATTTATTTCTTGGTTCAGGTATTTTGATTTAGCGTTTAAAATTTTATATAATTCCCCTTCATTCTTACTCAATGAAACAAAATCATTGGGGTAAATGTTTTTATAAGTAACTATCGCAAAAAGTTTATCATGATTTATAGGGGTTCCTTCTTGTTTTATCTTATATAAATAAAATTCATTCGTTACATTATGTAGTAATCTCATATCATCTATGAAAAAGGATATGTCTTCAATAAAAGTATCTGTTAATTTATATTTATATTTTTCCTTCTTAGCACGTAATATTTCACTCGAATTTGACGAATTAATAACAGGAATAACAGGAATAATAAAATCAAAAAACTTAATTCTTTCATTATCCGAAAACATATCATCTCTTACTGCATAAATGAATACAATGTTTTTCTTTTTAGTTTTCTTAGAGTTATTTAATAGAAGATTAATTTCTCTAAGTTTGGTGAAAATTTCAGTCTCTTCAAAACGATCAAGATCTTCAATGATTACAACGTTATATGGTCTTATCGCGAAAAAATATAAGATTTCATCTAAATGATGGTTTAGTATAGATTTATTAATATTTTCACCAATTCCAATCTCTGCATTCTGAAATTTAAGTTTACTTATTGTTATTGAACTTATAGTTCTAATGGATTTAAAGAGTATAAGAAAAACACTAATTAATATAATGAGCACACTCCCATAGTGTAATACATTTATAGTAATTGAATTAAATTGGTTGTCTTTGAAAACACCTTGAAGGAGATAGGGATAAAAATAATTAAGTAATGATATTAAGAACAGTAAAATTCCAAATGAGATTAAAATCAGTTTTTTAATGCTGTAGCTTTTAATTTTTTTGAATCTTGAGTCTGGGATATTTTTATCTTCTTCATGATAAAAAATTTGTTGTAAAATACTGGTTTCAATAAGCCTTAAAAGCTCGACTTTCTCTTTTTCAATTGGATTTCCTTTATCATCAAGCTTTACTTTTTCTTCCTTAAATGTCGCTAGAGAAATATTCAAAAATTTTAAATCTGTCCCTTTATATTTTTTTTGAAAAGTTTTAAGAATTGTACTTTTCCCAGAACCATAAGGACCTGTTAGTGCAATGTTTTTTATATCCTCATGTTTACGATTTTCAATTGCCCAATTTAAAGCTTTAGAATAATGGCCTTTTTCATCACCACTATCAATTGGAGATAATGATGAATAATCCAATTCTACTGGATTTCTTTCTGATAATTTAAAATGTAACTCTTCTAGCTTTTCTGAAGAAATTAATAATAAATCTAATAGTTTTTTCTTCATATAATTATAAATTTCATGTCGTTTAAATCGCTTTTGGACCGCATGTCATTTATTCCACTTCTGAAAGCTATGCCGTTTAATTTTTTTCCGAATTTAACTTAATTTAACAAAAAATCATTTTAATTATCAATTTATCTTAAAATAATTACCATTTATAGTCTATTCTGTAATTCGACAGCATCCCATATCCTCATAAAAGACATTCCGGCAAAGAACCGATTCATTTTTAAAATCATATTTTATGATCTAAAAGGTAACGAGAAATTAAAACTACAGCCCTTTCCTTCGTTGCTTTCGGCCCAAATTTTACCGCCGTGCATTTCGATAAATTCCTTGCAAAGGAGTAATCCCAATCCAGTTCCTTTCTCCTTATTTGTGCCCAATGTCGAGTAGGTATAATCTATTCGGAACAATTTATCGATATTTTCTTTATTTATACCAACACCATTATCGGTTACAGAGACGATCAATTCCTTCTCATTTTGCTCGGCCCCAATTTTAATTTCACCTCCGGGATTGGTGAATTTTACAGCGTTCGATATCAGGTTTCTCAGAATAGTTTTTATCATAGCCTCGTCCGCTACAACAGGAATATTGTATGATAATTTTTTTGATATATTAATGGATTTTTGTTGAGCTGAATCAATATATAGTGCCACTACTTCATTTATTGTGGTTACAAGTTCAAAGTGCTCCGGATTAAATTCAATTTTTCCCGTTTGTGCCCGTGACCAATCCAGCAAATTTGTAAGCAAATTCATTGCACGCTTCGAGGAATCATGGATTATTTTAGCATAATTTTCAATACCGTCATAATCCTTTTCGTTAATCTGCTCTACAAGGAGTTCGCTAATTCCAATAATACTACTACAGGGGCTCCTGAGATCATGCCCAATGATAGAGAAAAAACGGTCCTTGGTGACATTGGCTTCACTCAGGCGGACTCTACTTTCTTCTAATTCCTTTTCCGCTATTTTACGATTGGTAATATCACGTACGTTCAAAACCACGTATTTAATCCACGGATTATTAATTTGATTGGTGCCAAATGCCTCCAGATAAACCCAACTACCGTTTTTATGCCGATGTCTGTATTGTGCCCCTCCATTGTTCGAGTTTGCTATAATATCATATAGCCCTATTATCGTTCTTTCCTGATCTTCCGGGTGGATCATTTTCTCGATCACGGAAATATCAATTAATTCTTCCGGCGTATAGCCCAAAATCCTCTCACATGATTCACTGACATAATGCTGAATTCCATTGGAATCCAAAAGCACGATCATATCAAATGAATTCTTGATGAGTTGCTTGAATTTTTCTTCATCCCACTTTATGAATCCTTCTATTTGCTTTTCTAATTCTAGATATGTGGGTTTTTTATTCTTTATTTTCATAGCCGCTACCATGTTTATTCCAGATATGTCCTTCTACTTCACCTCTGAAAGCCACATCGTTTTGTTTCTAATCAAATTTAACCTTATTTAACAGAAATTCCTGCATATTTTTATTTTCTATTAAAATAATTTCAATTTATTGTCTATTATATAAATTGTCACCTTCCAAATTCCAAAAACTTCCTATCAACCTATCCCAAAACCCCGCAGGTTCGTATGCCTAATTTTTATGTTTTAAACCTGATAATTTAAGCGTAAAAATCTTAAATTTGGCTTTTGTCAAACAATCCTAAACAACGTAGAATGATAATTTTCTTCGGAACACATACCACCACGGTTTACGCAGTAGAGACCCACTCGGCATTATCTGCCCTGAACATCACAAAATTAAACTGGCTTTTTGGCGACGCCCAACAACTCAACAAATCTGCACTGACAGATTTTTTTGTTGGTCCGCGCGCCGCTATGGTCTCTCCCTGGAGCACCAATGCCGTGGAAATTACCCAAACCATGGGAATAAAAGGAATCCTGCGTATTGAAGAATTCCTGAGGGTAGATTCAAATTACACCAAATTTGACCCGATGCTCTCCCAGAAATACAACGGCCTGGATCAGGAAATTTTTACCGTAAATACAAACCCGGTCCCTGTTTTGGATATTGAAGATATTGCAACCTACAACCAGCAGGAAGGTTTATCCCTGAATTCTGAAGAAATCGAATACCTGGAAAACCTCTCCAAAAAACTGGAGCGGCCGTTGACAGACTCGGAAGTATTTGGTTTTTCACAGGTAAATTCAGAGCATTGCCGACATAAAATTTTTAACGGGGTTTTTGTTATCGACGGAAAAGAAAAACCGGCCTCACTTTTTAAACTCATCAGGAAAACTTCAGAAGTAAACCCGAACGAAATCGTTTCGGCATATAAAGATAACGTGGCTTTTGTAAAAGGCCCGAGAGTGGAACAATTCGCGCCAAAATCTGCCGATGTTCCGGAATATTACCAAAATACCGATTTTGATTCGGTGATTTCCATAAAAGCCGAAACCCACAACTTTCCCACCACGGTTGAACCTTTTAACGGAGCGGCCACCGGAAGCGGCGGGGAAATACGCGACAGGCTTGCAGGAGGAAAAGGTTCGTTGCCATTGGCCGGAACCGCGGTCTATATGACTTCCTACTCACGCCTGGACAAAAACAGGCCCTGGGAAAACCGACTTGCCGAGCGCAACTGGCTCTACCAAAGTCCGGTGG
>Ga0307486_1003330_pt1 | contig 10494 bp, 8 predicted proteins | sample CBIW02metaG_FD_203663 | JGI IMG/M metagenome (GOLD analysis project Ga0307486, IMG submission 203663) | Sea-ice brine microbial communities from Beaufort Sea near Barrow, Alaska, United States - CBIW 0.2 | ecosystem: Environmental > Aquatic > Marine > Coastal | place: USA: Alaska | collected... | reverse complement strand
CTATTTGCCGCCACCCGGCTTGCGCTTGAACTTGCCGAGGCCCCGGCGCGCGTTTTCCCGCTGGGCCTCTTCGATCTGTTCGGGCGTGATCACGAAGTGCAATTCTGTCGTCGCAAGACTGACGGCCGCTGATGTCGTACCCGGCGAAGAGAAGTCGATATAGGTGTAAGCGTGACGACCTGCCAGCTCGCGGGCGTAGGGGGAAAGTAGCCCGGAAACAATCGCGAGAACGACGATCACGAGCAGAGCGTGCAACACGCCGACCTGATCGCTGAGCAAACCGATCATGGGTGGCCCGATGAGGGTTGAGGCATAGGCGATAGTCGCAACCGCAGTGACTCTGGCCGTGGCGCGCTTGGGGTCGTCGGCGGCGGCCGAGATGCCAACGGGGAAGCCGAGCGCAGCGCCGGCGCCCCAGAGTGCGGTGCCGATGACGGCGAGGAGAACGACGGGCGAGAAGATGACGAGCAACAAGCCAACAGCAGCAAGACCGGCGGATGCCCGTAATACGGGGACGCGACCAAAGCGGTCAAGCGCGCGCACACCATAAAAGCGGGTGGCGGTCATGGCCGTCACGAAGACACCAAAAATGAGGGTTCCGAAGGCGTTGGAGATTTCGTAGCCGTCGACCATGGCGAGAGCGAGCCAGTCGATTGCTGATCCTTCGGCAAAGGCCATGCCGAGCACAATGATGCCAATCAGAATGGTGCGTGGTTCGAGCCAGACGCTCTTCAGCTTCGGTGCAGCCAACTCTCCCGCGGCGATCTTTATCTCGACGGTGTTCGGTGGGGGATCGCCGAGTCGTTCCGGAAGAATGAATCGTGAGACCAGTAGAACCGTGATCAGGACCACCGCCGAGACATTGATCAGATGGTTGGCGAGGGGAACCTGGAGTGCTTCCGCTGCCGCACCGAACCCAGCCCCCGCCATCGTGCCGAGGCTATAGAAGCCGTGCAGGGTGGGCATGCTTGAGCGGCCGAGAAGCCGTTCGTTGGCGGTGCCTGACAGGTTAATTGCAACGTCGAAGGTGCTGAAAGCCAAACCGAATATGGCGAGGGAGATCACGGCACCCACGAAGCTGCCCAGAACACCAATGACGACGGCGGTAGCGACGAGCGCACCCACGAACAGCAACGCGCACGCCCGCACGACGATTTGAGCGCCGAACCGTTCTACAAGCTTGCCGGCAACGACGAGCCCAAGGAGGGAGCCGATGGCGAGTCCAAGCAGCAGCACGCCAATCTCTGAGTGACTGGCATCGAAGGCGTCGCGCACCGAGGGAATCCGGCCAATCCAGCTGGCAAACGAGAAACCCGCGAGTGCGAACATCGTCGCAATCGCGTTGCGCCACGAAAGCACTTGTGTGTGGCTGAGCCCGTGAGGATGCTGTGGTGTCGTTGCGGCCGAGTCTGAGGCGGTCATCAGTTAATACTAGGTCTCTCTACCGGTCTCAAATTCGCAGCAAATGCTTGAGGAGAAACCCCTAGGCTGTGTGCATGAGTGCCGAATTGAGCTTGCCTTCAGGAATCGCCATCCACGACCTCGATCCGAAGGTCCGCCCTCAAGACGATCTCTTTCGCCATGTGAATGGCGCGTGGATTGATCGCACCGAAATCCCCTCAGACAAAGCCAGATACGGCTCGTTCATGGTGCTTGCTGAGCAGGCAGAAGTGGCTGTTCGCGACATCATTATCGAGTCACAGTCTGCTGAACCCGACACCGAAGCGCGCAAGGTCGGCGATCTCTACGCAAGCTTCCTCGATGAGGCCCGCGCCGATGAACTGGGTGCAACGCCCATCGCTCCGCAACTCGCCGAAGCAGCGGCCGTTGACTCCATCCCCACATTGCTCAGCACCCTGGGTCGTCTCGAACGAGGCGGAACGAGCGGTTTCTTCCAGCTCTTCGTCGACAACGATCCAGGCGACCCCGAGCGTTACCTCGTCTTCATTGAGCAGGGTGGCCTCGGCCTGCCCGACGAGTCCTATTACCGTGAAGAGAAGTTCGCCGACATTCTCACCAAGTACGGCACCTTTATTGAGCGGATGCTCACGCTCGCCGGCCTCGACGCTCCCGCTGAGCGTGCCGCCCGCATTGTCGCCCTCGAAATCGAGATCGCGTCGAAGCACTGGGATAACGTCGCCAACCGCGACAGCGAGAAAACGTACAACCCGATGACGTGGCAGGCTGCCAATGATCTCACCGGTGCTGTTGATCTGAACGTGTGGCTCGACGCCATAGAGGTACCCGATCATGCCCTCGACGAGGTTGTTGTGCGTCAGCCCAGCTTTGTTGAGGGGCTCGAGTCGGTACTGCGCGACGACCAGCTGCCAGCGTGGCGTGACTGGCTGGCATGGCAAGTCATCCGCACCAATGCCGCCTACCTTTCTGGCGACTTTGTAGAAGCCAATTTCGACTTCTACGGCCGCACCCTTTCTGGCACCCCTCAGCTTCGTGCGCGGTGGAAGCGCGGCGTCGCTCTCGTTGAAGGCGTACTCGGTGAGGCCGTCGGCAAGATTTATGTTGAGCGCCACTTTCCTCCGACAGCGAAGTCCGCGATGGATGTTCTCGTCGCGAACCTGGTCGAGGCCTACCGCCAGTCGATCACTCAGCTCGAATGGATGAGTTCCGCTACTCGCGAGCGCGCCATCAGCAAGCTCGAAAAGTTCACCCCCAAGATCGGGTTCCCCGCGAAGTGGCGCGACTATTCAAAGCTTGAGATCAGCGCAGACGATCTTTCCGGCAACATGCGTGCCGCAAATGAATTCGAATTCCAGCGCGAGCTCGGCAAGATCGGTAAAGAGCTCGACCGCGACGAATGGTTCATGACCCCGCAAACCATCAATGCTTATTACAACCCCGGTTTCAACGAGATCGTGTTCCCGGCAGCGATTTTGCAGTTCCCCTTCTTTGACGTGGAACGGGATGACGCAGCCAACTACGGTGCGATCGGTGCGGTTATTGGTCACGAGATCGGTCACGGCTTCGACGACCAAGGCTCCAAGTACGACGGCGATGGACGTCTCATTGACTGGTGGACTCCCGAAGATAAGGCCGCATTCGAGCAGCGCACGACGTCGCTTATCGACCAATACAACGCGCTCGCCCCCGCCCAGGTCCCTGACCACCATGTCAATGGCTCGCTCACGATTGGCGAAAACATCGGTGACCTTGGTGGACTCACTATCGGGTGGAAGGCCTACATGATTTCACTCGACGGGGCAGAACCTGCCGTCATTGATGGCCTCACTGGAGCGCAACGGTTCTTCATGTCATGGGCACAGTCTTGGCAACAAAAGGGGCGCGACGAAGAAGTAATTCGCCTGCTCGCGATCGATCCCCACTCGCCGAACGAGTTCCGCTGCAACCAAATTGTTCGCAATATTGACGCGTTCTATGAGACATTTGGTGTCACTGAATCCGATTCGCTGTGGCTTTCACCGAGAGATCGCGTCACCATTTGGTAGAGATCGAGCAGACCCGAGAACGCCGGCAACGCATTCGCGCACCCCGTGTGGCGAAGCATGCCGGGACTGGTGACGTACCCAACTTCACCAGTACCTTTGCCGCGCTCGGAAGACTCAAACTCGGCAACTCCGGTGTGCGCGTCTCGGCCAGTGCCGTCGATATCAACACCGGCACAACGGTGCTCAGCATTGACGACCGGGTATCGCTCCCCACGGCAAGTATCGGCAAGATCCTGCTGCTCATCGAAGTCTCGGCACGATTCGACAACCGCGAATTCGCGCCATACGGCATTCTCGACAAAGTAGCTGGTGCCTCCGTCGGAGCGTCCGGACTCTGGCAACACCTCCAGGCTCCGTCGCTGCCCGTTGCCGACCTCGCGGCTCTCGTCGGTGCGACCAGCGACAACCTCGCGACAAACATCCTCCTGCGACTCATCGGATTAGATGCGGTACGGGCACGCACCGAATCCCTGGGCCTCACCAAAACGGCACTCCTCGACCTCGTACGAGACAACCGCGGCCCCGACGACGCACCCCAAGTCTCTGTCGGCTCCACCATCGAACTCAGCTGGCTCTTCGGCGCACTCGCCCGTGGCGAGATCGTCAGCTCAATTGCCAGTCAACGAGTCCTTGGCTGGCTGTCGCTCAACGCCGATCTGTCCCTTGTGGCGAGCGCCTTTGGGCTCGATCCCCTCGCTCACCGGGGCGCCGACCACAACACACTTCTGGTCAACAAAACCGGCATCGATCAGGGTGTGCGAACGGAAGCCGGGGCGCTCAGAGGCAACAGACGAGCCGTTGCCTATGCGGCATCCATTCAATTTGATGACAGCAGCATGCAGGAACGACTGCGCGCGATCGAAGCGATGCGAACCTTCGGCTATGACCTACTGGAGTACGTGCACTAACTGCGAAGTTGTTCCCACTCGCGATCAAGAATCGCGTAGATGCCGGTGTCTGCCCACGCTCCCTTGAACCACATGTCTTCCACATGGTGAGCTTCGTGGCGCATGCCCAACGCGAGACACAACTTCACCGAGTCACCGTTGCGCGGATCAAGCGTCGCAAACACCCGGTGCAGCCCTAACTCGGTGAAAGCGATATCCATGAGGGCGGTTGACGCCTCACGGGCGTAGCCATTGCCCTGAAAATTTGGATGCAACGCCCACCCGATCTCGGCCGCCAAGTCGTCGGTGCTCTCGATCTTGAAATACAGGGTGCCGATCACCACCGGGCGTCGCTCGGGGGTGGCGAGTGCAGGCTCTACGGAGTCGTCCGCCTGTTGGTCAGTTGCCGCAGAGGCGACGCCTCCAGCACGCGGCGGTACGGCATCCGGCAGCTCGATTGCCAACTGGATGTAGTCGCCCGTCGCGGCAAGAACCTCGCTCGCCGTCCACTCGATAATCTTCGCGATCACTGTGACGCGATCACGAGGGTCGTACAGCATGTAGGCGGTCAGCGCGGGGTCTGACTGTTGGGCGTACACGTCATCCACGTCGTGATCGCTGAGGGTAATCGGGCGGAGCACGAGACGCTCAGTATGAATCGGGGTGCTGAACTCAAATGGTTTCATTGGCGACCCTCGCTCCTGGTGTGGGGTTGAGCTATGCCGTATGCGGCGTCGCGGCGTCGGCGGCGCCAGAGGAACGCTCAACAGGGATGCTGTAGAGCGCAGACAGTGCGGCGTCAAACTCGGCAACCCTGCCGTCTGCCGCAAACTCACGAGCGCGAACGGAGGGACCGTGAAGCAGCACACCGCCGAGGTGTCGCAGTGCTGAGATGGTTTCTTCGCCGGCTCCGCGGGCTTTCGCACGAGCAATTTCGGCCTCGAGAAGAGCGAAGTGGTGCTTACGCAGCGCCACGATCGCAGGCTCTGCCTGGCTTTCGGCCGCAAATTCATGGGCAGCCATGCGCACAAGGTCACGGGCATCCGCATGAGCATTCAGCTCTTCGAGCGGTGCGTGCAGGCTGATGGTTTCGAGGTCGAGAAGGTCAACACCCTCAAGCTGGCCGACGGCGGGGTCAACGTTGCGGGGGAGTCCGAGGTCAAGAACGAGACACTTGCTGGTGGCCGAGAAACGATCAGTGCGGAGCACGGCGCTCGCGGTACAGGTGACGATGACGTCGACATCGAAGTCTTCGCTTTGAGCGAGGCTGTGCTTGAGAGCGAATGCGGCATCGCGGCCCGAGGGGGAAAACACTCGCAGATCGAGGGCACCCTTGTCGCGCAAGGCGTTGACGGTTGTGACGGCGTAGCGGCCGGTACCGACGACGAGCACACTAGTGGTCGACCAGTCGGCGACCCGGCTGGAGGCAAGCTCGAGAGCGAGTCGCACAAGCGACTTGCCAGAACCGCCAATGGCCGTGCTGTTTTTGATTCCGCGACTGGTGTGGGTGGCGCGCTGGAAAAGGCGCTCAAGGTCGCGAGTTGTTGTGCCGTCCACTCGAGCCTGATCGAGGGCCCGGCTGACCTGCCCCGAGATTTCAGCTTCACCGATCACAACAGACTCAAGGCCCGACGTCACCGCAAAGAGGTGAGCTGCAGCATCCGCCCCCTCATGAACGGCAATGGATGCGCGCAAGGTGTCAACACTGACGCCGCTTCTCTCGCTGAGCGATTCGAGCAGCGAACACACCGTCACGGCGGAGGCGGCAGTGAGTGGTTCTTCAACATCGAGGTACGCCTCGAAGCGATTGCACGTAGCAACAACGACAGCACCGGCAACGAAGTCATTAGTCGAAACGAGGTCTGTAGTGGCCGCAGGAGCGACTTCCGACAGACTTTCGAGTACGTCTAAGCTCGCGTTGCGATGATTCGAGCTAAGACACAGGAGCACAACCTAATGTTAACCCCGTGACTCTGAATTCTGACCATCCACTTCTCGACGGCCGCACAGCTAACTCGCCTATCATCCGGGCCTATCGGGGTGATCGCCCCGAAACGACCCCTGTCTGGTTCATGCGTCAGGCCGGTCGTTCGCTGCCGGAGTACCGCAAATTGCGCGAAGGCAACGAAATGCTTGAGGCGTGCCTGACGCCCGACCTTGCTAGCGAAATTACTTTGCAGCCGGTGCGCCGCCACAAGGTTGATGCCGCAATTTTCTTTAGCGACATCGTGATTCCCGCCAAGCTCGCGGGTGTTGAGGTCGAGATTGTTCCCGGCCGTGGTCCCGTATTTGCTAACCCGATTCGTACGGCGGCGGATGTTGCGAAGCTGCGCCCCATCGAACCTGAAGCGTTTGCGCCCATCCGCGAAGCGGTCGCCCAAACCGTTGCCGAGTTGGGCTCGACACCGCTCATCGGCTTCGCTGGAGCCCCATTCACTCTCGCGTCGTACCTCGTCGAGGGCGGCCCGAGCAAAGACCAACAGCGTGCCCGCACGCTCATGTACTCCGACCCGCAGACCTGGGCAACGCTGCTCAACTGGTGTGCCGATATTGCTGGCGAGTTCATGAAGGTTCAGGTCGAGGCTGGCGCTTCCGCCGTTCAGCTGTTCGATTCGTGGGTTGGTTCGTTGTCGGAGCAGCAGTATGTGCGCCGCGTCGCACCCCACTCCAAGCGTGCCTTTCAGTCCCTGCGCGGCTTTGACGTTCCCAAGATTCACTTTGGGGTTGGCAGCGGGGAAGTGTTGAAATCAATGCACTCCGTCGGAGCCGACGTGATGGGTGTCGACTGGCGCATCCCGCTCGATGAGGCCGATCGCCGCCTCGGCGGTGGAGTTCCGCTGCAGGGCAACATCGACCCCGCCTTGCTCGGCGCACCGTGGCACGTGCTCGAAGCGCACGTGCGTGATGTGATGGAGCGTGGCCGTGCGGCCCCCGCTCACGTGGTGAACCTCGGCCACGGAGTTGGACCAGACACCGACCCCGACGTGCTCACTAAAATTGTGGAGCTCGTCCACCAGGAAGGCTAGTGCGCGTGAGCACAACAGAATTCACCGTCATTGGCGGCGGCATCGCAGGGCTCGTCACTGCGCGCCGCCTCGCGATGGCCGGGCGCACCGTGCGCCTCATTGAGGCGAGCAATCATCTCGGCGGCACCGTAGCATCCCACCTCGTCGGCGGTATCAATCTGGATGCCGGGGCCGAAAGCTTCGCCACCCGCAACAACACAATTGCTGACCTCGCACGCGAACTCGGCCTCGGTGACGATGTCGTGTCCCCCAGCGATGAGGGTGCGTGGCTGCAGCCGGTTAATGGCGTCGCTCTGCCCCTGCCGAGTACCGGAGTGCTCGGCATCCCGGCCACGCCGCTTGATGGCAACACCATTGCCGTATTGGGGTTGGCCGGAGCACTGCGGGCGCAGCTCGATTCGCTAATCCCGTGGTTTGGGCAGCGCACCGATACCTCGTTGGGTGCGCTCGTGCGTCGGCGCATGGGCAAGGCGACCGTCGAGAAGCTTGTCGCTCCCATCGTTCACGGCGTGTACTCGCTGCACCCGAATGATCTTCCGCTCGAGCGCGTTGCAGGGCTGAAAGAGCGACTTGCGCTGCACGGTTCGCTGGCGGCAGCCGCGCGTTCGATGCGCGACGCGATGCCGGCCGGAACCGCGGTGCAGGGCATCCGGGGCGGAATCAACCGCCTCATTACCGAACTTGCCGCCGACCTCACCACCTATGGCGCTATCGTCGAATTCGAGCGTCGCATCGAGAACGCCGAGCAGCTCGCCGAACTCGAGGGCATCGTAATTGTTGCAGCTCCCGGCATCCTTGCTCCCGTGCGGGGTCGCACCGTGACGCTCGCCACCCTCGTGCTCGATGCGCCAGAGTTGGATGCCGAACCGCGCGGTTCTGGAGTGCTCGTCGCCCCCGGCTGCACAGCCGTTTCTGCCCGCGCGCTCACTCATGTGACAGCGAAGTGGCAGTGGCTGAAGGAGTATGCGGAGGGTCGTCACATCGTGCGACTTTCGTACAACGAGGAGCCCGACAATCTGATTGAGGTTGCGCGCCACGATGCCGAAGTTTTGTTGGGCGTCTCGCTTCCGCCCGAATCGGTCACCGACTTTGGCCGCCAGCAGTGGATTCGACCGGCACCGCTTGCCGCAGTCGAGCGAACGGATGGCGTGATCGTCGTCGGCGAAACCGTTGGCGGCACGGGATTGGCTGGCATCGTTGCGCACGCCAACGCCACGGTTGATCGACTGCTGGTTCCCGCCGCGGATGAAGCAGAAAGTGAAGCAGCAAGAGAGAATGGAAGACATGACTGACGGAGATACGGCCACCGAAGTTTTGGGCTACACACTGTGGGCGGTATTCCGTCGCGATCCTCACCGTCCCCCACTTGCTGGCGACTTGGCACCCGCGGTTGCCGCCGTTGAAGCGCGCGGAGTGACTATTCGTGGTTTCTATGACGTGTCGTCCTTGCGCGCCGATGCCGACCTCATGATCTGGCTGCACGGCGAGAATCCCGAAGACATTCAGTGGGCCCTGCGTGAACTACGCCGCAGCGAGCCTCTCACTTCGCTACTTCCCACGTGGAATGCGATGGGCGTTCACCGTGATGCCGAGTTCTCCAAGAGTCACATGCCCGCGTTCATGCGCGGCAAGGAGCCCGAAGCCTGGGTGACCGTCTACCCGTTCGTGCGCAGCTACGACTGGTACCTGCTTCCCGATGCTGAGCGCAGCAAAATGTTGCGTGACCACGGCATGAAGGGTTCCGAGATGCCCCAGGTGCTCGCGAACACTGTCGCCAGCTTCGCCCTCGGCGACTACGAGTGGATGCTCGCGCTCGAAGCCCCCGAGCTGGTCGACCTCGTCGATCTCATGCGTCACCTCCGTCAGACTGAGGCTCGCCGTCACGTTCGCGAAGAGATCCCGTTCTACACGGGACGTCGCATCTCCCTTGAGGAGATCGCTGAGGTGTTGGAGTGACCCGCATTTTGGCGGCAACGGATGCCGCAGCATCCGGTCCAGAACATGTCGAGCAAGCCGTTGCCTACGACGCCATTTTGCTCGCAAGTTTTGGTGGGCCTGAGGGTCAAGACGACGTCATCCCGTTCCTGCGGAATGTCACGCGCGGACGAGGCATCCCCGAGGAACGTCTCGAAGAGGTCGCCCACCATTACCGCGCTTTCGGCGGTATCAGCCCGATCAATGACCAGAACCGCGAACTGAAGGCCGCGCTCGAAGCTGAGCTTGCTCGTCGCGGAATCGACCTTCCGGTGCTGTGGGGCAATCGCAACTGGAATCCCTACCTGAGTGACGCCCTGACCGAGGCGAACGAGCGCGGGTACACGAAGCTCATCGCCGTTGGCACGAGTGCGTACAGTTCGTATTCGAGCTGCCGCCAGTACCGCGAAGATTACGCAATCGCCCTCGAACAGACTGGCCTGCTCGGCACGATCCAGATCGACAAGGTTCGCCAGTTCTTTGACCACCCCGGTTTCGTGCAGCCATTCATCGACGGCGTTCGTGACGGTCTCGCCGCGGTAACGGCCAAGGGGATTGCCCCCGAGAAGACGCACGTACTTTTTACTACCCATTCGATCCCGTCGACGGATGCCGCCAAGAGTGGACCAGAATCGCGCGGCTTTGGGGAGGGTGGCGCCTATGCGGCGCAGCACCTCGCCGTCTCAGAAGTGGTCATGGCCGCTCAGGCTGGCGATTCGCCAGAGACAACGCTGCCGGCGCACAGTCTCGTATACCAGTCGCGCAGTGGCCCGCCATCGATGCCGTGGCTTGAGCCAGACATCAACGATGCGATTGATGCGCTCGCCGCCGAGGGCATCGAAGCAGTGGTTATTGTTCCGGTCGGGTTTATTTCCGACCACATGGAAGTGAAATGGGATCTCGACACGGAGGCGCTCGAAACTGCGGAAGGCCACAACATGGTTGCCATCCGCGTTCCGACGCCTGGCGTGCATCCGGCATTCGTCACAGGTCTTGTCGACCTCGTGTTGGAGCGCCGGGATGGAGTGCCGGTGGCAGATCGCCCCGCACTGACAGACATTGGACCCTGGTACGACGTGTGTCGGCCTGGGTGCTGTGAGAATGTGCGGCTCGGCTTCAAACCGGCAGCCGCGGGGGTAGCAC
>Ga0307486_1003328_pt1 | contig 10499 bp, 8 predicted proteins | sample CBIW02metaG_FD_203663 | JGI IMG/M metagenome (GOLD analysis project Ga0307486, IMG submission 203663) | Sea-ice brine microbial communities from Beaufort Sea near Barrow, Alaska, United States - CBIW 0.2 | ecosystem: Environmental > Aquatic > Marine > Coastal | place: USA: Alaska | collected... | reverse complement strand
TGTGGGCTTGGGGCTTTTTCAGAAATTGAGCCTTTCAGTGGAAAATTCTGAAGAACCTTCAAAAAAAGAAAATACCCCTTAAATATAATTAATAGCGTTCAACCATCAGGCCGGTTAGTTTTTGAATAGATACACTCCTCACAAAGACGATGAGTTGACCCATATTACAAAGGGTTTTATTGCTTATTTTTTTGAGCCATTAACGCTTTGTAGATGTGCCGAACATTGGCATTAGCCGGCTGGTTAAAAACAGGCCGATTTTTGTGTTTTGACTGGTCTATACCATCGACTTCTTCTATTGTTCCGCTCCGAGCAACGATGACTTCAACGGCATTGATTAAATCTACAAAATAATCATAAGTTTGTCGTTTTGAAGTGGCTAAATTAGTAGGTGTACCATGACCTGGAATCACGGTGATATCGACCGGGACACTGGCAACCATTTTATCAAATGAGGTAATCCACTCTCTAAAATTACTGTCATGTAATAAACCTGGAAGGCGCTCATTAAAGCCTAAATAACCTGTAAACAGTAGATTAAGAGAGGGGATATACATTCCTGTCATGGAAGGGGTGCGTCCGCCGCCAAAGTTAATGAGATGTACCAATTCCCACAGTGGAACTTTGTTTATTTTTAGCAAAAATACGGTGCCAATTGTCAGTTGATGACGTTTAAGTTTGAAATACCATTGTTTCGATATGCCTGAGCTGGTGATGGATTGACTTAAATTTAGGCTGTCGTGACTGTGGAAATAGAGGCAGGAATAACGTACTGATCAAGCGGATGGTTTGAATATGGATAAAATCACCAGAGTAGTTGAATTGACTCCAGTGATAATCGATTCCTGACGGTCAAAAGAAGACGGGCTTAGGTTAACCTGTGTACTGCTCACGTTTTAATTTAGCAAGATAGGCCGCACGTTTTTCAGGCGGCATTGAGGCTAACATTTGCTGTAATTTAGCTTTCTGTTGTGCGGCAAACTCTTGGCTACTCTTGTTTGGCGCCAACTTTACACCGCGTTTTTCTAAGCTTTTGCGCTCGGCAATTTTATCGATTTTTTCTTTCATGGTTGCCGCGGTAAAAGGTTTAACGATATAACCATCAACGCCAGCTTGTGCTGCCGCTAAGATTTGACTCCGCTTCTGTTCGGCGGTGATTAGCATAAAGGGCATATCTTTCAAATTTGGATCGGCACGCACCAATTTTAGTAATTCAATTCCAGTCATTTCTGGCATATTCCAGTCACTGACAATAAAGTCATATTTTCCAGTTTGAATCATCGGCCATGCTTTTGAACCATCCAAAGCGCTGTCAATATTCAAGAAACCAAGTTCTTTCAGTAAGTTGGTAACAATTCGAATCATGGTGGAAAAATCGTCTACCACTAAAATATTTATATCTTTATCAATAGCCATTTTTATTTGCCAATTTATTTAAGTGAATTTGTTCATTATAAATTTACAGTCTAATAAAAGGAAAGAATTACCTCTAATTTTTTGAAATAACCCGTTGAGTAAACCTAACGTTTCCTATTAGAGAATAGGAAACGATGTTTTATCGACCACCTTTCTGAGCACAAAACTCGTATGCACCCCGCTTACTCCAGCAATTTGAGTGACATGATTTAGGAGCAAGTCTTGATAAGCGTCCAAATCTTTGACCACTACTTTTAATTGATAGTCAGCGGACTGACCTGTTAGCAATAAACATTCCAACACATTAGGAAGAGCTTCCACACTTGATTCAAACTCTTGAAAACGTTCCTTGGTGTGCTTGTCCATAGAGATATGGATCAGCGCCATCAAGTCTAAGCCTAATTGCTTTGCATCCAACAGTGTGCGATACCCTAAAATGACACCAGAGGTTTCTAATGCTTTAAATCGACGTAAGCAGGCTGAAGGCGATAGACCTATTTTATCGGCAATTTCTAAATTACTTAAACGACCATTGTTCTGCAAGGTATTTAATATGGCTTTATCGTAGTAATCGAGAACAGTTAACTCTTTTGATGTCATATTGCACCTTTACTGAATTAAAGTTGTGTTTTTTATAAAAATTTTAGCATTAAATTGTTATATTTGTCTAATATAGTAAATTGTTTGCAACAAAATTCGACCGTTAACTCTGTAAAATAGAGTCTATCAAAACATTCCACTCAACATTGAGAATAAGAGTTTAACGAGATGAAGCAGATGAACCAAACTATTCGGTCACACAAATATCAACGTACTTCCACGCCTAATATGCCAAATCGCCAGTGGCCAAATAATGTATTAACCAAAGCACCTATTTGGGCGAGTGTGGATTTACGCGACGGCAACCAAGCTTTAGCAAACCCAATGACAATTGAGCAAAAACTGACTTTATGGAAGCAGTTGATCGCGTTGGGGTTTAAGACGATTGAAGTCGGATTCCCTTCTGCCAGTCAGATAGAGTTTGATTTTATTCGCCGTTTGATTGATGATAATTTGATTCCCGATGACGTGACGATTCAGGTTTTAGTGCAAGCGCGTGAGCATTTAATACAGCGCACTTATGAAGCCTTGTCTGGTGTTAAGCAAGCGGTAGTGCATGTTTATAACACGACTAGCATTGTGCAGCGTGAGAATGTCTTTGAGAAGAGTAAAGATGAAATTAGGGCTATGGCCGTACAGGGTGCGAGATGGGTGCAGGAGTATGCCCTTAAGGCGTCCGAAATAAATCCACATTCCAAGTGGATCTTCCAATATTCGCCTGAGAGTTTTTCACAAACTGAAACCGATTATGCGGTTTCAGTCTGTCAAGCGGTCATGGATGTCTGGCAGCCGACACCGAATAATAAGTGTATTTTAAATTTACCGGCAACCGTTGAAAGTAGTTCACCGAACCGTTTTGCAGATCAGGTTGAGTACTTTATCAACCATTTATCAAATCGTGAATCCGTTTTAATCTCCATACATACCCATAATGATCGTGGCTGTGCTGTTGCAGCGGCAGAGTTGTCTTTGTTGGCGGGAGCAGATCGTATAGAGGGCACCTTGTTAGGGAATGGCGAACGCACGGGCAATATGGATATCGTCACCTTGGCGATGAACCTATTTAGTGAAGGCATTGATCCATTGTTGGACCTCTCTCAGCCCAATGATTGGATTCCTGTAGTCGAGGCGGTCACACAAATTAAAACACATCCACGTCATCCTTGGGTAGGGGAAGATGTGTATACCGCCTATTCGGGAAGTCATCAGGATGCGATTCGTAAGTGTTTAATAAAGCAGCAATCCGATCAACCATGGAACGTTGCTTATTTACCCATCGACCCTAAAGATATTGGTCGTGATTATGAAGCGATTATTCGAGTCAACAGTCAATCTGGTAAGGCGGGTTCTGCATTTGTCTTGGCCCAAGAGTATGGTTTAAATCTCCCTAAATGGATGGAGTTAGACTTTGCACCTATTGCACAACTGTTAGCTGAAAAACAGGGCGGCGTAATTAATCATAAGGAGCTTTATTCGGCATTTGCAAAACATTATTGTATTGAAGACGATGGGATTGTGTTGAATCACTATCAGTTGGATAGAGAGGGTGATGTAGAAAAATTATCGCTTGAAGTTAATGGTGAAACTTGGCAGGGGGTCGGCTCGGGGACGATCAGTGCTTTATGCGATGCTTGGCAGCAACGCACAGGGCAAGTGGTGGATGTAATTGACTATGCAGAACATGCTATGCATATTACCTCTAATGGCAAAGAAGGTAAAAATGCCAACGCGATGGCTTATGTTTATCTGCAAGTAGGGGGCATCAAATCAGTCGGAGTTGCGCTCGAAAAAGATTCAGTCAGAGCAATGGTTCTGGCCGTTATAAAAGGGCTTTATTCTGTCTTAAAATAGACAGGAAAAAATGGACTATTTAGTATTTAAATACAAATGATCAGGCCTGGTCATTTGTACATAATTAAATCAACGATTGAACAGTACGTCTAAATGTTTCATCTTTTTACTCCTTTATATAAGGTTATATTGTATGTATTTTAAAACGGCTGATATCAGCTCCAAAGAGCTATACCCATTGCTAGTTGAAGGAATTATTCCTCGTCCAATCGCATGGATCAGTACTGTAAGTTCAGAGGGAGTTGATAATCTTGCTCCTTTCTCATTTTTTACCGTTGCCAGTTGTAATCCTGCTGTTTTGGCCATTACTCACATCAATCAAGCAAATCAACGTGCGAAAGACACCTTGGCCAATTTAAAACAAACAAATAATGCTGTTGTGAATATAGTAAGTGCCAATCAGGCTGATGAGATGAATGGCTCATGTGCTGCTTATCCTGCAGATGTCAGTGAATTTTCTATGCTGGGTATCGAGTCTACTCATAGTGAATCAGTGGATTCTTTGAGTGTTAAAAACTCAAAAGTGCGTTATGAATGTCGTTTACGTGAATCGATTACCCTCTCTGATTTACCTGCAGGCGGCACTTTGATTCTATTGGATATCATAGGAATTTATGTTGATGAGGAAGTTTATAAAGAGGGGTATATCAATGCAAATTTATTAAATGCGATTGGTAAATTAGGCGGCAATGATTATGTTAAAACAGTAGATTCATTTAGTTTACAACGCCCATCACTATAACCAAAATAGAGAGCCTTTTTATGATATTTAATGGTAATTAATTAATCTGGTTAGCTTATATAACCCCATTATGTTTCACGTGAAACATATTGGATTGTTTACACGATACTTAAGTTTTTAATAAACAACTGTTTTGTAGGTATTTCAAAAGGCAATTTATTCAATATTCATAAAACCGAGTAACAATATTTTCTACAATAAGAAGCTATAAATCCTAACCCTGAGATTCAATGGGGTTAATATAAAAGTATTTCCAGTCAACAACAGGTTAATTCAAGATGTATATTAACTTACAAACGATTATTCGTATCTTTGCAGTCTTCGGAATTTTATATAGTTCTTTTGCATTTTCTCAGTCGTCTACTACACCAGAATTAGACTGGTTTACCATGTTTATGTGGTTGTCTGGCGGCCTTGCATTGTTTCTGTTCGGAATGGAGCAGATGGTCAAAGGGTTGTTAGTGGTTGCCGGCGATAAAATGAAAAGCATGTTGGCCCGATTAACAACAAACAGAGTGATGGGAGCTATTACGGGAGCAGGTGTTACAGCCGTTATTCAATCCTCTTCGGTCACCAGTGTCTTAGTCGTCGGATTTGTTTCAGCAGGATTGATGACGGTGGGTCAGGCCGCGGGCGTTATTATGGGGGCAAACCTTGGAACCACTATGACGGCTCAAATTGTGGCCTTTAAGGTGACTAATTTTGCATTATTGATGGTTGCCGTTGGCTTTCTTTTTCAATTCATTGCAAAGTTACGAAAGAAAAAAGCCATTGGTGATTTGATTATGGGTTTAGGGTTGATATTTTTTGGCATGAATATCATGAGTGAGGGCATGGAGCCATTAAAATCCTATCAGCCATTTTTAGATTTAATGATTGAGATGCGTAATCCTTTTTTGGGCATTTTGGTGGGTTTGATCTTTACTGCATTGGTGCAATCCTCTTCTGCCACCATTGCTATTGTTATTGTGATGGCGAGTAACGGGTTTTTGACCTTACCAGCGGGAATTGCACTCTCGTTAGGGGCAGATATAGGCACTACCGTGACGGCAATGTTAGCCTCTATTGGCAAGTCACGGGAAGCATTACGCACGGCTATGATTCATGTCCAATTTAACATATTGGGTGTTTTGATTTGGTTGCCTTTTATACCGGAACTGAGTAGTTTGGCAATATTTATCTCAGCTCATGATGTGCTGAATGTTCAAACAATGGATGTTTTGGCAGCCAATACCCCACGTGAAATTGCCAATGCCAATACCCTTTTTAAATTAACAGCTGTTATCCTCTTTTTACCATTGGTTCCTATTTTCTTATGGAGCGTTTATAAGTTATTTCCTGTTCTGCCAGAGGAAAAATCACTGGGTGAATTCCAGAGCGTATTTTTAGATAAGGCTTTATTGGATACACCTTCGTTAGCCATGAAGGCCATTAATATAGAGTTGGAGCACTACCAAAAACAAGTCGGACTTTTTTATAGAAGATTGGTCTCCATGATTGCCAATCCCAACATTGACCGCTTGGCACGAGAGGATATGACGCTACAGAGATTAAAATCTTACCAAGGGCAGATCGTGAGTTATCTTGGTCAGGCGGGTCAATCTGAATTGACATCCGGCGAACAGAAAGAATATATGAAGCTGATGAATGTCGTTAATAATTTAGAGGCAATGTTGGAAGCGATCCATTCTAATTTACAACAAGTTTTACATGAAATGATTCAGGAAAATATCAGGCCAAGTGAAACGATGCTCACTCTAGTGGGGCAATTAACAACTGAGGTTGGTAAATCTATGGAGAATGCCTTACAAAGTATCTATGCCAAAGACAGTGAAGCGGCACTGTCTGTTTTGGCCATAAAACAAACTATTGATCATTTGATTCAAGATGCTTTAACACATCAAGTAAAACACTTTAAACCCAATGAAGAGCGCTTAGTCGTATTTCGTTATGAAATGCAATTAATTGATGGCTTTAAACAATTGCACACTTTATCAAAACGAATTGCCCGTTTACAACTTGTCAGTGACAACGATATGAATGAGCAGAAAACGGATACTGTAGGTGAAACCTAGAATCAGTCATTCTTGCAGTCGTTCTAATCAACCTAATTTAGGATTTGGTGTAGAAATTTGGCTTCGTTAGATAACTCCTTAGACAGTTTTTGGGGTGTCACTAAGGATAGTGTTAGGGTTTAGATAATAAAACCTTATACAGAGCCTCTCATTAAGGATTTTTTGATAAATGGTTCAGAAGTTGTTTAATTATCCATTTTAGTGTTAATTCAAAGTTCAAATTTGAATTTCACATTTATATTTAATCTCCTAATTGCCTTGAATGCTAATAATGAGTTTTCGTTTAAAGCGACTGGTCCGATGTTCATATAAAAACAAGCCTTGCCACGTGCCTAAATTAAGTCGTCCATGAGTCACTGGTATGGTTTGACTGGTATCCGTTATTAAACAACGAATGTGACCACTCATGTCATCATCACCTTCGTCATTATGTTGGTAGTTTATATCTCCATCCAAAACGGTCTTCTGCAACCAACTTTCAATGTCCTGCCTTACTGTCGGGTCGGCATTTTCAGTGATAATCAAGGAAGCTGAAGTGTGCTGAATAAATACATGGCATATTCCAGATTGTATCTCGGACTCTATGACAATTTTATTCATCTTGTCTGTTATATTGTAAGTCCCCCTATTGGGGCTCTGAAAAACCATTTCAGACTGAAAGTGTTTCATTTTACCGGTGCCTCATTACGTTATAATAAATACATTCTAAGTCAATAATGTTTAAAGAATACTCCAATTTTTTAGATTTATATTTCATTTAAAAGAGTAAAAATAAGAAATTAATATGACCAAGTCGACTAAAATTCTAGACAATCCATTGCTCAATGTTTCATCACTCCCTAATTTTGAGTTGTTTCACGTGAAACATATAAAACCGGCAATCACCCAATTATTGGCGGAAAATCGTGCTGAAATTGCACGTTTGGTCGCTATGACAGAAACACCTAGTTGGCAGAATTTCATTGAACCTCTGGAGGTAATTGATAATCGGTTTGAACGTGTTTGGGGGCCTATTGGTCATTTAGATGCAGTTAAAAACAACGATGAATGGCATGAAGCCTATACGGATTGTTTAGGAAAGGTCACAGCTTACTATACGGAAGTGGGTCAGAATACCGGTTTGTATACCAAATTCAATGCAATAGCCGACAGTTTAGAATTTGTAAACTATTCACTGGCTCAGAAAAAAGTCATTGAAAATGCGTTACGCAATTTCCGTCTCAGTGGCATAGCACTACCCACTGAGCAACAGTCGGAGTATCAAGAAATTACTCAACAATTATCGCAACTGAGCAGTCTTTTTGCCAATAATGTCTTGAAATCTAGCCAGGCCTGGTCTAAACATATTACGGATGAATCCTTGTTAAAAGGATTGCCTGATTCTGCAAAAGGGTTACTCAAACAACTTGCTGAAAATAGAGAGTTAACGGGGTGGTGTGTGACTTTAGATTTCCCCTCCTATTTGGCGGTAATGACCCATGCAGATAACCGTGAATTAAGAGCTGAAATTTACCGAGCCTTTGGTACTCGTTCATCAGATCAAGCGCTTAATACAGCCTTTGATAACACTGATAATATGCATAAAATTCGTTCACTACGTCACCAGAAAGCTAATTTGCTTGGGTTTGATCAGTACGCGGATTACTCTTTAGCCACCAAAATGGCGGAAAGTAGTGAGCAGGTATTGGGTTTTTTACGGGATCTGGCAACAAAGTCAAAACCTCAGGCCGTACAAGAGTTGAAGACCTTAACCGAATTTGCCAAAAGGGAATTAGGCATTGATGACTTTCAGCCTTGGGATGTAACCTTCGCGTCTGAAAAACTTAAAAGCAAAACCTTAGCGCTCTCTCAAGAACTATTACGTCCATACTTTCCGGTTGAATCCGCTCTTAAAGGTTTGTTTGAAATAACCCAAAGACTGTTTGGTATTCGAATCCAAGCCAAAATAGAGGTACCTGTCTGGCATCCTGACGTACGATTTTTTGAGTTGATCGCTGAGAATGATGATGTTATTGGCCAGTTCTATTTAGATTTGTATGCGCGCGACAACAAACGTGGTGGTGCATGGATGGATTCAGCGGTCAGCCGTTGGCGACACCCAAACGGTAAGCTACAGAAGCCTGTCGCTTATCTAGTCTGTAACTTTACACCGCCATTAGAGGGTCAAGTTGCTTGTTTAACACATGATGAACTAACAACCCTATTCCATGAATTTGGACATGGCATACACCACTTAATGACCGAAATGGAGCAGTTGGATATTTCAGGCATCAGTGGGGTGCCTTGGGACGCGGTTGAGTTACCTTCACAGTTTATGGAAAATTTCTGTTGGGAAAAAGAGGGCTTAGCTTTGATTTCGAGTCATGTCGAAACGGGAGAAATATTGCCTGATGGTTTGTTTGAATCTTTAAAGAAAAGTCGTGGGTTTCAGTCAGCGATGATGATGTTACGTCAGATTGAATTCTCACTGACAGATTTTGAAATGCACGCCTTTTTTAAGCCAGAAAAGATTGAAGCGGTTGCTGATTTATCACAACGTATTCGTCAAGAGGTGGCTGTTATTATGCCTCCAGAGTACAGCCGTTCTATGCACAGTTTTAGTCATATCTTTGCGGGTGGTTATGCAGCCGGTTACTTTAGTTATAAGTGGGCAGAAGTGTTATCAGCCGATGCGTTTAGTCTATTTGAAGAGGAAGGAATTTTGAATCCAAAAACAGGTGCTAAGTTTAGGAATATTATTTTAGCCGCGGGCGGATCGATTGATCCAATGGTGTTGTTTAAAGCGTTTAGAGGCCGTGAACCGAATATTGACGCCTTATTAAGACACAGTGGTATTGCTGTTTAAACCCAGCCTTAATATTTTTACAAAAAAAGCCCCTATTATTGTGAAAATAATAGGGGCTTTTTGTTGGTTGTAAACCAACAGACGAAAAAGTCATCTAATTTTTTATGTTAGAAAACCATTGTGAATCCAGCGGCTAAGCGATTATCTACGCCATCAAGAATTTTATGTACGCCAGCTGCTGCAGGTGCATTAGGCGCTTCGATTGAACGAATTTCATAGTTCAAACGAACAGATGTTTTCTTATTAAAGAAGTACTGTGCACCCAATGTTGTGGTTGTAAACAGGCGCTCTTTATCATTACCTGTACCTGATTGAGCATCCGTTGCTGTGCCGCTATTAAGCACATCATAACGAGCATTTAACTCTAGGTTAGGCAAAGCACGGTAGCCAAAATCAACATAATAACCATCGGCTTTCTGGTCTTTTTGAACGACGAATGTACCACCATTTGCAGGTGTACGCGCACCTGTTGTTCCGCCGTAAATCATACCATCGGCTTGAATATATTCAGCAGCTAAACGGTATTTGCCATTGAAAAAGGTTGTCCCTAAACCACTACGAGTACGGTTGTGACCAGAGGTACCGTCAATAGTTCTTTTACCATCTTGTTGCCATGCGAAGAATTTCAGGCCTTTTCTTCTAGGACCTTTTGATTCCCCAAATACCTTTTCAGTTGAGAGATAAACATAGGTGTCTAGATCGTTATCCTTATTGGTCGTCGCTAAGCCCCCACCATTACCTATCATGACTGCATAAGAGTGTTCCCAATCACCTCTACGGAATGCATCAAAGACCTGAATACCTGTATCTCTGACAGCGCCTACCGGACCATTACGTGATGTGTCGCCAGTTGAGTTATCAAAAGTACGCTCAATTAATAGACGGTCTGTCGCACTGGTGAAGTTAATGTAGTTGAAGGTCGCAATCCCCTGGAAAGATTCTTCTGAACCAGGTGTTTTAAATAGACCGG
>Ga0307486_1003326_pt1 | contig 10504 bp, 11 predicted proteins | sample CBIW02metaG_FD_203663 | JGI IMG/M metagenome (GOLD analysis project Ga0307486, IMG submission 203663) | Sea-ice brine microbial communities from Beaufort Sea near Barrow, Alaska, United States - CBIW 0.2 | ecosystem: Environmental > Aquatic > Marine > Coastal | place: USA: Alaska | collected... | reverse complement strand
GACTCGCGCAGCACATGCGCTGATAGATAATAATATCCTTGTCACTTTATTTATGTCGTGATTTATGTCGTGGTTTATGTCGTGGTTTATTCTACTCCCAAAAATTCTAAAAATTCGGGGCTCTCAAAGCTGGCTTGATAAAGTACGCCATCATCACGATAGATGGCAGGTGTAGCTATGACCGCCAGCCCAGCCGCTTTTTCGCGATTGGACGCAACATGATCCACGCTACAACTTGCTGGTGCTGGAGTCATTTCACCGGTCAACATCGCTTTATCCAAAGCGCTCCGGCGACTGGTATCATCAGCTTGACACCAAATACCACGCATTTGCTCAGGTGACTGCTCATAAATCGGATAACCAATCGTCTTCACGGTCACGCCTTTTTTATTGAGCATGTCCATTTGCTTATGTAGCCTACGACAATAAGGACAGTTCACATCGGACGCCACGTAGATGACTGCTTTTTCAGGGGTCGTTGCCGGATAGGTAATCAATTGCGACTCATCTAACGTGCTAAATACCGATTGGTTTTTACGTTTTTCAAAGTTCTCATCAAGCCCAGTAAACTGTCCATTTTCAATCACTGAGATTTCACCATCCGTAATATACTGAGCATCATCCGATACTAAGAACGGTACACCCTCTAACGTTGCACCCCAGATCACACCCGGCACTGCCGTATAAAAAAATGGCGTCTTAGGGCTCATATTTTTGAGCGCGCCCATATTGGCTAACATAGCGGATTTCGTTTTTGCATTGACAGGAGTGCCTGCTTGCGCGCTACTACTACGCACCGGGGTTTCCGTAACTAGACGCTTACTCGGATTCTTTTGTAGGTCACCTTGGATGACATATTGACCATTTTCAGTCATGTGCAATGGCGGCTGTCCAGCAAGGTTAATTTGATACAGGTTAGGCAGATTCGATGGCGCGATAGACGTTATCTGAGTCTTAATACCTGCCTGAGTTAATATTTGGCGCAGTTGGCTATCAATAGCTGTGCTAACTTCACCTGTAGCTTGAGCTTGTATACTTTGAACGCTTTTATTAGCCTTTTCGCTAGGAGATGTTGTTGCAGGCTGCGCGCAAGCAGTCGTTGCCAATAGCATGGCAGCAATGAGGCTTGCAGATTTTAATACAGGTAGTTTCACAGAGGTTGTCCTATCAAGTTTATACAAAGTTATCAGCTACTCTAATTTAAAAACCCTAATGTTTAAGAGCACTCATTCTTCAAGCTAATACCGTTAATTTAAAATAAAAGTGGTACATAGTCTTAATAGTGAGTTTTCATAAAGCTCAAATACATTATGTAAAAAAGTAGATTAAAAAAGATGGACAGACTTTAGCACATTGATAGGATTTTATGAGGACATGATAAAGACTTGACGGCTAATTTTGCAAAACTGCTACCCCTGTTTAAGAGACAAGCAACAGAGACCAGCCTTAAGATGTGAATAACAGAAAGTACTAAGAGACAAACCATAACGGCAGCCAGCTCATGTTGTTAAAGAACTGCTGCCGTTATTTTTTGCAATGTGACTGTTTTTTGTAGTGCTAAGTTTTTTGCAGTGCTACATTTTTAAATACTTTCTAATCAATACGACCTAAAGAGGCAAAGCTAGTTATAAACAAACTGGTTGTATGGTCAGTACCAAATAAAATAGATATACACCTGGTTTCGTATAACTAGCAGAAATTTTTCTAGCTTGCTGTGTGACTGAGTCACTCTAGAGGCTTCGAAAACTTCTCCCAGCCATACTGTGTTCGTTTTAAAGTGGCTTAACTATAAGAAATGTCGTGTTAAAACTTGGCGACTTCTTCTTCAGTCAAAAAGCGACTGTCGCCTTTCTCTAAACCGTCTAGATTAATATGGCCGACACTGGCGCGGTGTAAGTCAACCACTCGATTGCCAAAGTAACCCATCATGCGTTTGACTTGATGGTATTTACCTTGCTCTAAGGTCAAGCGAGCATGAGTCTCATCGATGAATTCAAGAATAGCAGGCTTAGTGTCTTCATAATCGCCATCTAATAAAATACCTTCGGCGACTTCTTTGACCGCATTTTCCTGCGCTGCGCTATCCATCGCATCAGCTAAAGTCAGCTCATAGACTTTGGCATGCTCATGCTTGGGACTGGTGACACGGTGCAACCAGCCGCCATCATCACTGATGAGCAAAGCACCCGTGGTATCGACATCCAAACGACCCGCGATACGTAAGCTACCCAATTCTGGCACCGAAATCAGCTCGGTGACGATGGGATACTCTTTCGCTTTTAAGGTACATTCAAAGCCTTCAGGCTTGTGCAATAGGATATAGCGATTGCCCGCTGCGACCGACAGCGGCTCGCCTGCCCACATGACATCATCATTGACGATATCGACATGGACGCCAGGATCTTTGATTACTTGATCGTTGACCGTGATTTCACCCGCGTGCATAATCTTTTTGGATTCTTTGCGCGATAGCTCGGTGGCCTTACTAATAAATTTATCTAAACGCATACGATTGACTACCATCAGTGTTATGTTACCACTTCCAACTCTGCCGCTAACGGGATGAACTTAGCGAAATCGCTAATTCTATCCGCCACGCCAAGGCTACTAGATTAGCACTTAGGCGCGACTCGCTCGTTATCTTTAAGCGTGAGAAATGATACTATAATGAAAAATTAAATGAACACTGCACCCAATATGGCGACAGTGAAAGTTAGACAAGTTTACCATATCCTACCTAGACCTGATGAAATATGAGCTATCAAACGCTAAAACGTGCCGTCACTGCCCGCCTAGAAATCAAGAAATCTGATTTTATCGCTTATGCGTATCCAGTGCACTCACGCGAGCAAGCAATGTTTCACGTGGAACAGCTACGAGTACAATATGCGGATGCCCGTCACTACTGCTGGGCCTATATCATTGGCGATCCTGATAACACCACCAGTGCAGGCTTCGACGACGATGGCGAGCCAAGTGGCACCGCAGGACGTCCGATATTAAATGTCCTACAACACAAATCTATTGGCAACGTCATTATCATCGTGGTGCGTTATTTTGGCGGGATTAAACTGGGCGCGGGCGGTCTGACCCGCGCCTATGCTGGCTCCGCACAAGCGACGGTCGACCAAATGACTTTAAGCCCTTATGTCGCCATGAGCCAAGTACAGATACTCGCAGAGTTTGCGACCGAAGCGCAATGCCGCTATGTGGTCGAGAGTCTAAACGGTCGTATTGATGAGGTCATTTATAGTAAGCAAGTCACTCTGACTGTGGCGCTCGCTGAGGCAGATATTGAGACGTTAAAAGAACGCCTTGCGATGGATGGACGGGTGTTGGGTGACCCTTAAAATATTGATGATTTTGAGTAACCAGACGTTCACTGAAAACCATTGGTTTTCACCATTGCTAGCGTTATGATAAGCCATTGCTTTTCAATGATAATTAAATAAGACCACCCTATGTCAACTTCAAAATCCACCAAACCTTTCTCACCCGCCCCTTTTAGCCCCCCATTTTGGCTGACCAATCCGCATTTACAAAGCATCTTGCCCAAGTTTTTTGCGCCAAAAACACCGAAGTATCGTCGGATGGTGATGCAAGACTCACTAGGTGAGACTGATATCGCTTATGATTTTTATGACGCGCATCCTGTAAAAGCAACCGAAAATAGCGAGCGTGAACAGACACCTTTAATTGTGCTGTTCCATGGCATGGAAGGCAGTAGCGACAGCCATTATGCGCGCGCTTTAGCGTATCAAATGCATGCGCAAGGCTGGCATTTTGTGGTGGCGCACTTTCGCAGTTGTGGCGGTATTCCAGCCAATGGTCGAGTATTTTATAATGCGGGCGATACCAATGAAGTGCATCACGCGCTGCAAAATCTCAGCGAGCAATACGCCAATATTTATGCGGCTGGGGTATCACTCGGTGGCAATGCCTTGGCAAAATACATGGGCGAGTATGGAGATAAAGCCATCTGCAAAGGCTCGGCAGTCATCTCTGCGCCCGTCGATATGTCATCGGCTGCGCTGAGTATGCACAGCTTTTTGAGCCATCGCATCTACACCCCTTACTTACTCAACCCCATTATCAAAAAAGCCTTGGCAAACGACATTACCAAAGAAGAAATCGATGCGATCAAAGCGGTCAATCGCATCAGCGATTTTGATGATATCTTCACCGCGCCGCGTCATGGCTACCGCTCCAACAATCACTATTATCAATCTTCCTCTGCCCTCCCTTATTTGATCAATGTAACCAAGCCTTTACTATTAATCAGCGCCAAAGACGACCCTTTTATCGGCTTTACCGCCACGCCTAACGATGTGTCTGACAGCGTCACCATCCTCGACACTAAGCACGGTGGTCATATCGGCTATCTGCGTTATCGTTCAGACAAAAAACAGTCGCAGAGTGAACAGGCAAAGGGTAAAAAAGCCAAAGCCTCAAAATTCGATATCAATTGGATACCCGAAACCGTCAGTGCTTATTTCAACTCTATTGGCGTACCTTCTAATAATAAATGATAATCTGACACGCTAAATCCTAACTTTTAACTTTTAACTTTTGAGACTGCTCTATGTATCCTTTTCTTCGCTATGCCAGTACCATCGCCTATGCCGCGCTGCAAGTAAAGAGGGGCAATACCTTAACGTTCAAAGATACCAGCGAGATTAAGTTGCGCTGCCGGTTGTCAGATATTGATAACTTTTTAGAGATGAATAATGGGCGCGTGCTAACCCTCTATGATATGGGGCGTACGGACTTTGCGGTACGTACCGGACTGGGCAAACAGCTGTTAAAAAATCGCTGGGGCTTGGTGGTTGCAGGCAGTACCATTCAGTATCGCAAGCGTATTCGCGCCTTTGATAAAGTCACGATGAAAACGCACATTGCAGGCTTCGATGAGCGCTGGATGTATATCGAGCAGTCGATGTGGGTCAAAGGTAAGCCCTGCTCGTCTGCCCTATTACGTACGGGCGTGACCGAAGGCGGTAAAGTCATCGAAACGGCACGTGTGCTTGCGGCGTTAGATCAGTCTGACTGGGAGCTACCGCCAACTGGCTATGTCGCTGAATGGATAGAGAGTGACAGTGATCGTCCATGGCCACCGATAGGCTAAGTAACTTAAGCAATACTATTTGATAACAATACACTATATAAAAAAGTATAATAAATGGTAGTCTATTAGTCAGTCAGTTATTTACTATGACAAAACGCTAATAGGAGAACCATATGATTAACACAACAGATTATGTCGGTACATTATTTGATAATAGTGAATCAAATCCAAGCAAAATCACCCTAGCCTTCACGATGGCAGGCGTGGCGCTTAAAAAAGGTCACTCTGCCTCAGTGATATTGATGGTTGATGCGGTACATTTGGCATTGCCGAACGCTTTAGATAACGTCAATATTGGCGCACCATTTGAACCTGCTGGCGAGTTGTTAGAAGCCTTTATCGAAAAAGGCGGTCAAGTATTGGTCTGTAGCGCGTGTATGAAACATGGTGGCGTAGAAGAATCGGCCATTGATAAACGCTTTACTGTCATCAGTGGTGATGATGTGGTTGAGCTGCTGATGAATGCGAAAGGGTCGTTGCAGTTGAATTAATAGTAACATTTAGAAAGCAAAGTTATAAAAATGGGTCAGTTTCTTAGTCATCGTTTGGATGGTTTGGAGGCTGACCTATTTTTTACCTTTTGAATAAGCATAATTACTTTAGCAACTAAATTTTAATTATCTTTCTAATTTCGTGTGTTTCCAGTAAATATATAGCTAAAGTGGATGATGCTCCGACTGCTAACTTAGCGTGCCTAGGTTGTAGACCTTTGAAATCACTATCTTTACCATGACCGCTACCATATTCGTTTCTCACCTCAGCAATTCCTTGTACGACAGCGGATAAACTACCTAAAATCTGTCTTATTGACCTTGCCGCTTTTGCTTCGTTAGATATATCATCAGGCGTAATTTTAAGCAGTTTAGTCGTTTCTTTCATTAACTTAGATAAATCCCAGTTTTTATCATACTCTTCTTGCCTATCTTTAAATATTGACTTACAAGCAGTTTCAATCAACTCCTTCGCTACTCCTATAGCCTGATAAGGAGATGTTTCTATGGATGACTCCATTAGATTGATCTGTTGAGAAACATAGTCAGCATTAAAGATAATTTTGATCTCATTACCTTTTTTCTCGATAGATGTTTTTCCTGTAAATTTCATTTTCCCACTAAAAACTGATCTGCCAGAAATACTGGTTGTCTCAACAATCTCAAACTCATCACGATACAAGTTATCGTTGAATATTTTAATTATTCTTTCAATTTCATTTTGATCAGATCTTACCACTGGATGTATCATCAGACAGAGAAAATTCAAAAGAGTGGCATCATTACAACTTAACAAGTTAAATCTTGCATCATTAAAAATCCAGTTGTCCTCCCAATCATTATTGTTAAATCTGTGTTGCCATATATCACCTACGGCATTTTCGTATCTAGAGTCTGTCGAAGGCATACTTTCTAAATCGTACAGTCTAGATAAAAATTCCATTTCATCTAGCTTTCCTGCCCACCAAATCTCTTCTATTTTTAAGATATCAAATATGTCACGTCGAGTAATTTGAGATATTTTATTCATTATTTATTTCAACTTTCTTTGGCTAGATATTTAGTAATATCAAGTATATGTATTAATAAGCTTTAACTACAGTTTTATAGTCAAATATTTTAACTACAAAACTGTAGTCAAAACCGACCTCCATATTCAGCAACTAAATACACATTATCTAACACGCACGCCATCCAGTTTTGCTAAAGTAAGTCATGAAAATTTTCTAATAATACCATTCCTAAAAATCAGAGTAGCAAGGAAAACGAGTGCAAGTACTACATTTGGTAGACTAAGCGAGTTTGACACCGCTAATCGTATTTTTGGGTTTGGTATAAAATAAAAAGGAAGCCCGTCATGACCTTACTTAACACCCTTAATCTAACCTACCCTATCGTTCAAGCGCCCATGGCAGGCGCAACCACACCTGAGCTGGCGGCAACGGTAAGTAACTTTGGTGGACTGGGATCGTTAGGGAGTGGGACGACGGCACCAGATGTTTTGCATGATCACATTAATAGCCTTAAATCGCTCACCAACCGCCCTTTTATGATCAACCTAATGGTGTTATCTGAGCGCGATTCTAATACCTTGGATAGCGAAATTCCTGCTTGGTTGAGTCAGTATTATCAAGTAAATGATATAGACATGGCGTTACCTGAACGCCCAGCGCCAAACTTTGCAGAGCAGCTACAAGTGCTCTATGACAATCCTGTCCCTGTTGCCAGTTTTACCTTTGGCATTATTAGCGCTGAGCAAGTGCAACGTTTGCAGAGTCTAGGTACGCGCGTCATCGGTACGGCAAATCATCCATTAGAAGCGAAAGCATGGGCAGAGGTTGGTGCAGATGCGGTATGTGTACAAGGGGTCGAAGCGGGTGGACATCGTGGTGGTTGGTTAGCGCAAAGTGAAAATGATCCATTGGGATTATTGACGCTGATTAGTCAAACGCGCGCGTGTACCGATATTCCGTTAATCGCAGCAGGTGGCATCATGACTGGGCAAGCCATCAAAGCGATTCAAACCGCGGGTGCTGAGCTGGCACAAATAGGTACGGCTTTTTTGACCACCGATAAATGCGGCATTAATAATATTTATAAGCAAGCGCTACTCGATGCCAGTCAAGATAAACGTAGTGCTGAGACACGCTTAACGAGGCTGTTTTCAGGTAAGCAGGCACGCGGTTTATTGAACGATTATCTGCGTGACTTTGCGCAATTTGAAAGCACGCATGAGCTGCCGCTTTACCCGCAATTAAATGCGATGACCAAAGTTTTACGTGGCCATGCGACCAATAATCTTGACCCAGAGCATCAGTCTTTATGGGCAGGACAAGGGGTCGCCTTGGTCAGACAAGAAAGAACGATTGAATTGTTAGAGCGACTGGTGAAAGAGAGATAGTTTGATTGACGTAAGTTAGGTTCTAATCCAGCATTTTAATTTTGCCATTTTTTAATACTTTTCAGGGTTAAAAACCCAGCTTACAATAGCTAAATTTCAGGCCTAACTATCTACAGTGGATTCATTTTAAAACAGATACAGTGCGACTAGGATGAATTTTTCGTAGCCTCTGTGATATAGTCAAATCATTCAAGTTATTCAAGTTATTACCCCAAACAAGAAAAGAAACACCAGACATTGATTCTAGTGTTCCTTTTTTTTGAGCACAATTTTTCTAAATTACTATTTCTTTAGTCCTGCACGAAACTCTTTATAATCTTTTGCCGTATCTTCTACCGCTTCTACCATCGGCACGTGACCCACTTCCGACATCATGATGACTTGTGCTTGTGGCATCAGCTCGCTCATTATTTTGGCAGTCTCAGGTTTGATGACCTTATCCTCTTCTCCCCAAACGATTAGCGTCGGGATGTTGTATTGAGCGACAACTTTGGCGCGTGCCTCTACATTGTCTTCGATGATCTGCTTGAGTATCTTAGTATTTAGCGCCCGATTGGCGATGCTTTCTTGTGCAAAGACCGCTTGCACGCTTTTGGGAACATAAGGCGGCTTGTACATGACCGTCTTATACATCGCAAAATACTCTTCAGTGTTGTCAATCAATAACGGGCTATTATCAAGGTCTGACGCTTTGAACTCTCGTTGCGTCTCGGCTGACCAAAATCCGCCACTGTCCAATAGCCATAGGCTTTTGACACTATTAGGATACATCGCTGCATAGGCGACACTGATAGCACCGCCCATCGAGTTGCCCCCGACATGAATAGCGGATGCCAACCCTTTAGCTTGTAGCAGTTCGTGCAGGCGCTTTGCTTGAGCATCTGCGCGGTAGTCTCCCTCTGATGGCTTGCTAGAGTTACCAAAACCTAATAGATCAGGGACAATCAGATGATAATCTCCTAATTTATCGGCGATACGGGTAAAGTTGTCTTTATTGCCACCAAAACCATGAATCAATAATAAAGGCTCGCCAGCTAAGTTGCCGCCCTCTAGATAAGTCATCTGCTCGCCAGATGCCAGCGTTATAGCTTTGGTCTCAAGATCTGATTTATTGCGCTCATACTGTACGAGCTTTTGGGTCGTGGCGACGGTAAAACTATTGGGCGTTGTACATCCCACGACAGAAAGAGTCAGTAGAGCAGCTAAACTCGTGCGCAGTAATGTCATTGAAACATCCTCGTTTATGGTTGGCAAAACATCTTGAATACTTAATCTTAGCATAAGCCCATTTATGGCAAATTGGTTTATGATTACGCGCAAGTCAATGTTTTTACGACAACGAGGATATTAAGATATCTACTTTATTCAATCGACAATGTTCTATGCAATTGATAGTGTTTTAAATAAGCGCATGAATGAAATGCTCTAGTCTTCACCCAGCAAGAATGCTACCGCCGCTGCCGCATGAATGGCAGTGGTATCAAACACTGGTATTGGGCTATCGGCTTGTTTAATCAGCAAGCCAATCTCCGTACAGCCTAATATCACGCCTTCTGCCCCTTGTGCGGCTAAATCTTTAATGACTTGGCTATAATACTGACGCGAGCTGTCTTTAAATTGACCGACGCATAGCTCTTTTTTGATAATTCGATGTACTTCTGCGCGCTCATCACTTTCAGGGATAATAACTTGCAAGCCTGCATCGATTAAACGCTGTTTATAAAAATCTTGGGTCATCGTAAACTGTGTACCTAATAATGCGATTTTAGTCAGATTCTGCTTTTTAATAGCGTCAGTCGTCGCATCAGCGATATGAATCACAGGTACATTGGTCACGGCTTGCACGTCATCGATCAATTTGTGCATCGTATTAGAAGCAATCATTATCCCGTCTACGCTAGCGGCTTGTAGACGCTGAGCACTACTGGCCATTATTACACCCAGTTCAGCCCATTCATCTTGCTCTTGGAGCTCATTAATGGGGCCAAAATCTACGCTATGTATGAGCAAATCTGCTGAATGTAATCCGCCCAGCTTATCCTTTATCCCTTCATTAATCAGACGATAATAGCTCTCGGTACTCTCCCAACTCATACCGCCGATGATCCCTAAGGTTTTTTGATGGGGTGTTTTTTGATGGGATGGTTGCTGCTGAGAAACGGACATACTGCTTCCTTATCTATTGGTTATAATATTGCGAACCTTACGATTGATAATAACTGTTTTACCAATTGGTTATCACTCTATATGATATTTGTCAATAAGAGTGAATATCATTATGCAGGATTAAGTAAAACCATGGCAGCACTACCTACCTTCAGAATACGTACCCGCCGCAAATACTATCGGCTGATCTTCACGGGAATAATGGCATTGATGATGTCATTTATTATCTCAGCAGCCCTACTAACCGTTAAAGTCGGATTTATCGATGGCTTCTTTATGGAGCTGATGCACTCATGGGGACTGGCCTTTATCTTTGCGTGG
>Ga0307486_1003325_pt1 | contig 10504 bp, 10 predicted proteins | sample CBIW02metaG_FD_203663 | JGI IMG/M metagenome (GOLD analysis project Ga0307486, IMG submission 203663) | Sea-ice brine microbial communities from Beaufort Sea near Barrow, Alaska, United States - CBIW 0.2 | ecosystem: Environmental > Aquatic > Marine > Coastal | place: USA: Alaska | collected... | reverse complement strand
TGAATTTTGTAGTCGACAACGTGGAAGCGGCCGTCGACCAGCTCAACGAACTCGGAGTTCGTACGAAGATCTATGACGACTCTGGGCAGGAGGGTGCTCTAGGGACCGACGCGAAGGGCATCATGCGTGGGCACGGGCCAGATATCGCTTGGTTCAAGGATCCGGCCGGAAACGTGCTCTCTGTGATGAACGCTTAGATTGGGCGGAGTGCGAGAGCCACAATTCATCTAGTGGGGCTTGATGGATAAATCAATAGGGGAGAAGAGACATGACAGACCGAAAGTCATATGATGTCACCGCGCGTAAAGATGGCCGCTGGTGGTTCGTCAACGTCCCCGAGCTCGACGTCGCAGGTCAAGCGCGTAACGCCGCAGAAATCGACGAAGTCGCCCGCGAAATCATCGGCCTCTGGCTCGATATTGAGCCCACTGCGTTCGACGTGGAATTAGACGTCGAAATCCCGGGCGACGCACGCGCTGCGTGGGAACGATCCAAGGCACTCGAGGCCGCGGCCCGCAAAGAAAGCGCCGAAGCCGCTTCATTCGCGAGGCGAGCTGTCGCAAGCCTCCGTGCAGAGGGCCTCACCTATAAAGACGTCGGAATCGTGCTGGGCCTTTCACCCCAACGTGTCCAACAACTCAGCAAAACCGATGCCGAGACGTTTGCCAAAAGCGACTAAACCCGCGCGAACGCAGGAAAGGAGCAGGATCGATGAGTATGCACAACCCTCCCCACCCTGGCCTCTTGCTGGAGGACTACCTCGGTGATATCAGCATCGCAGAGGCGGCCCGTCGCCTCGGCGTCACGCGCGCCACACTGTCGCGCATCCGCAATGGGCATGCAGCCGTCACGGCAGATACGGCCGTTCGTCTCGGCATCCTGCTCGGAACCAGCGCCGAACTATGGCTCGGCGTGCAGACCAGCTATGACATATGGATTGAACATCAAAAACCCCGCCCCAACATGGTCGTTTCCCTCCCGGTCGCGCCGAACGCCGACTAGACCATTGAGCGCAGGCTGGTGTTGAGGTATTCTGGCTAGGTGTTCTAGCCACAAAAGGGAGGGGTCAAGTGAAACACGTAAACATTCTTGAAGCACGCAACACATTGTCCCGACTTGTCGTGGCAGTCGGTAACGGTGATGAAGTGGTGATCGCCAAGCGAGGCAAGCCGGTCGCGCGACTTGTGCGTGCTGTCGAGATCGCCCCCGAGCACACCGCTGAACAAGCCGCAGAGTGGCTAACCCGCAACCCGGTTCCCAATCACCCGCCGCGTACCGCAGTAGAGCTTGACCACCAGATCGCGTCTGAGCGCGAGGGCTGGGAGTGATCTACCTCGACTCATGCATTGTGATCTACGCAGTTGAAGACGATGGGCCTCGCGGCAACGCTGTGCGCCAACGGCTCACGGAGGCTGCCGATGCTGTAGTGGCGGTCAGCCCCCTCGTCACTCTCGAATGCTTAGTCGGCCCGCTCCGTGACGAAAACTACGGGCTCCACGACCACTACCTCCGGGCGCTCCACAACTTCAAGCCACTTCCTCTGGAAACAGAACATTATGTGAGAGCGGCCGAACTTCGTGCCCGATACGGACTTAAAACACCCGATGCATTACACCTCGCTGCCGCCCAAATGCACGGTTGTGATGAGCTGTGGACCAACGACAACCGCCTCGCGGCGGCAGCCAAAAATCTAGCGGTGAATGTCACTGCTGCACCACTGGAATTGTGATCCACTGTGCTCGTCTATACCGCGGCACAGTAGCGTTGACCCATGACGGTTCTCACCCCAGCACTGCTTGACCGCATCCGTTCGCGTGCCGAGCGCTACGACCGCGAGAACATCTTCTTCACCGAAGATCTGCAAGAGCTGCGTGCCGTCGGCTACCTGAAGCCGCGCAGTCTGCGTGAGCTGTCGGATGATCAACGCCTGCTTGCGGCCTACGCCCCAGCAACGGCGCTCGCCATCAACATGCACCTCGTCTGGATCGGTGTCGCGTGGGCTCTGCGTGAGCGCGGCGACTCGAGTCTTGACTGGCTGCTGGCGGATGCCGAAGCCGGCGAAATCTTCGCCTTCGGTTTGAGCGAACCCGGCAACGACCTCGTCATGTGGGACTCGCTCACCACCGCCGAAACCGTCGAAGGGGGTTACGTTTTCAGCGGCACCAAAATCTTCACCTCACTGTCACCGGTGTGGACCCAGTTGAGCCTCTTCGGCAAGCACACGGCCGAGGACGGCACCGAATCCCTCGTGCATGGTTTTATCACTCGAGAGACCCCCGGTTGGCGCTCCCTCGACGATTGGGACACCCTCGGCATGCGCGCAACGCAAAGCCACACCACTGTGCTGGATGGTGCGTTTGTGCCCGCCGATCGGGTCGCCCGCGTGCTGCCCGTCGGCCCCAACGCCGACCCATTCATCTTCGCCGTCTTCGCCAACTTTCTGCCGCTCATCGCGTCCGTCTATGCGGGGCTCGCCGATCGCGCGCTCGAACTCGGGGTCGAAGCACTGCAGTCGCGCAGCTCGGTCATCACGGGTGAGACGTACTCCGAGCATCCGGACCTGCGGTGGAGGATGGCGGATGCCGCACTCGCGCTCGACGCCATCGAACCCCAACTGCACAGCGTCGTCGATGACGTCGACGGGCTCGTCGACCACGGGATGGGGTGGTTCCGCAAACTCGCCGGCCTCAAACACCGCACCACCGAAACCGCACGCCACGTCGTCGACCAAGTAATGCGCTCGGCCGGGGGAGGAGCCTTCCGCAGCAGTAGCGAACTTGCCCGCCTGCAGCGCGATGTGCTCGCCGGGATCTACCATCCCTCGAATCCGGAGTCGGTGCACCGGACCGTTGCCGGTGACCTGTTCGGCGGTTAGGTAAGGGGAGAGCTAGGCCGCGGCGACCTGTTCGCGCGCGCCCAAGCGCAAGCTCACGTCAGAGTCACGACGCTCATCCGCATGGTGACTCACGAGCACCACGATCTTGTCGGCCAGTGCCACACGCAGGTCGGTGATGAGTTGCTCGGCGCTCGCGGCATCCAAGTGAGCGGTCGGCTCGTCAAGCAGCAGAACGTCGGCGCGCGTCAGAAGAGTACGGGCGACCGCGAGACGCTGCCGCTCACCGCCGGACAGGCTCTCGCCGGCTGAGCCGACCCGAGTGTCCAGACCACGATCGAGGGAATCGAAGAGTGGGCCGAGACCGACTTGCCGCAGAACGGCAACAAGCTCCTGCTCGCTCGGCTGATCATCGTGCGCGCGGCCCAGCAGCAGGTTTCCGCGGATCGTGGAATCAAACAGGTGCGACTCCTGCGGGCACCACGTCACCGACGCGCGCAACTGCTCCGGCGAGAGTTCGCGGGCGTCAACGCCATTGAGGCTCCATGATCCGGCGGCAGGCGGAAGGTAGCCGAGCAGCGCGGCCAACAGCGTCGACTTGCCAGCGCCCGACGGGCCCTCAACGACAAGCCACTCACCGCGCTGAACCCGAGCGGTTGCACCAGAGAAGGCAAGCGTGGGGTTCGACGGCCAACGGATGCCGAGCTCACTCAGTTCAAGAACGGTCACGACAGTCAGTGGTTGGTCTGCGCTCGCGGCTTCTTTCATCTCGCGGGCGGAGGCTGCGCGGCGCGCACCACGGCGGCCAGTTGAATTGCCAACCGGGCCAGCCGTCCCCGACGTAACGCTCCGCACTTTCGCAAGTGCGGCACTCAGCGCGGGCCACTGCTGCACGGAGTCCACGAAGGCGAGGAGCGAATCGATGAGGCCAATCGGGATAAGCACGAGCACGGCGACGACGGCGGGTGGAAGGGTTCCGGCAACCACGGCGGGGGCAGCAACGGTGAGCATGGCGACGGCCGTCACGGAGCAGGCGAGCACGACAACGGCATTGCCGAGACCCAGGGCGCGAGCACTGCGACGGGAATGCGCTCCGGCTTCGGCATCGATGCGATCGATGCGGGCGAGCATCCGATCACCGACGCCATTCGCGCGAAGGTCGGTCGCGGCTCCGGTCATCGCGGCGAACGCGCGCACAACACGCGACTGCACGTCGGCGATACCGCGAGCAGCCGAACGGTCAACCCAGACGGCGACGACGGGAGCAATGATCAGGGCGAAGGCGAGACCCCAGAGCAACACGGGAAGTGCCGGCGCGTGAAGCAGCGCGACCGCGATGAGGGCAGCGGCCGAGGTTCCGATGGCGACCGCGGGCGGACCCACCACCCGCGGAACGAGGTCACGCACCCGATCGGCAGAAGCAACGAGATAGTCGAGAGCGACCCCGCCGTTGGCGAGGGCGCGCGAACCCAGCGCTCGGGCGCCGAGGCCATTCCACAGCGAAACCCGCAACTCAATCAGCGAACCGAGCACCGCGCGGTGAGTCGCAAGGCGTTCGGCATAGCGCAGTCCCGCGCGGCCCAGCCCGAAGAACCGCACGCCAACAATCGCCACCAGCAGATACATGATCGGCGGATGCTCGCTGGCCCGCACAATCAGCCAACCGGAGATCGCCGTCAGCGAGATGGCGAAGAGGCTCGCGCCAATGCCGAGAGCGATCGCTCCCAGGAGTGTTCCGATCGAGGGGCGCACAAATTCGAGAAGGGCGGCGAGAGTGGCGCGGCGAGAGCTGGGTGCGACGAGAGCGTCAGCATCCATCTCACGGGCAGGCGACACCGGGTCGACACGAGACTCGACCGCGCGGGTTCCCCCCGAGACACCGACAGTGATGATCTGGTCGGCAAGCGCAGCGATTCCCGACTCGTGCGAGGCAACCAGCACGGTGACCGGGCGACCGCGCAGTTCCGCGATTGCGCCCTCAACGCGTGCAGCGGATGCCGGGTCGAGATGAGCGGTCGGCTCATCCAGCAGCAACAGAGTTGCGCCAGCTTCGACGCGCAGTAGTCCTCGCGCAACGGCAATGCGCCGCAGTTCGCCGGGGCTCACTTGGCGGGGATCGGCATCCGCCACTGCCGAGAGTCCCAACTCGAGGAGTACAGCCTTGATGGCTTGCTCGTCGTCGCTGTAGAGCCGCAATTCGTCGACAACGGTGTCAGCGACGGTCTGCGGATGTTGCGGGACCCACGCCACTCGGGAAACGTCAATGCCCCACACGCTGCCGCCGCTGGGCTCGCGATTGTCCGCCAGCACCTCAAGAACACTGGATTTTCCGCTGCCGCTCGGCCCATCCAACGCCGTGATGGTGCCCCGTGTTGCCCGGAAGCTCAACTGTTCAACTGCGGGCGCTGCTCGGCCGTCGTAGCTGATCGTTAGGTCGACGACGCGAAAGATTCCCGCACTCTGGCGATGCTCGCGTGGACGCGGAACATCAATGATCGTGCGGGCACGGCGCAGGGCAGTGAGTCCGTTCTCGGAGGAATGGAAAGCGGCCCCGAGTTCACGGAAGGGCGCGAAGCACTCGGGCGCGAGCACGAGGGCGATCAGGCCGACGGTGAGGGAGAGCTGATCATCCACCAGCCGCACACCAACGAAAACGGCGACAACGGCGACCGAAATTGTGGCGATGAGCTCAAGCACAAGTGAAGAGAGGAACGCGGTGCGCAGCGTCGCCATTGTGGTTGTCCGGTTCTCAGCCGAAATGGCGCGCAACGCCCGAGACTGTTCGCCGACCCGACCCAGCCCGACAAGAACGGGCAAACCGCGAGCCAACTCAACGAGGTAATCCGAGAGTCTTTCGAGGCTCGCACTCGCTGCCTCAGAACGCTCGCGCGTGTGCGAACCCACGAGCACCATGAACACGGGAACCAACGGAACAGTCAGCACAATGATGAGCGCGCTCACCCAGTCGACGGAGAGGATGCGGGCGCCGATCAGCAGCGGAACCGTCGCCGTCGTCACGATCGCGGGAAGCACAACACGAAAGTAGTTGTCGAGTTCGTCGAGGCCGACCGTCGCAATCGCGGTGCTGGCGCCAACGCGCGAGTCGCTGCCGGTGAGCACCCGCTCGGCAAGTTCGTGGCGCAGAGACTCCTTCGCGCCGAGGGCAGCGCGAGTGGCGAAACTTTCTGTTGCCCACGCGGCGGCCGCGCGTAATAGGCCAGCCGTAATACCGAGCACGATCGCGAACTGCCAGGCACGGTCATCCGCATCAATGACGCCGACGACACCGCGCGCGACAGCCTCGGCCATGAGCACAAGGGCCAACCCTTTGAGGGAAGCCAGCAGGCCAAGCCCGAACAGTGTGTGCACACCGCCCGGTCCGAAGCCTGCTGCAAGTCGTTCTTGGAGTTTGGCCTTCATGCCCTCCATCGTGCCCTAGCTTGCTGAAGAAGCAGGAGCAACCGCAGACTTCACGAGGTGCGCCTCAGGAATGTGGTGCTCGCTCATGCGCTTGCGGAACACCCAGTAGGTGTACACCTGAGAGATCAGAACGATCGGCAAACCAAACGCCGCAACCACAGTCATAACGCTCAAGGTATATTCGCCGCTTGCCGCGTTCGAGATCGTCAAGTTGAACGCCGGATCGAGTGTCGAGGGAAGCACCACCGGATACACGGCAGCGAAAATGGATGACGCACCACCGATCAAGAATGCCGCAAATCCGACAAACGCGCGGCCTTCATGCCCGGCTCGGGAACTGATCCACGCGAAGACGACCGCGACCACCGCAACAACAACAAGCGCCCACGTCACGACGGTGCCGCTCTGGAATTGCACGGCGAGCACCCATCCGACGATGGGGAGCAGAGCGATGGGACTCCAGCGCACGAGGAAGGTGCGGGCGCGTTCGCGAACGGCGCCATCGGTTTTCAGGCCCAAAAATGCGGAGGCGTGCACAAGGGAGAACCCAACAACGGCAAGGCCGCCGAGTACTGCGTAGGGGGTGAACCAAGCGAAGGCACCGCCGACACGGTCACCGTTGGCGTCGATGGGAAGGCCAGTGGTGGTGAGAGCAAGGGCTGCGCCGATTCCGAAAGCTGAGCCGAGGGAGCCGAGGCCGAGTGCTCGGTCCCACCACATACGCCAACGATCGGTGGACCCCTTGCCGCGGTATTCGATCGCGACAGCACGGAAGATGAGGCTCACAAGAACAATGGTTAGCGGGATGTACAGCGCCGAGAATAACGATGCATACCAAAATGGGAATGCAGCGAAGGTGGCGGCTCCCGCCGTGATCAGCCACACCTCGTTGCCATCCCAGAGCGGGCCGATGGCATTGAGCATGAGGCGGCGTTGCTTGTCACTGCGAGTGCTGAAGAGCAGCAGCATCCCCACACCAAGGTCGAAACCTTCCAGTACTAGGTAGCCGATCCAGAGCACCGAGATTGCGATGAACCAAACGGTAGGCAGTAGTTCCATGTCAGTCTCCTTGGCTGCTTAGTAGGCGAACGCGAGTACGTCGTCGCGGCGGTCGGGGTCGTTGGGGTCATCAGGGTTGTTCGGGTCGTCGCTGTCGCCGGTTGGATGCCCAAGCTCAGGCATTGCTGAGGCCACACCGCCGCGCACATACTTCACAAGCAAGCGGACCTCGAAGACGAGCAGGAAGGCGTAAACGAGGCCAAGTGACACGAGCGAGAAGATCACTTCTTCGCCACTGATGCCGGGGGAGACTGCTGCTGCGGTGAACATGTAGACACCGTCGACCCCACCGGGGGTGGGGTTCGGGGCGACCACAAATGGCTGACGCCCCATTTCGGTGAACACCCAGCCGGCAATGTTGGCACCGAAGGGAGCCGCGATGCTGAGCAGGGCTGTTCCCATCAGCAACTTGGAGCGCGGCACAGTGCCCTTGCGCACCATCCACAGGGTGAGGAGCGCGAAGCCGGCGGCAAGCATTCCGAAGCCGATCATGAGGCGGAAGCCCCAATAGGTGACCTCCATGACGGGAAGGTAGTCGATCTCTTGCCCAGCGCGCTCACCGTAGAGGGGGTTGTCTGGCAGGTTGGTGCCGTACTTAGCTTGGTATTCGGGGATGAGCGTGTTGACGCCCTTGATCTCGGTGTCGAAGTCACCGTGCGCGAGGAAGGAAAGGATGCCGGGGATCTCGATGATGCCAACGACATCTTCACAGTCTTGCGAACCCAGTGGGCCGATGGAGAGCACCGAGAAACTTGTACCGTCGTGGCAGGCTGCTTCAGCGGCCGCCATCTTCAAGGGTTGCTGCTCGAACATGAGCTTGGCCTGCATGTCACCGGTGATGGCGACAGCGCCGAAACCAACGATGGCGATAACGGCTCCGACGCGGATGCTGGTCAGCCAGACCGAGTGATCCTTGCGGTCGCGACCAGGGATGGTGGCATTCTCGCCGACGACGACACGGCCGGTGGCATCCACGGTGTCGATTCCGTCGCGACGACGCTGCCAGAGCTGGTACCAGGAGATGCCGACGACGAAGCCAGCACCGACGGCGAGAGCACCGGTGACGGTGTGGGCGTAGGCGGTGAGGGCGGTGTTGTTGGTGAGTACAGCCCAAATGTCGGTCATGACGGGGCGGCCGTCGATGAGCTCAACACCAACGGGGTGCTGCATCCAGGAGTTGGCGACGATGATGAAGAATGCGGAGACGATGGAGCCGGCGACGGCGATCCACAGTGAGGCGAGGTGGATTTTCTTGGGGAGGCGGCTCCAGCCGAAAATCCAGAGGCCGAGGAAGATGGATTCGAAGAAGAAGGCGAGCAGGCCTTCCATCGCGAGCGGTGCGCCGAAGACGTCACCGACGAAGCGGGAGTATTCGCTCCAAGCCATGCCGAACTGGAACTCTTGAACGAGGCCGGTGGCAACCCCCATGATGAAGTTGATGAGGTACAATTTTCCCCAGAACTTGGTCATGCGCAGCCACTTCTCGTCGCCGGTACGCACCCATTGGGTTTGCATGAGCGCGACGACTGGGCCGAGGCCGATCGTGAGGGGAACCATGATGAAGTGGTAGACGGTAGTGATGCCGAACTGCCATCTGGCGATTTCTAGGGGATCCACTCCGAGCCTTTCTATGGGCTGCCGTTGATACACGGTGGGCAAATTCCACGACCCGTAGAACTATTTCTACACCCTTGTAGAAATAATTTCTACCTGAGGTAGAATTAGCATATGAACTCCCTCGGCGAACTCGAACGTAGCGTGATGGATTTGTTGTGGGCTAGCCGCGAAAGTCTGTCGGCCTACGATCTGCAAGCCCAGTTGGCTGCGCCAGAAGCATCGGGTCGAGAGCTGGCCGCGACGACGATCCTCACCGTGCTGTCACGCCTCGAAAACAAGAGTTTTGTTGTTCGCGAGCGGGACTCTCGCCCCCACCTTTACCGTGCGGCTGCCGGTCGTGAAGCGCACATGGCTGACCTCATGCATGAGGTTTTGGGTGGGGCCAATGATCGTGCTGCTGTGCTTGAGCGTTTCGTCGGTCAAGTATCAAGCGAAGAGGCCGAAACTCTCCGCCGCATTCTCGCTGGGCATTAGCGCGTGGTAGCTGCCGCTGTTGCGCTCGGTCTCGTTGCAATCCTGCTGGCCTGGCCGGTGCCCGCACTATTGCCGGGAGCCAAGTGGGCTTACCGTCGCCCGACGCTCGGCCTTCTCGTCTGGCAACTCGTTGCGCTCGTCGGCGGCACGAGCATGATCGCGTCTCTCGTGTTGCTCGGCGCAGCAACATTCGCGGATGACCTTCCGGATGCCGCCAACGGAATGTGGCGCTTCGTCACCCACAACGAGCTCCCCGCTGGTTCCTCGGTGTGGTCGCTGCTCGCCCTATCCGGAGCGCTCTTTCTCACCGCGCACCTGCTGCTCAACCTGTTGGTGACGGTTGTCTATGCCGAGGGTGAGCGCAAACGTCACGCACAACTCATCACTCTGTTGAGCGAGCCGATGACTGACCGCCCCGGCACGAGAGTCCTCGACACTCCCGCTCCCGTCGCCTACTGTCTGCCCGGTGCGCTGACTTCGATCACCGTGCTGAGTGCCGGCCTCATCAAGCTTCTCGATGAGGAAGAGTTGCAGGCCGTAATCGAGCACGAGCGTGCCCACGTGCGGCTGCGTCACGACATTGTGCTGATCCTGTTCACGGCGTGGAAAGTGTCGCTGCCGTGGCTGCCGACCGCCCGCAATGCTTCCAGCGAAGTCGCGCTCCTGCTCGAAATGCACGCCGACGATAACGCGCTAAAGCACGTCGGTCGCGGCAGTCTTGCCCGCGCCATCACCGTGGCTGCTGAGGGCGGATCGTTGCCGCCGCGCAGCGAACTCTCCGCGGCGCTGCCGGAACCCACCCCGCAGGAGTTGAGGGCCAGGCTGCTGCGCTTGGCCTAGGCGCACTTGCGGCTCACCTAGGCGCACTAAGCGAACCACGGGCACGCGGTACTTACGGGCACGCGCGTGCTTGCTACTTCACGCCTTTTGGGCGACGCAGAAAAGCGAGGGGAAGGGTGAGGAAGGAGATCCCGGCCGCGACGAGCAGCGCTGGCGGGAACGAGAGCCCGGCAGCGAGGCTGCCGATCAGGATGGATCCGACAGCAGTGCCCAGGTCGAAGCCAATATTCCAGACGGCGCTTGCTGTTCCGTATTGCTTGC
>Ga0307486_1003324_pt1 | contig 10509 bp, 7 predicted proteins | sample CBIW02metaG_FD_203663 | JGI IMG/M metagenome (GOLD analysis project Ga0307486, IMG submission 203663) | Sea-ice brine microbial communities from Beaufort Sea near Barrow, Alaska, United States - CBIW 0.2 | ecosystem: Environmental > Aquatic > Marine > Coastal | place: USA: Alaska | collected... | reverse complement strand
CTCGACGAAGGGACGAAACCATGACCCAATGGTGGTACAACCACAAGACCGGTGAAGTCGAAGAAGGCCCCCAATCGCTTGGGGTCGATCGCGATGGTCCATTCGAGACTCGTGAGCAGGCCGAGCACGCGCCTCAGATCGTTGCCGAGCGCGCCAAAGAATGGGCGAATGACGATGCTGATGATTGGAAAAAGAGCTAACGCTCCCGTGCACAGTTCCTAGTAGGAATGCTCTGCTGTCGGGTACGTGCCAGCCTCGACTTCGGCGCGGTACTCCGTAACCGCACCAGCCAACGTTGAACGCAGGTCTGCGTACTGTTTGACGAACTTGGGGATGCGTCCTTTTGTGAGTCCAGCCCAATCGGTCCAAACAAGCAACTGGCCATCCACGTGAGGTCCAGCGCCAACACCGATTGTCGGGATCTGCAGCGCCTTCGTAATTTTCGCCGCAGCCTCCGCTGGAACCATTTCAAGCACCACGGCAAAAGCGCCTGCCTCTTCGACAGCGAGTGCATCAGCTAGCAACTGCTCAAAGCCGTCTCCGCGACCCTGAATTACGTGGCCCCCTAGTCCATGCTCGCTCTGCGGCGTGAAGCCGATGTGTGCCATGAGCGGAATGCCAGCATCCACAATCCGTCGAATTTGTTCGGAACTGCGAACGCCACCCTCGAGTTTTACCGCGTGGGCGCCCGTCTCTTTCATGAAGCGGAATGCTGTGTGCAGCGCCTCGTCTGGACCGGTCTCGTACGAGCCGAAGGGGAGGTCTGCCACGACGAATGCACGAGTGACCGCGCCGGCGACAGCTCGAGTCAGCGGGATCAGGTCATCGATGCTGACTGGCAGCGTCGTGTCGTACCCGTAGACGTTGTTTCCTGCGGAGTCACCTACAAGCAAAAAGTCGATTCCCGACTCGTCAAAGATGCCAGCGGTCAACTGGTCGTAACTCGTAAGTCCGACAATCTTGATCCCATTTTCTTTAGCTGTCTGAAAATGGCGAGTGCGGACACGTTTGAGCTTTGCTTGTGCAGCAGCTGCGGCTGAGTCAGTCATAGCCGCAAGTCTATCGACACCGCTACCGCACACGTTTGGGAACGCGGGACGGCGAGTGCGCTGCATTGCGGCCTCAGAGCAAGTAGCCTAAGAATGGCACGTCGCAGATTGGCGACACGGCACGGATCGAGGGACTCAATGTCAATGGACAAGCAGCGCGACTTCGTTCTTCGCACAATCGAAGAACGCGGTATCAAGTTCGTTCGACTCTGGTTTACGGATGTCGTAGGAACGCTCAAGAGCGTTGCTGTTGCGCCAGCCGAAATCGAGGGTGCTTTTGCCGAGGGCTTGGGCTTTGATGGCTCGGCAATCGAAGGGTTTACCCGCGCTTACGAAGCAGACATGCTCGCGCATCCGGATCCAACAACGTTCCAGATTTTGCCTTGGCGTGGAGAGATCGACCCCACAGCACGCATGTTCTGCGACATTACGACGCCAGACGGACAGCCAGCAGCATCCGACCCTCGTAATGTTCTGAAGCGTGCGCTCGCTAAGGCCGCTGAGCGCGGATTCACGTTCTACACGCACCCAGAGGTCGAGTTTTACCTGCTCAAGTCGAGCAAGCTCAAGGGCGGCCGTCCGGAGCCCGTCGACTCGGCAGGGTTCTTCGACAACGTTCCCGGTGGAACCGCGCATGATTTCCGCCGTCGTTCGGTACGGATGCTCGAAGACTTGGGTATCTCGGTGGAGTTCAGCCACCACGAGTCAGGTCCAGGCCAGAACGAAATTGACCTGCGTTACGCAGACGCGCTGACAACCGCAGACAACATCATGACGTTCCGTACCGTAATCAAAGAGGTCGCGATCGAGCAGGGCGTCTATGCGACCTTCATGCCGAAGCCGATCTCTGGCCAGCCAGGTTCCGGAATGCACACGCACATGTCGCTATTCGAGGGCGACCAGAATGCGTTCTACGACGCGAGCGGTCACTACCAGCTTTCCAAAGTTGGCAGCCAATTTATGGCGGGGATTCTCAAGCACGCCCCCGAAATTACGGCCGTCACCAACCAGTACGTCAATTCATACAAGCGGCTATGGGGCGGAGACGAAGCTCCAAGCTTCGTTACGTGGGGTCACAACAACCGTTCCGCGCTCATCCGCGTTCCTCTCTACAAGCCAGGCAAGGGCCAGAGTGCTCGAATTGAGTACCGCGCGCTCGACTCCGCAGCCAACCCATACCTTGCGTATGCACTGCTGCTGTCCGCTGGGCTCAAGGGCATCGAAGAAGGTTACGAGTTGCCGCTTGAAGCGGAGGATGCCGTTGGCGAGCTTTCAGAGCATGAGCGCCGTGCGCTCGGCTATGAGCAACTTCCGTCGAATCTCAACAACGCCCTCAGCATCATGGAGACGTCCGAACTCGTAGCTGAAACGTTGGGCGAGCAGGTGTTCAATTATGTATTGCTCAATAAGCGTCGAGAGTGGAAGGCTTACCGCGCCCAAGTCACCCCGTACGAACTGGAGAGCAGCCTAGAGATTCTCTAGACGACTCGGCCAACCCATGTCTAGGTCCCCGTACACTCTGACCGCACTCGCCAAGCTCGGATTCTTGGAACTGAGCGAAGCGAGAGAGCGACTCACCGCGCTCGACAGACCAGAAGTGCCACGCCTGATTGTGCACGCCGCAGACCCTGACCAGGCGTTGCGACTGCTTCTCGCGCTCTCTGAGTCAGCTCCCGACCAACTCGAACCTCTTCTTGAGAGTGAAGACGCAGCAGTGCGACTGCTTCAGGTGCTTGGTGCATCGTCGGGACTCGGCGACTTCTTCGTTCGACACCCCGAAGAGTTGGATGCGCTGTGCACGGCGATCGCCGCACCGCCAGCGCCTGCCGAGTACGTTGACATCCTTGCTGAGTCAACCGATGGCCTCGAGCACGAGGATGCCTGGGTTGCGCTTCGCATTCGCTATCGCCGAGAGCTCGCCAAGCTCACCGCCTGGGACTTGGCCCAAGAAGACCCCTTGGCGGCGGTCGACCGCGTAGCCCTGGCGTTGGCAGATCTCGCTGGTGCAGCGCTCGAAGCTTCACTTTTGGTCGCTCGACGGTCTGTGCCGTATCCAGAGTCTGATGTTGCATCGACTCGGGTCGCCATCATTGGGATGGGCAAGGCTGGCGCTCGAGAGCTGAATTATGTCTCTGATGTCGATGTGATTTTTGTCACCGAGCCTGACGGAATTGATGCAGACAGGGCTGTTGAGATTGCAACGAAGCTCGCCGTGCAGACCATGCGTGGCATTAACGACCTCACGATGGAGCCTGGCCTGTGGGAAGTTGACACCAACCTGCGGCCGGAGGGCAAGGACGGTGCTCTTGTTCGCACGCTCGAATCGCACCTGGTCTATTACGACCGCTGGGCCGAAAGTTGGGAGTTTCAAGCACTCCTCAAGGCACGCCCTCTCGCCGGCGATCAGGAGTTAGGTGCGCGCTACATCGCGGGCGTTTCCCCCATGGTTTGGTCGAGTGCGTCGCGTGAAAACTTCGTGGCCTCAGTTCAGCGAATGCGCGAACGTGTCACAGAGAACATCCCTCCTGAGGAACGCGATGTTCAACTGAAGCTGGGCCCCGGTGGTCTCCGTGACATCGAATTCACGGTGCAGTTGCTGCAGCTCGTTCACGGGCAGAACGATGAAGAAGTGCGTCAGACGTCGAGTCTGCAAGCTCTCATTGCGCTCGCTGAGCATGGCTATATCGGGCGTACCGAGGCCGGGGAATTTGCGCGCGACTACCGTTTCCTTCGATTGCTGGAGCACCGCATCCAGTTGTCGCGTTTGCGGCGAACCCACTTGATGCCCCGTGATCCTGATGATCTTCGAGTGCTCGCCAGGGCGACCGGAATCGCCAAGAGCGCGAGCGACCTGACGGAGCAGTGGCAGCGCACAAAAATTGCCGTGCGCCGTTTGCATGAGCGCCTGTTCTACCGCCCGCTGCTGTCAGCGGTTGCTGCGCTGCCTGACGAGGGAATCGCTTTGTCGAGCGATCAGGCTGCCGCACGCCTTGCAGCCATCGGCTTCTTAGATCCGAAGGGTGCGTTGGCCCACATTGCGGCGCTCACCGGCGGATTGACTCGTCGGGCGACAGTGCAGAAGACGCTTTTGCCTGTCATGTTGCAGTGGTTTTCCGACGGTGCGGACCCTGACTATGGGTTGCTCGCGTTCCGGCGCCTCAGCGAAGCGCTAGGGGAGGCGTACTGGTTCTTGAGGATGCTGCGTGACTCCTCGGGCGCGGCAGAACGACTGACCCATGTCTTGTCGGCATCCAAATACGTCGGTGCTCTCTTTGAGCGCATTCCCGAGGCCGCTGCGTGGCTCGAGCATGAAAAAGAACTTCGCCCGCGCTCAATAGAGGTGCTGCGCGAAGAGTCCCGCGCAATTATTTCTCGCCACCGTGGTGACGAGAACGCTGGCGCCGTCGCGCTCCGCACTGCTCGGCGTCGAGAAGTGCTCCGTCTCGCGCTCGGGTCGATCCTCGGCGTTACGACAATTCAAGAATTGGGCCGTGCGCTGAGCGATGTGACCACCACGATGCTTGAAGGCGCCTTGGCCGTGTTGCGCCCCGATCCCGACGGGATCGAGTTCGGCGTCATTGCTATGGGCCGTTACGGCGGAGCGGAGTCAGGTTTCGGCTCCGACACCGACGTGATGTACGTCTATCGTGCGACTGATGCGGCGAGTGAGGATGCAGCGAAGCGGGCTGACGCTCTCGCGAAAGGGCTGAAACGCATCACGGAAGATGTGAAGTTGCCGCTTGATCTTGATCTCGACCTTCGGCCCGAGGGCAAGAATGGTGCAATTGTCCGTTCATTGGAGTCCTATGACGCCTACTACAAGCGTTGGTCCCTCACGTGGGAGGCACAGGCTCTCTTGCGCGCGCGTGGCGTAGCGGGCGACCAGGCGCTGCTCTCCGACTTCGAGACTCTCGCTAACCGCGTGCGCTATCCGCTGGCAATCTCACCTCAAGACGTGCGCGAAGTGAAGCGAATAAAGGCGCGAGTGGAATCCGAGCGACTTCCACAAGCCGCCGATCCCGCACGGCACCTTAAACTCGGCCGCGGCTCGCTAAGCGATGTTGAGTGGTTTGTGCAGCTGCTTCAGTTGCAGCACGGTTCTCGGGTTGAGGGTCTTCGTACGACGTCAACACTCGATGCGCTCGATGCCGCGGTTGAAGAGAAACTGGTTATCGCTTCGGATGCTGCACGCCTCCGCGAAGCCTGGATCTTGGCGTCGCGGGCGCGCTCCGCGATCACCCTGTGGACGTCAAAGACGTCAGATGTTCTTCCCACCGACCGACTTCAGCTCGAAGGAATTGCGCGGATGCTGGAGTATCCGCCAGGATCAGCCAGCAAACTCGAGGAGGACTATCTTCGAGCAACCCGCCGATCCCGCCGAGTGTTTGAGCGCCGCTTCTACGGTGTTGCGAACGCGGTTCGGTCTTAGCCAACGCTGCTTAACGCAGTTCGGGCCACACCCCGAAGGGTGCGGCCCGAACTTGTGCTGTGTTAGCGCTTAGACGCCGAAGTACAGTTCGTACTCGTACGGGTGCGGGCGCTGTGCGAACGGAAGCAGTTCGTTCGTACGCTTGTAGTCGATCCAGGTCTCGATGAGGTCCTTAGTGAAGACGTTGCCTTCCATGAGGAACTCGTGGTCAGCTTCGAGAGCCACAAGTGCTTCTTCGAGCGAAGCCGGAACCTGAGGAATCAGGCGTGCTTCCTCGGGCGGCAACTCGTAGAGGTCCTTGTCGACGGGTTCGTGCGGCTCAGTCTTGTTCTTGATGCCGTCGAGGCCAGCCATAAGCTGCGCAGCGAACGCGAGGTAGGGGTTACCCGACGCGTCTGGCGCGCGGAACTCAATACGCTTTGCCTTCGGGTTCGTTCCCGTGATCGGGATACGGATGGAAGCCGATCGGTTTCCTGCCGAGTACACGAGGTTCACGGGGGCTTCGAATCCGGGGATCAAACGACGGTAGGAGTTTACGGTCGGGTTGGTGAACGCGAGCACAGCAGGTGCGTGCTTGAGCAGTCCACCGATGTACCAGCGAGCGGTGTCGCTGAGTCCTCCGTAGCCCTTCTCGTCGTAGAACAACGGCGTGCCATCGTTCCAGAGCGACTGGTGGGTGTGCATTCCCGAACCGTTGTCGCCGAACAGCGGCTTCGGCATGAAGGTTGCCGTCTTGCCCCACTCGTTTGCCGTGTTCTTGACGATGTACTTGAACTTCAGGATGTCGTCGCCGGCGTGCACGAGCGTGTCGAACTTGTAGTTGATCTCGCCCTGTCCCGCGGTGCCAACCTCGTGGTGGCTGCGCTCAACCTCGAGTCCAACATCGATGAGCTTGACGACGATGTCATCGCGAAGGTCAGCGTGCTGGTCAACGGGGGAGACGGGGAAGTACCCGCCCTTGAACGGAGTCTTGTTTGCGAGGTTTCCGCCTTCTTCTGTGCGTCCGCTGTTCCAAGCACCTTCGCTTGAGTCAACTTCGTAGAAGCTCTTGTTGGCTGAAACTTCGTAGCGCACGTCGTCGAAGATGTAGAACTCTGCTTCGGACGCAAAGAATGCGGTGTCGGCGATTCCGGTCGACGAGAGGTACTTTTCGGCCTTCTTGGCAACTTGGCGCGGGTCGCGAGCGTAGATCTCGCCGTTGCGGGGGTTGTAGATGTCGAAAATGATGATGAGGGTTCGCTCAACACGGAAGGGGTCGACGTATGCGGTCGTGATGTCAGGGATCAGTTGGAGGTCAGACTCGTGAATGGACTGAAAACCTCGAATTGATGAACCATCAAAGAGCTGGCCAACGGAGAAGAAGTCCTCATCGACGGCGCCGGCGGGGATGTTGAAGTGTTGCTGGATACCGGGAAGATCCGTAAACCGGATGTCGAGAAACTTCACGTCTGTGTCCTTGATAAAAGCAAGAACCTCAGACGAATTTGCAAACTTCGGATGAGACATTGAGTGGAACTCCAAGGGGTTCATTGGCGATCGGCTGTCGTTACAACCGCTTCTAAGAGTACAGAATACGGATTTCACCTGCATCACCGAAATGTTTCCGGCAGGTTACGCGGCCCGAACTCGTTAGGCTTGCCCAGTGAATAAGCAGCAATCTTCGAACGATCAGTGGCCAGGTAAGCGAATCGGTCTCCCGGAACGCGGGCCGCGTTCAATCGCTCGCCTGGGCCGTCGTGTCGTCGCGCTAGCAATTGATTGGGCGTTCGCCGTCATTGTTTCGGTCGCGTTCTTCAACTACGACGCCCTTGCAACCCTCGGTGTATTCGTGACGGCGCAGATCGTATTGCTGATTACTGCGAACGGCAGTTTCGGCCACCTCATTATGGGCCTGCGCGTTGTTCCTCTTGCAGGGGGCTACTTGGGCGTGTGGCGTCCCGTCGTTCGCACTCTGCTCATGGCGATCGTTATTCCTGCAGTGATTTGGGATCCCGATCAACGAGGGATGCACGACAGGCTCGCAGGCACGCTGCTTGTTCGTCGCTGATCGCGTGCTCGCTACTGAAGGATGAGCGCCACAGCGCGGCGCGCTGCCTTCGTGCGAATGGCTAGGCGCGCTGTGAGCGCTGTGCCCGTGCCTTCATGGGGTCGACACCCTTAGGAATGGGAAGCCCATTCTTATCGAGTGACGTGAGACGGTTCGAAATCGCGAGAATTTCCGGCTTGCGCAGTACCTTCTTGAGGCGTCCAAGTGTCGGAGCGACTTTGTGAAGCGCTACCGAATCTGCGTCGGGACCCACATAGATGAAGTGCACTGGAACGTTAGGCAAGAAGCGAACCAATTTGCGACGCTCATCTTCGAGCATCTTCTGGGTACGGCTACGGGGGCCTTCGCCGATGAGAGCGATTCCGCCTTTTCCAATGGCACGATAGACGGCATCCTGTGTCTTGGGACTGACGGTGACGGGCATTTCACTGGCCGTCCAGCCACGTCGAAGTGAGCTCTTCAGGACTGCGCCAACAGCGCCGGGCTGGCCAGCGATCTGGGAGTATGCGGCCCGCTCAGCGCGCCGGCCTAGAACAATGAGGAACACGAGGAGACCAGCCATCACGCCGGTAACGATGTAGAGCACGAAGCCCAAGACGTTGCCAGAGGAGAGAAGGAAGGCGAGTCCGAGGCCGACGAGAACCGGGACTAAGAATGCGAGGAGGAAGTACCACGTTGCAAGATTGTCGTACCGTCTCGTCATCTGGAAAACCTGGTACATCTGCTTGATGCGACCGGGTTCCTTCTGAGCTTTCGGTGCCTTCGGAGTCTTTTCTCTGCGTGCCATGCTTCTAGGATACGGCCTACAGGGCCGTGCTGAATTCCCAATTTCGGGTGCTGGCCCAATTGTGACGAACTCGGCGAGAGGGCGGCTGGACTTCACCTCACGTGCATGGCGTTTTGTGCAATTCTCCACAACGCGCTCGGGCGCCCGTCTGCGTATCTCTACGCCAGTGATGATGGGGCTGTGACTGACGACACTGTGGCTGGCTATCGAATAGTGCGGGCCCTCGGCGAGACTGCGCAAGCTCAGGTATTTCTTGTTCACGCGGGGGCCAACGAGCACGAAGGCGTTGACCCAGGCTCAGCACGTATACCGGCACAAATTTGTGCCATCAAACGGTTTCACTCGCGCGTTTCGACCTCGGAGATTCTCGCGGAAGTTGAGTGCCTGTCGCGCGCACGAGGGCAACACGTCATAGCAGTGGACGATCTCGCGTCCGCTCCGGACGGATCACCGGTTGTCGTGCTCGGTTGGGTCGGTTCGGGGACGCTTCGACGACTATTGCGGGAACGAACGACCCTACGGCCCGGCGAGGCGATCACGATTCTTGCCCCACTCCTTGGGGCACTAAGGCGCATTCACGAGGCCGGCGTTTCTATCGGCGATGTGAGTCTTGATGCAATCCGGTTCGACGATTCCGGATGCCCCTTCTTCGCCGAGTTTGGAGCGTCACAGTGTCGGGTCACGACACCGACGCCGCTCGAGCTGCAGCACGATGAGGGTTTTCGTGACGATCGTCGTCAGCTCGCTAGCGTCGCGAGTAGTGTGCTCGCGGCGGTCCGCACTGAGAGAGACACACTGCACTCAGTGACTGAACTCAGTTCGTGGCTCGGTGACGCCGCGCACACTAGCGATGCAGGATGGAGTCACGCATTCGAGCAGCAGCTCTTTAGTCTGGGTGCCCCCGAGCCCCTTCGGCTGGTGGCAGACGCGGGGGAGATCAGCATTCCACTATCCAGTGCTCCGCTGGTGTTCGGTTTGGCCGTACGCGACGGCACGCCGCCATCCAGCGATGCCCGTGTGATTCTCGCACTGCCGCACTGGCTTGATAGTCAGTTGGGGGAGACACTGCGTGCGGCAAGCAGAGGCCTGGCGGTGCGATGGGAAGCACTCGCAGCCTGGTTCCGCCCGGTGAGAACGCGCACATGGGTGCTCGCTGCAGCAGCGGTGACGTTTCTCGTCGCGGCGGTGGTGATCTTCGCAATCAATGAGCCTCAAGAGCCGCAACAAAGTCAGCATCTGCAGCAGGGAGATGTGCCCGCTCTCGACCGCGGTGACTCTGAATGGATCGGCGCCGACAGAGACGAGCTTCAGGGCGATGATGCTCACCAAGCGCTCACAGTGCTTCTTGCTGTGCGCGCCGATTGTCTGATAAATCTCTCCGTCGGCTGCCTTGAGGCTGTATCCGCAGCGGGAACGCCCGCGTATCTCAGTGACGTTGCGCTCATTGACTCGGTGATTGCCGGCGGCGAGTTGCCTCAGAATGTCGTTTTTGACGCTGCAGCCAGCATTCCCAAGCAGCAGTTGGGAGACAGCGTGCTTTTCGAATTTAGCGACGGTGACATAAGCAAACCGGCCTCGGTCCTTCTCGTGAAGGGCGAGGCCGGTTGGCGAATCAGGAGCTACACGCTGCCCGAATAATACGAGTCGAGCTAGATTCCCAGCTTGTCGGCGAAGTTGCCGCCCTCGAGGCGGTTCTTCATGTCGACCAAGAACCGAGCTGCATCCGCGCCATCTACGATGCGGTGATCGTAGCTGAGCGCAAGGTAGACCATCGAGCGGATACCAATCGAGTCTCCGTTTGCGTCACTGACGACAACGGGCTTCTTCGTGACAATTCCCGTGCCCAAAATGGCGGACTGCGGAAGGAACACGATTGGTGTGTCGAATAGTGCGCCGCGCGAACCAGTATTGGTCAAGGTAAACGTTCCACCGGAAAGCTCGTCAGGCGTGAGCTTATTGTCGCGAGTGCGCTCAGCGAGGTCGGCGATCTGCCCGGCAAGGCCGGCAAGATCGAGCGACGCTGCGTCACGGATAACCGGCGTGAGAAGTCCACGTTCGGTGTCAACCGCAATGCTGATGTTCTCTTGAGCCGGGTACACGATCGAGTTGTCCTCAATCGTTGCGTTGATAATCGGGTTCGAAGTCAATGCTTCGGCCGCGGCAAGCGCAAAGAATGGCAAGAACGAAAGCTTCGTGC